>Ga0138258_1029102_pt1 | contig 19965 bp, 34 predicted proteins | sample RNAICE20151110_FD_105263 | JGI IMG/M metagenome (GOLD analysis project Ga0138258, IMG submission 105263) | Metatranscriptomics of polar marine prokaryotic and eukaryotic communities from Arthur Harbor ice station, Antarctica -... | ecosystem: Environmental > Aquatic > Marine > Unclassified...
GTTAACGATTTTAATTTAAGTGCGCGATTTACCACGCAATTACAATCATTATTTTTGAATTGATTTACTTGGAAACTTAATGTCAATATCAAGTACCATCCATCATAAGCGACGACAACTTCCTGTTAATATCGTCCAGGGTGGGTCAGGATCTTTCGTCTTCGACCCCCGTACGGAGGCCGTATAAGCAGTTACGGTCGCAGGGCACGGCAATGGCGAAAGTCCATCCAAAGATACAGGGCAGATAGGTGCCGAGACTGAGGCTGCCAACACTCAGAATGTGGAGAATACCTCCAAAGAGTATTCGAAGACGGTATTACAAAGGCTGTCCCAGAAGGGACCAGAGGTTAAAGTGCACGAGATTATTGATGATAATAGCAACTACGACTCCAAGAAGATGAACATGAACGTTGCCGAAGAGGCCAAGGAGACCACCACGGCGTTGAACAAAAGCGAGGGCCGAAATAGCTTAGGAATAGAAGGCAGATTGACTGAAGCGAGCCACCGACACCCTCAGGTCATGAGGTTCTGCCCCTCGCTCTCCACAAACGAGATAGACATCTCGGTGAGCGGCTTCACCGCTCGCGCCTTGCAGAAGGACTCAACTGCAAGAGCAAACATGGTCCTACACGAGGGCGTCCACTATTGGGAAGTGACCTGTCCAATCCGCTGTACATCCATCCAGATTGGAGTATTCTCAAAAGGCAAAGATACGTTCAATTAATAGGCCAAGATAGCAGAGCGTGACAAAGGAAAATTCATAGCATAAACATTCAGGACCTCTACGCCTCGAGTCATCGGCGTGGAGCTAGACCTTGTGAAGCTAAGGCTCAGGTACTGGATCGACGGCAAGCGGCTGAATGATATGTCGAAGAGCCTGACTGCTGGGAAGGCATGGATACCAGCAGTCCACTTTCTTGAGAAGGATCTGGAGGTGATCCTGAACCCATTCTGCGTGAGCGACGATGCAGCTTCAAGCAGCTTGATCTCCAAGGCCCTGAGGGGGCCACAGGATGACTCCAAGAGCGGAGGTCAGCACTCATTCCCAGCTTGTCTCAGCCAATCGATGACTACCTACCAGAGTGCTTTCTTGGCCTCGGAGCTTAGCAGGTATCTGGTTGCATACAATTTCCGGACCCAAGACTCGGCTGGCAAGGTCCTCTCTGAAAGCGAGCTGCTCAAGCAAGTCGAGAAGCTCAGCACAAAAGAGGATGTTGACGCCATCGTGGTGGCTGCTGAGGAAGAAGAATCCAAGGAGGAGGTGAAAGGCGAGGCCGAGAGCTCTCCAGAGAAGGCTGGCCCAGATGCACTCTCAGGCCTCCCAAAGTTCGAGATGCGCGTCATACCAGCAACAGCAAGCGCCACGTCACCAGAGGATGGAGCCTCAGACGAGAAGGCAGCAACCGTTGCAAAGCCCCGATATGTCCTCCTGAGGTTTGAGAGCGAGTAGGATGCCTTCAAGTATCTGGTGGAGGCCAAGCAGAACCAATGCATCCTGAGCTTCTTGAGCAGCCTCCACATGACGAAGCTGCTGCAGATGCACTTGCACAATGAAAATGGAGAAGCTGCACTCGCACCCCACTTTGCACACGTCAAGGACATCAAGCAGCTCGCTGGCGATCTCACCGAGCTGCTCGAGACGAGCGAGCTGGTGTCGGCAGAGATGCGGGAGAGGATCCAGAGGTATGCAGGACTTGCGCCAGCATCCAAGGAGAAAAAAGAAGAGCAAGAGAGCAACCACAAGCGAGACCTCCAAGAGGCGCTCAGTGCCCTCAAATCTGGTGACGTTGCCGTTCGTGCCGGTACCAGCGAGGCCCAAAGCACAGACTAAGCCACAAAAAGCGCCCAATTGCATGCAGTCTATCTGCCAGCTTCAGACTAGGTGCTGATGTCGCTCGACCACCAGCTGAAACTCGTGAGCAGAGGGTCTAAAGGCAAAGGGGAGTTCTTCGACGAGCCAGTATCGGCCTACTTCGGCAACCACGTCAAGGACGTCTTGGATGAAGTGAGCGTCTTCATCACTCCATCGGAGCTCAAGTGTCTGGTAGACCTCCTAGATTGGAGCCAAGTCGGAAGCGAGCCAGCGATCACGCACTTCCTCGGCAGGCTGAAGTCCAGCTACGACGGTAGGTCGGTGCGGACTCCGTACTTCGATGCTCTCCTCGCCATCAAGGACTTGGCTCGTGCGGCCGTCCAGTAGGCCAAGCACATCGAGGACCTAGCCAGGGATATCGAGTCGAGCGACCTGACCCTCAAAGAGCAGCCAGCAGACTCCAATGGTCAAGAAGAGCCCAAGAGCCTGAACTTCATCGATGCGAACAAGTTGCTAAGCGTCATCGTCGGCCTCGAGGATCAACTCTATCAGATTGCTAGCCAGAGCGAGTGCCTCTCGACTGAGGCAAAGAAAGTCCTGTACCAACGGGATATGTCCAGAGCACATACAGCGCTTGGAAGACTGGCATCTCTGATGTCTCTGCCTTCCGACCAACAGCACTGCCCACTGGCTCTCGCTGACCACGGCGTCTGCAATGTACGGGACAAGAGCCTATCCGAAGGCTTGAGATTCTATCAGCACTTGAAGGTTGATTTGTCAAACATCTACGAGGCCTGCTCAGCTACAGGAATTCGAGACATCCACGCAGTCCTTGAAGAGCAATTCAAGAGCAACTTGATGATCAAAGGCTTCGACTCTTGGAATGTGCCTCTAGCCAAGTCGATCAATAGCATGCCTTCACGGGCACACTGGAGTGGACTCCAGGGACAGAGCTCAAGGCCTCCAATCACAGGGCTTTAGGCCCTCCAGCACTCCGACTTCGTGCTCTCTTCGAGCGCCGGTGACGCTGCTGTCAATATCTGGTCTACCAAGGCAGGCTTAATCCGAATTTCTGCTCTGAACTTCAAGGTGCAGGTGCATATTGACCCAAAGGACAACATCCAGAGGGCGCAGCTGTACTTCCTCAACTACGACTTGAGCGAACAAGAGAATGGAGCCAAGATCTACACCAGGCTCAAGCAGCAAGCTATCAGCCCCGAAAGCAAGAAGACAGAGGAGCTGGCTCCAGCAGAAGAGCACGAGAAAGGAGATGGAGAGCTCATGCAGGCCATGTTTGACGAGTCAGCAGCAATCGACGAGGCCTGCGGAGATGGCGAGAGCTCATCATCGGGTGGACTCGATGATCTGTAAGCAGAGTATGAGCAGGCCATCGAATAGCATGGAGAACTCAGCTAGATCGAGGACGTCTTTGCTGCAGACGAGAAAGGTGAGGAACTGCAACAGCAGGCAATCGAAAAGGCAAAAGACACCAAAAAGAAAGCTGCAGTAGATAAAAAAGAATCAGAGAAGAAGAACTCATAGCCATCGAAGAAGAACGGTGCCAAAGAGGTACAGAAAGCAGCTGAAGAAGGACCAGTTGAGCCAAACCTTGAATTCCTCTGGCAATTGAAGGATATGGGCTTCCCAGAGGACTTGGGCAAGCTGGCACTGGTCAAAGTCAAGAATGAGAGCGTGGCAGCCGCTGTTGAGGCTGTGGTTTCACTGCAAGTGGAGCAAGTCAGCCAACAAGAGAAGGTAGCACCCAAAGAGGAAAAGAAGGTCGCTGTAGTGCAGTGGGTCTGTGAGATGTGTACCGTCATCAACCAGCCAGGTGGAACCAAGTGCCACATCTGCTTCGGACAGGCACCAGCCAGCGCATATGTTGACGAAGAAGCTGAGAAAGCAAAACAAGACGCCCAAGATAAAGCTGAGAAAGCGAAAGAAGAGAGGCTCGCAAGAGAAAAAGAACTTGCAGAGGCGAGAATAAAGCAGGTGGAACTCCAGAAGTAAGAGGAAGAGAAGCAGAAGGAGCAGGTCAAGCAAGTGTTCGAGAAGACTCAGCAATTCCTTGCTCACTCAAAGGTTCTCAGCTATCTCTTCATCTCAATCCGGAATGGCAAGGACAAGAGGCCTCTCCTCGTCGGTGCTGTGATGCTGAATAGCGAGGAATGCGTGACAGACCTCCACCTCAAGAGTCTTGCTTACAGGCGCTAGTACCTGGCCAACTTCATGAGCAGCCCAACGGCTGCCGGTGTAGTCGAGAATCGACTGACCAGAGAGCGGTTCGACAGCGAGGTAGAATGCCTTGAGAGCTTGCTCATGAATAACCAATCGCTCTTGGAGAGCTTGTACCCAGCCCTTGGTGACAGTGGCGACGCAAGCAAGAGTATCTTCTCGCAGCTTGGCATAAATCAGGTGATGAGCAGTGCCGACGTCGGAGTCGTCAGACTTCCTCTCAAGGAGGTCTCGCTGTTGTGCCAGATCGGCATCGACGTATCACCAGAGTCACCGCTATTCGTCTTGGTCCAAGGCCGTAGGAAAGATGATGTGGTATCGACCTTCTTGGTGAGCATAACACACACAGCCGCTGCCCATAGTGCCAGAGCACTCTGCCTTGAGGTGAAGGAGATCACAGAAGAGCTCTTTGCTGGGGTGAAGAACGCCGACGTCAAGGACGTGCAATACTGCAGCTAGACCGGGCAGCTCGTCGTACACACCGCTCAAGGAGTCTCAGTCTATAAGATACAAAGCGCTGCAGGATCCTTGGTAACAGCACACCAGAGCACTCTCGTTGAAGGCGCCCAGGAGCTGAAAGTCGTCAAGGTTGGACAAGGACAAGTCTTCATCCAAGAGAAGGACGCCATCACAGCTCATACCATCGAAGAGGAGAAGCTGTAGGTGACTGAGGCGACAGAGTCAACATCCGGCCAAGCCGACAACAAGAAGGACACAGAAGAAGCCCAAATTCCTAGCAAAGCCGCAATCGACCCAGCAACGGTATCCATCGAGGACATCAAGAGATATGAGGCCTTGATGAAAGGCAAGGCCGTCTCTGCGATTTCAAACGCCCAGATAATGAGAGGAGCGACCCAGAGCGAAGATGGAAGACCATCGTTCTACAGACGGCACAACTGGACAGCCAACGGAGAGGATGAGTTCGGCCCGATGGAGATCTCATTTGAGAGCGCTGCCAACCTCATATCTCTGAACGTTGACCTAACATTCAGCTGCAGAGATTCGAGCGAGCTGCTCCGCGAAGGAGAGGCACCCAAGGAGGAGCCAAGTAGCCAGTCAAGCCATGTTGCTGATGACGGCGTGGTGATGGTTAAAGGTGGTGAATAGATAGATGAATAGATTGAGGACGAGCTGCCAGACGTACCGAGACCTGGTGACGCCCAGAATCTTGGTGGCGGTGGTCTAGGACAGTTCACAATCAAGGGTGTTGAGTCCCGGTAGATCCATGAGGAAGCCAGCAAGATGGGCTGGAACCAGCAAGCCCAAGTAGGCAAAGGCCAGACCAAAGATGAGAGCGCCAGCTTCCTGCCCCTCATCGTCCAAAAGCACAAGGGAGCGCAGTTCAACAACTCGCACCAGGTGAACACAATCGTCTTGGACAACCCTGCACGAAATGATTAACAGCAGAAAGACACCGGACAAGTCTTCGCCAGCAATTATGCTCGACCTGAGTTCTACTTCAGGCACCTCCACGGTGACACCATGACGATTGACAAGTACACGATCCGATCCTAGCCATCCTCAGTCTGTGGAGCCTACCCTGTTGGACGTGGTCTGGTATTCATGGCGGACAACCTCGAGACTTTTGAGATGACGAAGCCTTTCCATAAGTTCACTGCCGAGGATTACAGCCAATGGAAAGCCAAGAGGATGCAAGACCCCAGACCCTTGAGGCCATTTGAGCCAGTATCCTTCTTCGAGTTCGATGAGAGACCAAGCCTTACAATTGACATAGACTTCAAGAAGTCTTGCAGGTACATCATGCTCAAGCCAACGGGATTCAGAAGCAAGCCCCATCACTTCAGGTAGAGCGTGAATGACCTTCCGATGGAGCTTGAATTCTTTGGAGTGCAGGGCAGCTCCTAAGCCTTCGACTACTCTGGCGATTTCTGTGGATCAGGAGATCTGGACTCCCTGGCGAGGCCAAACGAGAAGCCCATCCTCAGCGGCCACACCATCGTGATCAATGATCTGGAAACCAACGAAGAGCTCCTCCGATTAGACAGCTTACAGATTTCACAATTGAGGATCTGCAACCTACCTCTTGACAATCAGCGAGCCTTAAGAGCCAGCGTTGTCAGTCCGATAGGCCAGACCATCCTCCGGCTCGGTGACCCACGGATCTCACTGAGAACTCTCAAAGGGCTCTCAGTCAGCGTGATAAAAACCGGCACCGGTGGCCCATGGGAGCTCAAAGGAGTCTCAGTGGTCGGAGTGGTGACCCAGGCTGGGCAAGTTCCAGCCCTTGACAGGACTTACCTCATTAGCCCACAATATTTCGACGTGATCTATAGAGTCCTATCGACGATGGTATAAGATGGAAAATACAAGAGGACCCTCATAGCATATATAATGGAGTTCTTGACAAAGCTCATCAAGAATGACTACCAGTTTGCAGGGCTGATCTTGGAGACCATCGACTTGAGGCAATTCATCACGACGAACCTGTTGACGAATGATCAAGCCCACATCCAGGCATCGGTGGAGTTCTTGCGATGCTTCCAGACGGAGACCAAGTTTGTCCGAGACTTGTATGAGATCTTGATCGACATCGTGCAGAACGAGCTGCCTCACAGTGTGCCACCACAGAGAGGATACGAGGCGCTCATCGGCATGCTCAACTGGGTGATGCCACTCGACATGGAGCGGGCCCTCAGAGTCCTGGTCGACACCTTCTACACCAAAGTTGGCAAAAAATGCGTTCCAGAGGCCCAGAAGCCAGAGTACATCGAGTTCCGCACCCGCTATGACTCCTTACTTCCAAGTGACACCAAGGCCATCGCCAACTTCTCTGAGCATTTCCCATTCGATCAGGTGCTCCTCAGGCCTCTCAGCGTCGAGGATGTTTCTGCAGCTGAGACCAGCTCCAACAACAAGGACGAGGACGCTGACATTGGCTCAGCAACGGCAAGCAAAGTAGGATTGCTACGAAATGTGCTCATCCAGAGCACAAAACAATCAATGTGCCACACATTCAAGGCCGCATTTGACCAGAAGACGAGAGTCAAGCTCGTCTAGGTCTACTTCAGCGACCAATAGAGTGCTCTTTATAAGCTGGATGTGGTCGTCTCCGCTGCCGGCAAGCTGATCTTCCATCAATCGCTTAGTGAATGCTCCTTCGCGCGATATGTGCGCTATAAGCGGAGTGGACAGAGCCAAAAGGAGAGCACAGAGAGCAAATCGACCGCAGACGAGTGCCTGAGCCTGGCGCTCAACTGCTCATGCTCCGAGTTGACTGTCAAACTCATCTTTGGTTACACCTCGACGTCTCTACCAGCGGGAGCCAGCAAGGACAGCTCGCCTCCAGAGACCTTGGCAGAGTTCTACGGAGAACCTGCAGCTGAGGAGCAAGATGCGGTAGTTGACTACCAAGCCAGAGCTGAGGAGTGGCAGCTGTCAGCCACTGCGCAGGGTGCCAAGCAAGTCAGAGTAGGAAGGTCGACGCCCATGCTCGTACTGCCTGTGGCTGGCCGCCCCCAGGAGGCCCAGATGCTCCCACTCATCATCGAGAAGAAGCCTGCTTCGCCAGCTGAAGGGGCTTCCGGCGCAAAGAAAGAACCAAGCAAGACTCAGTCAGCAGCAGACCACGGCGAGCAGATCGAGGAAGCCAACAACGAGGCTGCAGCTGTTGCTGCACCACTGGAACTTGCAGAGGTCCAGTTGGAGGAGATCAAGACCAACCAGTCAGGGCCACTCAGTGAGCTCAGAGACCTACAGCAGCAGCTACGAGAAGCCATGAAGCGCAGGAGGTAGCCTTCGGCCTCGAGCAAGAGGGCAGCTGACGCCAAGGATGAGATCGCCGAGCTCCTGCTCAAGATCCAGAAGATCCAGGAGCAGCAGTGCCTGCGAGGCAGTGGAATACAGCGTGGAGATGGAGCACAAAGTCTACAGTTCCTGACCACATTTGCCGTGGACCTCACCAAACTCATCAGTGTCGCCTACGAGCGAGTGACTCTACCGGCAGAGGGCCTTCGTGAGCTGCTCACTGGCCTCGAGCCAGGCGAGAAGCAGCCATTGGTCAAGGTGGCTCAGCAGCTTTTCAGGACCTTCGTTGCCTTCGAGAGAGGCGCCACGAGGTCACATGTTCTCGCAGTGATCAAGGATCGCATTTGGTCCCTCATGGATGCGACGGAGAGGGCAGAGCTCTTCTCGAGCGTGGTCTGGCAATTCTTGTCGAAACCAGAAGGCGGATTCTCACAAAAGTCAGTCGTGGACGCCCTCGACGCCCTCAGGATACCAGCTGGTGATCTTATCTGGTTCTTGAGTCAGACTCTTGGCCTTGGTCCAGATGAGGAGCACCAAGCCCGACAGAAGCAAGAACAGCCAGCTCCAGAGAGGCCACTTGTCATGGTGTCCTCAATCCTCATCCTGAGTATGCGCCAGCTCCAGAGAGTAGATGCAGTTGAAGTAGCCGAGGGCTCTGCAGGCCAAGAAGCCTTCTTGAGGATCTAAAAGAAGGCTGTTGACGCCCAAAAGCTCAATAGGAAAGTAAAAGATGGTTAAAAGGCCACTAAAGCAGCGAATGCGCCATCCAAGAACCAGAAGTAAGAAGCAACGGAGTAGGTGGATAAGGAGGCAGCACAGGACCCAAAAGGAGAGCAGCAGGCCTCTGGCAGCGACAACGATGATATGATCGATGATTTGGAGCCACTTGGTGTACAGAGAAGCTTCTCAGTTCCGATATCTGGTCCAAAGGGTAGCTTGAGGTCGAGAACTTCCACGAGAGCCGCTCAGGCATCGGCGTTGGCCAAGGCTGGACAAGGAGCTGACAGCAGCGCTGTGAACCTTGACGAGGACGAGCAGCTGCTGGCCATATTCAGACTTGCTGTCTGGATCTGCAGATGCCCTTCGGCTGCTCTGCCACGGACCGCGAAGGCCGCCTTGCTAGCTCACGCAATCAACAACATGAACAGCCTCTCCAAGACTGCCAGATCAGTGTCCACGTTGGCTCTGATGGTGCAGATGGGATAGAGTGACCTCTTGGAGCTCTGTTCGCCGTCCTATGCTTGGGTGAGGCGAAGTCCGGCTCTGTTAAAAAGGAACCAGAATAAGAAGATAAAAAATAGATATGCAATGCCTCAACGCTTTTGCAGGGCTTGCAGACTCTGATGGCAAGCATCGCTCAACCTCATGCCCTCGCCCAAGTCAGTCGATACCTGGATGCCCTCGAGAACGAGAAGAAAGCCGAGAAGGCCGATGCAGCAGGTGAAGATGCTCGCCGGGAGCTCGCAACAGTCCAAAAGTATGTGCAGGAAGAGAGAGCCAAGCACCGTGAGGTTCTGGGGTCGTGGATCCAGCAAGCCCAAGGCCTCCTGATCTGGCTCGTAGACCGCCAAAGAGGTGGCACAGGCTCTGAGACTGCTCTCTTTGCTTCCAGAGCTACCTCTTTGTCAAGCCAATGGGCAAATCAGCTCCAAGAGAGGTGCCTGAATAGTGCCCAGACCTGGGTAGAGCACCTTTCATTCCTCCTGGATGGCTATATCAGATATACGAAAGCGGTGATGGAGCTCGAGCCAAGCTTAAACCATAAAGAAATCCTAGAAGTAAAGAAAAGTTATAATAGGTTGAGGAGGTGCCTAGTCAAACTGCAGCAGCTAAGAAGACCAAGATAAGCCTGGACGGCACCAAGCAGGAGGAGTCGGGCAACAATGATGAAGAAGACCTCGTGCCCCTGCAAGTTGCCAAGTCTTTGAGCCTCCCGATCGCCAGACAGCCCCACTCAGGCGCCAGGTCATCCTCAACATCAGCAACAGCAACAGAGACGTCAATCCAGCTCATCAAAAGCCTTATGGCCTTGCTCCTGGAGCAAGATGCGCCAAGATCAGCTGATGTTCAAGTTCAGGACAAGGCTGGCGAGGCGAGTACAGCTGCATTTTCTCAATACTCTACTATACTCTACTCTCAGCACGTGCCTCAGGTTTGGAGCCTGGTCCTGAAGTCGTTCACCACCGTGAGTGTGAGCAAGCTCGTGGAGGCTAAGATCGTTGATGCACTCATCAAGGCCTTCCTCCGCACGACCGAGGAGATCCAATAGTCCACCTTCCCATAGATACTCGCGATCTCAGAGACCATCGCCAAGGATGCCGTGCACAAGAGGGATGCAGGCAAGCTCCTCAGCAATCTCGTTTTCACAACTCTGGGCTCCGTCACAGGCAACCCGAGCCTCGAGGCAGTCGGCTTCGCAGTCTGCTAGGGCTGGCTCGACATCATGGTCTCTTCCTCAGTAGCTAGACTCCACCCAGCGGACAGCGCCATGGAGACAGTCTACATCAGGATGGATGCGACCGAGGTCTCCTCACTCCTTCGCAAGACTACCAGGTACTTGAAGACCCATCTCAGCCTCGGCAGCTTTGAGGGCCCAACTGGCGCCCAGAAGCCAATTGTGATGAGACTGAGCCTGGCTTGTGACCTCTTGCTTGTTGCTTTGAATGTGCGACTCAAGGACAGTGATTCTTTGGCCCTTGCGGACCTTGAGCGTCAGGTATCTCAGAGCAAGCAGCTCAGACAGGAGTATCAAGCAAGCCTCGACGACCTCGTATCTTGGCTCTTCCTCAATGCCAGAGGAGCAGCCGAAGAACAGGCACCCAGTGGCCTCGGCAACGTCTCGAGCCAGACTCCAGCCACCGCAAAGGTCAAGAGGATCACAGATATGGTGGAAGCCTATCTTCTGCGGCTTGGTGGCGTCGACAAAGACGAAGTTGCAACTTAGGTTGCCCTCAGCTCCCTCGTTCGAGTCGTGAAGCAGCTAAACCGTAGCCTTGGAGCAGCCGCCAAGGAGGGTACTATCGGTGCTGACGCCTTGATGAGCCTGAGCCGTCGCACCAATGACTATTTCACCAAGTTTGTTGGCAACTGGCTGAAGTCTGACTCCATCGCCAGTCACTTTGTCTTCGAGCTGGGTGGCTTCGAGTTCTTGCTCGACACGATTGGAACAAGAGATGAGGATGCCATCGAAGAAGAGGCCGAGCCATCAACTGGCGAGGGCAAAGACTGGCAGCGAACGCTCCTCTCTGGGTAAGCCTCAAGTCAGGCTGAGGAAGAAGCAGGTGCCTCAGACATCTACGAGCTCCTCGATGGCGGCGAGGAAGATGGCGTCCTTGACGCCAAGGCAAGTCCAGCCAAAGGAGACGGAGGCAAGTAGCTCAGCGGTAGCCAGGAACGCGAGCAAGAGGCGCCTCTGGATGAGCCACCACAGCTGATACTCGGTGAGCTGGCCAACAAGCAGCTCGTTCTCACTGAGGACAATACTGGTGGCCCTGGCGCTTCCACACACGGCAAGGTCGACTGGTCGTGCAATAAGAGGGCCTACAAGAATCGCCTGATGGTCACCGGCCTGCATGGTGCTTTGAGGAACGAGTACTGGGTCTTGTTCAAGCTGCAGTAGACCTCTCTGTTGAAGGAGATCCAGGTGGGCTTCACCAACTACTGGAGCACCGACGCTGAGGCTTACGCTGAGCCCCTCTCGGTGCTAGTCCTGGCTGGCCTCGACCGCAATAACCTCACCACAGTGTGCAGCCTCGAGCTCACCAAGGACGATGGCTTCGGCTCCGTCCAGGTCGCAGTCTTCGGCAAGAACTTGCACAGCTTCAAAGTTGCACCAGGAGAGAGCGCTCAAAGCATTGAGGCCCTGATCCAGAGCAAGCTTGCCTCGCTCCAGAACTTCCAGGCCAACTACATCAAGCTCTGTATGCGGAGGCACGTTCTCTGCTGCCTTGAGAACAGCCCTCTCGCCGCTCGCCAGACCAAGCGTCCAGCCTTCGCGATCAACTACATCTCACTCCTCGGCTACAAGCTGACGGAGTCCACATCTACACTGGAGAAGCGGACCCAGCACTTCATTGCGAGCGAGCAGAAGAAGACCGCTTTGGAGGTGCTGTCAAAGATCTGCTCTGGCAACTTCTCCTCCGTGCTGAGAGTCATTGCCAACCAACGACAGACGATCGACAAAATCAAGAGCCAGTTTGACCTCCTGGCATCTCTTGTCAGCATCAAGAGCAGTCTCATCGAGCCCACCTTCATCGCCATCGCCAGATACAACAAGGAGATGGGCGACTGGATGATCCGCAAGTTCTTGTCCTCACCAAACTTCGAGAAGCACGCCCAGCTGACCGGCAACCTCGTTATGTGTGAGAAAGTTGAGGTCCCCAACCGCCTTTAGATGCTTCAGGAGCACCTCATGGGCTGCTTGGAGGACAGGCAGGGCAACGCTGACCTGATCACTTAGCTCTTGCCATCCATACAAGTTTTCGTACAGAGCGTGAGGCTCTGTGCTCCAGGCCTCGTGGCACACAAGAAGATTGACCTGGCTGTAGCCCCAGCTGCTCTGCTCCGCATCATCGACTTGACGAGTGCTTCTGCTGGTGCTGGGACGGAGTCACAGACTCGCATGCTCAGGCAGTTCGTGGTGCTGCTGTTGTGCCCACCGGCCCCATTCGTGAACAGCCTCGCAGATCCAGTCACTTTCAGCGAAGACCTGTTGAAAGGTCACCAAGAGGACCCAGCGAAGACACGGCAAAGGTAGATCCTGGCGAGTGTGCTCGCTGCAGCAAAGTCTGAGATCGCCAAGAGGGTCTTCGACCTCGGCCTGCTGCTGAATGTGCTGGCTGAACCTCTCGCACACGACGCAGCTACAAGGATGTCCGAGCATGAGCACGCACTCACATTCTGGACGAGCGTCGCTCAGGACCTCACAGTGCGTAGACTGCTTCAAGATCAGCGATTGCCGTTTGCCCTCTACAAGCTCCTGCGAAGCCAGGGCTCAGAGGAGGGTGGTGGCATGCTAACCAAAGCGAGCACCCAGGTGGTGACAGGCATCGTCGACCTGGTCAAGACCCTTGTCGCTGGTCATGAGACTCTCGAAGGTGAGCTAGCTGACCTCTTGATAGAAGATCTGGCGCATCTGAGTCGCCACAGAGACATGGACTTTGTGAACAAGGTGTTCATACCACTCATTAAGGTCGAGAGAGCCCTGCCAGTTACACTCGGAGCTGCCAGGAGCATCACAGAGTCAGGTCAACCAGCGCTGCTGCCTGGCATATCCTCGCTGGTGGAATCAGGTGAGGCTGTAGCACACGGTTCTTCCTCCTTCTTGAGCACCGAGCTCCTGCAGCAGAAGCAAAAGGACTACTTGAAGGCAGCATTCCTCCAGGTGGTCGGAGACAAGACATCAAAGGCTCAGGCCGACAAGCTTCTCGGCTCGAGCTGGTCCAAGGTGCACGAATGGTCGACTTCGGCTGGTGAACATCCAGAACATCTCGCCGATCTAGGCCTCTGGAGACAGCTGGAGGGCCGTGGACCCTGTGTGATGCTGACTACAGGTCGCAGTCCCTCTGGTCAACCTGCCATATTCGGTGCCTTCTGGTAAGGCAAGGTTCCCTCAGTCCCAGAGAACTTCGAGCCCGGCCCTGAGCTCGCTCACGACGTCGAGGCAAAGGATGGAGACTTCTGCTTCTGCTACTTGCCAGCACAAGGGTGCCACTACCACTATACCTCGGCAGAGGACCTTCCACTTGCCCAGATCGCAGTCGAGTACGAGGGCGGAGTGGGCCTTGCGATCGGTGGCAGCTTCATGCTCGTCAGCTACTGCAGCGGCTTCGAGAGCTGCTTCGGCTACCTCGACGAGGTCGATGAGGTCACCGTGACTGGAGTTCCTTCACCAGCCAAAGGCTCTGAGGTACCTGTAGTGCCAGAAGACCTCTCCGTCGAGGCGACGGAGATCTGGGCCTTGGAGCCACATGGCTCAGCAGATGGTCAAGGCGCAAGCAGGTCTAGCGAGATCGACGCCGAGCAGACCCGACTCACCTCCTTGACAACTGAGTGCAAGCACCCTTGGGTCTCTTCAGCCTCACCTTTCAACTTGTTCAGATCAAATCCCGTCTACATGGTGCCTGCTCACCTCCAGATCCGGACAGCGGCCCAGATCCTGCTCAAACGGGAAGGAGAGGCAGGGATCTCGGCAGCCTTTGCCAGCAGCCCAATCGCTGACCTCGAAGACCAGACCGTCGAGCAGGTCTACCAGCAATTCCTCCAAAGCCCAAGCGGTGGAGAGGAGCTGAACCACATCCTCGACCTGAAATACGACAGATAGAAGGTGCTACAGCACACCACCGAGATCGAGGGGCTAAAGGCACTAGAGAGCACGGGCGCAGATGGCTCTGAGTCACTCCATGAGCAGCTGGCTGCCTTCTACGTGCCTCAAATGAGCTTCTTTGCCTAGTTCGAGGCCAAAGGTGGGTTAGCAAAGATCATCTCTGTCACCCTCTCCTCGCTCAAGCTCTGGCAGTCTGCACCTCTCGCTGAGAGCTGGAGCATGTGGCTGCAGGAGCTCCACTCCTTCTCTCAGATTCCGCTCTTCTTCCAGCTATTCTTGAAGCACCAGAAATGCAAAGAGCTGCTGTTCAAGGTCCTAGCTGGTCAACCAGACACTGAACTTGCAGCTGACGCAGGCAGGAAAGCCTACTGGGAGCAGGAACAGAAGGATGCAGTGCAGATCAACTACCGCATCCTTGGAGAGGTCTTCTCGGTGTCCGATGGCCTAGAGCTCAGGGAGAAGGCGCTGGCATGTGGCCTTCTGCCCAGGATCCTCGAGCGGCTCGCTGCAATCAGTGGCGAGAAGCCAAGAGTCTTCGAAGAGGAGAAGGACGGAGCTGATGAGCCTGCTATAGAGACCAAGGAGCAGGAGCCAGACAAGCAAGCAGAAGCACAGCCACAACCATCAGAAAAGAAGAAGCGCAGGGAGTCGGCTACTCGAGCAAGCAAGGCCAGACGTTTGATGTGACTGCCTACCTCGAGAATAGCAAACTAAGGAACGAGCAGATCAAGACTCTGATCGATATTTGCAGCAACTTCCTGGGCTCCAAGGAGTGGGAGGCCTCCGACGAGGTGGCCAACATCATCCTGGAGAGCGCCTTGCTGCCCCTTCTCGAGCAAGCATTCAGGAACGGGTCCTGGCTCGATATGGCCAAGGCAGCCGAGGTCTACGCGTCATATCTGGCTCTGACGAGATCTCTGGCCAGCCAGCCAAAGCTAGCGAAGTGCTTGGTCGAGGTCGACCCACGGTACAAGCCAACACAGCGAGATCCCGTCAACAAGCTCCTGGCCAAGCTCAACGACTTGGCCGAGATCTTCCTGGGCTGCCTTAGGCAACAAGAAGTCAATAAGCAGCAGAAGACCGACTAGAGCGAGGGAGGCGAGAGACCTGAAAGACTTGCAAGAGATGTCATCAGCACCTATATCGTGGTCGCAGCTGCCCTTGACCAAGGAGAAGAAGAGGGCGAGAAATTCATCGAGAATGCGCTGGCGCTGCCGTTGGCTGAGCAATACAGAGCCCTGCTCGGAGGTCTGAGATTTGATTACATGGACATGCGAGACCCAAACATCAATACCTCAGGAAGCAGCAGCGGAGTAAGCGACTACGTCCATCACTACAAAGCAATGGCTGCCCAGAACGAGAGCCCACCGTAAACCAAGATGATCAGACTGGCACAAGAGTTGGCTGACCTGTCGAATGCGCTTCCATGCGAGCACACAAACTCCATCTATGTCAGGGTCGATAGAGGTAGAGTTGACATGATGAAGGCCCTCATAGTTGGCTCTTCGAATACTCCATACGCTCATGGATGCTTCGAGTTCGACATATTCTGCGACAACAAGTATCCAAACGATTCACTGAAGATGAACTTGATGACAACTGGCGCAGGCTCGGTGCGATTCAACCCCAATTTATATGCCTGTGGAAAAGTATGCCTGAGTCTCCTTGGCACGTGGAGAGGCAATGCAACAGAAAACTGGGATCCAAAGCTCTCAACCATCCTCCAGGTGCTTGTGTCTGTCCAGGCCATCATCATGGCTGAGGAGGTCTACTTCAATGAGCCCGGTTTTGAGAACGAAGCTGGAACCGTCGAAGGTGAAAAGAAGAACGAGGGCTACAGCAATATCGTGAGGTACTCAAACGTCAAATTCGCAATGCTCGGTCAGCTCAAGAATCCTCCACGTGGATTTGAGTCTGTCATATAGAGGCACTTCTACGTCAAGAAGGCCGAGATCTTGAAGGAAGTCCATCACTGGCTCGAATTGGCCTCAAAGCACGAGGCAGCATACACTGGGCTGATCCATGATCACAACTACAAATGGTGCAGTGAATTCAAGCAAAGCAAGACTCGATACAAGGAGATGCTGACAGAGGTCGTGAAGGCGCTCGAAGATGAGCTCAACAAGCTGGATAAGCCAACTGATATCTCAAACATGCGTGCTGGTGCAATATAGGGCAAGAAGAGGACAACTCAGAGGCAACAGAAGCTGGCATCAATCGCTGAGGGGCAAGTTGAGCTGGAGGACATCGATGTGGCTGATGACCAGATCGACTCAGGCAAAAAGGTAGAGGATATGGATGTAAAGGATGAGAAGGTGATGGATAGATGGAGTCGGTATATTGGTGCCATGGGCGTGGAAGCCGTTTAAAAGCAAGCCGCGGCCAGCATCTTCCTGAGCGGAGCTGGAGCACTCGGAGTTGAGATTGCCAAGAACATCGTGCTGTCAGGCTGCAAAAGTTTCACTTTGCATGACCCAAAGCCAGTCTGCCTCAAAGATCTGAGTGGATAATTCTTCGTCAACCAAGACTAGGATTTCGGAGATGGGAAGAATGCCCCTCTGACTCGAGCTCAGGCATGCTTGCCTCGGCTTCAATCGCTGAACCATTATGTGAGATGCAAGCAAGCTTTAGACATATCGATACCGCTCGACGACGAGAAAGCCCTGGAGAGTGAGCCTTGGAATCTTCAGCACTTTGACGTGGTGATCATGACTGAGACAGATCACGCAACGCTGAACGCAGTCAATCAATTCTGCCGCAAGAGAGGCGTTAAGTTCATCGCTGCAGATTGCTGTGGTGCATTCTCTCGCATATTCAATGACTTCGGAGACCAGTTTGAGGTGCTCGATAAGAATGGCGAAGAGCTCCAGGATGTCATGATCTAGAAGATCTCCAACGAGGAAGTAGGCGTTGTTGAGCTACTACAGAATCAGAAGCACAAATTCGAGGACGGTGATGAGCTGCTCTTCCGTGGTGTCGAGGGAATGAAGCTGAATGCGGGTGAAAAGCACGATGATCCGCTGGTCGAATCGGATAGCATCAACGACACCATCCACAAAGTCACAGTCTTGACGCCATATAGTTTCAAGATCGGCGACACTAGGAAGTTTGAGAAGTATGAGAGGAATGGAATTGCAAAGCAGCTGAAGACCAAAGTCCAGCTGAAATTCAAGAGCTTCCAAGATTCAGTCATGTGCAAGGTTGATGATATGCCACTCGATGGAAACCTCGCAATTGCTGACTTTGAAAAGATTCAGAATGCCTAGGTAATGCACTTGTGCTTCCTGGCTCTCGAGAAATTCCAAACCGACCAAAAGAGGGTGCCCAAAGTCTGGGACTTGGCTGACGCCAAGAAGTTCGTCGGTTTCGCTCAGGCGCTCGCCAAAGAGAGCAAGATCAGCGAAGAAGACTTAAAAGATGATTCATCAATGGTTAAGATGTTCTATTTATTCTCATTCCAATACCAAGGAGTCTTCAATCCACTCTGCGCCTTTATGGGTGGACTCGCTGCTCAAGAAGCAATCAAAGCAATCACTCACAAATTCACACCGACTATGTAGCTCTTCTACTATGATGTCGCAGAGGTCCTACCGGAGTTCAGCGTCGAGAAACATATATAGGTTGAAGGATTGGGAGAGAATCAAACATCAGAGAGCATGTTTGAGCAGAACTATGTGCAAAAGATTGCCAAAGCAGCCGAGCGAGGAGACAGGTCAGACGGCCTGAGAGTCGTTGTCGGCCAAGACGTGGTCGACCAGCTTGCCAATACGAGGCTGTTCATGGTCGGTGCAGGAGCTATTGGATGCGAATTACTCAAGAACTACGCCATGCTTGGAGTTGGCTGTGGAAAGGCAGACACCAAGGCCGGCACGAAAGGAGGCTCCATCGTTCTGACAGATCCTGATGTGATCGAGGTCAGCAACTTGAATAGGCAGTTCTTGTTCCGAGAAAAGCATCTGCGAAAGCCAAAGTCTTCGACTGCTGCTGCCGCTGCCATCCAGATGAACAAACAGCTGAAGGGTAACATCATCGCAAGGCTGGACAAGGTCCACGCAGGGACGAGCCACATCTTCACCGATCAGTTCTTTGAAGGATTGACGGTGGTCACGAATGCTCTGGACAATGTGGCAGCGCGTAAGTACGTAGATATTCGTTGCGTTACAGCCAAGACTGCGCTGCTCGAGAGTGGTACACTTGGACCCAAAGGGCATGTTCAGGTCGTCCTGCCATATTTGACGGAGAGTTACGGCTCCTAGACAGACCCAGAAGACAACACGGAGATCCCTCATTGCACGCTGAAGATGTTCCCAGAGGAGACTCTCCATTGTGTCGAATGGGCACGAGACTTGTTCTGCAAGCTGTTCTCGCAGCTCCCAAAGAGCGCTCTCAAGATCCTTGAAGAGCAAGAGTCTATGAATCTCACGAGCCAGGCGGATGTCATAACAATGAAAGAGGGCGTGAGTCTACTGGCAGACAGGCCAAAGACCTTCTCAGATTGCGTCAAGCACGCTCGGCTGCAATTTGAGAAGTATTTCAATCACGATGTCAAGCAGCTGCTCCATGTGTATCCTCTGGATGCCAAGACGGAGGAAGGAGCTCCATTCTGGTCCTTGCCGAAGCGGGCACCAACGCCTTTGGTGTTCGACGCTGAGCACGTGCTCCACCTGCAGTTCGTCGCCGCGATGGCATGCCTCCGAGCCGCCATCTTCAAGTTGAAGATTCCATCAGACCAACCAAGAACAGATGCATTCAGGAAGGAGATAGGGCAGATGGCGCTCCAGGTCACAGTACCTGACTTCGTTCCTGACGACTCTGCAGCGAAAGAGATCCAGGCATCGGTCGACAAGACTACCAAAAAAGATAAAGATGGAGCCCAAGAGGAGGAGAAAGATAATAAAGAGGATGCCAACTAGATAACGGCAGAAGAGCCAAAGCTGGCCGGAGACGAGATCGAGGAAGTCAAGCAGCAATTCGCTCAGCTCTTAACAAGCATCGAAAAGCCAAAGCAAGGACAAGCTTACGAGGACTTCCTCATCAAAGCTGAGGAATTCGAGAAAGATGACGACAACAACTTCCACATCGACTTCATACACGCAATGAGCAATTGCAGGTCCGTTAGCTACAAGCTCGATGCGATGGACTATATCACTGTCAAACTGAAGGCTGGTCGAATCGTCCCAGCCATGGCCACCACGACGGCTTCAATTGCTGGCGTCTAAGCCCTCGAGCTCGTGAAGCTCGTGAAGAAGGTGAAGAAGGAGGACCACCGTAACATCTTCCTCAATTTGGCGGTGCCCATCATGCAAGCCAGTGAGCCAGCAGATGTCCAGAAGACCAAGCTCACTGCGTCGATCGAGACCACACTTTGGGACCGCTGGACAGTGGACGCCAAGGGCCTGACTCTGAAAGAGGTCATGGCAAAGGTCGAGGAGCAGCACGCTGGCCTCGTCGTGAAAGACGTGCTCCAAGGCAACGCACCAATCTACTTCCACGCCATCATGAGCGCCCCAGGTAGAGAAAAAGACAAAGAGAAGGCTCTCAACACTCCACTCACCGAGCTCCTTGAAGCGCAAATGAGCCACACTGACGAGGAGCTGGACCAATACGTGGACCTCACCATCACCTGCTCAGCCAAGGACGACGAAGCTGGTGGAATCATAGCTGGAGTACCAGTACTGAGAGCCAGCCTCATCTGAGAAGTCCAAACCAATAATATTCGAAGCAGAATTACCATTTGAGAATGCTGTGGTATACTTGACCCAATTCTCTGGACATCTCTATGGATGTCCGCTATAACAATAACAATTTTCTTATTCTTTAAACCAAA
>Ga0138258_1238961_pt1 | contig 19902 bp, 28 predicted proteins | sample RNAICE20151110_FD_105263 | JGI IMG/M metagenome (GOLD analysis project Ga0138258, IMG submission 105263) | Metatranscriptomics of polar marine prokaryotic and eukaryotic communities from Arthur Harbor ice station, Antarctica -... | ecosystem: Environmental > Aquatic > Marine > Unclassified...
TGTGTAATTGTTATGTTACTTTTAATTTGTCTTTATCATTCTTAAATGTCAATTGTGAGCTGTTCCTCACTCCACATGGCAAATCAACGCCACATTTCTCTTCACCCAAAATCCAGCGGTAGTCACATTCTCAATACGAATTGGTATATGTCGGACAAAGCCTGCCACCGCTGTTTCCGAGGGCAGCATGTCTCGTTGTCCTGTGATGTAGAGTGGCGCCAGGTAATACTTGTTGTTCTTGATATCATACAAATCGAGAAGGTTTGGTGCGTTCAGGTCAACTGGTTTCAGCTCGGCTGCTTCGGCTGCATAATGGGTTTCAGCTTCCTTCTTGTCGTGGTGAATTTTGGCAACTTCTTTTTTGGTTAATTTTTCTTGAAGGAATTTTGATATCGTGCCAAAACTGCTATTCTTCTATGCGTAGAGTTGGGACTCCGTGTGTTCGATGATTTGTAAATGAACTACTGGGAATGGTGAAGCAAGATTCTTTTGAGAGCTGGGAATGTCTTCCATGAACTTCATTTTGCGGTTCCAGGCGCCACCATGAATAGTCATTCCGTAGATATAGTAGCCACCAGCGTCAGGAGGCTTGTGTAATTTGCTCTCAATATTCACCCTTTCGCTGGGTTTGACTTCTATGTTATCCATATCATCATAAATGATTGTCGGTGTATATTTGTAGGTCATTGTCTCGAGATTCATGCTTCTTTTGCGAGACTCATGCTGTAAAATCAAAACGAAGAAGTTGCCTGGGTCAAAGAGACCTGGAAGCCAGAACCTGAAGAGCTCCTTGTCTGCAGCAGAAGTAAGAAGAGGAACTTCGGCAGGATCATTAAGGTTTCCAGGTTGATGACCTTCTCTTCCTTTATTAACAATTTAATTTATGTAATCAATGCGGCTTTATAGATTGTGGAGGTACTGAGGCAGCACTCCTGACCCTGGGTATGAGACTTTGAGCCACGTGGCTGGTGTCCGATCATTGATGATGCCGTAGAATTCTGCTTCCATCTCCTGGTCCAGTATCATCTCACCGTTGAGGTATTTGTAAAGGGCGCCCACACGCACATTGATAAAAGCAAGCAGATTGTTGTACCTCTCAACCTCTTAATGCATCAGGATAGCAATGCTATTCTAGTAGCTTATTCTGAAATGATTATGGAGCCCAGTAACACAGATATGTTTTGGAGTATAAAATGTCAAATCTTTGAGCTTGGTCTTGTATCTTTTCAGCTTTCCAGGATCGGTTTCGTCGAGCGTAAGGTCAAGGCTTTCCAATTGATAAAGCTTGGAAAACTTTGTTTGGTCAAAAGATAACACTCGAGAGAGGATGCTCTGTCCCTCTGCTTCTGTTTGTGCTTGCTAAGCGTTGAAATGAATTCCAAAAATTTCTGGTCTATCCGTTGCTGGGAAACGGCCGACGAGGCTAACGAACATATCTTTGTTACCTCTTGAGTCCGGGACGACGTACGAACGCAGGTAATCAGGAGGATGAGTTAAGCCCGTCAAAGAGGCTTAATATGTCGTAATCACTTTATGATTTATTACTGTACTCAAAAGCTCCTATGCTATCAATAGATCTTATTCATTTGGAATCTGTCCTCCATAATTGAGGGCGCTGATGATGTATTTGAGTAAGCTCAAAACTTCTGGAACCTTGTCAGCCGCACTTCTCTTTCTTCTATCCATCTCTTAAGTTGATACTTAAGTCGAAGATAACACAGTTGTTGCACAGTTTCCGTATTCAGCACCTTCGATACTGGTCTCTTGCTGTTATTGGATGTATTCCAACTGTTCCATCTTGTCAAGTTCTTTGAAGATGGAAATGGCCGTACACTGGGAGATCTGGCAGTCAACCTGGCTAAATTCATAGACTTTATTCCAGCCAAGGGATCCAAACCTCTACCTCTAATTCATGATGGCATGGTAGAAACTGATCACAAAGAAGAGCTTCTTGTGCTGGTCAGCAAAAGCAGGGTATCGCTTTTCAATATCCTCAAGCATTGCGTCTGGTTAAGAGCTGATGATCTTGCTCAGATTTTGTCTAAGACCTTTCATTGGCTCGATGACAATTTTAGTGCATTCTTGCACAAAGGCGATCTGTAGTGCATTCATAGCCTTAGACGATATCCATAGCCTAAAATCTGGGTGAATTTTGAAGTTTTCAATCCGTGGCCACGCCAGGTTGACTTCTTCCTCATCAACCTTCTGACTCTTAGCTGGAGCTTCTTCGACCTTTGTTTAGTCAATATCTTCGAAAGCCTTTTTCGCTGAGAAGCTTGCAACTTTATTTTCTTATGGTTTAATTCGTGTTCTCTTCCGTCTGAGATCTTTCTACCTCTTTTCTTTTTGGTCCTCATGGAAGAAGAACATGGTTTCCAAGAATTTCATGATCGCTGGCACATGACGGAGCACCAAATGCAGCCCATCAAGTAGAACCCAATGGCCTTTTTGTGCTGCCTCTGTCAAAGTCTCTGGTAACTTCCTCATGTTCTTGACTGTGAGGGCCTTAAAAGTCAAAGGCATGAGTTGCTTGGTTTCAAGCTTCATCCTAAGTAGCTCGTGCTGAGCATTTATGCTAGAATCAATCAGCAGAAGAGTGGCTCGTCTATTGTCTGTTTGCTTAAAGACATTATAAAAGTTAAATGGCTCCTGTTATGTGTATGACTCGTCAAGAACATCGTCGATGAGTCTTTTCATTTGCTCAACCATCAAGTCAGGTCGGAAGATTCTCAAGATGCAGCATTTGAAGATGTCTCGATTCACTTTGAATTGCAGAGCTTCCTGCTCTTGGTCACCTTCTTCAGCTGTTGTACCTATTCTGAATTCATTATATTCTGGAACTCCATTGATAATATTCTTCACAACGAATTCATCTTCTTGAATATAATTTCGCCTTTTAAGAAAAGCATGCTCTTCCTCATCGCTGTGGTCACTCAATGGAGGAGTTTGTGTCTCTCTCAGATTCTTCGTTCCAAATTGAGCCTCGTTCACGACGCCTCCTGGTTCATCAGAGTCTGAGTTATCTGCTGCCAAGATGTCTTCGATGTTGACATTCTTTGGCGATGCTTTCTATTCTTCTTATTTTTGTTAGAATGACTGCTGCTGGCGCATTCGCTCTTCCATTTACCTCTTCAACCTCAGTGTTTCTTTTTCTTCAGCCGTCGTGAACCTTCCATATGGCCCTGGAATGATGCCATTTGGATTGTCCTCCTAATGTTGAATGAAATTGTACCACTCAATTGGACTCTTTATCATCTGGTCAATGATATTTGGCTTATTGAACGGTGCCATTTGGGCCAGAGCTTCTAGGCCTTCCCAGTGTTTATCGGTCATCCAGTCGTGCCAGTTTTTCATTATCTGATCTTTCTGAGGGTTCGAATATGAAATCTTTTTCCGCAATTCCAGCTCATCCTTTTCGACCTGAGTCATCTGCTCTGTCGCTGTAGCAAATGGGCCCTTGATGATGAATTTGAGGTTATTCTCATCGAATTTGACCTCCTGTCTCATTAGTGTGATTGCAAGCAAGAAGGCCACCAGTAGTTTGTCCTTTTGATACAGGCCGACACATATCTTCTGATAGGCTGACTTGGTCAATCGCTAGTTCAAATCGACCAATGGATCAATATTAGTGTTCAGATTCTCCTTGGTCTTGAGCTCAAAGTCGAACAATTCCAAAAACCATTTGAGTGAAAATTGGTAGACATGCTCGATCCGCTAGAGGTCCTTAATCAGAAAGTAGAATTATGCTCCTCTTTTCGCCACAACTTGGAATTTGTTTCTGTTCCCTTCCAGTGCTTGCTGCGACCTATTGATCTGCTGTAGAGATGTCTAGATCTTCTTGGAAGTGTAGCTTGATTGCGTCAAATTCTCAATCAACGATTCATCATTAAGCACCGCCAGTATTTCTTTGTCAAGCGCCTATAAAATCAATTCTTCAACCTAATCAAGCCGAATGATGCAATCAAGAGCCTGCGTCTTAAGCTCAACGAATTCTCTTTCAATTGCATACAGCTTTTCGACCACAATGACGCTCAAAAGCTGAGCCTCAAGGCCTTCCTTTGTAATCGTGAAATTGATGAAGTTTGTATATACTGCGATATCAGATTAGAACATAGGATTTTGATACTCGGTGGTCACGTACAGCTTGAAATTGGAGTCGATTTCTTCAGAGGCTCCTTGAAGATTAATAAATCGGCTTTTGCCATCTGTTCTCAGCATGGATTTGTTGAACAGCGGATAGAGTGCTTTGTCGATGTTCTCACCAGCATTTTCACACAGAGTTTTCTTGCCAAATTTGATTGAGGCAGAGATCAGCTGCAAGAACTTCGGGTTGTGGAAGGTGATGGTCAGCAACGAGTCATCGTCTCGGCTGTTCTGCTTGAGCCAGATGTTAGCCTGGTACTATGGATCTATGATGATGCTTTGAATCTGTGTGCTCATTTCAATCATCAGTGCATTGGTGATTGAGAAGGTATCACTTGGCAGTTTATTCAGCACCCATTTTTGAATCTGCATTTTGTCTCCGAAGAGCTTGATAAAATCAAAGTACTCAGAGATCTTGATGCTCGATTTATGTCTTATCCAGTGGAACCACCTATTGACGTATTCTTCTCGATATTGGTGAGTAAATTGACCAAGATAAATCATCAGAGCTGCCGCCAATAAGCAATCGCCTTGGAGCGTTTCAAACTTCTTCTGGACCACATTGGTGAGCACATACCACTTTTGCTTCTCACCAGCAAGTGCACTCAGCAGCTTCGCAGCCCTCGTCTTCTGGAGTCCACATGTATCAATTTCATCCTATAATTGCTTGACATCCTATTCTTTAGCTTTATATTCATCTCTCAGCTCCGAGAGCTTGTCCTGCAGAGTTTTGAGCGCACCCAGCCTATGCTTTACTTCATCTTGATGAACAAGGATCTGCTTCTCGGCCAACATCAGCGCATCTCTCTTTGGTTTGCATTCTTCGTAGACATAGAAGTAATTCTCAGTCGCTTTCAGCCAATGAAAGATTCCTATGGCAGCTTCACAGGCCTTGGTGATGTTGAGCAAGTTGAATTCCTTGTTGGAAGAGACGTCGTCCAGTTGCTTCATGATATCATGATCAAGCCTCTCAGGATTGAAGTTGCTCAAAACATCCACAAGCTGATAGTTGCCTAGGACTTCTTTGCTGGTGGCTGCAGCCCACCAGTCTTCGTCATGTTTGTTCATGGGTGATTTGTGCTTCGCTTTCTTCGCTGGCACTCCCAATAGTATGCAGACGCATTGCATTAGAAGATATATCGTGATAGTAGGCTTCTTGATCGATTTAAGTTCCGTAAGTTCGCTCTTGGTAAGCTTCTTTAGACTGTGGATAGCTGCTTTTAGCCTTGGAATGGCTTCTGTCATTGCTTTCTCGCACTAGTCTTTGATCTTTAATGCATCTTCTTGAGTGGCCTTGAGAGCCATCTCTTCTTCTTCAACAAATTTGATTCTTGCTTCCATTTCTTGCGTTGAATCATCGAGTTCTCTTAATATGTCTTCGATTCGTCTTTGCTTTTCGACGAGCTCTGGCGATTTGACATCCATGTCTTCTTGAATCTCAAAAACTTTCTTTTCAGTCGCATCAAGCTTATCAAGGCCTGCTGAGAATTTTCTTTTCAATGCTGTGAAGTGTTGCACTCTTGACCTGTAGAAGTCTTTGAAAGTCTGAATCAAATTGGTGAAAGTGCACGGTGTCAAATAAATGAAATGTCCTGTCTCCTTTGTATATTCTTTGATTGCCTTTTGCATATCCACATGCATCCTCAAAGCACATCTCACGACCTCATCTTCTTGGGTTACTTTGACCTCATTTATTGCATCATCTTCATCCGTGAAGTAGGTCAACCGCATCTTGCCAACTTGTTTGTAGCCTTCTTCAGGCCACTAATCCATCCAGATTATGGTTGAGCAATTGACGATTGATTGGTAGTTTTTCAATTCTTTCTTTAGAGTTCTCCCAGTTGGTGTCAAGTTGATGATTGACTTGAAGTTCTTCTTGCTTCTGTTGATCATCTCAGTGTATACTGAGCTATCTGACGGTGCTGTGCCTCCCAATTTGCTCTGTGGCATCGTCGACCGAATCCTTTCCAAGAACCCTGATTTCTCAGACGCATGGAGCAAGTCAGGCAAGTCGCCATTCTTGAGTAAGCAGTTCAAATCGACCATGATGATGTCATCTGCCATTTGATTATCGCAAATGTTGAGCACATTTGTTCTCTTGTCTATGGCTGTGGACTCAAACATCGCTTTGATGAGCGTATGCCAGTCATCTCTGCTGAATTCAGCTGTGTGTTTGAGCTCTCTTATTTGATATTGGCAAATATAGATGGCGAGTCTTGAAAGAGCCATCTTGCCAAGTCCCTCAACACCAATGAGCACAACGTTGCTGAATGGCTGCTGGATTGCTCGGTTTAGCTTGATGACTTATTCGATGGCAAAGTCAAACATCGAAATGTCCAGCTAAGAGTGTTTGAATAGTTCGTTGTATTCATTCACATAGTTATCCATCATGGGTCTCAAGACTTGCACGTTCTCGACCTCTTGGTATCTGTACTCGCCGTCCATGACGACGGGAGAGGTATTGAGATGACTGAAATATGGCTTTCCTGGTTGCTTCTGGAGGGCTTCAAGTTCTTCCTTCTCCAAGGTGAAGAACTTTTGTGCCAGGGCAGCAATCTCGATGTTGAAGATAGCTCGGTCTGCTGGCTCTTGGACGCGGTCAATCAGAGTTCTGAATGATTCTGAAATGACCAATTTGTAGACGTCAAGCTCCGTCTGCTTGTGGTGCTTCTCGGGAGTAAAGAGCACGCATGAATGCATGATTCTGAAAAGCTGCCTCACGTTGAAGGCCAGTAGCACTTTGTTGGTGGACGTCCGTATCAATTTATGGTAGGAGGTTCTGAGTTCTAGGACGCAGTCGACGACCTTTTGGCTGTAGAGTCCGTCATCCATGGTCGGCCAGCTGTCGATTTATTCTCCTGAAATCGTTGTGAAGATCGTTTTCAGATGCTGGTTGCTGCAAGGTACACCCAAGAAAGCCCAATGTCTTTGGTTTCTCGCATTCAGAAGTTGTGATCCAGACGATGAATCTGAACTGCTCTGACTTCTACCAGAAGCATTTGAATTATTGAAAGTGATGCATGCTGTAAACTAGACATCTTCGATGGTCCTTTTCTCGAGACTGACCAAATCAAACCACTGTTTATGGTCAAAGTGTTGCCGCATCAGCTCCAGAACACACGGTTGTTCGCTTCCGTATTCCTATTTCTGGTTGCACATGTTCAAATCATCAATCATATAGACCAGTTTCTTGCCATCTTGAGGAATGTAGAGATTCTTACGTTTTCTCTCCAACGGGAGCTCAAGGTTTTTGAGGACGTTGGTTGTTGTGGTTCTGTGATAGAAAACCATTGGTGTAATGATGTATTCTTCTGGGAATTTGCTGATATATCTTGACACCACGTGGCTCAGCAGCCATGATTTTCCAGTACCGGACTCGCCAACGAGGGCGAGATTGTTTTGGAATGTCAAGTTGCTCTCGATGAAATAGCTGAGCTGAGTTGTCTCCATGGTAGTTACAAATTGGGTGAACAAAGTCGTCCTGGAGTCCACCGTATTAACAACCTGCTCTTCTTAAGAGACATCTTTGTCAACGACGCTCGTTTGCAGCTTGAACATGTCCTCGAATGTTTGCCAACGGCATATGTCGATGTCGAAGTAAATGTCAAAAATGCTCTTGATGTTAGTCTCGGGGAAGCTGCACTTGAAGGTGGGCTCTGCCAGCTTCGACGCCTTTGAGCCATTGCCAGAACCTGAGTCAAGAAACATCTTCTAAGCTGCGTAGGATTGGTCATCTAAGGTCTTGGCTTTATTTGAAAAGGTATTCGTATTTTTGCCTGCAAACTACTCAGAGCTCATATTACAACTTTATTGCATCTATTTCTTCTATTTCTGAATTAGTCGACCAGCGTCCTTTAATTCTGTCTTTTGCTTTCTCAAGACCTTGGCGCTCGCCTGTCTGCTGGATTGCTTCACTTTCAGCTTCATGTTTTCCAATTGACCTTCTGCGATCAATTACATCAACTCATCTTCTTCGTCCTCATCAGCGACTTCTTCTTCCGAGTTTTCTGTTAATACTTTCTATTTTTCAACTATTTCAACTTCATTCTTGAGCACGAAGCGCGCTGTGGGCTCGTAGCTGTTTGCATCTTCCATGAGCTCCTCAAACTTCTCGTGATCGATCGCAAGCTTTACGGTCTCTTTGTCGTCTGGAGTCGGCTCTCTTTCTCTACTTGCTTCTCTCAAGCCTCCTTCTTGGGCTTCTCTTCTCATTTTGGCGTGGAGCTCTTGCTTCTTCTTTCTCTTCGCGTCTTCAGCCTCTTGAATAACATTATCGAAATTCTTGAGGATACTCTTCGTGATGAATTTCATGAACTCCTTGCGATGGTTCTCTTTCAACATTGTACCGAATGCCCAGATCAGCGACTGAATGAAGAAGCATTCAAGCCATCGCTCTCGGAATCTTACTGCGTTGGTCATTCTGGCATCACTCTCAGCAAATGTGAAGAAGGAGATCTTTTATCTGCTTTTGAGATTTCGTGCCTTTTGGATGTTTGACTCTGGGATTCCATCTGCATTTTGATCCTTTTTGTCAGCAGCTTGCTCTTGCAATCGTTGAACAGTTTTCCAATCGCTGAATTTCTCATGTCTGTAATCAGCAATGCAAGCTTCAAAATATTTGAGGAAGTTCATGACAGCATACTTCGGCGTGACTGGGTATATCATGTTCTGCTAGTTGTCTTCGCTCAAGAAGTGATTTAAGATCCCAGGCAAGAAGTAGTTGGCCATTTGGTCGAATTGGTATACGAGATCGGAAAGAAACTTTGGAAACTTGCGCATATAATGATTCACAATGGATTTGCAGTTGATCACTTTCTCCTGCATATAAAGTATACCACATCGCGAGATCGACGCTGGAGAGCAGCTCTTGAGGTTATCGGCTTCAAAGATCATCCGCATGTGTTCCATTAGAGGCAAAGACTCACCAGTGATTAGTGTCAGCTTCTTGTTGTCATCAAGCACCGAGTTCAAGTTCTCGATCCAGTGGATTTCGATCTCACCATCAAAAATCATCCATTAGAATTTGTCGTTCTTTTGCTTTATAGCCATTCGCATTGTAGTTGAGATTATGCCTTCCTTGAAGTCTCTTGTCTCCATATCGGTCTGGCCGTTCAGCTTGGCGTATGGCTGAGCCTTTGGATTGATTATGAACTTGTTGACGCCCTTGCTCCTGCACGTCGCCTTCAGCATCATTAGCTCTTCTTGGGTGACGGCATTTGAGTTGACTTCTTTCTGTTCTGTAGCCTCTGAGCTCATCATACCGTCCATCGTACTTGACTTCACTTTTCCTTCGGCCAGTATTTTCGCTCGTCTTTTCAAAAACTCTGCTTTCTTTTGATTGAATTCTTGTTTTTGTTGCAAGTTGTAAGTATCTTCAATGACTTTCAGAGCATTGGTTTTACCAACCATCGTCGAGCCGATGATCATAATCCCCTGTCTGCTATTGATGATCTCATTAAGGTTTAGCACAGAGAAAACGAAGTCAGGCTCAGGCTCAAGGCCATGGAGCTTCATCATACGTTGGATGTCTTCTTTGAATTCAGCATTTGGTTGGATCTCGACTTTCGCTGACTTGAAAATATCTTTGGCTATTCCTTTGAATACGATTTGATCATTTTCTTCCAATTTCGAGAGGTTCTAGTCAAATATTGATTTCAACAAGATGTACTTCTCCAGCTTCTTCATGTTGGATACTAATCCAAATTGCATAACTCCGAGCCACCTCTTGCACCTCTCGAACAGCTCTCCTTCCGCAGTATCCTCAGGCATAGTCTGGGATTGCTCTGACTGACCTGTAGTCATAGAATTATCAGCTATCGCCGCGAGCAAGGCGCTGAGTTGTTGGGTGGTATCATCCTCCCTCCCGTCTGCCACGACTCCTCCACTGCGTTGAGATTTATCGCTGGCTGATCCATGTTTCATTTCATCTTCTTCTTTGATGACATCAGCTTCTTGAAGTGTTCTATTGTCCATAGTCTTGTTCTGATCGACTCCTGAGTTCGAACTGTTCGAGGACTTGTAGCTCTAGCTTGATGGCAGCCTGCTTTGGCGGCGCTTCATCTTGCCCATGTATATTTCATTCTGCTTCTCCTATTGCCTTTTGTGTTCTTGCTGTTTTCTTTCCAGCTCATTAAGATGGTGCTCCATTTGCTGATCTGCTTTCTCGAGCTCATCCTGGGTGTTGGCCTCTTTCATTCCAGTTACAAGTTGGCGGAGATGACCTGCTTGGTCCAAGATGCTCTTGATGTTTCGCAAGCTGAAGTCGTAGTGGACTTGTTGGCTCAATTATCTTTTGGCAAATTCAAACATTTGCACTATTTTCAGCGCAAGGCCATCTGAGTTGGTGAAGCCATTACAATAGAGGACAACTTCGATAATCATTTTCAGATCTGGCTTGGTCATTTGCAACGGTCTGAACTGGTTCTTCAGCGAGTCAGGCAGCTGATTCCTTCCAGCCTTCTTCGCGGTGGCAGGATTTTATGTGCAGAAAATAGCACAAGAATGGTCAAACTTTATCGCTTTGTCGTCATCACCAAATGAAATCTCTTGCTTCAGCGCTCTGTGAGCCCGATTTATAGTCGAGATCGTTGTAGCCAAAGTCGAAAGAACACCTATGTCGATTCGATTCAATTCATCAAAGCAGGCCCAGCTTCCGCCGCTTGCGAAACCTTTAAAGAATTTTATGAGACTTTCGTAATTCAGGGACTGTGAGCATGTGAAAACGAAGCACATTTTACCGAGACTCTTTGCCAACTCTTTCGTGGTCTCAGTTTTTCCAGTTCCCACCGGGCCCTCCAATTACGCGCCATAACTGTAGTGCAGCGACATGAACATAGTTCTGAAGCATCTATCGGTGAGAGGTGTAATGACCAACCTATTTGAATTGCCAATATATTCATAGCCAAACTATTTCCTTGCCATCATGCAAGACACCGTAAGCTCTTTGACCCCTCTCTTCCTGCATTCTGATGCTGGCAGCCAGTCATACTGCGCGTCTTTGTCAAAGTCCCATGGATCAGGGACTGAAAACTAGAGCTGCTTCTCATTATCGTCTTCTCCGTCTTCATCTTCATTTTGCTGGTCTGGCACTTCCTGTTGTTGCTTATCTCCATCCTCTTCGGTGGACACTGGGCCATCCTCATTTGTTCTTTGTACAGAATTGGTGGCGCTGGCTTTGCCCATCGCCTTGATGCTATCAGGTTTATGAATTACATAGTGATATTTCATTTGGATCTTCCAGTAGAAGTTCTCGTCCGAGTCCTTCTCCTGGTCTTTGAACATCTCCTGAATTGAGTCCCTGGTGTGAATTCGGTTGATGACAAAATTGTGAATGCTGAACCTAGCGTTGGCATCGAGTTTTTGCTTGATCATCTACGATGCTTCATCTAGCTGGTCAACAACCTCCTCGTAGATGGAGTTCAAAGTCAAGTCTGGTTCATTCTTAGCATTCTTTGCATTCTTAGGTGCCCTTGGTGCTCTCTTCTCTTTCCTTTGCTTGAAGAACTTCTCCATATTATTCGTATGCATAACACTTATCGCCAGAATAAGGACCTGGCCAGGCCATTTCAGAAGCCATTCGCTGATTTTGCTTTCTTTCTGCTTTGCAGCTTTTTCGTCTCCCAGAGTCTCCTGCTCCTCTTGGCTATCATTTCTCTCTTCCACAGGAGGCTGCTCATTACGAGCCTCCACCTGGTTATTATCATCGCTGCTAAAGTTTTAGCTGATCGGTCGTTCTTGATCCATCTTTTGGTCGGAATTCTCATATTGGCCTTCGTCTTGAAGTTATCGCTTGTTATCGTTGGCTTCGCCTCTTTGGCTCATGACATAGTCTTTGAGGCCTTTGTGCAACTGCTGATATATGGTCTTCTTCATGCCTATCTCAATTTCTTTCAGCCATAGTTCAGGTGGCACGAGAGTTGATATAGGTGACTTGAAAAACAGCTGCTCATGTGATTTTGAATAGAAGCCCACGATCTGGTGCTCACCAAAGATCAGCCCTGCAATTCCTTCAAAGAGCTTACTGAGAAAGACTTGGACATATGATTGGTTTGTGATATTGCCCATCAGACCAATGAGTTCATCATTGGATGTGAAATACAATCTCGCAAATTGCATTCTCTTCTTATCCAGATAGTCTGTCAGACTCTTGTCGAGATATTCTAGGTCTTCAATCATTTTGACGGCTGTGCCCGTGAAGCCCTCGCTTCTGCAGAAATCTTGAATCATGGTAAATTCGACGGTATTTCCATTCATGATTTTCCTGAACTTCAAGTTGACATCATCGAAGGTCGCCTTTTAGTCAGGCAAATTCTCAGCGACATCATCTTATGTATATATGGTTTCAAGATATATCCAGGCCTTCTGTACTCTCGTCCAATTTTCAAAGTTGACTTGAAGGAATTTGAGCTCACGTTCAATTTTGATAATTCGATCGGCTTGAAATTTGGCAAATTCATTCCCTTTGATCGCTTGAAGCTTTATCAAGGATTCGTCCAGGTTCATGAGGACCATATCGCTGTTTTTGATTATCTTGACTGGTTGGTCCTTATATGGTATGCACTCGAAGCATATCTCCTTTATCTCACGTTCTATGGCATCGATGGCCATTCGAATCGAGTTCTCCTTGAAAGCGACGCCTGATACATTTTTGATTGCTTCTAGCGTATCGCCCATGTATAGCTTCTTCAACTTGATATCGGTCATGGTCAGATTAGTTGGGTCAACGTTTACACCAAGAAGGCTGCTCATCTCCACAAAATGCCTTTTTTCTAAGCCCTTGGCTCTCAGTCTCTGAACAATGGGCAGGTAACTTTTGATCTCGTCGATTTCCTTGAAAATGAAATTCAACACCAGCCCTGGCTTTTCAAATTCGTTTAGTCCACTGAATGCCTTCAAATTGCTGAGCTGCTTGTGCCAACTGTTGATGCTATCTTACAGTGGCTGGCTCTAAATGGATGAGAGCTTACCAGTCCACCAGGCTGTGCGTTTCAGAGAATATTTGTAAGTGATGTCCCACATTTGCTTGAATGGTGACAAGTCTTTGCTGACTTGCTGCATCTTGGGAAAGGTGCTTACTTTCTACCCAAGTTGCTTTTGTCTTTTGCCAAGTGTGTCAATCTGTGAGAATATGTCAGTTGAGTTGTTGTCAAGCCTTCCTAATTCATCAACGAATGGCTTGATGAGTCCTTATCCATCACCACTGGGTCCTTGTGCTTCTTGGCTTTGCTGAGCGCCGTCGCTAGATCTTTAGACAATTCCTTTTTCTTATGAAGCTTCTCTAGCTCAGCAGGCGTTGCCAAACCTCGTTTCTGGAAGTTATCCACTTGATATTTGCAAGTCATGATTATCCCATTGAGCTCATCAACATCAGCTTGCAGCATCTCCGTGATCTTTTTCGTCTATTCGCTCAAATTTGAAAACTTATCTTCTATTAAATCCCGCAAGCTCCTTGGCTGCAAGAACAAATTCAAATATCGCGTAAACCGTTCTGAAGGTAGCTTGATACTTTCTTCATCCAAGAAGCTTTTCTTATTTTTGAGGAACTCCAATTGGTTTTCGAGATCTTCAATGATATCGGCGCCTTTGAACATCATTTTGATATACTCGATCTATTCCAAAACATCGTCAATTGTATAATGGGTTGCTGTCAACTTATTCTCGATGAATTGGAATTTCTTATCAAGTTCATCCATTTTGGAGGTGAAGGTGGAGACGGCGCGTGCTTGTAATTTGGAAATTAGAGCTTCTATTTTACTGGAGATTTGCTTTTTGACAGTTTCGAGGTCAAGTAGAATTATGCCGAAGTCATATTGGTTCTGATATTTTTCCTGAATGTCCCAGTATGCATTGGTGAGCTCAAAGAGCTTGTCGCTATATTCATCCTGCGTTATCTCAAGGTGCTCGAGAGCTGATTCCAACTGCTCTTCTGCTGTGAGCTCTGGCCCTACCTGGTGGGACTCCTTCTTCTGCGCCTTCTCAGGAGCCTGATCCTCTGAGATGGAGCTGGCGCTCTTCTGTAATAGCGCATCTTCGATGTCTTGGTCTTGTGCTGCCTCGTCCACCTGTTCTTCTGCTTCGCTGTCATGTCGTCTCTTTTTGTTGTAAATCTGAATCTTCATATTCCTGATCATTTCGTTTTCTGTGATAGACACATATTTGAGGTACTTGCTGATGTCCTTAAGAATTGCCATTGGCTATGCTTAAGCCTGTGACATCAGCCATTTTATCTAACCATTGAGGATTTTCAGGTCAGCGATCTTCTCAGCATCCGGCTCATCCAAGAACGGTTTTGGCGTCTCAAGCAGAGGAAAGATGATATTCTCAACCTTCTTCACTCCTGAGAGTGCTCCTTGGAACTCTGTCATGATGTCTTACAACATCCTCCAGGATTCGTTGATCTCAGGCACTGTAGCAATCTCATAGCGATTTTCGATATCCGATGCCGACTTGCTCGTCGCACATAAGTCGTCAAGTCGTGTTGCTGCTGATTCATAATTCACTTACTTTGCAGCTTGCTTCTTCTATACCTGAACCTTTATTTTCGACATCGCCGCCTGCTCGCAAGAATACATGACGGCATCCAAGTCAAGCGCCTTGAACGCGCTTTGCTGGTTGAACCCGCTCTATCTGGCCATGAATTGCAAAAGGAACTTCAGGAACTTCTCCATGCTTTCCTTCATTTTATCGAAGAGCATCCTCTCCATATATATGTTGATGAAGGTGAAGAACTTCATTAGAAATGGATCGATTTGACTTTTCCTTTTGACGATCTTTTTGCTTTCTGATTTGGTAGAGGCGCCTAAAAGTCTACTATCAGCTGCACTTTAAATCATATTTTCGATCTTCTGCACGATGAGCTCCAACCATTTGTTGTGCAGTTGGTTTTTGAACCTCTTTGCCAAGGAATTCTGAACCTGGTGAATATAGCTTATCTGGACAGGAAATTGGCCAAGTTTCTCTCGAAAAGATTGCTTGGTGTTGCGAGCAAAGGCCTTTTGGCTCAGAAGGTAACCAATCATATCATCTTTCAGTCTGCTGGGGAGCTCAAAGAGCGGATTGCTCCTGATAACGAAGTGCGTTTGGTCCATGACTGTCTTGATGACATTGAGCAAGTCCTTGTTGCCAGTCACGCTGTCCGCTTCAATCATTCTGCGCGAAGTATGGAAGTCTTCTCTTCTTTCGATGGAGTAGGTCGGCATCACATACTTTGGGAACAACGTCCCATCGTTATCAACGACGGGAGGCGTAAGCGTCTTCAGGTCGTACTTCTTCATGCAGCTCTATATCAAAGGATCCTGAATTTATGACCTTATTGTCGACTTCAAAATGTAATAGACATATGCTGCCTCTACCTGCATGACCAAATCGTGGACGAGCTCTTGCTTTGGGTACCTTTTCAAATCGATTCTGTCGTTGACCAAGTTTCTCATTTTCATTTTGATTTGTAATGGAATTTCAAGATCTCGATATAAGTAAATCAAATCATTCAGGATTATTCTTTCTTCTGCAAGAAGAAGCAACGCAGCCTTTCGGCGATTCTGAGCATTCATGAATCTTTTCCTGATCTATGCTTCTGTTTCGAAGTCGAGAAATTGGAGATTTAGGCGGCCTGATTGCTTCTTGATGCGTTCAGATCTAGTTACATTGCCAGCCTCACCTCGTCGATTCGGTGAGCTCACGACACAACTCTTGGGCATTACATATTCAACATAGAACTTGGCTATACTTTCATCATAATCAAGGACCTCAACCTCCATCTTCTCGACTCTGCCATCAAGATGATAGAAGAAAGAATGAGCCTTCAATGGCTTCAGCCCCTTCTGTTTGTTCATTTGGATCTGCTATGAAATCCATTTGGTTTCAGTTTGGTAATCTTCAATGAACAGCTCGAATGGCATGAGTTCTGCGATGTTCTTTTTCTTATCAAGAGCTGTTAAGAACGTCTTACTGAGTTCGATCATGCTGGGGATCCGTTTGAAACGATCTGGTATCGATTCAAGGCTTTTCATTTTGTGATGATATTAGAGACCATCATCCTTGTAAACGACATCGGCTTTTAAGTGGTCATACGGCGCTTAAGCCTCTTGGAAATCCGAGTATATTGAGTAATTGATGCCGCCAGCTTCTTCGACCGTAAGCATCGCAGTTCTATTATCTTGCTTGCTTCCCGGACTTGGTTGATTACTATGATGCGTGCTCAGGCAGGTTCCTGCTAGTAGCTGAACCGGCAGCTTCTTGGTTATTGTCAGTGATATTATTAGCGACTTGATTTTCGGCAATTTGCATAGCATTTTGCTTCGAATTCTTGGAAGGTCTAGCAGCTGGTTCATTGATCGATGATTGACCTGCCTTGTGGGCATGAACTTCATTCTCCTTCGGTATACTTGGCTGAGTTATTTTGCTGCTGTTATGAGCATTTGCCTTCCTCTTCCAAGCAGCTTTGGCCTTGCCAGCACTGTTGAAGTTGGTCTTCTCGAACGAGATGCTGCTCTAGTCAATGCTCTCTCCTTTTGGTTGTCGGTCAAAGTAGGAGTCCGAGAGGAAGTCGTCGGAGAGAATTCCCTAAAGGAGCCCGTTAGCGTCACTGGCGGCTTATCCTTCCAGCCAAACATCAAGACAAGCTAAGAAGGCTTCACGTGCTCTATTTCTGAAGCTCGTCGTGGCCAACTTATCTGAGAAGTTGGAAGACAGCTGATGCTCTGTCGAGAAACTCTGCTGGATTTGGCTTCCTGCCATTGCTGGAGCTCCTTCGCCGGTACTGTAAGTTGCCTTTTGATCTCCTGGTGTAGTGAGAGAGAGTGTATCTGGGTCCTCCACGACTATTATTTAATGCTGTTAGTCTCGAGAAGCAGCCATTTCGTTGGACATGATTTCTTCTTCTGGCGGGCCGTCCAAAGTTCTGATAAAATTGCTCTGGCTAATATCTTGAATCGGCAAAGAAGCAACCTTGTCCCAGTTCAGTCGGCTTGCTTTTTCGGCCTTTAAGGCGTCGTCATTTAGCCTCGTGTTGATGAGGCTGTTGCTTACCTCCACCTTACTGGTCCAGCTTTGCTGCTGCTCCACGGAAGCTGGCATCTTCTCTATTGCGGGAGTTATTGGATCGGCAATCGTGTTATTGAGGTCTTGCTGATTGCCACTACCAATCAGCTCTGCCTTCTGGGCAGATGATATGGCTCTCCTTTCAGGCGATTGCTTATCCTTATCCTCCTACTTCTCCTGCTGCTCTTCATCATTCATCTTCCTCTTGATCAGCCTGTAATTGGTGATTACGAACTCTTCATCCGGCTCGAGTTCGAAGAAGCCCTTGTTGGTATAATCAGGCATTTAAGTGATCTCCTGCTTGATTTGGTTATAGCTATTGCAAGCTGATAGCACATCTTGGATATTATTCATGCTGATCATCTGCTTGATTTGATCAGTCATTCGATTCGAACTCAAGCCTGATAGGCCACCGTCCAGTTTTTGAATAGAGCCCAAAACCGATTTACCTCTCTTTGACCCTTAGGAATCCAAAAGGTCAGCTATGTGGAAGCTCTATTATTAACTTCCTTCCTGCTGGACGCTTTTTCTGAGCTTGCTGAGGTCCATATCCTCGTTGATATCTTCTCCTTGAAGATATTTGCGTTGCCCATCTTCAAGATTGATCGAATTTATTAATTTGTGATGAATTTGTTTGGCCTTGACGGTCTCTTTCTCGGCTTTGTTTACCTTCTTTTCCTTCCAAATGCCGTTTTCTGGCTGACTCTGAAGCCGTGTCGCATTCAAAGATTTGCTTTCTTTCTTCGCCTTCTGTGAACCTCGAGGGGGTGAGTTCAATGACCTCCTTAAGGATACCTTCTACTACTTATTGCTTATCCGAGAGCTTTCGAAGTCAGGCTGCTGCTGTGGTGTGGATTGACCGAGGTTTGAATTTAAGTTATGCTCGATCTACTTCTTGAGCTGCTGTTGTCGTTCTGCATCTTGCTTCTTCTGCATTTAATGCAAGAGGCTAATTTGATCAAATTCAGGAGCTTCGTTCCTCTACGTATTCATGAATTGCTGAGCGAAGATCTTCTTCTCAACCATATGCTTCGCAAGAAACTTAGGCATCTTTATCGCTTGTCTTGGTCCACCGTTGACCGATTTGATCTTAGCTCTGTGCTATGCCTTGCTCAAGGGGCTCAGTAGTTCAGCCAACGCTGCCTAGTTCCCAGGCTGACTTAGCTTTGGAGAGAACATTCGATTTTAGTTGCTTTGACCTGGATCGACGCTTTGCCTCTGTGATTTATGGAATATGTGGTTTATCTCACTCTCTGTCCTAAACGAATCCACTCTAGAGAGATAGCAGATCTTCTCCAAATCCTAATCCGTGAGTAAATTCAATTAATTCCTATAATCTCTCTGCGTTCCCAATTGATCTGTCAGGTTGTCTTTCATCAGTTTGAATTGGTGATTAAATGGAGCATTCTCATACCTCGAGCTAGGAAAGTGAGAGTCAATCGTGACTGCATAATGCTAGTTTGGATAACGTGAATTCTTTGCAGATGAATTTGACATCTGGTAGACACCTGAGTTTGCTTCTGTAGTCTTGTTCACCTGACCGATCAATTATGTATTGTTAGTTGGCCGAGCTGGGTTCTGACGTCCATGTTTGCTGGAGACATCCTGAGAGTTATACACGAAAATCTGCTCGTTTCTTTTGCTCGATGGGTTCTTCGAGCCGTCCCTCCTGGACTTCTGATTTTGTGTTCTCGCCTTCTCTGGCGACTGTCTTGCTCCTTAGATCTAATGGGCCTAACCTTGGTTGCCTTGGTTATACTTGCTTCTGAAGTTCTGGCTGGTGTGAATTCCATCATGCAAGTCAGTAATTGAATGAAGCATACCTGAGTCTCTCCTGCTTTAACTATTCCTATTACTTCTCGAATCCTAAAGTTGAGCACTTCCACGCACATTCTTGAACGTCTAGGTATTCGTGCCAATGTCCTGATCAAGCACACTGTTTTTATTTGATTAATTTTGATGAGATGTGGGATTGCTCGTTTTCAAGGCGCTCACTCCCAATATTTGAAAGTCATTCTCAAGTACCACATGGGGACTTGGGCTTTGACCTATCGTTTGGAAGGGAGTGGGAGTCAGAATGCCCATTCTGTTTTGCAGCAGCCTCTTAGCACGACGTGCGTCTTGGTTGTATCGGGTATCTCTGATTTCATTGAATTCGTCATATGTTCTTGGATTGGTGCCATACTGCCTCTTTGCCTAGGCAGTCCCTGCATTCGGAAGCTATGCCGGGTGCTGGTCAAGAGTCGAGTCCTTAAAGCCGTCATTTGGTCGTTGATGTAATTTGTTTAATTTGGGATTAGCAAAGATAGATGGATCTGGCAGGGTACGCATTGCATTATTTGCCTAGCCCTGGTTCACCTTTTTGCTCCCAGGATGACCATCTGCCTCAGCGTGGCCTTGCCTGCTCTTCAGCTATGACTTGGTCAGGCCTTACCTGCTCTTTGTATTGGTCATTGGTCCACATGCTTTATCATGACTCTGCTGTTGCTGCCTGGGAGTCATTATGGACTACGATGTTGGTGCCATCTATGAACTGTCCTATGATTGATTGTGTTATGAAGGTGCTTTCATTAGATCCTCTAGCCTGTCCGAGTCCCGCACAAACTATTCCAGAGGATGCTGCCTGGACTGAGCTGTTTGCTCTGCTTAACCGCCGGCCAGTTATTCACGAGTATTTTGCATTAATTTTCGATGTTGATAATGGTTTGCTATATAATTTAA
>Ga0138258_1417610_pt1 | contig 17139 bp, 1 predicted proteins | sample RNAICE20151110_FD_105263 | JGI IMG/M metagenome (GOLD analysis project Ga0138258, IMG submission 105263) | Metatranscriptomics of polar marine prokaryotic and eukaryotic communities from Arthur Harbor ice station, Antarctica -... | ecosystem: Environmental > Aquatic > Marine > Unclassified...
CCTGCTCCACGCGCCCGTAGTGACAAACGGCGCGTCGCCTGCAATGGTCAACGCGGCCGCGTCCGTCGTGCTACCATAGAGGCCCGTGATGCTCACAGAGGGCGTGTGGTTGTACGCGTTTGGCGCCTGCACATTGAAGCACGTGAATAGTAGGGGCACATTCAGCCGCAGCCCGACGTTGATGGTATTGACGGCGCACGGGAAGGGCTTGCTCTGGTTCACCAGGTTGCCATTCGTCTCGTACGCCAACTCGCGCACGTAAGACGGCCGCTGGTGCGTACTTTTCATCTCGTAGGCCTCGTACGTGCTGAGCGTCGCTGTGTACGTCCGTCCTCGCTGCTGCTGTGTGTATGCGTGAAATCCTCATATACAGTGTCAGTTCTGACTGGCGTCGCCACAAGCTCCAGATTCGTCGGTGTCGACAAACCGATTCCTGGCCTCTTGGGGGTTGTGCATTTTCATGGAAAGGACGTAAATCTTGCCAGCCACCATGATCTGCCCCTCCGTCACATTCATAGTCAGCCATCCTTTCGACTGGTCCCACTCGCCCCAGCCAAACACCGCGTCCACGTCGGCCTTGGATGCGCCACTGAAGTCACCTTCCGTGAGATCCATCTGCTTGTTGTCTGGGGTCCAGTAATGCTTGAGCCCCTTGATCGTGATGTCATGAACGCAATATCCGGAGATGAGAGGCACGCTGTTCATGAGCGTCACATGGATAATGTTGTTGTCGTCGCACGGGTACGGGCTGGATTGGATGATGTTCTTGACCAGAAACGAGGCCGAGCGGATTCTCATCGGCTCGCCGTCACCGTCACCCGAATTTTTGGTGGTTGAGCCCACGCTGGGCAGCAAGGAGTCTGTCGCCTGCAAGGAAATCGGACTGGGGCGCTTGAACATAACCTCCGTGAGCACGGCAGTGCCCTCCCCACCCTCTTCCACGACATTGGTAATACGGTGTGTGAGCTCGATAGACGGAGAGTCTTGCCCCGTCGCCTTGTTAACGACCAGGAAGGACATGGACAGGTCGTTGACAGACTGGAGCCCAGATTGCTGGAGAATGTCAATCACTCTTATGGTGAGTATACCGCTGGCACCGTTCCACGTTGCGTTGTACGCACCTAGGCGGTTGTCTACAAAGACGACAGGAATGTAGTCGCGCTCTGTCGTGGGCGCCATCGTCCCGATCAGGCCCTTGATCGTGACGCCTGCGTTGCCAGCCGCGTGCGACTGGCAGCGGCGGAAAAGGGGTGAGTTGCTCACCAGGTCCAAGGTGATGGTGTTTTCGTCGCACGGCCACGGCGAGCTCTGGCTGATGTTTTTGACCGTAAACTTCGATTCTAGCACATCCATGGTGTCGAAGACCAGTTCTTTCGCCATGGGCTGACCCACAGCCTCCATCGAAACCGCCGTGGCAGCTTGATTTTTGGCCGGGTTCACGACTGTAAATGAGAAGCTATGGTGCATGCCTGCCGCCAGCGTTTCGTTCACAAAGAGCCGAAGCTTCCTGACCTCGGGATTCACAGCCCTTTGGTCGTTCGCAGAGACACGGTAGTTGGTCCAGGAGCCATAGCCGGCGATGGAATCGTTGTGACGGTTCCATGGCGCAGCGTATGCGCGAGCATCAGTGTCGAAATCGATCCCAATTTGAGCGGTTATGTCGTCCGTGCGCACGGGCGCAAAACTGGAGGCAGCGGGGCCTCCGAGCTGAATGTAATCATTATCGCCGTGTACGCCAAAGACAAGACCGCCAATATGCGCATACGCCTCTTGGAAGCCCGTGAAGGTCCAGATGGGCTTGCAGCGCTTCCATACGGGCACATTCGTCTCGAATGTGATCGTAATGGTCCTGTTGTCGCACGGGAAGATGCTGCTAGACGCAACGTCAATGTAGTTGAACGTGGTCGCAATCACCTTCATCGGGTCGTCAAGCTCGTTGCCCCCGGTGGTCTTCGGGTAGTCCATTGTGCGTGGAATGATATCGTAGCCCTCACTCCAGATATCTTTGCTGTTGCCGACATCCTCAGCCTTAATGGTTGGCTGAGCCGGATCCTGTGCATTCGGAGGATTGTAGATCTTGAAGCGGATCACGTACTCAGAGCCGGCCTCTGTGTCTTTTACCACCCAGAGCCTCAACGAGTCGTCGGTATCACCCCACAATCCCGTTCCGGGGGTGCCAAAGAACGTGTTGGCAAACATGAGATGATGGTTCGCACCCATCGAGCCGTCTTCAATCTGGATCTCGCCCAGGGGAAAGTCGGCATTCGTGAGTTTCGAGATCAAAATCTGCGTCCTGCCCGCCTTGAAGGGCACGTTTGCCATCATGGTCACGGTCAGTGTGTTAAGCTCGCAGGGATTGGGGGTGCTCTGGTGAATCGTCTTGATACAAAAGAACGAGTCCATGACCCGCAGCGGGGCGGCATCTCCAGTCATAGCGTCCCCAGTATGCGTGCACGACGTACAGCAGGGTTTCCCATTGTCCTTCGTCATTGCCTTCTTGTTCATGCATACACCCGAGCTCTTGATGGACACCTCAGGCGACTCCTGCGGTATCACCGGGTTGACAATCTGAAACGAGAAGATGTAATCTTCCTCTGGATTAGTTGTGATGGCCGGATACACCGTGAGGGTACGCGTGCCGGCAATAGCGCCGCTCGCCCAGTCATCAATGTACGAATTCCAGGAGGCAATCCCCGGCTCGCCGGCGCTGCCCGCTTTGTTCTGGAAGTACTCGTGATCAGAAAAGGTGTCGTTTGTGGGTGCGACACAGATGCTCTGCAGTGGTGAAATCATAATGTCGCCCGAGTTGTCGGGCCACATTCCGACACCCTCGCGGTAAGCCTCGCTGTTTTCCCAGGCAGACAGGAAATCTGTTTTGTCGAGTGTCCCGGATGTGTACGTAACTGACTGCACAGCGGCGGGACCAAAAGACGCTGCAAAATCCGTTGAACTCGTCGTCGTCGAGGTCGCATATTTGTAACGGTTCCATTTTCCATTCCTCTGCGTGGACCTGTCGTCGAGACCAGAAATCTCAATTCTGACAGGCCGAGGGCAGTAGCTGACGAGGGGCACGTTGGACTTGAGCGTGACAGTGATGGTATTTCGCGAGTAAGGATACGGGGTGCTCTGACCAATCTCCGTCGTCACCCACACGGGCATCAGCACAGCCAGGGGCGCCGCATCCCCAGCCGTCGCACCATAGTGTCTTGGGCTGGACGTCACGTCATTGTTGATGGTTTCCTGGGCAATGCAAATGTCCTTAGCCGTCACCGTGATTGTTGCTGGGTCAAACAGCCTTTTCGACGATGTTGCAAGCGTGCAATCGGATTGGTCGTGCGGAGAGTCATCTGTGGGGTTGATGACGGAAATGCTAAAGAAGTAGGACTGACACGCCGCCAGGTGCTGGTCCGGAGCCACCACCAACTCCAGCTTACCGACATCATTGGTCCAGACGCCATTCGAGTTGAAAGTGCTCGCGTGGTGACCGCCGAGCATCATGGCGTCGGTGCTCACTGTTTGCGTTACGACCTTGGCGTTATTTTTGTCTTTGGCGTACAGGCCCTCGATGGTGATTGCAGTGCCGGGCAGAAGCTTTACATTGGGCCGAAGCTCAAAGAGAATGGTGTTGTGGTGGCAAGGAAACGCGTTGCTCTGGTTGGCAACCTTGATGTCAAAGGTGGAGTGCGGAATTTTGCCAATCTTGAATGTTTGGCCAAACGTCCCCGTAGCGCTGCTTGAGTCCTTTCCGGGGCTGTTGCTCCAGTAGGTGGTACCCAAGGTATTGATGGACGGGCACACAAACTCTGTCCAAATAGGATTACTGTCAACGAGTGCTGTCGTGAAGTTTTTCACGTCGCCGAGGGTATCCTCCCCAGTTAGAGGAACGCCACTGATTTCAGCATGAGGTGCAATCGACGTCGAGCCCTCGGCCTTGTTCTTGACAAGGAAGCGCAGACAGTAAATTTGATCCTGAAAGGTGTCTGCCACAAGTTTCACCTTGAGTGCCCCCTGCCCCCGCTTCCAGTCGCCAGTGATGGCAAAGACTTTCGCCCCCGACGAGCAGTCGTGCACTTCCATAGCGACATTGTCGTCCGTAACAGTTTGATCGATGCCCCTAATCGTGATCTCAATCGGACTGCACACGGTGTGCAGAGGCACACTTGTGGCAAGGAATACGGTGATGTTGTTCATGGCACACGGCAGAGGGTTAGACTGTTCAATCTCGCGAGTTTTCCAGTAATTGTCAATCACAAACAGGGGTTTTTTCTTGCTGCCATCGGTAGCATCGCCAGGAAGCTCGATTGGCGCCAACTCGAAAGTGCCTGGCAGACTGGTACCACTGTGAATCTCAGCGGAAATGGACAAGGACGGTGCGTGCTGGTGAAGGTTAGTGTTATTCAGAGGGAAACTGAAGACGTACTGGGTCCCCGCGACCGTGCTGACGTTCACAGTGACAACCAACTTGCCCTTGTCCGCCTCGGTTGACACCTGCGACGGAAGCTTGTTTGCATAGGTAGATCCTGTAAGAGAATAACTACCCGTGGTGTGGAAATGCCCAGCGGCGTTGGTAATGGGCAGCTTCAGGAAAGTCGTCCTGTCGGTGTTGAGTCCGGTGATGGTAAACGTAGGCCGGCAATTCGAAAGCAGCGGCACGTTAGTCTGCACAGTGACAGTGATAGTGTTGAGCTCGCACGGGTAGTACGAACTCTGCCCCGCAATGCTGTTGCTGACAAAGGTGATAGCAGCGGAGCCGTTGGCAGCCTTGTTGCTTTGGTCAATGTGGGTGTCTTGCTGCCCAACTTCAAACGCAGCCTTGCGGATGTACAGCGGTGACGCAGTGCCCTCCTTCGACCACCAACCCAGCCAGTTGCAGAATGAGCCATACTTGTTCAAGTAGCAGGGGTTGTACATGTTCGGGCTGTTGTACATGTCCTTCATCATCAGTTGCTTGATCCTGGTGGTCTCGAGGGTGGGGTAGGTGGTCTGGACGGTGACGTATCCGGGGTAGATCCCGTTCAGCTCCACAACAACGGCAGGGGAGGCCTGAGGTCTCGCCGGGTTGGTGACATTGAACTCGAAGACATAGTCAGTGCCTGCAGTAAGGTCTGCAGCGACGTCGATGACAAACTTGCCGAATGTGTCCTGAGTGGAGTCTTGCCAAGGGTTTCCAGTCTTGCTGGTGTAGTGCAATCTGTTATCGCTTGACCACACGCCATACGGGCGGAACTCAGCAGCAGAGCCCGCCTCCAGACTAAGGTTGCCAGCGGGGTTGTACGCATTCTGAAGATTGTACACGGTGATGACCGGGTTACAATACGCCTTCAAATTTCTGTTAGTAGAAATTGTCACTGTCAACGAGTTAGCATCGCAAGGATACGGCGACCACTGGCCCAATTTGCTCTGCATCGTCAGCTGGGCGACCTTGAGAGGAGCAGGATGGGACGAATTGACGTTACCACTGAATTCATACTTGCCCCAGGTTTGGTCCATGGCATTCCAGATGTTGCCTTGGATCGTAAATGGCTGTCGCTCCTGTCCAAAATTCGGATTGCGTAACGTGAAGGTGAACGAAATCTGGCTCGCAGCATCCACGGTCGAGGAAGAGTTGACAACGAGCCGCCCGGCAGAACGACTCCACGACACCATTGGGAAGATGTCTGGTGTTGCGGCAACAGTTGTGCTGTCGCTCAAACTATTAGCAAGACCGGTAATGGTGAGGGTAGGATGGCACTTGGACAAGAGCTGCACCGTCATTTCAAGGGAAATGGTAATGACCGACTCTTCGCAAGGCGTGTCACTGGTTTGAGTCGCACCAGCATTAATAATACTTGCAGTCTGCACGTAGAGGGGAGCTGACGAATGATGTCCTTGCATTTGCTCGAAGTCTGTTGTTGTACCCAATCCTGATACTCGCGTCTCCACATTCGGTGCCGGCTGCCCACGGGCAGGGTTCTCCACAACAAATGTGAAAGTGTAAACACTTCCAGCTTGGAAAATACTTGGCCCGCCGACATTGAAGACAAGCTCGCCTGCCGAGCGAGTCCAGGTTCCATTTTCTGCGATGACGTTGCTCGAATCCGACAAAGCAAGAACAGCCGTGTCTGCCGTGTTGGTCTCCGTGATTCCCTTGATCGTAATTTGGGGTTGACAGTCGGGCTTGGGTGTCACCAAGAGCGGCACGTTGGACTTAAGCGCAACTGTGATGGTGTTGTCAGCACATGGGATTGATGTGCTCTGTGAGATATTGACAAGTAAAAGCTGCACTGACTTGACAAATAGCGGGTGCATATCCTGGGATGAGAAGGTCATACCCGCAATTGACCGGTCTGAGATTATCAGTTCCGCAGTCGCGTCTGTGGTCGTCATGGGCTGTTGGCTGCGCGCCATGGTGTCCTTGGAACCAGCAAAACCGAGGCCCTGGTTGGACATTTGTGTTGTGATGCTGATGACCTGCGCATTTTGATGAATGCCCAGATTGGTGACCTCAAAAGAGAACCTGTACGTGACATTCATCAACAGCAGGCCCTTTAGTTCGAGCTCAAGTTTGCCAGAACCGCCGGTTGTGCCAGGACCACCCCACACGGCGTACGTACCAAAGCCCTGCCCGACACCAACAGCACTGGAAGAGCCGACATCAGCGAGCGTCATGTTGCCAGCCATGGGCGCTTGGACAGCGCCGAAGCCGTGAATCGTAAAGGATGGCATGCAGTCAAGTCGGACGGGCACATTGGGCCTGAGCTCGACGGTGATCGTGTTGTTGTCGCACGGGAAAGGTGAGCTCTGCGTGACCTGCTTAGTGTTCCACTGGAATGCTGTGATTTGCATGGCACACACGTCGCCAGCACTCTTCGTCAGCGCCGAGGGGTTGCCCTGCTGGCCGGTAAGTCCACCCTGGGAGATCACCCTGGGGCTCGAGCATCCTTCAGTGTTGGTAGTTGACGGGTCTGTGCACACATCGCCACAATCTCTAGCAGTGATTGACGTGGTAGGGCAAGATTGGCCCTCTGCCGGATTTCTCACGGTGATGTTGAATGAGTAATCCGTTGCCGCCATGGTGCTTGACGTGATTGACAGCTTGAGCGTTTTTGATGTCGCGGCGTTGTTCCAGGAACCCCTGTAGGTATCTCCTGGATACACATAGCCCTCAAACTTGCTGGCGGTCGCCGCGAACCACGAATCTTGGGTAATGTTGATAAAGCCCGTCGGGGCAATGGCATTGTCGAGGCCCGTGATAGTCAATGTCGGCGAGCAACGCTCAGTCTTCAAGAGCGGGACGTTGGTTTTGAAGGTTAACCTGATCTGGTTAACGTCACAGGGATACGGGGTGCTCTGCTCGGCCAAGGTCGTCTTGAACTCGAGCGCCCGCACCGTGAGCGCGTGTGCATCACCCTGTACTGCATACTCGATGTCACTAAGATGTGTGTGCGAGTCGTCCTTTACCATTGCACTGCTCGCGATACCAACACTGTCAGTGAACGTCCACCGAGTGTCTGAAATCCACTCTGCCTTGATAGACACTGGCACGTTGTCCTGTTGCACCTTGGGATTCTCAACCTGGAAACGGATTACATACTCCGTGGCACAGTCTGTATCCTTGGCCACGTAAAGAGTCAATTTCTTGGCTGTATTGTCCCACCAGCCGCGGCCCGCGGTACGATTGACAAGTACCGTCCAGTCAACAGACTATTCTTCAGCTGCGAAAAACAGATGGTGCCCAAGCTCGTTGGGTCCATCCATCAATTGCATCACACCAGTGGGTGCATAGGCACCACGAAGATTTTCGATCGTGATCACACTGCCATTGCCTGAGAACCAGGTGTTGGCCGTAATGGTGACCGTAAGCGTGTTGTTTCCGCAGGGGTAGGGCGAGCTCTGGCCGATGTTCTTGGTGCAGAAAAATGGTTTGTGGATTTTCAGGGGCTCGGCGTCTCCTTGTGCAGTGTTTTGCCAATCGAGGTTTGTGTCAGCCCTCCCGCTTAGCGCCACAACAGCGCTTTGTGCTGGCGAACACGACGTGCAGCAAAGCAGTGTTGTTTTGTCCGCGTCCAATGTATGTCTGGGAGCGTTGGTCGCTGTCGCGTCAGCAAGTTGTGGATCGCACGTGTCTTGTACTCCACCTGATTGGTTGGCCACATCACCCGCAATGTGGTTGTCACCAATGTACTGGAACCTCTGGTTTGTGGTGTCGTCTACACCAATCCTGCCCTCCACATACATGTCTAAAGACTCCTGCTCACGCACCGGGTTCTCCACCTGGAACTGCACCACGTAATTGAAGTTGGGGCTCGTGCTCTCAGCAATGTGCATCACAAGGCGTGTCTGCACATGATTGCCACTGCCACACTGGGTCGTCTTCTGAGCTGCCCACCCTGGACTTCCTGTGTCAGTGCACTCCTTCCTGTCAGAAGTTCCAACCCCGACCGTTGCCGGAGCACAACGCTCCATGAAATGATGGTCGCCGAGGCGGTCGTTAGGGTCCTCGCAGATTCCGGGCGCCCACCACAACTCCTTGGAGTTTGCCCAGGTCGAGTTATCGTGCTCGAGGTGTTGAAGACCAATCAACGACACCTCGTAGTCGGCCTCATAGGCACTGGGTGCGTTCCAGAGCATCGGGGAGGATCTTCCAGCCTGATTTGCGATGCCAGAGATCCTAACGTAGGTCGGACAGGCAGTGAAAAGGGGCACATTGAAAGCGAGGGTCATGGTCAGAGTGTTAGTGCAGCCGGGGTACGGAACGCTTTGACCCACCTTTTTCTTGGTGAAGTCGGCTGCAAGAATCTTCATTGGCCGTGCGTTGCCCGCCACATCACCATAGATATGGGGCAACAAGGTTGCCCCGTCACCAACCATTTGCATCTTGGAAACCGTTTCGAGGGACGCTTCAATGAAAACTGGTCGTGCAAGCTGGGGAGCTGCCCGGTTGGTGACATTGAAGCTGATTGTATAGGTCTTGGAGCCGACAGTGTTTGCCGCGAGGGAGAGCACATTCAATGCCGACGTGGATGTGTCTGAGATCAGTTCCGGCGTCCACGATGACACCGGATCAAAACGGTCAAGCTCGTTTGCTACGAGAGCGAGATGATCAGTCTGGCTGGTCTGACTGCCAGTGAGGCCAGAGATTGTAACTTTGGGACTGCAATCCAGGCTAGTATACTTGGTATTCAAGAGCAGAGGCACCGTTGTCTCCAGGGTAACAGTGATTGTGTTGACGCCACAGGGATAGGGAGAGCTCTGTCCAATGTCCTTGGTTGTGAATCGGGTTGGACGAACCCTCAACGGCATGCGGTCCATGTCGAGTCCCGATTGTTCATTTTCTATGACAAGGGTTGAACTGAATTCGCCGCAACGGAACCGGTTAAAAGATCCCGTCTCTTGTTCTGGCAAACTTGAAGTGGAATTGGTGTGGCCCCACCCACTGATTGGAGCGTAATTGGTGTGGCTAGTATTGCAATATTGCGAGTCGGCCTTGCTATACTTGCGCTCATCACGAACTAGCTTTTTGGAGTACCCTGAAACTACAGTTGCACCGCTAGTTGCATCAAGAAGCTGCCGACTGGCATAATCGTCCATGAGCTCGGCTTCTACATCGGGTTTCGCCAGGTTCTCAAATTTAGTTTCGACCTTCGCGTTGACTAGATCAAACCAAAGCACCCATGTATTGCTGTAGGCATGGTTTGCTTCGAAAGGAAGCGCAAGCACAATCTTACCATCTGCGTTAGTCCAAGCTCCGTCGACAGCTGCAGACCCGTCAAAAGCTGCTGACCAAGCTCCATCATCAGTTGCCGAGCCGGATCTCCATTGAACGGGAAGATTTGGAAGGTCTGGGGTTTGGGAACCAACTAAACCATCAAGAGTAATATTCGGTCTGCAGGTCTTGTACACGGCATTTGGCATCACACTCAACGTCACGGTGAGGGTGTTGTCATCGCACGGGAAAGGCGAGCTCTGTGAGATATACTTGCGCATGAACGCAAGCTGTTTCACCTTCAGGGGGTGCGCGGCATCATTGCCAAGCACCATTGTCTGGGGAAACTGGGCTATCGCGCCTGCAATTGTTGTCGTGCCTGCAATTGTTGCGCCACTAGCGATTCCACTCGAGCCCACATTCATGGCGACGACTCCGTCAGACTTGGCAGCCCGCTGCAACATCAGGAACTCGATAGTGTACTCTTGGCCAGCCACAGTGGATGTGTTAATTTGCATGATCCATGAGCCAGTCGATTTGATGAATGAGCCACGGATATAAGCGAAGGAACCAGTCGCTTCCGACGGCGTTGTACCGTCAGGAGTATGCGACGGGTAGGATACACCAACAGGCATGACGTCGAGGAAGTATGGCGTGGACTCTGAATCTGACGCCGTCGCAAAGCCTGAGATGGTGACATTTGTTGGGCAGGCCGTCAAAAGCGGCACGCTGGTGGAAAGAGTAATGGAGATTGTTGTCGGTGAGCACGGATCCGTTGGAAGATTCCCTCCCGTTTGAATCTTCTGCTGAATTGAACGAGTCGTGAATTCGATCGGGCGGATGTATCCGTAATCGTCATCGTTGTCAACGCGTAAGGCTTGGGTCGTTGACCCGAGCGCTCGGCTTGCAGAGTGATTACCTGCATTATTCAGATGGTTCTTATCGTCAAGAGTTACACCCTGAGCCGAGTCGACATCCTGAAAAACGACATTCCTAGACTCGGATTTGCTGGCCATGATGGCATGCTTCATGAACTGGTCTTGAACATTCTTCATGATAGCAACCACATTGACTGGCTGCTTGTCTCTACTTGCAGCAGGGTTGCGCAGGACGAAAGAGAAATTGAACGATTGGATTTTCACATAGCTAAGCTGATTATTGAACCCTGAGAGTTCGGTGGTATTCGCATCGGTCCCCTGGAGAAGACTCAGGTCGAGAACAAGACGCCCAGCATCTTGGTCCCAGTCCGCCAAAACATCACCTCCCTGATCTGTAACGGGGAATTGCATAGAGCTATTGGTGCCCATTCCATCGAGACCCTTTATTGTGAGCATAGGCGAGCAGGACGTGAGAAGACGGGTTGAAGATGTGAAAGAGACAGAAATGGTATTTTCATCGCAGGGCCATGGAGAATCCTGTCCAATTTTGCGCACCGTCCAGAATGCCGTGTCCACAGACAGAGGGTACAGAGGCGAATCCTTGTCAGTGGCACTGGGGCCATTGGGGAGCACAGGTGTTACCATTGTATTGGCTTCTGCCAAATTGAATTTTATTCCGTCTTCTACCTGCGCTATAACCGTATTCGCGGACTGTCCTCTGGAGGGATTGCGGAGTTCGAATGAAAAAACAATGTCCTGGACGTCGTCGTAGTTGTTCACAACAGGCAGGACCAGCGTGCCGGTTTCCTTATTCCAGTCTCCTACTGGCTCAAACGGAGCGTCTCCCTGAGGGTCCTTCGTGATAGACAGGCCTTTCAGGGTTGTGTTGGCCATACTGGTGGTGCAAGTGGTATTCAGGACGCACACTGATGTGCTATCCACTGCATTGCACGTGCTCTGTGCCGAACTCCAGGCACAGCATCCGACTGCATTGCACTGAGTCATGTCGAATCCATTGCCCTCGCACGCATCCTTGCCACTGAGCACACCATGTGAGGTTCCTAGTGTTGGCTCTATCCTGGTGAAAGAGAAGGTGCAATTGGATGTAGATCCAGTACAGTCTGGAATCGAGCAATTGGCAAATATCGTCTCATACCGACGCGCTTCACTTTTAGTGTCAGAGCCAAGCAGACCCTTGAGCGTAATCTTGGGACTGCACGAGGCAAAAAACGGCACAGTGCTCTTCAGAGTTACTGAGATCGTGTTCACGTCGCAAGGGGTGGAGGAAGCCTGCACAATATTTCGGACAGTAAACACCGGGTCCCTCACAAAGAGCGGCTTGGAATCTCCCTTCACACCGCGAACCACAGGGATGCGCTCGTCGTCGGGTACCATGGCAGCTGCCACTATCTTGGTATTCGGACGTTCAGGATGCAAATCGTTCGCCTCGATCATGATGATTTGCGCAGCCTGTCCATCATCCGGATTCTGCACCTTGAAAGACACAATGTATTCGCCATTGCATTCCATGTTTTGCACCAGATGCAGCACAAGTATGCCACTATTGTCATTTGGAATCCAATTTCCGTGTCCTACAACGCCACCGTTGCTCTGAAGCTTCGTAGCAAATAATAGGTCGTGCCGCTGGCCATTGGACCCGTCATCTATCTTCAGAGCTCCACTGGTGGCCTGTGCGCCCACCAGGCCCGAGATTGTGATCGTGGAAATATTGCCATAGAGAATGGTAGTGGGCGTGATGGTCACGGTCAGCGTGTTCATGTCACACGGCCAGGGGCTGCTTTGGCCAATGTTTTTGGTGCAGAAAACGGGGGCTTTGACACGCATTACCCCTGTATCTTGATGATCAACATTGCACAAGCAGCAGGGAAGTTCAACCACGTTGTCCATATTGATCTGATCAGCAGGGATACCCGGAAGAGAATCCCTCAGATCACCAGGGACAGACGGAAGTGTGCCCTGAGGGCCGTATGACTGGATCTTGACAATTGCCGCTTTTTGAATCCCCCCTGGGATGTCCACAGAATTGGGGCCAGCGTGCGGGTTTTGAACTTGAAAACTGAACACATACGAAGTTCCTGCGGTTGTCGGAACTGCAGAGAACAGGGAAACAGCAAAATTGGACTGCGACCAAACACCAAACTCTTCGACTCCCCTGTTTCCAGCAGCAGACTTGAAAATATCGGCCCGATTCACTCCGACTGGGCAAGCACCAGCAGGTGCTACAAGTGCAATCTTTCCAGCAGTGTGGTTGGCCTTGTTCAGCCCAGACATAGTGATCTTTGGCTGGCAAACAACATTTGGCAGGAGCGGAACATTGGTCTGCAGCGTAACAGTGATCGTGTTGAAACATCCCGAGTGCGGAGTACTCTGGCGTATGGTCTTGGTCTCGAAAACGAGACTACGAACCTTGAGAGGCCACGCTTCTTTCGTACCACTGTAAGGAGCCGTGTTGAACTTGTAGATTGTGTTGGGCGCATTATCTTCCGACTCCTCCATGGCAACGCTTGAACTCACGTCTGGAAGCCCAGCAAAGAAGGGTTGTAGCCTCATACTGACACTCACCTGTACATTGGCCACCATTGGTTGATTGGGGTTGTAAAGCTTGAAAGAGAAAGCAACGCGTTTTGAAGAAGGCAAATCGTCACCAAGGGGCACTACAATTTGTCCAGGAGTTCGAGTCCAAGAAGCAGCAGGCATGAAGAATGTTGAACCTGCAACAGAGTGGGAGTTGGCGTTTGCTGAAGCGCCGCAAACGCAACACTCTTTGGTTGCATCACTCCCCTCGACAAATCCGATCGGACCAGGCACCTTCTTACACTCACAGGCGGAGCAATCTCCCTGGGGAACAGCCGAGATGACACCAGCTGCACTACATGTGCAATTCGAACACTGGCCAGTCAATACAGCGGAGCTGCTGCTAGGTTTGGGCTTGACCTCGTAAGGTACCGCCACGCGGTTCTGTGCAATCGAACATCCGGTGCTATTGTAATCCTTGCATTGATCTCCAAGGTAATCGATCCAGCTTGGGTTGTTGTAACAGGTTGCCTTGTTTGTCACGGCCGCTGCAGGATTATCGTCTGAATAAGAGCCCATGAGGCCCATAATAGTCAGGACTGGCTGACAAACCTGAAGCACCTTCACATTGGTAGCGACATCTACAATAATTTCATTTAGATCGCAAGGGTATGGCGATGTCTGGCGTACTTGCTTAATCTCAAATATGAGTTCCTTGACATACACCGGGAGAGAAAATGCCGAGTTCCCGGGCGTGTCCACCGTAAGCATAGCACCATCAGTCCTGTTAGTAAGCACAAGAGTTGACCATTTCTGCGGCGTGAATGGGTCCATTGCACACGCGGCAGAACCAGAGCATGACGTAACGCCAACAGGTCCGACATTCGTGACGGCAGTCTGGGAGGACCCTTCGGGCCTCAATCCCATGTCTGCAATATTGGTTGCATAAGGACCAGTCTTCAGCAGCGATAACTCACCATCGATTCGAGGGACCCTAGGGTTCTGATGCTTGGCAGGGTTCTGCACAGTGAAGTGAAAAAGGAAATTGAGTTTGTACGTGGAGTCGTCCGAAGTATTCTTGTTGTACATGTCTGTAAGTTTTACTTCTAGGGAGCCTTGATCATTATTCCACAAGCCCTTCACAATGGTGTCGTTACGGTAGTCATCGAAAACGTCGAGTTCGCCCGAACTGGTCTGCGTTCCGGTGAGGCCTGTAATCGTGATCTTCGGATTACACGAATAGTACAACCTCAGCCTATGGGCCTCAATTTTGACCCAAATAACATTGTTGTCGCAAGGATGGAACGAGGTCTGCCCAATGTAGCCCCTGAAACGGAGCTTCTTCACAAACATAGGTTTTTCTTCATTCGTTCCTGCTAGCATGGGGAATGCACTGTTGGCATCTCGGTCTGTGCCCGTGAAAACATAGCCATATGCTGTCTTGTGAGTCACTGCTGTCTCGAGCGACCCATGGGAATCAGTTGTTACGGTGGCCATGGAGAGCTTGAGATCAACTCCAGACGAGTCGATTGAACGGTGACGAACGGTGAAGCTAAACGTGTATGCCAAACCTGCCATGGTGCTGTTGGCGAACGAGATCACCATACGTTGGTTCAGCCTGTGGAACGAGTCAAGTGCAAAAGGTGCGCTGGCATTTGGAGAAGAGCCAATAAAGTTGTTTGTGAAATCCGTAGCGTTGACGGGTGGTAGCAGAGACGAAGGAACAAGCTCAACGGTCTCGTCAAGTCCCTGGATCGTCAACTTCGGGTTGCAACGCGTGAAAATGGGTACACTTGTCTCCAGGGTCACGGTGATGGTAGTGTGAGCACATGGCTCAGCATTACTCTGTCCAATTTTTTTCTTGATGAAGAATATGGGACGAATGAAAAGAGGACGCCTGTCCATATTATCATCGGCGAACTTCACACACTGTCCGCTGGTCTCAACAGTATTACATTGATCATCAGTGTCGGCCAGGGCCTTCCCACGGAAGGCCAAGGGACTCACGGAAACTGGTGTTTTCATCTTCTTCTCTGACATACTGACCACAAAAGCCTCTGGATTCCGACCATCTCGGAGCAGGGCATTCAATCTTACGCTGGGGTTTCCTGATTGTGCAAAGTTCGGGTTGACGACTTGAAAAGAAAAGTGGAAGACATCTCCAGAAAGTCCCACTCCAAGCATGAGCCCCAGTTTCGATGTGACACTGAAATCAGCGCTTGACCATGTGCCGTTCACAGATACACCACCAGTGTTTTCATTTTTCAGCATAATAAGTCCATCATCATGAACAGCGTTGGTGAGGCCAGAAATTTTAACTTCGGGATTGCAGATCTCATACAACGGCACCTTCTGATTTTTTTTGGACCTCGCCCAGCAACGGTCGTCCAGAATGCCGGTACAAGTAGGGTCGTGATGGATCAGTGATACTGTGATCGTGTTCTCATCGCAAGGGAATGGGCTACTCTGCCAAATGTAGGAATCAAAATTCAGAGGACTGACCCTCATAACTGTTCCGATCATTTCATTCTGCAGAACAGAGCAAGTAACGCACACTTTCGCGGTCACTGTCGGGACAACTCCAGACTGATGATCTGCCGGGTTGGCAAGCATGAAAAAAAATCCGCACTCCGTGTTTGGGCCCAGTGTGTGGTTAGCTTGAACACGAAGGGTCAGAGTGCCTGTTGCCTGATCCCACTTGGCCATGCTGCTGTAGCATGGGGATGAAAGGTCTTGTCCTTGGATCTCAAGTGACTCTGTGCTGTTTGTCTGGGCACCTGTCAGACCACTGATCGTAATTTCCGTGGTGTTTGGAAGGGGTACATTGACCTGCAGCGTCACAGAAATTTTGTTCGTATCGCATGGTGCCATACTGTCCTGGTCAATGACTCTCTTTGAGAAGATGGGCTGAATAATACCCAATGGCTTGGAATTGCCGCCTTGTGCTAAAGGTGCACCTGCAGTCAAGGCAGCAGTCACACCTATCGCGACATCGCTGTCATCATTGTCAGCACGAACATTAACGACAGGGGCATCCCTCTTGCAGGAGGGATTTCTGATCCGGAATGAGAACGAGTATGGTCTCCCGCAGTCCATGCAACAGGCCAAATAAAGGATCAAATCTTGGGACGTGCTATCCCAATGACCGAATCCACCAGGACCACCAGGGAAAGCTGCAAATGTTAAGTGATCGTGTTCACCAAGACCGCCGTCCCCAGTGATATCCGTGAGAGAAACAGTGCCATCGGCATGTTCTGCATCCTTCAAGTTTTCGATAGTGATCTGGGCAAAGCAATCTTTAGCACACAGAGGAACATTTGTCTGCAGCGTGACTGAGATGACGTTATTGGTGTCGCAGGGAAACGATGAGTTCTGATCGACTTTTGCAACTGTAAAGGTCGGTCTGTACATGAACAAGGGCATCGAATCTTTGTGGGCAGTGTTACCGCAAAGTTGCAGTGACGGACTCCCATCAGACACCAAAGATGTCTTGGTTACTGATAGTCCTCCTGGGACCTGTGCAAAAATTTCAGTTGCCGCCGGCAGTTCAAACGACTCAACGCCTGTAGGTGGATTAAGATAGCTCAATCCAATGTCTGCCATGTTTTCTGGTGAAATCGTGAGAGCCTTAGTGATCGAAGGGTTGTAGATGTCAAAGACAAAGCGATATTCACGACCTGCAACGAGGTTCTGGTCAGGTGCGACGGCAAGCTCTAAGGCGCTGGAAGGATTCTTTTTCCATTCTCCCTGCGAGTCGGTAAATTTCTCATTGTGAAATCCGCCACCCGAACCGTCGTACACGGTCACAATATTATCAACGATGGCACCATACAGGCCACTAATTGTCAATCTCGCGCCCTCTGCGCCTTTCAAGTGAACGTTGGTCGAAACTGCCACTGTGAGCTGGTTCCAGGTGCAAGGGAATGGCTTGGACTGATCAATGTGCCTGGACAAGAAACTTGCTACCTCGATTAGGAGAGGCTCCCCATCCATTGTGACTTGCAAAATTGTTGCACATGTTGTGGTGGCCTTGATGTTAAG
>Ga0138258_1637027_pt1 | contig 15429 bp, 1 predicted proteins | sample RNAICE20151110_FD_105263 | JGI IMG/M metagenome (GOLD analysis project Ga0138258, IMG submission 105263) | Metatranscriptomics of polar marine prokaryotic and eukaryotic communities from Arthur Harbor ice station, Antarctica -... | ecosystem: Environmental > Aquatic > Marine > Unclassified...
AACCTGCTTTGTGGTTCGTGACATGATGCGTCATGGCAGCTTGGTGCTGGCCGTGGCTGTATCATGCATAGCTGGCTATGTAAGTGCAAGACAGAGCACAACACGAGTCGAGGGCATTCTTCAAATTCCTTCGTCAGATGAATACGCGAGTGCCCTTGAGAGTCACATGGAGTTGAGGACCGGGTTTCAAAAATCCAGTGCGGTGCAATAGAGATGGCAATGTCACTTACTCCAGGTACAGTACAGGTGTCCAAACTTGGATTTGGTTCACGGGCCAATGAGAAATCAAGGCGCAGGATGCAGAATGTTGGGATAGATATTGAGTATGTCGTAACTTGTGGTTCCAATGGTTGTGTGGACGAGAAGGCAAAGCTTGATAGCATGAATGCTGATCAGCTGACAAAGATTATTCAAACTATTGATGATCATGCCTTCTCGAGTGGCTTCGGTACTAACGCTATTTGCGCTGGCCATGAAAGCAATTCGGATTGTGGTCAAGATGCCCTCGCGAATATGCCTTCGCCCCAGATTATTGAAATCCATCTGGGGACGCTACCACCGAAGGGGTCCCCTGCTGCCACTGGAACAAAAGGGCCTACACCGTTGCCTACCAAGGCCGTTTCTAAGTGCATCACAGAAAACAAGTGCTTTTTAAAGTGGTCGTGCACTGAGCTCATCCACACAGCGTGCTCATTGCCACCATGCAAAAGAGATATCTCCTGTGGAGCGTGTCCGAGTGGGTTTGAAGGAGATGGCAAGATATGTACCGATATTGATGATTGCAAATCCTGGACTGGATGTTACGGCAACCGTAAATCTGGCAAATGTTCTGACACGGGTACTAACTCACTTAAGTGCAAGTGTGGTAGTGGTTACACTGTGAACGACCTTGTGATCAATGGAACATTAAAATATCAGAAGTGTGTTCTTGTGGACAAATGTCAGGCTGAAGAGGATGATTGTGTTGATGCCTCCAAGTGCAACCATGTTACTGGCGGTAAGAATTTGGAACACACGTGCACTTGTAATGCCGGCCTGGAAGGCAATGGTGTGAAGTCAGGTGCTGGTGGTAATGGCTGTGTTGACATCAATGGATGTGCAAACAGTCCGTGCCATGCTCTAACGAAGTGCTCAGACATTGCAGCGCCAAAAACCGGATTCACGTGCGGACCTTGTCCGTGTGGCTATGAAGGCGATGGCCTGAAGGGCTGCACCGATATCAATGACTGCAACAACAATCCTTGTGGTCTTGGCCAAGGTGGCCAAAAATGTACGGACTTGTGTACATCTGGCTGCAAGGGTGGTTGTGCGAAGGGAAACTTGAGGTATGACTGTAAGTGTCTGGGTAAGTATGCCTTTTTTGGAGGGGATAAGCACGGTGCGACCTCAGGGGGAAAAACATGCCGACATGTCAGCGTGTGCCATGCGGACATTGGTGAGGTATGCCCTGATAAGAGGATGAGTTGCTCGCACGATGATAAAGGTGGATCTTTCATGTGCACCTGTCCATCCGGTCAGCACTTGGTGAACAAAAAATGTGTCGAAAAGAACGACTGCATGTCAGATTCGTGTGATAAACTGACCAAGTGCCATGATATCCCAGCCCCGGGAACGGGTTTCACTTGTGACAAGTGTCCCAAAGGTTACATAGAATCTTGGGTAAAAGCTAAGCAGATATGCACTGATATTGATGACTGTGGCGCTAACAACGGCGTTGAAGGAAAGTTTGGTCCATGCGGCTATTACGGAACTTCTAACTCTACGAAGAGATGCGTCAATCAGCCTGGTGTTGACCACACGTGTATATGTAACAAGGGCTTTCAGTCTGTTAAGCACTGCAGTGACATGAACTCCAGCACGTTCAATAATTTTCTTGAAACATCCAATATCCGCCGCAGTGATGTTACGGCACGCGTCTGTAAGAACAACGAAGCAGGACGTGGTTTGAAAGCATGCAAGGGACAAGACTGTACTCTCGGCACTTTATCGTACGGTCAGGCATTCGACTGTGCACAATTTGCGCAGAAGGGTATGTGTTCAAACAAAGAGTTGTACGATGTAGCTGTCGGTTATTGTGCAAAAACATGTTTTGAGAGTGCAGGTGGAGGGAAGCAGTGTTCTGGTCTATCTCTTACCTGTGACTTGCTTGTTCCTGTGTTGGGTTGCAATGCACGAATATCGCAAAATGTTTTAGTGAAAACGCCATGTCGCAAAAAGTGTGACGCGTGTGGATTTTACTGCGACCCAGTGAATACTTGCCATGCTGGCGAAGACGATTGCTCTGAATTCGCCACTTGCAATCACCCCACTGGAGATTTGCAGCATCAGTGCTCCTGCAATACTGGTTGGTCTGGTAATGGTAAGGAATGCTCTGACACAAATGGCTGTGCCAAGTCCCCGTGTCATGAGCTTACCAAGTGTTCTGATATCTCAGCCCCAGGTACAGGCTTCGCATGCAGTGCATGTCCAGCTGGTTATTCAGGAACTGGAAAAACTTCCTGCAACGATATCGATGACTGCAAAATCCAAAAGCAATGCGTTTCACCAGACACTGGTGTGCAACTGAAATGTGTTAATCATCCGGGGACGAAGTACACCTGTGATTGTGGAGATCATTACTTCCCAAAGAACGGAACTTGTTTCATCAAGGATCCGTGCAGACTAGATCCGTGTGATAAGAACGCTGGCTGCAACACTCCAAACATTTCGACCATTAAGAAAGACCAAGCGCTGCCCTACACGTGCACCTGTAATCTAGGCTGGGAAGGTAATGGTGTCTCTGAGTGTAGAGATGTGAATGGATGCGACAAAAAAAATCACGACGGAGAAGCCCCATGTGATGCACTTACAAAGTGTAGTGATGTTGCTGCTCAATCAGATAAGTCCGGTAAAGACTTCACTTGTTCCAAGTGTCCACCTGGATACACTGGCACTGGGAAAACTGGATGTAATGACATCGATGATTGCATTGGTAATCCATGTGGCCTGGCTGGAAAATGTTCTAATGATGGACCAGGTACTGGAAAATGGAAGTGCAATTGTGCCCTTGGTTACCAGTCTGTGTCCGACGGCGAAGATGTTACCGATGAGGTGATTGACTTCTTCAACAAGTATGCACTTGCTGTGGGCAAAACAGGTGCCAAGGAAAATTCAAACGGTCGAGTTGACTATGTGACCAACGGCAGTACTGTGTTGCCCAAGTCCCCCACTGGTGCAAAATATTTTGTGTGTAAAGATGCATCTGTTTCAAGCAACTGGAAGTGCGACTCTCTTGTTAAAGCTGGCTGGTGGTTTGGGCGGTCATATTCCCCTGGACCTCGACTTGCTTTGATGTGTCGTAAGTCCTGTGGCTGGGCCGGACCCATGTGTGCTGCTGTGGATTCGTGCGCAACAGGATCTCACGACTGTGACACGCACGCATCCTGCTCTCATGGAGTAGAGCACGCAGCATTGACAGGGGTGGCCCATGGCGCGAGCACATTTCGATGCACTTGTAAGACAGAGCGAGGGTGGGTTGGCAATGGTAAAACTTGCACTGATGAGAACCCCTGCAAAATTGTAGGCAAGAAATGCGGTATTAAAAAGATTGGAGATATCAACACAGGAAAAGATTGCTGCCACCCACTAACAGGTGATGGAGGATGCAGTGATTCCCAAGCTGGAGACTCGTGGTCCTCGTCTGTTCAGTTCTCATGTAAGTCCTGCCCTAAAGGGTACACTACAGGCTTCGACCAACAGACTTTCAAGCAATCTTGCACAGACATCTCAGATTGTGCTACGCGTCCATGTGGCCCGAAATCTAGCAAGTGTGTCGAGAAGGGAGCAGGTACTGGCTTGTACACGTGCACTTGCAATACTGGCTACACGCAAGCAGCTGGCGCTGACGGGAAAGATACATGCGTTCTGCAGAATGCCTGTGCCGCGGATGAAGATGATTGTGTTACTTCTCCAGTTGCCAAGTGCATCCACACACAATTCAAAGGCAAGAAAGCTAGTCACGCATGTAAGTGCGCTGCTGGCTACGAGGGCAACGCGAGGAACGTCACACTGGGCAACAACTATTACCATTGCTCTGATGGTGTCTCTTGCTTCACGTTTTGGTACGGATGTGACTCGTGCACGAACAACTATGGAAATAAGCAGCATTATATCAATGTCGGTCGCGGACGATGTGCGAATGAGGATTCGCATGGCACCATGGCTTACAGTGCGAAAGCAAGTAGTAGTGTGCAATTTTGCCAAGACCAGTGCACCAGCCTCGGCTCGGCATGCTATGGGGTCAGCATGGAAGACGGTACAACATGCTTGTTACACAGTAAGATCGTTCCCGACGGCTTTTCGGTCAACAACGGCAAACTGTACCACGTCGAGAACACAGATTTCAGTGTAGTGACCAAGGTGGATTCATACTCGCGTGGAATGTGTTTCAAAAAACGCAATGTGTATGTCAACTATGGAAAAGGGCGTTGCGCCAATGGACACTCTCATTCTACCATGGCTTACAGTACTCGGTCAGGTCTTAGCCTTTCTCAGTGCCAAGCTCAGTGCACCAGCCTTGGTGCAGGATGCTTTGGTATCAGTATGGAAGGCAATACTTGCCTGATGCACAGTAAGACTGTCCCCAAAGATTTCAAGGATGACGGAGGCAAACTGTTTCATGTCGAGAACACGGACTTCACGGAGGTGACTACTGTAGACTCGTACACAAAGGCTCTGTGTTACAAGAGGCGTGGCAGTACGGTCCAACCGTCCACCTATGGCGAGGCCGCAGCGTTCTGCAAGTCGTGGCCTGCAAATAATGATTTGAGTCTGTCTCAGATGATCGATGCAGGTCGTTTCGGGAACAAGTCATGTTTAGACAACGTTCTATATAACGGAGGGTTTGAATATGGCAGCAGCGGACAGGTGCCGCAAAACTGGCGGCAATTTTCACAAAGTGACTCACCAGGTTTATCGTCGGCTGACCAGAGGCATTCTGGTTCGCTCTCAGTTGTGTTCAGTGCTGCAAGTGAAATGATTGAAAGTGCACCAAATTCAAATGAGACTTTCTCCATGACCACCGGACAAACCTACACCCTCACCCTGTGGGTTCGATCATCTGCTGAGAAACAACAAGTGCGCGTTCAGTTTGCCTATTATGGCGAAGACACAGACAGAAATATTTCTAAATTCGACGATAAGAAAGACGATAAGACGAGAAATCTAAATTACCAAGATAAGCTACAAGTTGGCATTGACGATTCGAAAGGCAATGCGTTCTCCTGCAAGACAACGAAAGCGGATACTTGGTATCAGTGTGAGCGAAGAATTACTGCCTTGTCATCCAAGAAGTTTGTGCGGATTAACGTTGGCACCTTGGATGTTTCTGGTAGCGTGTGGGTGGACGACCTCACCTTCCATGAGCGCGAGGGTTCTGACGTTCAACAAGGTTGCTCCAATATTGACGAGTGCAAACCGGAGAACTGTTGGGGTGGCGTCGGCTTCTCTGATTCAAAGCGACTGTCGGCTTGCACTGACTTGAAGCCAGCAGATCTGCCCACCAAGTTCACATGCGCCCAATGCCCAGCAGGCTATGTTGGAAATGGTTTCACGTGTTCTGATAAAGATGATTGTGGTGTGAAGCCGTGTGGCAAGGATATGTCCGGCAACCCTGCTGGGACATGCGAAGACAAGGGTACACTGTTATACAAGTGTACGTGTATCACCGGATATCAAGAACAAGGCGACGCATCACAAATGAAGAACAAGTGCGTACTGAACGACCCATGTGCCGCCGACGAGGACGACTGCTATACTCCTGACAACAAATTTTACGTCGCGAAGTGTAGTCATGTTGGACCTGGAAGTCACTCTTGCACATGTCCTGTTGGCACCTACGGTAACGGCGTACAGGACGGTTCTCAGTGTAAAGACACCAACGCCTGCGAGAACAAGCCTTGTTCCCCTCTTGTGAAGTGTACTGATCTCGGTGCACCTAGCACTGGCTTTACCTGTAGCGCTTGTCCTTCGGGTTATGAAGGTAACGCAATTGGTTCGCGTGGCTGCACTGACATTGACGGGTGCTCTCCGAACCAGTGCGCAACCCTTGACGGTGCTGGGAGGCGTCCTGCGTGCACCGACAAAAAAGCACCACAAAATGGTTACACATGTGACGATTGCCCGACAGGATATGACAATCCACCGGCGAAACTTATGAGCGGAAAACTCATGTGCAAGGATAGTAACTATTGTGAATGGGCCCCATGTCATCAGCTTAGCGCTTGCACAGACCTTCCTGCACCTTCCACCTCGTTCAAGTGCAAGGCTTGCCCATCTGGTTACGATGGCAATGGAATTGGTACATCGATGATGCAGGGTGATGGTCAAGGGTGCGTCGATGTTAACGACTGCACAGACAAGCGATTTGGCTCAACGAATCCATGCGGAACAAAGGCGGGTACAGTGTGCACAGATTCTGGTCCTAACCAGTATATCTGTACGTGCCCGTCTGGATACAAGTCTATGGGTAACAGGTTGAAACCCAAGTGCATGCACGTGAACGCGTGCTCATCAACCGAGGATGATTGTGTCCGCAAGCTTGTCATTCAAGCTCCAGACGAGACCATGAGGTTCACGCGGCGCAAATTGGATATGTACTATGATCTATCAAAGGATTCCACCAAGACGAATGCGTGGGTAAATCTCGGATCAAAGGGCAAGGTGTACGATGCCATCGCGAACGGATCTAAATGGGATAAAGCGTCAGAATCGTACACTCTTGGAAGAGGCATGTGGGCAGAAGTGAAGTATAACAGCGCACCAAAGCTCGTCCCGAACATCTCTTATGAAGTGCTGGTTTACCCAACTAAGAGTGGTGGACGACAGTACTTAGTTTCTCCAGCTCTCAACAATTCATTTGCCCAGTCAATCATGATCGGGGAGACTAAAGGAAACTGCATCGGACAAAACTTGGCGGTTGCGGCGGGCAAGTGTCTGGACTCGAAGACGTCACCGCCCACCATGGAGTGGATCCATCTTATTGCCACGTTCAACGCTGAAGAGGTCAAGTACTACTTGAATGGAAAGCTGATTCTCGATCAGAAAAACAACAGAGACGCGAACGCTAGCTATTCTGACACTCTGGTGATCGGTAGCACTAAAGATTTGGGACTGCACGTGGACACAGGTACCAAGGTGAAGATGGTGCGTGTTTACCAAACTGTGCTTTCACACCATGAAGTGATCGCCAACTACAAGCATAGCATGCATCTCGTTAAATGCAGGGCGTGTGTGTACGCCAAATATCCCAAGGGAGTAGGTGTGCAAGACACTGGTGCTGAGTTTTGCTTTGGACCGGGCAAGTCCAGCCTTCCGTCTGGGTTGCACAATGATGTCTCTGGAGTTGTGATGACTGGAGGCAGTCACTGCACCTTGTCAGTATATGACCAACACACAATGGGCAAAAGGTTCAAATTTCATGGTGTTGGAACTTGGCAAGCAACAGACTCCGTGAGCGACATAGCTCAGCAGTATCGCAGGAGCAACGTTTACATGAACAAAGGCTGGGGTATGGACACAGCCGTCAGCACTGTTATGTTAACGGATGAACCCATGGGTGCGATGGAGACGAAGATAAGTACTCCAAACAAAAACAAATTCCCGGCTGACGCATGTGTGAACGGCGACACCGAGAGCGCTCTCTCATGCGCCTCTCAAGAATCCACGACCAATCCTTGGTTCGAGATTGACTTCGGTACCGCTCGCAAGGTAGAATCATTCGTTGTGTATAACCGCAATGACGGCGCATGTTCACAAAGGCTTATGTGCGGTGATGTGTGCGACAAAAAGTGCTTCTGCGATGACGACACCATCGGTGCGTCGTGTGGAGCACAGCTGCGTGTTGGTATGACGCCGTGTACTGCAGGATCCCCAGACTCCCCGAGCACGGACAGCTGTGAGACCAACACCTTGTGCAAGACTTTCAAATATGGAGATGCAGACCAGATATCAGTTACGTGCACCAATCCTATCGTGGGAAGATATGCACAGCTTGTGTTGCCGGGCAAGAATCGTGTGATCAATTTGCGCGAAGTTGTGCCTGTGTTTACTCCCGATGACGGGGGTGGTTCAACGCACAAGAAGGTCGACGTTGTCAAAGTCACTTCGAGTAGTGTTCAAGGAAATGGAGCCGCTTCCAAGGCTACTGATGGTTTCGCCAACAAAGGCCACTACTCTGAGAGGAAGGAAGGAGTTTGCGCTCAGACCGGCACCAGCGGCAAGCAATGGTTCGTGTTCGATCTTGGGCGATCTGTCCAAGTGGACAAGATGGCACTAAATGGTAGAGCCGATTGCTGTGCAGGGCAAGCAACTGGATGGACTATTCGAGTCGGGTCTTCCGGCACCGTGAACGATCCCATATGCAAGAAAAGTGTGCGGGCGTTGACGAGTGGAGCCTCTATAGACCAGGCATGTGATCGGCTGATGATAGGTAGATACGTTCGAATCGAGTCTAACAGGCAGATGACACTTTGTGAGGCGGCGTTCTTTTCAAGTGAATTCTCATATGTCAACGCCACGTGCAACCATGACGACACGAGCACTGCCAATAATCCTAAGCACACGTGCACCTGTCCATATGGTTTTGAAGGCGACGGCACCAAGAGTGGCACTGGCTGTGAAGACATTGACGGTTGCAAACCTAATAGCTGCCCAACGCTACCGGGCTTGGGAATACGGCCTGTCTGCATTGACATGCCTGTACCGAATACGGGCTATACGTGCGGCCCGTGTCCCCAGGGGTACGACAATCCAGCAGTGAAGGCGTCTTCAGGCTCGCTCGTTTGCGTGGACACCGATGCGTGCAAGTACAACCCTTGCTCGCCCCTCGTCAAGTGCACCGACTTGCCAGCGCCCTCCACCGGCTTCCAGTGTGGCATGTGCCCGTCCGGCTACCAAGGCGATGCCATTGGGAAGAATGGTTGCACTAATTACGATGCTTGCGACCCTAACCCATGCGCCTCCCTCGATGGGGAGGGCTCTCCTCCAGTATGTGTGGATGCCATGGCACCGTCGACAGGCTACACTTGCGAGCCTTGCCCATCCGGGTACGACCGCAATCCAACGCCAGCCACTGCAGGGGACACATCATCGGGTCTTCAAACTGACGACCTCACTCCTGCTTCCTGCATCAGCTCGCGCGGGGACTGCAAGAAGTCTTTTGCATCGTCAGGGTACTCATGGATCACGAAGTCTCAATCATGTAACACACAGCGACTCTCACTGACACCGACAAGTGACTCCAAACATCCGAAAGTTGTGTGTGGTTTGACCTTCGAGACGGCTTGGGTGCTGGGCAGCAGTGGCTCCAAGAACTGCTTAGATGTCAGGGTGATGTTGAACGGCAAACTTAGTCAGATGACGTATGCGTCCGTGAATAAAATAGAACAAGAAGTTCACCGGAAATCGTCCACAGGCAAAGATACCACCGTCGATGGATTCCAAGTGACCGGAATTAGTCCTAGAGGCAGGCAGACCGTGCTCAAGTGGGCGTGCACGACAGCCACGTCTGTGAGTATTGAATTTCAGAACTGTGGTGGCGGTTGCTACTCACACTGGCCGATGCGTAAATTGAAGTTGCAAACGGAGAAGCCAGCGTATGATCAGTTGTGGAAGCTTGTTGTCCGCCAAACACATCCATTCTACACCTCAATCGCACAGTGGAAGAGCGGTGTCAACACTGACAAACCTAGTAATCCTAACTACAGCATCCTTGATAAAGGGCTTGACCAGTACCAGAAAGATGGCAAGTTCACTTTCAAGATGGTCTGGCCGAAAAACGGAGGTACCTCTAATGTCTGGTCGCAGACCAGCAACCCCCTAAAAAAGGAGCTTGTGCAAGGCTACAAGGCGATTAAGATTAACGGAAACAGCGCATACTGGCAGGGTATCGAAGGTGGCACCACCTACTCTGTGTTCGATGGATCGGTGAATCACACGAACTGGTTCTATGCAGTTGGGACAAGGCTAGCTTGGCAAAACGGTATCCCTGGTCCAGGCAAAGTGGTGCAACAGGTTGAGCTATACGTCTCAACTGACAAATTGCTGATGGGCTCTTACGCCACGACAGCCTGGCTCAATGAGTGGAACGCAAAGATTAACTTTGTCCAGCCAGCGAATACTATGTTTGTTGGTCTCAAGTCAGTGCACGAGGATGGCCATGCCGACAGACGTTTCGCAGTCAAATCTGCGAAGCTGACCGCGCGTGGTGCGTCCATCCAAACTGGTGACTGGGTTCGAACGTACTTCCAGAACTCCTACACCGACCCGCTCGACTTCACGTGCCCCGCTAGGGCCGTCATCGTGGCCATGGAGTCAGTGCACCACAACGAGCAAGAGGACCGACTGTTCAAGTTCAAATGCGGCACGGTCGTTGGCGCCACTGTGACTCAGCAACCTATCTCAGACTGGGTGCACGGCTTCGACGCCCCCATGGACTTCACATGTCCACCAAACAGTGCCATGTCCAAAGTATATGCAGATCACCGCGTGGACACGGGTGACCGTCGCTGGAAGATTGGTTGCTCTGTCATCTCGCTGCGACCATCTCTGATATGCAGGGATGCGAACGGATGTGATCCTAACACGTGTGCAGTGTTGCAAGGTAAGAACACGCAGATGATGTGCACAGACAGCAAGGCGCATGGAGCACGTGACGGGTACACGTTGTTTGTCACCAAGGCGGATCAAGACACGGTCCGCATCGCTGCCACGGAGGATAAGACGGAGCTCTTCCTCAATGGTTCAACCGTGAAAACCTTGAACGCTGGTGAGATCTATGTGGGCAACGGCACGACGGGTGACAGGTTCAGTGCCTCGAAGCCCATCTACGGCACTGTGCGTGCAGGAAGCGGCACGCACGCACTGGTACCAGGACGATTCTTCGGGACAAGCTTTTCCCTACCTAACTTGCGTCGCGACAGGACCGTGCTCACCATGGTATGTGGTATTGCGCCGTGCCAAATCACTCTGTCAGTTGGACAAAAAGATGTTCGAACGACCAAACAGTTCTCGCTGAAACCGTACGGAAACACTGTGTACAACTTCACATCCATTAAAGGCGGTAATGTCGCCTTCTATGTTACGTCAGACAATGACATGCTCTTGTCAGTGATGGGACTAGGTGGGACAGACTTCATGCCAGTACCACCGGAGGCGAGCACGCTATGGGGCATCCCGAGCACAATCTTGCAGCTCACGTCCACCTATGATGGCGGTAACATGATGGTCGGCATGACGTGCACCGACGGCAAGACAAAAAAACTGTGGATGGGCAAAGGCACTGCCAGATACTACCAGGACAAGGCCCTATTCAGCGAACAGTACAGCGGCGCGGCTTGCAGATTCACATCAGAAAAGGTAGCGAACGGCGTCCCGATTCCGTTTGCTGCAGTTTCGATTGCAGACGGGAGCGGCAACGATGCCTCGCCGATGCTGCCAAAGAACATGATGAGCAAGAAGATGGTCACTACTGTGCCTACAGATTCCTCGCCTTCACCTCCGACCAGCCTGGCGCCGTCACCGTGGGTGATGCAACGCTGCAGCTGAAGGGCGGCAAGGGCGTGTACAAGGCTCGCTTCGGCAGCGGCAAGGGCGGCGTCCTGATCACCTCATCTGTGCCTGTTTGGGGTGTGTTGGACTGCAAGGCGACACACGACGAGCAGGTCCTGTACGGTGACTTCTACGAGCCCACGCACACTTGCAATGCGTGCCCAACAGGCTACGATCAGCCAGAGCTCACCAAGTCCGGGCTGGTGTGTCCAGACACCAACGGATGCGCCGACACCCCGTGTCACACGCTCTCCAAGTGCACGGACGTCTCTGCCCCAGGCACTGGCTTCAAGTGCGGGCCGTGCCCCAAAGGCTACGTGGGCAACGGCATTGGAGAAGGCCTGCAAGGACTACGACGCATGCAGTCCCAACCCATGCGCGTGGTTGCAGCGCACCGGCGTGGAGCCTGCGTGCACCGACCTGCGCCCACCCTCCACCGGCTTCACCTGCGCGCCGTGCCCCACAGGGTACGACCGCTCGCCGGTGAAGAGCGACAAGAAGGGCGGGCGGCCCATGTGCCAGGACACGGACGAGTGTGCGGGCGCGCCGTGCGACCCTCTCACCTCCTGCACGGACATCAACGCGCCGGGCACAGGCTACAACTGCAGCGCTTGTCCGTCAGGCTACAGCGGCACTGGCAAGGATGGGTGTGTCGACATCAATGACTGCACGAAGGGGCAGAACAATCCCTGTGGCATGAAGGAGGGCAAGGATGTCTTTGAATGCAAGGACGCGGGCGTACACCAATACACGTGCACATGCACTGATGGGTACAAGTCGGTGTCTGCTGGCTCGCCAGCAAGCAGCAAGACCCCACAGTGTTTGCTGGTGAATCAGTGCGCGGCAGCTGAAGACGATTGCCTGCGCACGGGCTATCAGTTGCTGGTGGTGAACGCCAAAGACGCGAAGGCCAGTCTGCCGTGTATCTTTGATAATACGAACATCCTCCTGAACGGCAAGTCAGTGTTCAACTGCACAGCCGGCAAGATGTACACGGGCACGGTCAACACGAACGATGTGTTTTCGTCGACAAAACCTATCTACGGGACTATGAAAGGAACCGATGGCACGCACGTTCTGGCTTCCAGCAAGTTCGCCGGGAAGTCTTTTGCCATTGCCAACGCGCGTCGTGAGAGTCTCTCTCTGTACATGTCATGCCTGAAGCATGCGTGTGCTGTGTCCGTGCGAGTGGATGGCACAGTGACAAAGCTCTCTATCGATGCTGGCAGTAACAAGCAGTTCACAGTCACTGGTAAGAGCGGGAGCACCAAGGCGGTTTACGTCACGATGGACGGCGTGTACACCAACTTCGGCAACGGGTCATCTGCCAACCAGCACGCTCACGCTAGTATGGCCTACAGCGCCAAGAAGAACATGAACCTCGCCACGTGCCAGGATGCCTGTAACACACTCGGGGCAGCTTGCGTGGCGCTTAGCATGGAGGACAAGACCACATGCCTGCTTCACAGCAAGACTGTGCCGTCCGGCTGGTCCACAGACAACGGGAAGCTGTTCCACGACGAGAACACGGACTTCACAAGGCCCACAGGGATCGACTCGTACAACCGCAGTGTCTGCTGGGTGAAGCGAACTTCTGGTAGTAACATGATCGTCTCTGTCGGTGGGAATGCCAACGGTGGGAATAAGCTGGACTACATGCCTGTGGTGCCGGAGGCTACGACTGTGTACGGCATCCCGAGCACTCAACTATCGCTCTCGTCCAGCCACAGTGGTGCCGTGCAGATCAGGGAGTCGTGCAGCGACGGAAGCTCCAAGGTCTTCACAGTGCCCGCGAACCAAGCAGTGCTCGCCTCAGGCTACGCACAACAGTACGCAGGAAAGGCCTGCAAGTACTCGTCGGAGACTAAGCTGAATGGGCGCGTGGTGCCCTTCGGCGCCAACACTGCGTCGGACGGCAGCGATGGCGACGCAACGCCGTTCTTGCCTAAGAGTCTGTGGAGCATGAAGTTTGCCACCTCCGTTGACTACGCGTTCATCGCGTTTGTATCTGACTCACCGGGTACCGTGACTCTCGGGGGTACGAGCCAGAAGCTTGTTGGAGAGGGGAACGGTGTGGTGTACTCGACACGCTTCACCAGCACGAAGAAAGCGGGTGAGGTCGCGGTGTCTACTGTGCCCGTGTGGGCCATCATGGAAGACGCCTCCTCCTCGCATGAGCAGTTGCTGTTCGGCGACTTCTACCTCTCACCGGGTGTCGGTGCCCAGTGCAACGCCATCGGCAAGGACAAGCACACTTGCACGTGCCCCGCGGGCTTCGAAGGTGACGGAAAGTCCCAGGGTTGCTCTGATATCGATGGCTGTGCATCGGACCCGTGCCCCAAGCTTACAGGCAAGGGGCTGCACCCGCTCTGCACGGACATGGTGGCACCGAAAACGGGATACACTTGCGGCGCATGCCCTACAGGCTATGACAACAAGCCCGTCAAGAAAAACGCCGACTTGGTGTGCGTCGACACCGACAGCTGCAAGAACAAGCCATGCTCTCCGCTCGTGAAGTGCGTCGACCAGCCCGCGCCAGGCACCTCGTACGACTGCACTCCATGTCCTTCTGGCTGGAAAGGCAACGCCATCGGCAAGTCCGGGTGCGTGGACATCGATGACTGTGCCAACTTGCCGTGCGGGACGAAGACCGGCAGCCAGTGCACTGATGAGGGTCCTAATAGGTACTCTTGCAAGTGCCCGTCAGGCTACAAGTCTGTCGGCAACCCAGCGTCTTGCCTGCTGGTCAACGCCTGCGCGGCCACGGAAGATAACTGTGTGAAGCAGGTGGTCAAGGCAAAGAGGACCGTGGCATATCAGGTACCAGACTCCCGCAGCGGCTGTCCGCCCAGCGCTGCCGCCAACGCGCGTCTGATCACCAAGACGTTCACGGTAGACGAGTACTCCTTCGTGATGATCACAGGGCATCTGATCCGCTACTCCAGCGGGCGCCAAGACCTGCATCTCAGCATCGATGGCAACCTGGTGGACCGCACGCTCACGTACACGTCTTCCAGGCAGTGGGAGGACGCCAGCGTGTTCTACGTCGGCGCCATCGGCTCGGGCAGTCACTCCGCGTGGCTGCACTCGCCCCAGGCTAATGTATGGGGCTGTCAGAATGAGTGGGGTGACCTCGACCTTGTGACCATCCCATCCACAAAAGGCATGGCCGCCTACCAGACGCAAGACAAACGCTCTGGCTGCCCGCCTTCGGCTGGGGTGAACGCCTCTCTGATTTCGAAGAGCTTCAGCGTGGACGTGGATTCGGTCATCGTCGTGAAGGGCCACATGATCCGTCACGCCGCAGGGCGTCGCGATCTGCATCTGTGGGTCGATGGCTATCTTAGAGACAGGACGCTGACTTACACTAAAGCCAATACGTGGATTGATGCGGCGGTGTTCTACAACGGACAGATCGTCCGCGGGAGTCACATGGCAGCTCTCGCTGCACCAAATGCTGGGGCGATTTGGGGTTGTCAAAACGAGTGGGGCGATTTGGACATCCTTGTGATGCCAGTGATCGCAGGGGTGCAAGTTTACTCTGTTCCAGACGCCCGCAGCGGTTGCCCCCCAACAGCTGCGGCCAGGACCAAGCTGATTGCGAAGACATTCACAACGCAAGGTACCTCGGTTGTGGTGATCACTGGCCACCTCATCCGTTATCAAAGCGGACGCTACGACCTGCACCTCATGTTGGACGGCGCGCGCGTGGACCGCACGCTCACATACACGTCGAGCAAGCAGTGGGAGGACGGCGAAGTGTTCTACACCGGCACCGTCTCCAAGGGCACGCACAACGCGTGGCTGCAGTCTGACAATGCCAATGTGTGGGGATGCCAAGAC
>Ga0138258_1170131_pt1 | contig 15309 bp, 27 predicted proteins | sample RNAICE20151110_FD_105263 | JGI IMG/M metagenome (GOLD analysis project Ga0138258, IMG submission 105263) | Metatranscriptomics of polar marine prokaryotic and eukaryotic communities from Arthur Harbor ice station, Antarctica -... | ecosystem: Environmental > Aquatic > Marine > Unclassified...
CCCAAAACCTCACCTAAATGAAAGAAACAAACTTTCAAGAAATTTTAATAATCATATTGTTATACCTTTACACTTGTGTATTTTCAATCAAACCATTCAGTTTCATTCTCATGCAAAGCCGAATCCAGATGTCTCGGTGATGGCCCACATCAGGCGCTCCCGTAGCACCTCTTTGCTTGGATATTCGGGCAGATCGAGCTGGTTGAAGCAGGTGTGACCCTGTGGCAGTCTCATGGGATCGTTGGTGACGATACGGGTGACCTGGAATGATTCAGGTCCGTTCATGCCCTGTAGGCCGGAAAAGCCCTCCGCTGGTACCTTGGAGCTGCCAGTCACAAATTGCAGCAGGTTACCCTTCTCAGCCCTGTCGAGCTCCTCCATCACCTCCCAGAACCATTGGATTTGTGGTGAATTTGCTGTGTAGCCGTTGTAATTGGTGGAAGCCTTTAGGTCAGCGACGTTGACATCTGGCAGACCAGAGATGAGCAGCTCCAGCTCTTTGTAGGTGAATATGGAAACAAGGTCCCTTGGAATGATTTCATAGAAGCCGTCAAGGAAGGCATCGATCTGCTGCTGGACGCTCTTGTATAGATGATAGTAGGCTTTTCTCTCAACATAGTATTCCTTGTTCTCGTTAGTCAGGTCGATGTCTCTGCCTCCTGGGATGAGGTCGATCTCCTCAGTTCTACCGAAATAATCTTCTCGGGTACTGAATGCCTCGCATAGTGCCTCTACATCGCTTGTGGGTTGCAGGCACCAGTTCAGGCCGACATACAGGTTATTGTCGAAGTCTTCCAGGTCTTAGAAGTTCAGCTTCTGGCCTATCAGCATCTTGTAGAGGCTTCTGACGAAGTAGCACTCGAGGAGGCAGCCCTCAAAGAGAGCCTTGCCGATGACCCTTCCGATGAATTGGAAATACCTGATGTGCTCCTACTGGACGTAGGACTTTGGATTGGGCATGTATGTTGAGCCGTTGTCGGAGCGCTTGAAGAGCGAGTAGCCCTGATTGAACATTTCTTTTGAGAGTTCGGTGAAGAAGTCTCTTGTGAGTCCACCGACATCTTGGCCTCTCTCTCCAGTGAACTCGACCGAGATCCTTCCCTTGAGCTCGTTGGGAGTCAGATGACAGAGTTACGAGAAAGCATCCATGAAGATATCGCCTCTTCTAATATATAGCGTCAGATCCCTGGCATAGCTTGCTCGCCTCAGCTTCTTGATCTCTCTCTTGAAGTGCAACCTCTTGTTCTCGAAGTCAAGCAGGTTGGGCATGTGCTTAATGAACTCACAGACTGTGCCTATGTCCTTCTATGCACCTTCTCGTTCTCTTCCAGCAGCACCGTAAATGTTCTTGACGAGCTTGTTCAGGATCGCGCGGTTCTAGAGGCAGAACAGATTGAACTAATAGAGGCGATCTGATGCGAGTTCCACGTCCCGGAAGACCGTAGTTCTTCTCTTGCTTGATGTAACTGCTGATGAAGATTGGCCAACCTCACTCGTTGACTTAACGATCTGCAGTTTGGTGGGTGTAGTAGCGGACTTCGCGTCAGCGGCAAGCGATGAACCATCTACTTCTGCTGTCGCATTTGCTTGCCCTGCTGGCTGGTCTGCGGCTGCCGCTGCAATTTTCTGGATTGGCTCCATCTGGACATACCTCGAGTCCTCGCCATCTTTGGCCGCACTGGCTTCTGCCGCTTGTCCTGGTCTCCTGCTGTCCTTCTTCGTGCTTGCAGCCGCCAGCTTGCGCTCTCTTTCTTCGATCCCTTTGATAACCTCGTCATACATCTCTGTCATGAAGCAGTCAAATACATTATTCACCATATTCTTTGCTGAGTCGATCAACTCGATATTGGTTGATTGGATGACGGCCAAGATCTGACTGCTCTACTGCACCAACAGTGCTATTGTTTCAGTCTGGTAGAAGCTTTTGATGTTCCCCAGGCATGCTTCTTTCTGGTTGAGGGAGGATAGACACCCATCAAGGCGCTTCTTGAGGTCTGCGAGCTCTTTGGCTTTGGCTTCGTCAAGGACCTTGGGATTCGGAGGGTTAATTGCGTCTGCAGCAACCTCGTTCTTGGCTGACGCATCTTGCAGTTCCTGCTTGGAGGCCTCTTCGGTCTTCTTGGCGGCTTCGGCATTGGTTGCTGCTTATTGTTCGTCCTCAATTGGTTTGATTTGTTGCTTGATGGCCTCGGCTTGGCTTTCCAACTTGGTCTTCTCGGCGGTGAACTTTGTGAAGAACAAGCTGTAGAGGGAGAGGACGTGCGTCAAAGGTGCTGAGTCTGCCTTGAATCGAGCAAGCAACTGCTTGAACTCGGCTTCTTGTTCTGGAGTCATCCTCTGAGTAGGCGCACTTGCAGGTGCTTATACCGCGTGAGATGAGATAAGAGGTTGTGGCACGCCAAGAGCAGCGGCTGCGCCAGCACCTCCGCTGCCGTCCATGGCTTGGTCTACTCCTGATGCTTGACGGCCTCCGCTACTCAATTATGAATGCGCTCTCTCAAGCTGGCTTGCTGATCTGTTCCACATGGTTGTAATTTTGAGCCCAAAAGTACTGAAAGTCATCAAGATCTCAAGAAGCAGATCATTGAGCTCACCAAGGTTGCCCTGAGCAATGTTTTGGCACTGCTCCGTTATCATAGACCAGTTCCTGAGATTCTTCTCTTCGTATTTCTGGTTATTGCTGAAGTCTTTCTGGTTGCTCCACCCAAGCATCAACTTCAGCATGAAGTCGCCCAGTGTCGTCAGCAGCTTCTTGTCCATCGAAGGCAGGAAAAGCAGGTCAGTCAGAGATTAAACAGCATCTGGTGTGAGCTCACCCAAATTGATGCCTTGTTGAGCACCGGCAGCGTTCTTCTTGCCATTTTGACTGCGGGCTGCGAGCTACTGTTGCCGAGCAATCTCGTCAAAGTCATCGAAGAGGAGATCAAACTATTTGAAGACATCCTGGATGAGCAGCTTGACATTTCGTACCCTGATGAGCGAGTCCGAGCATAGTTTCTTCTCATCCTCGCTCAGATCTGGCTTCTTGCTCAATTTGTGATGCTACTCAGACTGATCTCTCATAATTTGGATAATTTCTGCCAAAGGAGGCCTCAAGGACTTTCCTTCACCAAGCGTCTCAAGCAGCCTGGCATGGGAAGAAACCACATGATCACCTTTATTGACGAAATACTCATCTTTTTGAATGAGGCATTTGAGCATGTGTAAAATGAGTTTCTTATTGTTGTCGATGAGCACTCTGAGAATACCTACAACTGTCAAGAATATCTTATTCCATTGGAGATTGCTCACTTTGACTGTGGCCTTCTTGGCCTCTGGCATCTCAATTTCAAACAGGGCGAGCAGCATGGCGGTGTCTTTCTGAGCAGCGATTTTCATCACGAAGGTCAACGTGTTGATGATTTTGTTTCTGAATTGGTAGCCGTGCTAGTTATCGCTTTGGCTGCTGTTGGAAGAGCCTTACATTTGAGATTTGTGTTTCAACATGAGTCTCAAGAACTAGACGATGTCTGTCTTGACGGTAGGGTTGAGACAAATTGTGGTTAAGACGTTCTTGAGAAGCTTATCGTCATTGTAATCACTGGTTCCGCTTTATCCTTGTTCTTTGCCTCCAAGGAGCTATTCTTGGACTTTGTTGAAGAAGGAATCAGTATTGTCGGATTTCTCAGCTTGAAGGAACTCATCTTGGAGCTGCAAGTCGAGCTCTGCTGTGAACTCGATCAGCAACTTGTCAAATGCTACCTCTTTTGGGTCTACTAGAACCTTCTTGGGATCTCCATCGAGTAGATGTCCAGCACCTCGATACATTCTGTTCATTAACAGGCCCATCCTCTCCAGCTCTTCTCCATCTCCTCTGGCTGCGAGCAGCATCTGCCTATTGATCATCTCGTCCATTTGCTCTCCGTGCCTTGGAGGCCTTGGAATATTTCCATGATGAGGAGGGGCACCAAACAATCCACCACCAGGAACGTCTCTCTATCTTCGACCTGCTCTGGCGTTCAATGCTTCTGTTCTGAGAGCTGAAGGCAGCCCATTGATTTGCTCCTCTGAGAGACTCATCAGCATTTCGCTCCTGAGGGTAGGATCTTGAACTGTCGCAATGATCGAGGCCACATCCATTGCTTCTGGCTCTCTTTGAGGTGGCCTGTTTGGCTGAGATTCTCCTGTATTGGCTGCTCTGAAGGATTCGTTTTGGATGAGCTCCCTTCGCATCTCTGGAGGGAGGTTGGCGATGAAGTCTGCGTCGAGACCCATTGCAATGGCTTAGGCAACTTCAGGATCTATTACCTCTTGAGCTTGCTCTTATTGTTGTGCTGGCTGAGCTTCTGCTTGTACTTGACCTGGAGCCTCTGACTCTGCAGGAGCTTGTACAGGCACCGCCTCCTGTGCGGGGTCAGCGCTTGCCTGGGCTGCATCAACCTGCTGTTCTTGTGATGGTCCAGCGTCCACCACTGGCGAGGCTTGTGCTGCATTCGCATTCTGGGCTTGAGGTGCATCTTGCTAGTTCTGCCTAGCCTTCTGCCATTCTTCAAATTGGTCTTGGATGGTTGACAATATCTCAGCTCTCACTTCTTCAGGGAGCTCGAAGAGCATCGCAGGCTCGATATCATTCTCCTTCAGTAGGCTATTTGGATAACCGAACGTCATTTCCTCTTCAACAACAGGCTGGGCTTGTTACTGCACGGCATTTGGTTGCTCTTGGGCAGCTGGCTAGCCTCCTCCTTCTTTGTTCTCCTCTGATTGGTTTGGTTGTGCCTCTGCTGGTTGCTGTTGTTCTATGACAGGGTCAGCGAGGGAGCTACCGATGACTTCTGGGACCGAATCCACCGGTGGCTACACCAATGGTTGCTCTTATTGATTTGGCTGCTCTGCACCTCCTTGGCCTCCAAGTCTCTCGACCGCTTGGTCTAGTCGCTGCATGTTGCTCTGTATTTCTACTCGAATGTCGTCAATGGCCCTGTTCATTCCATTCATGCCTCCATGAAGAGCGTCGTTGTTACCGCCGTTGTCTTGGACTTCAGGTGCATTGGCTTGGCCTGCTGCTTGATTTGGGGCAACAGGCTGAGCTGGCTGGTTGAGCGAGCCGAAGAAAGAAGCCAGCATCGCCTGGTTGTCACCCTGGTTTGGTTGCGGCTACTGCTGCTGATCACCACGGGACTCTTGATCCATTCTCAAGCCCGCCATGAAATCGTTGATCTCCTGGAATTGAGAAGCTGCTGCTTCAGGCCTGTTGGCTGCGTCTGCTGGGCGACTCTGGCTGTTGGCGACTGGCGGCTCCGGGATGCCTGCAGGGGCAGGATTCTATGATGACTTTCTCTCTTCTTCCTCCTGGGACTGCGATTGGGAAGGCCTCGACTAGGAGTGAGACATCTCGCTGCTCTTCGCATCTTCCTCGCCCACTGCTGCTAGCTGTGGCTCGATCTCGTCAATGACAACTTGACCTTCATCTAGCATTGCTTGAATCATGTTTTGCGCATTGTCTTGAGCAGTGGCCTCTGGTGCTCTGAAGAGAGAAGCGTCCCAGTTGACTGCCTGTTCTCTTGCATCTCGTCTAGCGTTCGCCTAATCTGCTCTCTCCCTGTCTCTCTGCACATGTCGTGGTGGATATCCTGGCCCACCGCCACCAAAGAGGCCACCAAGACCGAAAGGATCCTCAAGCTGGTCAAGGATTGGGTCCCGAAGGCCTGCAGCTGCTCCTTCCTGGAGAAGCCGTTCGATATCCATTCTGATGCCGAGTAGTCTGTCTTGGATCATGCTTGCTGGGCCTCCTCGACCTGCTCCTCCAGCCAGGATCTCCTGGAATAGCCCAGCTGGTGGATTTTGAGCGCCAGGTCCTCCGCTGCCTTGTAGAGCTGCCCCAAAGGCGTCCTCTTCGTCTGAGTCATCTCCATACCAGCCAAGTTGGAGCACTTGCTCCCTTTCCTTGTCTACTGGAAGCAGATCTTGGCCCTTTCTGATTCTTTCGAGCCTTTCCTGCCTCTCCTGCTTCTCGTCATCGACGCGTCTACTTTCTCTGCTGACCGCTCCTTTGAGGAATTCTTGGTCTATGGCCTGAGCGAGGGCGCATTGTCCCTACAAATCGATCGGCTTCAGAATTTGGAAGATGGTTGAGAGCTGGTTATTCAAAGGTTTGGCTTGTTCCAGTTTGATCTGCTCAATGGATTTCTTGGCTTGAGCTAAGAGCTGCTGCTTGCTGCTATCAGCAAATTATTGACTCACTTCTAGCTCAATTTGGTATCTGTAATTCTATTGCTGGAGCTAGTTTGCTTGGTTTCCTGGATTTGGGATCTGATTTGGTGGTGGACTTCCTCCATTATTGATGGATAGGCCACGGAGATTCCTCAAGGTCTATGAAACCTCTTCCTCCTCTCGACTCCAGTTTGGTCCATAATTCGCAGCCCCATCCGCACCTCTTGCCTGAGCAGCACCGCCGTCGCGGATGTCAACAAAGCCATGTCCATATCCACCACCAGCTCGCTCAAGCCTCATTCTCTCTCCGGGACCTCCAAGGAGACCAGCACCGCCATCGGGTACGTTGAACAGGATATCTCGCTGATTATTCTGCTAGTTTCTTCCTCCTGCTCGGTGCCTTCCATGCTGCCCTCTCATGCCTGGTGGCAGGAACAGAGCTCCGTCATCCTCATCGCTTGGTAGCTCGTCAAAGCCAGCCTCCATCTCATCGTCATCATCTTGGTCATCGCCGTCCATCTCGTCGCCTTCTTCTTCCATCTCGCCCTCCATCAGCTCTTCATCTTCGTCTTCTTCATCCACCATCATGGCGTTTGGATCATGCCCTCCATGCATATTGACTTGTTGCTGGATGATGATCTCCTCGTCATCAAGCTGGTCGCCATCATCGAGGTCGTCATCTTGGTCATCGTCGTCATCTTCCCCGTCAACGGCCTCATCCTCTTGGTCGTGGTCATCTCCGTACTCTCCGTCTTCGTTGGCGAAGTTGCCGATGCCAGGCGCCTGAAGCCCACCAATTGCATGCTGCTGAACTCCATCGATGTGGCCATCTGCGTTGACCAGCTGTTGCTATTGCAATTGGTTCACCTGGAGCGCCAAGTCGTGTTGCTGAGATTGAGAGCCCTCACCGTGGACATCATCATCGTCATCATCGGAGTCAGCGTTCATCAGGGCATCCACCGGTGACTGTGCCTCGTCGTTTGGCCTTGCGTTGGCGCCATCGCCGCCGACCAGGCTTGAGCCTGCTGCTTCATTCAGGCCTGTTGCTGCTTCTCCATGAGCGGGTCCTCGATCCTGGGAGCCAGGCCCTGCCTCTCCAGCCTTTGCTTCAGCACCTCCTGCTCCAGGCTGCTGCCCATCTCCTTCTGCCTCCTTGTTGGAGCCAGCCTTGTCCTTATCTTGTTCCTTATCCTTTTTGGCGTCCATCTTCTTTTTGTTTCGGGCCAGTTGTAGCTCCTTCTTTCTTTTTTGCTCCTCCTTGAGCTATTTCTCTCTCTTCTTCTCTCCTTCCAGGAACAGCGCTATCGTTGTGAATATTTTGATGCTTCTTTCAATCACCAAGGTGCTCAGAGTCTGCAGCGACGAAAAGGCTTTGACTTCACCATCTCCAGCTGCCTGTCCGATCTCCCGGTTGGAGGATGCTGGCAGTTTGACCACTTGGTTGAGTATCATGTTCAGGATTGGTACCAAACGCAGGCTCTGTTCTGAGTCAGAGCCTTGTCCATAGTCGAAGAGGACCCTGATGCTCTGAGAGTAGCACTGCCTGCTGAGAACGACTCGGTTATACTCGAATTGATTGAATTGGTTCGTCAGGTGCTGGATGAGCAAGAGACAACTCAGGAGCTGAGCCTGCCCTATGACGCTCAGTTGCCTCACCCCATTCTCATCTTAAGCCTGTGCTCTCAGGGTATCGAGGCAGGAGATCAAGAGCGCATGCCGGATAGTCTGACGCTACTCTTTGGCTTCGTTGCCGTAGAAGTGACCCCAGCCCATGAGCTCGTTCAGAAGTAGGCACAAGTTTCGATCCAGCTTCTCGATGGAGCTGCTCTGGTCTAGGTCGTACCAGATGTCGTATGTGGTTTTGGACTCTTCGGTCTTTGCGGTAACGTGCCTTTTGACGAGCCGCAGAGGTAGATAGACTTGCTTGATCCATTCAATCAGGTCTAGGTCTTCGCTTTCGCCACTCTCTTTTCTGCTGCCTCTAGCTGCGATGATCGCTTCGATAAACCCATTCTTCCTATCCACGTATACCCGAGCAAGGCTTGAGAGGTTCCTCAGTTGGACCAACGTCAGCTCTCGCCATTGTTCTTGGGCCTCTGCTGATGCCGAAACTCTACCACTGTCAGCATATTCAGCCTCCTGGATTACGATTTTATTGACGGAGCTGGAGCCTGGCTTTTGCTTCTCTACAAACTCTTTCAGCTCGGCCAGCCATGGGCGTGTGCATGCCTGTAGTTCACCAAAGACAAGCTTGTATATTTCTTCATCATTCGCTTCTAAATGAGACTCTAAATTACTACTTTGTTGCTCAGATTCTTGGCTCGGCGCTTTCTTCAGCCGGATTTTGGAAGAGTTTAGAGCTTCTTTATTATTCTTGAGAAGTTTCTATTATTTTGTCTTTTCATCCTCACCTGGAGGTGCTTTCTCTTGGCGAACGACCACGTCACAAGTCTGCTTGACTGCCTTCAGGAAGATCTTCGAGAAGAGCTGATTGGCTTGCTCATTTGAAGGCTGGCTCAGGTTCTGCTGAGCAGGTGGAGGACCACCGTAATGAGGAGGACGGTTCTGCTGTTGACTGCCAGGAGCTTTGCCAACTCCAAGCACTTGTGCTTGAAACTCTCCAAAGAATGCCTTGAAATCCATTATTGTGTCCTTCTGCTCAAATTTGACGGCATCAGCGGCTTCAGATTGCTTTGACTTGCCAGATTTGTTTGATTTGTCTTCATCTTGCTCCTCTTTGCTCTTGTTGTACCGAGCTATCTTCTCGGCTCTCACTTCTGTCATTCGTTTGATCAAGAACTCGAGCTGGGACTGCACTCTCTACTCGCTGAACGCCAACTTCTAAATCTGGATGATATTCAGCGTGGCGGTACCCGTCGTCATGGAGAGTGTGGACTAATGCTCACCCGAGGGCAGAACGAGATGGGTCTCAGGAGCATCTGCGCTCCCTGATGCAGACGCTTGGTCGCGTTGCTTGGCTGCTGCTTGCTTGTTATCGCCAATTCTTTGCAGCAACACGATTCTGGCAATGTCGACGACCTGACCGATGACCAGGTTTAGCTCGCTTGTGTACTTCTTGGGCACCATGAGCCTGCTTGAGTTCTACTGCAGGAGCTGAATGAATTTGAGGGTGTCTTGTGCCACCTTTTGGCTATCCAACTCCTCGAACTTCTTGATGACGCTCTGCTGCTTCTGCCTCAGGGTCGCTGTGGCTGCTGAGTGCTTCTCATCTCGAGGCGCGTTCTCTATGACATCAAAATCTCTATGTTGCTTTTCTCGTTTCTCAAGCTCCTCTGCGTGCTGGATTTTGTGCTCACATTTGGTTTTCTTTGAAATCATGGTCTACTGATGCGCCAAGTATAGCAGAAGACTCTTGTAGAGCAGGTCCAATACGTTGGATAAGTATATGAATTTGACTTTGTCTGGCTGCCTGCTCACCTCATCGAGCTGAGACTGCATCAGACCTGGCTTTGCTGCGGATCCTGTCGACGAGGTAAGTGACCTCAAGGTCTTGGCAACATGCTCGATGAGCTTGGACTCTCTCTCGTGTCTATTCAGTCGCAAAATTGGCTTGTATGATTCCAGTCTAATCAGCCTATTGAGCAAGGTTAGATGGTTCTTGGCGTCCTGGTAGAGGATGATCATGCTGTCGATGGGCTAGCCCGCAGATGCTGGGAGCTGCTGGGTGGTAATCATAGTAGTGGTTTTGATATATGCATCAAGCACCTTGTCAAATATCGTGGTCAGCTCTTTCTCGGTCTTGCCAGATGACTTGGCTAAGCTCAGGACATACTAGTCGAAGAGCTTGGCATACTTCCTCTGAGTTCTATATGGTACCATTTTGGCCTCCTCTGATGAGAAAGCAGACCACTGAGTCACCACAGTCAGGCCCTTCTCTTGGACGCGTTTCCAATACTCTTTAAAGTCGGACACGCTGATCAGTTTTGCCTTTCGTTCCTGCTTGCGCTCCTCAGCTGCCTTGGCCTCTACCTCTTCAAGAGCCTGCTTATCGTGCTGGTCTTTCTTGTCCTGCTCTGACTTCTGTTGTTCTTCGTCCTCAGAATCTGGCACAGCAGCGAGACCTGCTTCGCCTGACTCAAGCAAGAATGTGACTGCATTGCCGACATCGCCGGTCAGCTTGAGAGCCTTCTTGGCCAGCTTGCGCTCGAAGCCCATGCATGTGATCTAGCTGATGAGTGCCTCGTCATGATGGACCTTCTTTTTTGCTAGCTCACCTCGAGCCCCATCTGGCTTGTTTGCATCTGCTTGAGAGCCTCCATACTCATCCTTGAGGAATTTGCATTTCTCAAAGCCATTCGATATGCTTTACAGCAGCAGAATTTGCACCTGCCTAAGGTCTTTGTTCTCATAGAGTGGGATGCCCTGCTCAGCATTTGAAATGGTCGATTCAGCAGCTTCTTGCTGGACGAGCTACTCCACCAGGTCATAGACATAGTTTGTGAAGAAATGCTGCGTCGACTCGTAGAGACCATCCTCCTTAATCAGCTCCGGCATGCTTGGGGTCGAGGCACTGATTAGCTACTGTGAGCAATTAATGAACTGGGTGAGAACATTCTTGAGCTACTTGTTGATTGAGGTGATGCAGTCCACTGCTATGAACTTGATTTATTTGTTTGAGTCATCTTCTAGTCCATACTTCTTGAGCGAGAAGGTCTTGATGATGTTGAAGACCTGGACCAACCGCCGGAGGCAGCCCTATTCGACGAATTGATAGAAAGTGATACCGCATAGTTTTTCATTTGCTATGAGCTGCTGCAACTCGGAGATGTAGGTGTACAGCCGCGAGATGGTCGTCAAGAAATCTGTCGAGTTGAAGTCTCCTCTGAGCCTCTCAAACTCGTCGATGACCCGGTCCATGTCCTTGATATTGTCAATCGTGAGCTTGGTGTAGGACTTCTTGCTCGCAATTATCTGCTCATCGACGCTGTTGCCTCTTGCTTCTTGTCGCCTCTGAGGAGGTGCTCTCCAGAACTCCCACACGATGTGCAACAGTCTGTTGATGTTGATATACTCTGGGTCTAGATAAGTCATATTTTCTCGATACAGGTCAATATTCTCTTCAATCTGTTTCCTCGTTTCAGCAAATTTGGTCTTCTCCTCAAGCGTCAAGCTGTTTGTGTACAGGATTGAGATTCCCTCGATCTGGTCTTCGGTGACGACGCCTTCGCTCACGAATTTCTTTTGGTCCTTGAAGAACTCGTCGGTGATTTTGTGATTGCACTCGTTGAAAGCCGTCATGAAGCTGGAAAGGATCTGGAGCTCTCTCGACCATTCCTTGGTAACACAGAGAGACTCCTGGGTTGGCTTGCGCGTGCCTTCAAACACGGTGATGTATTGACCCACGATCAGCACGTTTGCTATCAAGAATCCTCTCAAGTTTGAGGCTTCAAGAGATTTGAGGGCGGCATGCTCCAAGCAGATATCAGGAATCTTATAATCGCCTTCTGAAGTGGCATCATGCTTCAAGAAATCCATCAGATTGACTCGTTTGATGCTCAGCTCCTCCTTTGCGTCATCTGCAACAGCCTTTTCAGAGGCTGAACTTGTTGTGGAGAAGACATTGGCCAAGTTTGTGCACGCAGCTCTGAGCCGCTTCTCAAATCTTTCGACGCCGCCTGCATACTGACCGTTTCTACCCTCGTGGATTAGGACGTTGAAGATTTAGATGAACTATTGGAACAGACTATTCTATCTATCTGCGCCTCCTCGCTGTACGAAGTCGAATACTGGCTTGATGGTCGAGAGGATCTCGAACAGCCCGAGCAATTGGTCGATGACCTCCGGCGTGAACACCTTGAAAATGTACTGCAGCAATACTGGGGAGTCGTAGTGTGACGAATAGCACAGTGTGTGCAGCTTGTCCATTTCAAACTTGATGACATGATAGTCAGCGTACTCAAGCAGCCTCTCGGTCACCTCCATCTGGAAGTGCCTTTTGGGCACCAGCTTGTTTCCAGTTGTGCACTCCGTCAAGTATTCGTAGTATTTCTTTTGCAAGAATTCTGCCTTGGGCACCAGGAATGTGATGATTTCTGCGACTGCTTTGCGAGCAGTCTCCTAGAAGTAATCATCGCTGGCACGTATGAGCTCAGATATAGCCAGATTGGTGTGCTTTTTGTATTTCTCATGGTTGGCGGCTTGGATGACCATGGCCAAGTTGCAGTCCTCTTTCCCATTTCCAATGGCGCCAGAGTCAGCATCTGCCTTAGTGCATGGCCTGATGAGCTTGTCGAAGACTTTGTGCTCCTTGATGAACTCTCTACCTTGCTCGTGGACGATCACCATCCGGAGGAATTCAAAGAGCACGTAGATGGTAACGCTGTGTACTGGTAAATAGTTCTCGAGCATGTCGACGACTTTCTTCATGATGCCATTTTCGATGACCTTTGGGGTTTGAGTTGGATCATTGTAGCAAATTGTGCCCAAAAACTAAATGAACACATTCTTGAGCCGAGAGTTATTGTACCTATCGACTGCTTGGGCACCAGCATCGTCGCTGCGCTCGACTGGAGACTGGATGATCTTGCCGAAGATCTCTTCCTTGAAAAGATCGCTCGAGATGATTGTTGCATCATATGTGGCTGGATGATTTGGGCCCCTGTTGTCAAGAGTGAGCCTGCGCACCAAGAAGTACGCAAACGTCACCAAGTCATCCTTCAGCACCTTTGACTTCACAAAGCTTGGCTGACTCGTCCTACCACGGACCAAATAATAGTTGTCAGAGTCAGAAATTCGGATCATCTAGCACGTGAACTTGATGAGGCTATGTAAATTCTCAGCACTACGGCTTACAGCCGGTTCACCTGCTGGTTGTGCAAGACCCTCGAGCACCCAAGTGGACCGGATGAAATATTGAACAATAAGTCTCGAGATGTCGATGTTGTGGACGAAGATGTAATGCTCCTATCCTCCTGATGAAATCGCCAAAGCATCCTTCAGCAAAACTTTCTGGCCATGATGTTCAATCTCCTTCTTTATCTTGGTGTACTGCTGCTGCTCATCAGGGTTCAACTAGGGCAAGTTGGCATGCCTCATGGAGTTGCAGAGGATCTCGTAGACTTGCTGGACCACCAACCAGATGTTGGTTTGGAACCTATGATCTGTAAGCAGCGCTGGCTGCAACTTGATTGCTCCCTTATTCTGCTCTCTGCTGGATGAGATCTAGTCCGCATCTTCTTGGCTCGAGTCAAACTTCAGCACTGCCTCGCCATTTTCATTTACGACGTCGATGCTGCTGATCTGATTCAGGACATCGAGGAGGAACGGCTTCGCGTCGCCCACAGATTTGACGACCAGCTCCTGGAGGACTCTGCTGGAAGCTAGGCCAGGACCAGCTTCAGCATCCTTCACCTTGCGCAGGTACTGCTTCAGTACTTGCAGCTGCGCCACACAGCTGCTGATATACCGTGGGAGCTCTGATTCTGCAGCAGTTGATGAGCTTGACACAAGAGTGATGCAGTTGCGAGCAAGCTTCTGAGTGACGAAGTTCTGGACTCTGTCGCAGAAAACCCTGGAAATCGGAGCTACGCTTCTGGCTCCAGGAGGTCTCTCGTCTCTTCTGCTGTTGAAGTGGTCCAACTTCTGGATCAGCCTCTTCTGGCACTGAATGGAGCATTCAACTGCCAACCAGAAGCTCGAATCATCGCTGATGAATTTGCTATATATCAAGTTTGCCTCGATAAAGCTGATCGAATCCTTGACGTAATCTGCGTACATGGTCTTGAATTTTGCTAATGTCTTCGGCGTGCTTCCTGTGGCAGCTGTTTTCACCTCCTCTTGGTACTTCTCCTCGAACTTCTGCTCAAATATTTTCTCTGCAATATCTCTCAGCTTGACTTTATGCTCTTCATCTTCCTTCGCGTTTCCTTCATCAATTTCCATTTTAGCATCTTGGCCGTCTTTTTTCTTTGCATCCAGAATGGCTTGGGTTTGCTCCTGCAAGAAAGAGTCGATGCCTGATTCAAATCGAATTTCGATCTTGATGCTCGCTCTTGCCTGCTTCTGTTTTGCTTTGTCTGAGCCATCACTGCCACTGGCAGAGGTGCTCGCTTGTTGGGCCTGCATGCAGTCAGCGAGTACGTCATGGCCAGAGTTGGTCTCTACAGATTCATCCTCGATGCTTCCTTCCTTCTCTGAGTCAAGGGCTTCCGTGCTCTCCTGCTCCTTCTTTGGCTTTCTTTGTGGTCTGTCTGGCTCAAGGTGGAGACGCAAGTTGAAAGATTTTTTAACTTGATCCAAAATCTTCTTCAAGTCCTGGCCTCCTTGCTTTGAGGCGGCCTGCAACAGCTGGTCACCAGCTTCTGCGAAGACAGCGAATTTGACCAGCACTCTATTGAGTTGCTCTGCTCCCGCTAATCCAAGGGCCTCCACCGATGGCCGTGCTCTGGCGCCTGGGGCGTTGGAGAGTACGGTGGCGACCAACTTGATGATCCTGACATTGTCCGTTTGGTCGCAGATCTCCAGCAGCACCGCCGTGAAGTCTGGCTTGAAGTGTGGCAGGGTTCTCGCTTCGTCATACGGAGTCGCATTGTCCCATGATAGGCCGTCTAGCAACCGGAGCATGGCTACGAGGTCTTCCTCGGAAAGGCAAGACCTGTGGTCTCCAATGAGCACCTGTACACATTTCCACACATATTCAAGCACCTTGTAGTGAAGTCTATTTCGAGTTTTGCGCAAGAAATTTTCCCGTATAATTTCATCGAGGTCCGTCGAGGCCTGCAAGTCGCTTTCTGAAGCATCAGCAACTATCTTTTCGCACTCAGCTGTCTCAAGGAGCGTGTCCTTGATAAGAGTTGCCAAGCCTTCACCTTATCCTAGGGAACTGTCGCTCCCTCTGATCATCTCCACGACCATGTCCTCATTGAGTTAAGCCGTCTTCTCTATAAACTTGACCTTCTCAAGCATAATCGCTCTCAGCTTGTCCACCAGCGCCTCAAAGTCCTGCGCCGTCTGCATATGTCTTACCGACTGAGCATCCGTGCCTGACTTGGCCTGGTAGTAATGCTGACTCCCCTCCCGTATCAGCATCCTATGGCTACACAAATCTTATATCTTGTAAATAGATGAGCTCATGTATTCTTTTTATTAATATACTCTGGG
>Ga0138258_1021730_pt1 | contig 14945 bp, 3 predicted proteins | sample RNAICE20151110_FD_105263 | JGI IMG/M metagenome (GOLD analysis project Ga0138258, IMG submission 105263) | Metatranscriptomics of polar marine prokaryotic and eukaryotic communities from Arthur Harbor ice station, Antarctica -... | ecosystem: Environmental > Aquatic > Marine > Unclassified...
CCCGACTATACTATACTATATATATATGTATAAATTTCCCAATGAAAACGGTCGCGCAAACCAGAGGGGTTCGCGTACCTTGGTGCCTGATTACCATTCGTGTTATTGTATCTACACAGCACATCTAAAGACCATCTAGTAGCTCACAATGAAGATAACCTTAAGATTATCTCCTGCGCCACAGTGGTCTGTACTGATGCCACTGGCGGAGGCCTTGGCCACCAGCACCGTGTCGTCCACGTCCGAAGTGACATCGACATCAGAAAGAAGGCGATGGTACTCATCGCATGAGTCGACACAGGTGACCGGCGGCTGCACAACCTTGTGCAAGGTGTCAGAGGCGCCTGTCGTGATTCCCACATTGGTGGCTTTGGCGTTGCACTGAATCTCTGCAGACATGGTGTAGAGGGTCTTGCCGGCCGGCAGGGCGAAGGTTGCTGTGCACGGCCCTGTAGGGGACGTGCAAACCTTGGTGATTGTGCTCGACGTGGATGAAATTTCCATGACATCACCAATCATTTGCTCAGATCCAATAGGAGTCGCGCCGCTGGCCATGACAAAAATAGGCTGCTTCTGCTGCGCTGTCATAGAGTTCTTGATCTTGAAGGAAATGACTGTGTCGGCTGAGGTGTCTAGCTCATCGCGAACCGCCAGCTTGAGAGTGCCACTTCCGCGGCGCCACTCGGCGGCAGACATAGCACCTGAATCGTGAACAATCGTGTATCCAACTTCCGCCTCTGCTTGCATAACAGGTGCAGATCCTGTTGCCGAGCACACGTCAGCCGACTGGCACGCCCGCGAGCATTTGATTTTGGTATCAGAGCCGTATCCACGTCCTGCCGATAAAACCGAGATAGTCTGAACCACTCCGTACTCGTCAACTGTGCAGTTACCGGACAGTCCGGTGCCACCGACAAGGGACTCGACCTCGAAGGCGCCATTCTTGTAGGCCCCACCGCCGGCGAGCACCTTCAATTCTTTGATCTCACCAAGCGACGTGAACTTGGCCTGACCGTCGAACCAATTCCCGGCAGTGGCGTTGAGAGTAGCGCAATGCGTGGTCCGGTTGTAGGCCGAAATCATAGTCCACCGGTCCTTACAACCACCAGCAGTAAAGAACAACATGCTGCCTGTGGGGTCTTCACTCTCGTCAAGCTCGGTACCGAAAACAACACCGTTGTCAGAGAATGTACACTGAGTCGAAAAGCCGAGCGAGAAGGAGCCACTAGGTGAGATGAAGGTTGCGGCGCTGCCAGACTCCATTGTGAAGGGCAGGCTCCTTGTGTCTTCCGTCAAGCTACCAGAAAGGCCGTCGATGGTAATGATCGAGTTGCGGGTCTTGGAGAGCAGCACGTTAGGCTTCAAGGTGACCTTGACCGTGTTCCAAGCACCCGGGGCAGTGGTAGAGGTTCCAATTGCAGCAGTTGTGAAATCAGATGCAACCACCTTGAGTGGTGAATTATCGCCGCTGTCCATCAGCATTGCTGCGGCAGAGATGGGCACGTCGCCGTTCGCTGCGATTTCAACAACAGCAGGTCCACTCTGCGGGTACTTGGGATTGACGAGATCGAAGATAATTACCGTGTCACTGTCCTTTGAAACCGTCTGTCCGGGCGCGACCTTGAGCACAAGCGTACCTGATCGTGAATCCCACGCAGCAACTGAGTTGAATGTTGCGTCGGCATTTAACAGCTTGATGGGCTTGTCTGGCGTGGCCGATCCCTTGAGTCCACTGATCGTGATGGTGGCGTTCTTGGCGCCTGTAAGTGCGAATTGCGGCTTGAAAGTGGCAGTGATGGTGTTGGTGGCACCAGGGGCCGAAGTACTCTGGCTAATTTTCATGACTGAGAATGCCGCAGACGGGTGGATGAGCAAGGCCTCCTGATCGGTCCCCTTGTACGCTGCTAGAGGAGTGGCGACGACGGGCGCGATATCAAAATCTTCGAAGTCTGAGGTCATTGCGACAGTAATGGCAGGAGGATCCTGGCCGACAAGCGAATTGACGAACGTCAATGAAATTTCAACAGGTTTGTTCTTGGTGAGGATGTTCGCCACGCTCAGCTCGAGTGTCCTGGCACCAGAGCTCCACCTGCCCTCACTGTTGTGCATTTCCCATTGGGAGCTGTTAGCTAGTGAGCAGTTGGACGCATGGACAACGCAGGCCGAGAAGTTGCCAGCGTCGGCGGCTGCAATCACAACGCGGCCATCCATCAGGCCAGAAACACCTTTGAGTCCACCGATGACAATTGCAAGTCGTTTATCAATCTTGGGAATGAGGTCCACGGTAGGTGTGAAGCGCACAAAGATTGTATTAGTATGTCCGGGCCAGGCAGTGGATTCCGACTGCCACGTATACACGTCCTGGAGCTCTGGGCCATTCACGTACATGGGAGCAGAGTCTGGGCTTGCCACAGCGTCCGGACTGGTCATGGCCTTCGGCTGGATCACAATGCCACTGGACTCTATGATAATTGTGGGACTGGACTGGGCTTGGCGCGGGTTTACGATCGAGAACTTGACGACATAATCTTTACCAGGCACGGTGTCAGCGCCAGACACAGTGAGTACCATCGCACGCTCGGTCGTTTTCCATTTTCCTGAAAAGGATCCACCATATTCCCCCAATGATGGCTTTGTTACTGCAACTGTCATATCACCTGCGGACGCAACAGCTCCGGTGAGGCTCTTGATGATAACAGTGGTCGCCGGGCTGGACGCAGTGAGCGGAACGTTTGTCTGGATCGTAACCGTAATCTCGTTTGTCTCACCAGCACCTGCGCTGGACTGGCCGATTTTCATTTTGACGAAAGCAGCAGCAATGACCGCACCACGGACCTCGATAGGCTCGGCTTCTTTTGCCAGACCGAGGAAAACACCGGGGGGGACCATTGAGTTAGGGTTCTTTTCCATTGATCGAGGTGTGATTACAATGCCGCTGGACTCGATGGTGATAACCGGGGAAGTCTGTCCAGTGGTCGGATTCCTCACCTTGAATTGGAAAGTGTACTTCGTGTCGGCCTCCATGCCAGTGCCTGCGGTGTAGAATGCGACCGATTTGGCGTCAGCATTCCATGCGGCCTTGCTCTCAGCAGTGCTGTTCGTCAGAGAGAATCTGAACGTATCCGCACCGGTGCCTTCCAGTTGCACGATGTTGTTTGCACTCTCGACGCATGCACCCTCTAGACCAGAGACGGTAATTTTCACATCACAGGCACCAGGACTTGACATTACTCTCAAGGGTGACGGTGATGGTGTTCAAAGCTGCGGGGTAAGGAGTACTCTGCACGATGGACGCAATTTTGAAGATCGGATCTATTACAGTAATGGGCACCAGTTTCGAGTCAACGGGGTGAGTCAATCTAGTTTGATCCAAGCCGATCTGTTGGATCGCAACGAAGTGGTCAAACATCGGGGACACTGCTTCAAACGGGTTCTTGATGGTGAATTTGAACCACATTATTTCTCCTGCAGTGACTTCGACGTCGGTGGCGTTGATGGTCAGCACGCCAGTCGAACTGTCGCCATGCCATGTGCCGGTGCCGACTTTGCTGCTGCCTGCCCAAGTTACCGAGCGGTCGTAGACAGTGGTATTGTACGTGGCGTTCGAAGTCGTGTTCGGGTTGCTGACAATTGAGATGGAGTGTTCCAACGTAACATTTGACAACCCAGTGAGAGTGATCATTGGTTTACAGCGCTTGTACAAGTTGACATTCAGCGTCAGAGTGACAGCGACAGTGTTGTCGACGCACGGGTAATGGCTGGACTGCTGGATCGTCTTGATCTCCAGTGCGCCATTTTTCACGTACATCGGAGAAAAATTTCCAACATCGTGCCGCATTGCAGACACCTGGATCGGGATGCCACTCGCCGAAATGCTCACGGGAAAGATCGGATTTTGCGGCATCGAGGGGTTGTAAACTGTGAACGAGAAGATATACATCTTGCTGGTGGGTCCGGGCACACAGCAGTCATCCGACGTCATGCGCACAGTTAAGGTGGACTCTTTTGCTTGCAGTTGGCTGCTCCACGAAGCTTTACTGGCATTGCCCAGCAGGTCGGAGAACAGCGTGACGGCGGCGGAGGTTCCAGAGCATTGCTCTACTGTTGTCTGGGACGCCAGCGCAATCGACTTGGTTCCATCCGGCTGAGTATCGTCTTGGATGGCATTCTGGATCCGCGAGATGATTACATCTGTCTTGATGGGCTCGCGGCCTGGATATGTGATGCTAGAGTAAAGCGGAACATTCGTGGACATGGTGACAGTGATGGTGTTGAGACCGCATGGATGCTCATTGTCCTGACCAATATCCTTGATCAGGAAAGCAGCCGGCCATACTGTCATAGGGCAAGCATCCTCGCCAACTGCGCCATAGATATCTGTCGGCACCGAAGTAGTGTCGGCATCCATCAAGAATCCATTCCAGACCTGCGGGACAAGAGCTGTGTTGTCCTGATAGATGTCCACTGTGGCTGGACCATTGGGGTCGATGCATGGGTTGTTGTTGATTCCACTGGCGTTGACCAGGACTCCAGCACAAAGCTGAGGCTCGACAGGGTTTTGAACCTCAAAGGACACCACGTATTTTTCACCGTTGCAGCCCAGGTCTGTTTTGACCTTGAGAATCAGTGCCTTTTGGCAGTCATACCACGTCCCTTTTTCTGCTGTGCCGTCCAGACTCTCGAAGTAGCTTTTGCTTGCGCCAATCAAGGTCATGTCTCCGCTAGTAGCTATGGCACCAACTACATTGTGGATGGCAATTCGGGTTCCTTTGTGCAGGTTCGTGTTGGCAGAAATCGTGACAGTGATCTTATTGACCGCACCAGGGTATGGTTTGCTGTGCACAATCGCCTTCGTCATGAAGGTGGGCTTGTACACAAACATCGGCGCTACATCCAACATGTCATTGTCGGTGCCAGGCAGACTGATTTTGGTGTCGTTCATCCTATCCACAAGCATGTTCTCCGACGGAATGATTACGTTGCCTGAGAGACCACCGACCTTGCCCATTGCCCGAATTTTGACGTCATCGAATTGTGACGCATCCTGCAGCACAGCGCCAGCCGGCATCGGCACGACTGTCAGAGGATTGATCACCGTTATCGTCACGGTATACGGCGTGCAAGCCAAAAGCTCCTGGTTCTCAGCTACCTTGAGGCTGAGTGTGTTTGCGCTCCACATTCCTGCGGCTGTTTCGTTTTCATTTGTTCCAAAGAATCTGTCCTTGTCATCACCACCTAACTTGATGGTGCCATCACATGCGCCAATCTTCAGGAGAGAGTCGAAAGCGATTTCGATTGCCACCTCCTCCTTGAAGCTCATAGGGATGTTTGACATGAACTCGATAGTGATTGTATTGTTGCAGCCTGGGTACGGCGTACTCTGGGAGATATTCTTGAGAGTGAACTTTGCAAACTGGCCTGAACTCGACACGCCACAGGGTCCACCAAGAACCTGCAGCGGGTACGTGTCAAGATTGCAGACCTTGCGCACAAGCCTGCTCACTTCCCTCGGGGCGAAGCAGATGCCCGGCTTGCCTGCAGGAACTGAGCTGGTAATTTCCATGGACGTCGTTGGTGATTCATGCTGGCAGTTATCGTTCTCCAACGCAAACACGATGGTGTACTCCTGGCCCGCGACCGTATCAAACGGAGGAGTGAAAACAAGAACACCAGCTGCGCCATCGAAGTCTCCCTGACCCGTTGACATATTAGGCCCTGCTGCCAGGGTAAAGGGCAGAGGTCCGCTGGGCGTGCTAGTTCCCACGAGGCTCTTGATGGTGATCTTTGGAGCAAATGCACTGCGGAAAAGCGGAACATTGAGCTGCATGTTTACAGTGATGGTGTTGTTCCTGGACGGCCAGGGCGTTGCATGGATCATTGTCACATTCATAATCGTGGGCAAATAAATTTTCAACGGAGCCGCGTCACCAGCGGAAGCATCATAAATGCCACTGAGAATGGTGGTGCTGTCGTGATTCATCAACCTCCTCGGGATCACCACAGCATTCTTACAGCCAACCTTCATGTTGCGGGCACGGATACACACAGGCTGCGCAGGCTGGGCGCACAACGGATTTTTCAGAGTAAACTTGATCGTGTAGAAACATCCGGCAGTCATATTCTGCACGACGAAGAGAGTCAAGGTCTTGCCCGAATCATCGTAAAGACCCTGTCCACCCGGACCACCAACGTACGAAGCAAACCTCAGATGGTCGTCGCTGCCAGACGATCCCGCAGTGCTGCCGTCTGTCAATACGATGGCTGTGCTCGTACCACCTGTGCTCGCATCCAAGTGCTCAAGCACCGAGACTGTAACAACCGAACCCACCGCGATGTCAACGTTGGGGCGAATAGTCACTGACAGCGTGTTGTTATCGCCAGGATATGGAGTCGACTGGCCGATATCACGCGTGATGAATGCAGGAGCATGGATCTTCAGGGGGGCGGCATCGCCATTGACCGAATTGAAGATTGCGCCGTTCTTGCTTCCACATACAGCGACATTATCAACTGGACCCGATGGTGTGTCGAACGACACAGGTTCAATGGGAATGCCAGACGATTTGACCTCGATGTAAGGAGAAGGTTGCGAATCCACCGGGTTGACCACCGCAAACGAAAAAACAACAACGTGCGAACCAGCTCCGCCGAAGGCATCGGTTACACGCATTTTGAAGGAAGAGTCCTCAGGATTCCATGTCACATTGCTGAAGGCGGAATTCTGTGACGCGTTCCTGTATGTGAGCTGAAGCGCTGGTGAGTTGATGCATGCACCCTCGAGACCCGTGATAGTAATGTTCGAGGAGCAGCGGATTGCGGGTCCAAAGAGAGGCACATCGGTATTGAGGGTGACCGTGATGACATTGTTCGCTCCCGGCCAGGGTGTACTCTGCGCCATACCCTTGACAGAGAAGGTGCCCACTTTCACCGTGATGATATTGCCATCCGGCTGGGGCACCACGACATCAGTTGGGAAGCCACACACGCCTTGCAGATCTACGATGACGGTCTTGGCGGCAACCGGAGTAGGCGGGTTGATCAATGTGACGGCGAATGTGAGATTGGTATAGGCTGCAATTTCTTCGCCCACCTGCATAACAAGCTCTCCGGCAGAAAAATTTCCCGTTGTGACAGCCGAGGATCCCGTTACTGTAAGCGCACCATCGCTTGTGCTTGTGTCCAAGAGGCCTCTGAGCGTGATGTAGGCACCCTCGGGGATTTCGACGTTGGTTCTGAGCGTGATTGTGATAACATTGTCGGAACAAGGCAGATTTGTGATCTGGCCAATCTTTTTGTCCAGCCACATGGGGCAGCGAACCACGAGAGGGGCGCTTTCCATGGCCTGTGCATTTGACACGGCAGGAAGCAGCCCAGCATCCTTCCTGGCATCCATTCTCACCTTCTGGAAGCAAGCCATGTTCGCATCGATGGACACAGTCTTCTCAACAGCATTGCAGCAGCCGGGGTTCTTGAGCACGAAGGAAACACTGTAGTTTGTGCCGGCGGTAGATCCGCTCGTCAAGTTGAACATAAGGACGCCGGAGGGCCTCCACTCGGCCTTGGAATTGAAGATTGTGGTCCCAGTTTCGGTAAGCGCGACCTCTGCGCTGGCAATGCCCCCTACCAAACCAGACACAGTCACAATTGTGCCAGGTAACATGTCCACATTGGTAGCGAGTTTGAGGTGGAACGTGTTGTTCTTGTTTGCAAAAGGTGTTGTCTGGTGAATCTCGTGCACGAGGAACGAGGGCGGCCTTACATACAGCGGCTTGCTGTCGACACAACTGGCCTCCCATAGGCTTGTTGTATGGCAGGTATGCATCATTGGCACCCACTCGAAACAGATGGGCGCTGCCCGGATAGAGACGGTGGGGGAGTCTTGCTGACACGGCGGGTTCTTGATGGTAAATGATACGGCATACATTTTGCCGGCAACAGTATAGACACTTGGCTTCACCTTCAGAATCAAGCTTCCGCTCGCCTTGGACCACTCGCCCGTGGCCACAAACCTTGAAGTATCGCTAGCTGTCACAGACAGGGCAGCGCTGTCGTCTGTTGCGCTACCCACAAGGCCTTGCAAAGTGATCGTGGAGTCTGCGACAAGTGGCACACTGGTGCTGATGGTGATGGTGATGATATTGTCCGCACCCGGGTACGAGTTGCTCTGCGTGATGTTGGCCGCAACGAACGAGGACGGATACACCTTAAGAGGAGCCGCATCTCCTAGCTGCGGAGGAGCCTGCGCATACGAAATCAAAGCATTTTCGCTGTAATACGCTGAGCTTCCATAGACCGTGCTGTCCTTGGTCCCGTATGCAAAGATGGAGTTGAAGTCCCTGTCCATGGCCTGCCGGGCAAGAGTTACACACTGGCCCTGCGCACAGTCCAAGCACGGAGTACTAATCCTGCTGGCACGCACGCACACAGAGGGAGACTCCTGCACGCACGTTGGATTTTTCAGCTCGAAAGTAAAGGTAGCCACGACACCGGCGTCAATTGCGGTCTTGACCCTCAGAGTCAATTTCTTTGAGTCAGCATCAAAGAACGCCTTCGACGTGTCAGCAGCAGTAACACCACTTGCGGTGAAATTTGCGGCGTCCGTGCCGGCCAGATTGATGACAGAGGACACCGTCTCCGCTCCGTTAAAGTTAGAGAGCGTGATGAGCGCACCTACTGCAAGAGGGATGTTGGCGGAAAGCGTCACTGTGATCGTGTTTGTCATGAGCGGGTACGGGGTGCTCTGCTTGATGTCCTTCTGCAAGAACATGGGCGCAAAGACAGCCAAGGGTGCAGCATCGCCCGCATTGAATTGGCAGGCGAGGTTATCGGTACAGCCAGCAACAGGAACGGTCAATTCATCCTTTACAAAGTCGGTGGGGTTAATGGGAATGCCGTAAGCGACAGCCTTGATGCTGGGCGAGTTCTGAGCCTCCACCGGGTTGGTGACCACGAACTCAAACACGTAGGCCGTTGTGATGCTGGTGTCAGCCACGGGCCTGAAAGTGAGGCTGCCCACCGTGATGTCCCGGTTCTCGTCTTGATAGCTGTCCCACGTGCCCTTTGCGGCCGCTCCAGCAAGGTCCTTGAAGTCGTCCTTGTTCGTGCCAGTCAAGGTCACGGCAGTAGTAGTCAGACAGGCCCCCTCCAAGTTGGTAATCGCCAAGGTAGCACATTCGGCGGTCATGGGCACGTTGGTCTGCAGAGTCACCGTCAGTTTGTTATCGGCGGCCCCAGGCCACGGGTTGGTCTGGCCCATCATCTTTGTGGTGAAAACCGGTGCCAGGACATACAAGGGATCGGTCATGGCTTGTGGCGTTGGGTGCGCCGCCCCGAGGGAATAAGACTGGCCAACCTGCACAGCGAGATTCTGGTACCATGTGCTCAGAGTGCTTGGCACAGTCAAAACATTATCCACTGGCGCCAAATGGAAACCAAACTTGCCATTCATCTCAATCTGCACTGCGGCAGCCGCACGAGGGGTCATTTGGTTCTGGAGGCGGAAGTTGAAGTGGAAGATCGTGCATGAATCGGACGGGACCACAGTAGCCACGTTGACCTGCACGATACCGTCCTTGCTCCAGTTTCCAGTGATTGTGCTGGCGTCGGGCTGCTGGATATTGATGCTGAATGCGGAAGTTGAGTTTGTCATCGTGCCATCGAGGCCCGTCAGGGTGAGCCTGGGCATGCATTTGTCCAGCGGCACATTCGAAGCCAAGACGACCTGCAAGTCGTTTTGCGTGCACGGGAACCACGAGCTCTGGTTGATGAATTTGGTGTGGAGGACTGCATTCACCACCTTGAGGGGCTTCTTGCCGCCAGCAAGGTCCATCTTGTGACCGGCAAACATGAGTGGGGGCATCCCTGGCGTGAGTCGGTCCGTTGTGTAGTTGCCGCACACTCCGCCTGCCGGCAAGACGCCCTCAGGGCTTTGCAGACGGACAGGGCCCATATCGCAGAGCGGATGGATTTCAATAAAGACTTCCGCGGGGTCCTGGGCTACGGATGGATTCACAAGGACAAACGTTATTGTATACAGCATGCCAGCTTTCGATGTGGTAACCACATCAAGAATAAGCTTACCCTCAGTAAGATCCCACTGGCCGTTCTCGGCAAGAATGCTACCCGTACTGGTGACAGCTAACAAGCCCGACGCCGGCCCTGCCATAGGAACCGGAAGTTGTGTCGAGGGATTGAAGCCCTTGAGGCCCGTGATAGTGATTTTCTGCGCAATGCCAGCCACAAGCGGGGTGGCAGTGGCGAGGGTTACAGTAATGGTGTTGGTGTCACAAGGGTACGCGCTGTCCTGCTCAATGGTTGCATTGATGATGCGCGGCTGGCGCACATACATTGGCAGTGCCTCCCCGGGCTGGATTGCCTCGACAGAGTGCTCCACAGCCGGGAGGGTCGTGCCGCGCGTGCCGATCAGGTCGCGGAGCATGGTCGTTCGGGGAATAGATGCAGGCACACACACATTCTGCAGGATCCTGCTCGCGCGCACGCAGGGTTTCAATTCCATGTGCGCACAGTACGGGTTCAGCATTTCAAACCGGAAGGAAAACTCATGGCCAGCAATAATGGGGTTGGCAGCATCCACTGTGAACGTGAGCTTGCCGTACTCCTCGTCGAAGTAGCCAAAACCAGCTGACGCCGCGTCGGGACTCGCCTTGAGCTTATCATGAGCGCTCGTGCTGGTGTATTCAATACCGGCAGGGTCCTTCTTGCCACTCGCCATCTGGCTGTCTGCCGTGGAAGTCGTGCTTTCTAACAGGGTGATCGGCCCACGATCGGCAAATATGTTACCGATTTCGTACGCGTCTGGGTTGTGATTTTTCACAAAGCCGCTGATGGTGATGGATGCCGGATGCGCGAGGTCCATGTTGGCCAGCAGTGTGACCATAATCGTATTGTTCATGCCCGGGAAGGGGTTGGTCTGGCGCACAGTCTTGACCATGAAATCTGGTGCATAAATATAGAGCGCGCGAGCATCGCCCGCGCGGAAGTAATCTCCAGCAGGCGTCGTCGTCGTGTCATGCAACATCCAGCATTTTTGCATGTCACCAGCGCAGCCGTGGGCAGCCGTGTCCTTCATGAAAAGCTGTACAGCAATGTTGGGGTTGTCCTGACCATTCACAGGATTGGAGATCTCGAATGAGAAGATTACATTTCTTTTGGAATCGCCAGTATAGTGCGTTGCGTGGCCATTTGGAAGAGCGGTGTCAGCATTTGACGTCGCCTGCATGCGGATATGCATAGTCTCAGTTGCGGAGTCCCAGCTACCACGGCCGCCCGTGTGGTTCATCGCAGACAACAAGGCAGCATCGGTACCTCCGAGCACCGGGAAGTCGTCAATGCACGCCCCCGACAGCTTTGAGATGCGGATATTGGGCTCGCACTGCGGGTACAGAAGCATGTTAACAGCAAGGGTGACATAGATGGTGTTGGCCCCCGCAGGCCAGGGGTATCTTTGACCAATCTGCATGGTTGTGAACCGAGCCTCGCGGATGGTCAGTGCACGCCTCTGCTTTTGTGCAACACTGTTGTCTGTCAAGTCGTAGTTGTCCAAATCGTCCGCAAATGATACATCGTCTACGTCCAGCGTACTTGAACCTGATCGAGCAGTATCAACGACCCACTTAGGATTGGTGGTACCGGGAGGACTCGAGTCCTCAAAGAGATTTCTGACCCAGCCCGTTTGCGAGGAGCACGCAGTCCCAGGCTGGACACACGACCATTCCTGCTCCAAAGCCTTGTCGTGGCTGGGCCACTTCCAGTAGTCGTATCCGCTCCTGCCGTACTGTGCCTCGACCGAGAGGTCGGGGCCAGGCTGATGCTGGTTTCCGTTGGTCAGAGTGAAGGAAATCAATACCGTCGGCAGGAGGCCGTCGTTCTTGAACTCGATCTCTTCCGCGGCGGCGCCGAAACTCACGGTGCCTTCCGGCCACTGCCACCCCACCGTGTTCGGAGCCGCAGCACTGCCATTCATGGCAACCTCTTCGTTCCAGGGCGATGCTGATTGGGCACTACCTGTACCGAGCACGGGATTGACGACCAAGGACGTCACGTTCTCTGAACTGCCCGTCAGCCCGTGCACCTTGAATGTCGGCAAGCACTTGCGGAAGATGGGTGCATTGGTGTAGATCTCGAGCGTGATGACATTCAAGTCGCAGGGGTAGGGCGACGACTGCTTGGCCATGACCTTTGTGATTGTGGGCTGGGGAATGTAGAGCGGGTGCTGCAGGTCTGTGACATCGACACCACCACTCTTTGTATCTTCACTCCACGGAATGCTGTCCAGTGTCCAGGGATCGATGGTGCTTGCCTTGATAGTGATATTGGGTGCGACTTTTCCTATGCCAATTCTCCACAGTAAAATTGAAGCTAAACAGCGTGTAGCCCTTGTCGAGCACCGAACTTGCATCCAGGAGGTCGCTCGTCACCCAGAGGGACAGCTTGCCAGAGTTCAGCCAGTGTCCCTGGGGAGTGCCGGAGGAGGCGTCCGTACCATTAATTTTCAGAGTGTTGGGCATGACCGATGCCAAGTCGAGATATACCTCGTTGCCGTTGGCATCGCCGGTCAACGTGTCGGTCAGTCCCTCGATGGTGAATCGCGGGGTGCAGTTTGCATAGAGCGGGGAGGAAGACACAATGATGACGGCAATCGTGTTCATAGCGCACGGGTATGGGTGAGACTGACCGAATTGAGTATCGGCAAGGACCGCCAACGCCCGCATTTGCATCGGCTTCAGCTCTTCCTGGATGTTATGTGTGGCAGAGCCGGTAAAGGAATCGTCTGCATGGTCGCAGGGCAGGTCTGGACGACACCATTTTCACAGTCCGTCTGGGGTAACGAATGCCGCTCAATAGTTTCCACTTTGAGAGTCACAGATGTCTCCTCAAAAACATTTGACGGATTCCACACGTCAAACCCAAAGTAGTACGTCTCGCCGGCTACAGTCTCGGCACTCGGCGTAATCGTAAGTTGGCCCTCACCACGGTCCCAGGGGGCAAGGCCTGCAAACGGGCCCGCACCAAGCACCTCCAACTGCGACATGCGAGACTCGGTCCCCTTGAGGCCAATGATGCTCACAGAGGGCGTGTGGTTGTAAGCGTTTGGCGCCTGCACATTGAAGCACGTGAATAGTAGGGGCACATTCAGCCGCAGCCCGACGTTGATAGTGTTGTCCGGCGCGCACGGGAAGGGCTTGCTCTGGTTGACAACCCGCAGTTCGAAGCCAATCTCGCGCACGTAAGACGGCCGGAGCTCCTTCTCAGTAATCCCATAGGCCTCATACGCGGTCAGTGTATCGGTGTTGGACACCGAGTCATCGCCAGACGGGGAATCCATGTCCTGCTTGTTGTTGCAAACCAATTTGGTGCAGATCGAGCTGTACTGCTTGTTTACATTGATGCTGTCTTGCTCCACAAATACCTGCAAGGACCCGGCTGGATTACCAACACCATCGCTGTCGCGAGCTGTTTCTGTATTGCCCACAACAGCCGCAGGGTTCGTGGTAGCATGCTGCGGATTGTGCAGCCGCACGGCAAAGTTGTACGTGTCGCCGGCCCGGATGGTCTGGCCCGGCGTCACGGGGAGCACCAGGGTGCCAGCATCCCTGCTCCACACACCAACACCTCCGAAATGAGTGTCCACGTTGGCGCTAAAATCAGTCGAGTCCGACCCGTCAGCACCGGGGTCATTAATTGGAATGTCACTGTTGTCGGCCGTCACATACTGCTTCAGGCCCTCGATGGTGATTTTAGGCTGGCAGTACTGGCTGGAAATATAAGGCACGCTGGAAACAAGTGCGATCTTGATGATGTTGTTGTCGTCGCAGGGATACGGACTGGTTTGGTTGATAGACCTGACGCTCATCGTCGGCGTGCGGAGGTACAGGGGCTGAGCGTCGCCACTGGCCAGGGGAACTGCCCCCCCCTCGAGCGCAGGGAAGTAACCGCCGATTTGAAACAAGTCGGTAGCAGTAATGTCGTCAAAGTCCTTGTAGAGGACCGCCCGAGTGTCGGGATGTACGCGCACCTTGGTGTTTACTTCCGTGTTGAAGTTGTCACTCGGGTATACGGTATAACTCGGGCTTGAAGCGGCGGGGTCGTAAGTTGTGGTGGTACTTGTTGAAAAAGTATTCTCTTCCACCCGCCCGGACTTGGCGACTGGCGACAGGCGATGACTCTTGAGACTAAACTGGATGTTGAGCTCGTTCTGAAACTTACCCCATCCCCTGTTGTTGTTGGCCAATTGGGCAGATGTGGTATCTGCCGAATTGGCCGGATCGGTCAAGTGGGGATTCGTGAGGAGGCCATCGTTTGTGTGGTACCTGTTGATGACCTGGAACGAGAACTGCACGGTATCCTGGCCCGCGGCACCTTGCGCCTCGGCCTCGTTCGAGAAAATGTGCGTCGCATTGATGACAAGGCTGCCGACATCATTAGTCGAGTACTCGTTCTCGCTTCCACCGCGCACGCCGTGCTTGTTGAACGTGGCGTTGAACACCACACCGTCGGGCTTCAGGCTGTTGCTAATATGGTCCTGCTTGAAGGTCTTGTGAAACTTGACCGGAATCTCGCCAGCCGCCGTGTCCTGGGGGCCGCCGCCGTGCACGTTCCGGAGGTTGGTCACGGTGATGATCGGCTGGCACCTCTTGAGGAGCGGCACATTGCTCTGCATGATGACCGTGATGGTGTTGATGTCGCACGGCCACGGGGAGCTCTGGCCCGCCATCGCGTACGCCACCCGCGGGTGCTGCACATAGCCGGGGTAGTACGTCTGGTCTGACGGCTCGGGCACGTCAACGCCCTGAGTGCTGCCCCGGGCAACCTCTTCCCAGTGCGTCCAGTTGTACTGGTCCTGGTTGGGATAGCCGATCTGCGTTTCCTTGTATGCACTTGAGCTGTACTCGGTGTAAGAGCTAATCCAGATTGCCACGCTGTCG
>Ga0138258_1304704_pt1 | contig 14890 bp, 21 predicted proteins | sample RNAICE20151110_FD_105263 | JGI IMG/M metagenome (GOLD analysis project Ga0138258, IMG submission 105263) | Metatranscriptomics of polar marine prokaryotic and eukaryotic communities from Arthur Harbor ice station, Antarctica -... | ecosystem: Environmental > Aquatic > Marine > Unclassified...
TATGTACAAGTAGATTCCTAGAAGTGCAAGGAGGAACTCTGCCTTCGAATTGGACTAGGAACAAGAAGACAAATACACGAAAACCAAAGAGAAATGCGTATAAGGGATAATTAAATACAATGCTTATTAGAAAATGAAAGACAAATAGGTCAAGGTCGCAAAGGCGCTATATAAGAAGAAGTCAGAGCCCGATACAGTGGCTGAGATGGGCGAAGCAGGCTTCCTGAGGGGATAGAGGAAGGCGAGCTAGATTGCTCGACCAGGAGAGTTTCTGATTGTGCAACGGCAGCCCATGAAGGGTGGTAAGAGTAGTAGTAAGGCACGGAGAAGCCTGGCCTCTGGCTCCAGAGAGAAGGCAGTAAGGAGTAAGATCCAAGTGCTAGCAGGAAAGGCATCAGCATTCCAGAACGAGCTGGCTTCCTAACATGGCCATACTTCGCGCCATCTCGAGTCAAAATCAAAAGGAGGATTCAAGGGGCTCCCTTTTGAGACGGAAGAAGGGAGGAAGACTGTAGGAGGTTACCTGAGTCCGGCGAGGCCAGTGCCCTTCGGTCACGGAACTGAAGGACCGCCACGAAGCAGCACAGCCCTAACACAATAACATTAATCCATGGGCCTGCCGAGGCAGAGGAGTAGACAGTCTGGTAAACCAGGGCTCCTGCATGCGCAGTCAATGAGCAACATTCAGAGTCAAGCCGGTGCAATACCAAGGCTACCTCTGGAAGGTCTACAAACTGGGTTGGGACCAGCCGACAATAGTCAAGGTCTCGCAGATGGAGACGGGGCCAGCGACTTCAATTATACCCAGACTACAAGAGAGCAAGGAATCCAGCGCCGTCCAGGCAAGGCACCGTTGTCGGCGAGATCCTCGGTGACCAGATCCATCCGTTCGATCATGCAGCGGCAGGCTCCTGGGATGCTGATCCAGGCCAGCACATTGATGCACAGTGCTGTGAAGCAGCAGGTTGTTCCACCACTTGGGCTTCAACGCTCAAGTTCCGGCCTCGGCCTGTAGAGCTGGAGGACCAAGGACCAAATTGGCACGAATAACGGCTTTGAGGCAGAGGCTCAGGCCCCTCTCACTGCCAGGGTTCCCTAGAAGAAGGTCGGCGGAGCCAGCCGAAACGCAATGTAGGGAGCGAATTAAATGCGAAACTACACAGAACGAGAAATCGGATCGGCGAACTCGCAAGTAGCACCAGGTCAAGAAGCCACTGGTAGTCCAAAATAGTCGGCAGCAGTATCCGTCGGAACTTTCAAGCGGACAGGAGGTCGGTTTGTGGACCGAGTACGTCAAAATGCTGCTGACTAGGCTTTGGAGAGCGTTGTCGTGGATGGCTCAATATCGGCTCGGAGCGCGGCTGCTGGGCACTCGTACAGAGCAGCGATATCGAAAAATGCTGGCAAGATTGTCAGAGATGCCGGAGTCGCTGGCACTGCCAAGGTCCCAAAGGTCCCAGAAATTGTGGTCAAGCAGTAATCGATGATCAAGTTGAGCGATAGGAAGTCACCTTTCTTGACTGAATATATAGACGGCGGCCGCGAAGGTTAAGTTCTCCATGAGAACGGCCTCCAGACCAACGGGCCTCTTGGCCTAGAGAACCCTTCACGACGTGGGATGTTCCTTGCGCTCGAGCTCTTTGATCCCTATCCTGACCAAGACCTTGAAACCGTAACTGTGAGGCTCCGAGATCCAGAAGATGGCAAATGCTATGCACGCTCCAAGTGGTCATTCCACACAGGTAAGGAGCCTGAGCTCCGCAGATGTGAAGTCCTTGAATTCCTGCCTGACTCTGAGCTTTTCCTCATCCGTTGGCTTCACCACTCATAATGCAAAAAAGTCTCACGCTTCAACCTCATTTTTGAGAGGGAAGACCAGGCAGCCCTGGACCGTCGAGTCCAAGAAGCGAACCGTATTCGAGCAGTAGGAGAGTTGCTGATGCGATATCACTACATGGTGGACAACACTCGAGTGAGCAGCTCTGGTCCAGTACCAGACCACGTGAAGACGCGCATCAGCTATAGAGTCCTCTCTTACCGTCCTTTCCAGCGTCTGGAGCTGACGATGAGTCAGCGAGAGGCAGGACAAACATCGGTGAGGTCCACGCCTCTGGGCGTGATGGTGCCAAAGCGATGGATTGAGCCGCTTCCGGTACCAGAGAAGGTCGTACAGCTCATACACGCTGACTTCAAGAGGCATGATCTCAGCTTTGTTACTCTGAGTGCCCTCTTCGAGGAGCTGGACGTGAAATACGAAGGCTGCGCACGGCTTGCTTGCTTCGAGGCAGGGTTACCGTACTCAGACGAGTACTTCTAGCTGTTTCAAGGCATCCTTCCAAAAGAGAAGTTCTTGCCACCAGCTGAGCGAGGCGGCCACGGTGCTCCTTTGCGTGGCTTGGTGACCATCGAGGAGAGAGTGCAGCCATTCAACCAATTGCTCAACAGGATGGCCAAACGGCTTCATCTGGCGACCGCGAGCAAGTTCGCCATCATGACCAACGCCAACAAGCGGATGGTACAGCTTGCACAAGAAGAACTGTTCAGATTGAAGTTCAAGTACCCTGTGAGCACAGAGGAGTTCGTCCGCGCAGGCCAGCGCCAGTCCCTTGTCTTGATAGGTCAAGTCCGCGACCACATGCTGGATGCCCAATACGAACTTGCTGCTCTGATAGCCAAGGAGGCCACACGAGTTAATGACATCAACGAGCAGAGGCGGAGGGCTGCTTCGCACAAGTCAGAGGTCTGGCAGGAGGAGGTGGTGGCACCTGCGTTCTATGCGGATATGCGGGAGCTCTCTGTGGTTCTCAACATGCAGTATGAGACAGGGCTAAGAGGATGCTTCGAAAGATCTACGTCAGTAATGCTAGCTCACCTAGATACAGCACATCAGCTGGTCCAGACCAGCTGCGGCAAGAGCCTGCTCGAAGAGGCCACCTTGATCTCAGGCGCAGACATCGCCACTCTCTCACATGATGCTGTGCTGGACTGGAGAGTCAAGAAGCAGCTCTTTCAGCTGGAGATGACTCTCATCTTCAGCAAGTCGAAAGACGCTGTAGAGCTCTGGCCCACGTAGACCTCGCTCACTACTGCTCTCCTCGGGCTCATTGAGGAGGTGGCGAAAAGCCTTACGGCTCTTCCTTGCCTTAATACACCAGAGACAGGCTATGCACGGAAGAGCGAGCCCAAAGGCCGCAGCAAAGTATTCCCCGACTGCCTCTCAGATATGGTGCCTCAAGCAATCGCTGATATCAAGACTCGCCTCACAGCCCTGCTTCGGCTCCCATCAGCAGTTGAGGCTCAATTGGCACACCATGCCAAGATCCTCGGCCAGGATACCAAGAAGTATGCATAGGCGCTCAAGGCTGGAGACTTTGGTGTTTCTCACTTCGCTGCGGAGCTTCTGCGGCTCTCCAAGGCAAAGGAGCACGTTGAGCAGCTCCTATTCGAGGAGCCACTCCGCCTCGGCCCTATCGTACTGCACTGCCAGAGCTTCAAGGATCAGCTCGTCGCCAAGATTGACGATCTTAATTCTGTCTTGTTCACGCGAGTCAAGCGAAGCATGACAAAGACAAGCAAGGAGATCGAGGTCGAGGTTCAGAATAGCTTGGCTGTCCTGAATAATGAAAGAATTCGGGACATCGAAGAGCTCTGTGAAATTAAAGACTTTGTGCAACGTCTACCTGAGGCAAGACAGAGAATCAAGGGTGTCACAATGGACGTCAACGCCCAGATTAACCTTCTCGAACAATACCAATGCCGAAGGCCTGAGGATGAGGTCCGGAAGTTTTTCGTGCTCTCCTTCAGCGAGCCACTGAAGATTGCTGAGGCTGAAACCGACTGCCGAGAGCGTCTCGAGGTAGCTGAGGCAGAATTCCTTGTCCAGCTGAGATAGAGGAATGAGCAGCTGGCGAGAGAGATCGACGAATGCAAGCTGGACTTCGAAATTCTTCAAGGACACGAGGCCTTGTAGGAGCATGATACTGCAGCTAATCGATGTGCCCTGCTGGAGGAAAAGCTCGAGCGCTGTGATGAAGTGGCTGAGCTCTCAAACAGCAGAGAGCTGCTGTTTGGAGTGCGATAGACAGACTATACTGATATCAATAAGCTCAAAGACCAGTTCTTGCCTTACCACGACCTGTGGCACCTCGCTCGTCGCTACTTTGACAAAATCAATGTGTGGATGAAAGGTCCTCTTTGTGATATTTACCGTGACCAAATCACCGAGGAGGTCACCGACGCCTGCCAGCGGCTGCTGAGACTGGAAAAGGTGGAGTTCAAGGAGCTCAGGGCCATCGCTCACGTCGCAGCGGAGCTCAGAGATCGATATGAAGGCTTCAGGCCTTACCTTCCACTCATATGTGCCCTTCGTAGCCCTCACCTAAAGACTCGGCACTGGGAGAGCATCGTGGCCTTGACGGCACCTAGCCTGCGAATCGATTCAGACCTCCACTAGAGCCTGGCAGAGCTCAGAGACGAGCAGGTGATGCAGTGGGCAGACGACATCAACGAGATCAGCCATTTCGCAGGCCGAGAGAGAAAGCTGGAAGAGCAGATTCAGGCCATGAAGGACGAATGGCGCAACATCAGATTCGACCTCGTCCCTTTCAAGGATACCGACACTCATCTGCTGCACAAGCCCGAGCCTATATGGGACCTGCTTGACGAGCACATCCTCAAGACGATGGCAATTGCCAGCTCACCATATGTCAAATTCTTGAGATCAGAGGTGAACTACTGGAAATCGACTTTGATCAGGGTCTAGGAGGTCCTTGAAGAATGGGGAAAGGTGCAGAGAGGCTGGCTGTATCTCCAACCAATATTCACTTCACCGGATATCCAGGCGTAGCTGCCACTCGTTACAGGCTCTTTCATGGGAGTGGACAAGATTTGGCGGAGTACGATGAGCAGCACACTGCTCAGCCCTCTTGTGCTCGAGGCTTGCTTCCAAAGCAGGCTCATGGAAAGTTTCCAGAGCTGCAACGAGACCCTTGACAGGGTCCAGAAAGGGCTTTGTGATTATCTCACTCAGAAGCGCTTGGCCTTTCCAAGATTCTTCTTCCTGCCAAACGATGACTTGCTCCAGATCTTGAGCCACGCGAAAGAGCCAGCACGAGTTCAGCCCTATCTGCATAAGATCTTCGAGGGCATCAACCGCATCACCATCGCTGAGGAGCCGGCTGAAGTCCAGGGCATGTCATCAAGACTTGGAGAGCATGTCACCTTCTCCAGCTCTGTGCCATTGCTCGGGATGCCAGAGCCTCATGACGGAGACGAAGACGCTGAGATGACTGAATAGCTCCGACCTGTTGAGCAATGGCTCCTTGATGTGGAAACTGCGATGAGAATGAGCCTGAGAGCCTAAGCTGCTGGTGCTCTAGAGGGCCAAGAGACGTAGAACAGAAGTGAATGGCTCTTCAAGTGGCCTGCGTAGATCGTGCTTGCACTGGATCAGTGTCGCTGGACAGCCATGGTGGAGAATCAGGGTCTGCGTGGACAGAAGGACGACCCAACTGCACTGAAAAAAGCGCTTGAGCTCGAAGAGGCAACGCTCCGTGAGCTCGTTGCTCTCACGAGGAGCAAGCCTGAAGGAGACGAAGAAGACCAATATCGGCACGCTGAGACGCTCGGAGCATTGATCGTGCTGGGAGTTCACGCCAAGGATGTGACCGCTGAGCTGTTGTCGAGTGGCGTCAGCGACCCAGAGGAGTTCGAGTGGATTGCATAGCTGAGGAACTATGTGGTCTATGATGTATCTGGTAAAGGCACCACGCCATAGCTGGAGTTGGAGGCCAAAATGGTGACTGCGACTCGAAGATTTGGCTTTGAGTATTTGGGGAACCAGCCAAGGCTCGTGATCACACCGCTTACAGACCGCTGTTTCAGGACTCTTATGGTCGCTTTGCAGCTGTGTCTTGGCGGTGCTCCAGAGGGACCTGCTGGCACTGGCAAGACTGAGACGACGAAGGATCTGGCCAAGGCTCTCGCGAAGTAGTGCCTCGTCTTCAACTGCTCGGAGCAGCTGGACGTCGAGACCATGGGAAAATTCTTTCGTGGGCTGGCCTGCTGTGGAGCATGGGCCTGCTTTGACGAATTCAACAGGATTGAGGTCGAGGTACTCTCTGTCGTAGCATCCTAGATACTCCAGATCCAGACAGCATTGATGAGGAAGCGGCCTCGAGCAGCGTTCACCTTTGAGGGCGATACCTTGCTTTTGGATCCGACTTGTGCGGTTTTCATCACAATGAACCCAGGCTACGCCGGAAGATCTGAGCTCCCAGATAACCTTAAGACTCTCTTTCGACCAGTGGCCATGATGGTGCCTAACTATGCCATGATTGCGGAGATCTCTCTGTACTCATTTGGCTTCCAGAAGGCAAGAGAGCTGAGCATGAAGATCACTTTGAGTCTGAGGCTGGCAAGTGAGCAGCTTTCTTCTCAGTCCCACTACGATTATGGAATGAGAGCAGTGAAGAGCATCATACAAGCTGCAGGACGGCGGAAGGCAGAGAGCCCGACTGAAGATGAGGTCTACTTGGCTTGCAGGGCAATCTCAGAGAGCAGTGTACCCAAATTTGTGGCTGAAGATGTGCCTCTTTTTCTGGCGATCCTATCAGATCTATTTCCAGATATTGCCAATCGAGTTCCTGATCATTCAAAGCTCAGAAATGCTTTGAAGGAAGCTGCTGAAGGTCGCAAACTTGAGCTCGCAAAGGAATTTGAAGAAAAGGCCATCCAGCTTCATCAGACTTTTTAGGTTAGACATGGCCTCATGCTCGTCGGGGCCACCATGTCGGGCAAGACGGAGCTGCTTTGGACCCTTGCAGGTGCTCTGTAGCATCTCAGCCCTGAGGAGTCAGTCAACATCCACTCAATCAACCCAAAGGCAGTTACCATAGGCTAGCTCTATGGCGATGTCGACCCATTGACTCATGAGTGGTCAGATGGCGTCCTCGCACGGGTGGTGCGTGAGAGCGCATCTGACGAATCTCAAGCCACCCACTGGATCACGCTGGATGGCCCTGTCGATGCTGTCTGGGTTGAGAACCTCAATACGGTCCTTGATGACAACAAGAAGCTCTGTCTGCCATCGGGAGAGATCATCAAGTTCCACAGCCGCATGGCCATGGTATTCGAGGTAGCAGATCTGCTCGAAGCTTCCCCAGCAACAGTCTCCAGATGTGGGATGGTGTACCTCACACCAGAGAAGCTTGGATGGCAAGTACAGACGAAACCCTGGATCCAGGCTCTGCCTCCCTCACTCCGAGCACAATGGCGAGGTGGCCTCCTAGCCTCGCTCATTGAGAGCTTGGTTCCGCCTACCCTGGAGTGGCTCTTCGAGACTGAAGGCCTTGATCGCCTGGCACACCCAGGAGTGTCAGCCAACTGGCTCGTCAGGTCATTCCTGAACCTGCTTGAGGCCATGCTGCTCAAAGGCCACACGCGAGCGACGCTGGCAGAGAAGGAGTAGGGCGAGCGTGACAAGCAAGAGGCCAAAGAAGCCGCTCAGCGGCTCGGAGCACAAAACTTCGGCCAAGCTCGTGGTGGAGTTGCTGCTGCTACTCTTGCTGCCTTACAGAGAGGCCCAGACAACAAAGGGAAGAAGCATGAAATGACCGAGGTCGTCAACTTGTTCTTGATGGCAGCGGCTTGGGGCTTTGGAGCACTTTTAAATTCATCGGAGTCTCAGCGTGAGCTCAGCGATCTGCTGACTCACCTGGCCAGCGAGCAGCACGAGTTAAAAGAGCTAATGACAGACGGGTATGCCCTTGCTCCACCTGGGATGAGCTTGCATGATCATTATCTGGATTTAACAACTGGAGCCTGGTCGAAGTGGAGCGATAGGCTCCTGCAACGGACGAATGGCGCTGCAGAAGGCGAATCAATCGAGAACCAGCTGCAAGATGAAGGCGATGATGTTCTTCACTCCGATTCTGTGCTCATTCCCACTGAGGACACCCTCCGCTTCACCTACTTGATCGACCAGCTCACAAGGCGCTCGATGCCAGTCTGCTTGCTTGGTGGCACCGGCAGCGGCAAGAGCTCGGTGGTGAAGGAATACCTCAGCAATCTGAAACAGGAAGAATGGGAAATGGGACAACTAGTACTCTCGGCCACCACTTCAGCCACAAGTGTGCAGGAGTTCCTTGAAAGCAAGCTAGAGAAGCAGAGAAAGGGCGTATTTGGACCCAGGGTTCAGGGAAAGCGAGTTCTGATCTTCCTTGACGACATGGGCATGCCAGCCAGAGAAAAATATGGCGCCCAGCCACCTCTTGAACTGATCCGGACTCTGATGGTCGATGGCTCACTCTTCGACCTCAAGGACACAAGCCTGAAGAAGGTCGTTGGTACTGTCATGATGGCAGCGATGGGTCTTCCTGGAGGAGGCAGGACACTCCCAACGAACCGGCTTTTGCGGCATTTCTGCCTCGTCAACATGCCAGAGCTCTCAAATCAGACCATGTTGCATGTCTTTGGAAAGATCTTTGCACATGGCTTGCAAAGGCACAACTCTATTTGGAGGAAAGAAGCTGACACAATCACGAGGTTCTCTGTTGCTCTCTATCAGCGTGTTCGCAAGGCTCTGCTACCGACTCCAGCCAAATGCCACTATCAGTTCAATGTGAGGCAGCTGGCTGAGCTCATGCACGGCATGCTGATGGTGGAGGCAGCCACCGTCGAGACTTCGACCAACAAGCAGGCGCTCCTGCACAAGCTCTGTTTCACGAGAGCAGGAGAGTATTCACCGACCGACTCGTGTGTGAGGCCGATGAGCTCGTGGTCGAGGGCTTGCTGCAAGCGGTCATCCCTGACAACCCAGGAGACTTCGTCAACCTTGGTCTGCCAGAGATGGCTCCATCTGGACTCCTATTTTGCAACTTCGCGTAGGCACGTTCGGCTGACTATACCTTGGTGCAATCCAGCACTTCTGTTAAAAACGCCCTCTCAAATATCATCACCGTCTACAACCAGGCCCACAGCAAGGCCCAGTTGACAGGGCTCCAACTCTTCACGTACATGATTGAGCATCTCGGCAGGATATCACGGATTGTGAAGAAGCCGAAGGGTCACGGTCTGCTTGTCAGCCTCGGTGGCAACGGCCGCACCACATTGATCAAGCTGGCTGCATTCATCAACGACTGTACGCTCTTTAAGATCGAATTTACCAAGAACTACGGGCGAACTGAGTGGCTGGACGACATGAAAGCAATGTTCAAGCAGGCTGGAGTCGATGACCGGCCCATTGTCTTCGCTTTGACTGCTACAGAGGCTGGTACTTGTGCTGGATCAATTGAGGACGTCAGCAGCATCACAAACTCGGGAGAGGTACCAAATCTATTTTCTCAAGATGATATTGAAGAGATAAGAGCTGAAGTGGCAAAGCAATCAAAGCAAGCAGCCGGTGTGGATCTTTTGCAGCTATTTTCGCAGCGTTCTCAGAATAATGTCCACGTTCTGTTGTCAATGAGCCCTGCTGGGGACGATTTGAGGGAGCATCTGCGCAGATATCCTGCCCTTGGACACTGTACCACCATCGACTGGTTTCTTCCTTGGCCAGCGGAAGCACTGCAGTCTGTAGCCGTCGCACAGCTGAGAGAGAGCCCGTTCCTCGCTGCATAGCTCAGCATCACCAAATAAGTTGAATAATAGGTATCCTTAGATGCCAATCGAGTGAGCTCAAATTCAACTGATCGAAAAAATGGCGAAGTGACTCACGAAGCCGTTGAGGATGAAAAGAATGCAAGAGCTTCTTCTTCACCAGATGATCAACACGTCGCCTCTGTCAAGCACGAACAAAAGACAATCATTCACGTTCTAGCAGCCCTCTTTGTTGGCATCTTCCAAACAGTCGTCGAAGCAGCTCAGCAATACCAGGAAGAACTCGGTCGCGTCGTCTATCTGACACCAGCAAGGTTTGGTGAAGGGCTTCTACTGTTCGAGCGGCTCATCACCGAGAAGTCAGCTCGTATTCAACATGAAAGAGACCAATACAGCACAGGCGTGAGAAAGCTGGATGAGGCAAAGCAGACCATCGATCGGCTCGAAGAGGAGCTTGGTAAGCTTGGACCGGAGCTGGAGGAGAAGGGAAAAGCAGTAGAAGTTGCCTTGGTTAAGATGGATAAGGAAGTAAAAGAAGTCGAGGAGACGCAGCAAGAGATGGCTGCGGAGGCGCTGATAGTGGCCGAGCAGAAGTCAGCAGCCGAGGCCATCAAGGAGGAATGCGAGCTACGGTTACAAGAAGCTCAGCCTCTGTACGATGCTGCCTTGCGTGCACTCCGAACGCTCAAGGTGAATGACTTCGTGACGATGAAGTCCTTCATTCAACCACCATAGCCAATACGCTTGGCTCTCGAAGCCGCCTGCATCATGCTAGGCCAGAAACCAAAAATGGTCGACAAAGTCGTTGGAAAGGCTGGATAGAAAGCCAAGGTGCCAGATTATTGGGACAAATCGAAGAAACTCTTAAATGACTATAAGAAATTCCTCAACAGTCTTGAAAAATATGATAAGGATAGCATTCCACCTGAACGTATTGCTGCCATCTAAAGCTATCTCGCAGATCCAGAGTTCGTTCCTGAGAAGATTCGAAAGGCCTCTGAGGCTGCGGAGGGGATCTGCAAGTGGGTGATTGCCGTCTGCAAGTATGACGTAATTGCCAAAGAGGTGAGACCTCGGCGTGCAGCTCTCAGCGAGGCCCAGGCAAAGCTGCAGGTCACCGAGGCTGAATTCATGGCCAAACAGGAGGCACTCGCGAAGGTCGTGGCCCACCGTGATGCCCTCGTTGCTGAGCACGCGAGGTCAGGTACAGAGCGACAAAGCTTGCTGACCCAGCGAGACCAGTGTGCTGTGAAGCTGCAACGGGCCTCCTAGCTCATGGCCTCACTTGGAAGCGAAAAAACAAACTGGCTGACCTCAGTAAGGACGCTGAATGAGGAGCAGGCGGCCCTCCTTGGCGACATGGTGCTCGCTTCTTGTGTTATCACTTACCTTGGGCCTTTTGAGGCCAGCTATCGTCAGCGTCTGGTGACAGGTTCGTGGCGCGAGCTGATTGCTCAGACGTCATCTATACCAGCCAGCCCTCATTTTGATCTTCGAGATGCCATCGGTGATGTTGAGCGCATGCAGAGGTGGCAACTGTGCGGCATTCCAAATGACAGCGTATCGACCGAGAACATGATCCTTCTGGAGGTGACTGAGGCTGAAAGGTGGCCGCTTCTCATCGATCCACAGGAGCAAGCCCTGGCTTTTATGCGGGAGTATCTAGAACATGATTACATCCTAATCAAGGCCTCAAGCGAGCACATCTCCAGGACGATGGAGCATGCTCTTGGGCGCGGAGCCGCTGTGATTTATGAAAACGTCGGAGAGCTGGAAGGGCCAGCAGCTCTGCTTTCTCTTCTTGGCAGAGAAGTCTATCATATTGCTGGAGGTAGATACATCAAGTTCGACGACAACCAAGTCGAGTATCATGACGACTTCAGACTCTTGATGTTCACTGGCCATAGCAATCCTCGTTTCAGTCCAGCAATACAATCCAAGGTGCAGCTTCTCAACTTTTCCATCACCCAAGAGGGCCTGCAAGCGCAGCTGCTATCACTGGTTTGCAAAAGCGAATGCTAGAAAGAAGAAGACGAGAAGCATCGCCTGCACAGGCAGGATCTGGAGTTCAGGCGCCAGAAGTCAGAAATTGAGCGTGAGATCCTCAAGCTCCTCAGAGAAGCAGGAGATGACGTTCTCGAAGATGACACTTTGCTGCACTCCCTCGATGAGTCGAAACGGATCACCGACGACATCTCGCACAAGCTTTTATCAGCCAAACATTTAGGCGACCGGATAGAGGCCTCTCGTAAGGCCTTCAGGCCTGTGGCAGTACATGGTGCAAGGTTGTTCTTTGCCATTTAGAGCCTATCGTCTCTGGATCCAATGTACCAGTTCTCGATGAGATGGTTTAGCGAGCTATTTATAGAGAGCATGGTGCTGATGGTGGACGAGGCACGTGAACGCGACGCTGGTCTGAGAGGCATCCAGCTCAAGCAACGTTTCAGGGCTTTGCTCTTCGAAAGCGTCTCTGTGAGTATTTTTGGTCATCATCAACTCGCGTTCGCATTCTTGATCGCTGTCAAGGTCCATGAGTAGGTGCGTGGTGCGCTGGCAGATGATGAGGAAGCGGAGGCATTCCGTCAATAGCTTCAGCTGCTTGAACAAGCAAGCGGAGGAGGTGCTGGGTAGCCCAAGGCTATGAGCACGGCCTCCAAGTTCCTGGGATCAAGAAAGGCAGGCCCTGTGTCAACCAGCAAGAGGAGTGAGACCAACAGCCATGACAACAATACAGACAGAGGAAAGTCAACTCGAGCGAGGCAGCCGCAGCTCGCACAACACAAGAAAGACGAAGAACGACTCGCAGTCGAGACCGAACAGCTCAGCTACCTGCTCACGGGCTTGCTCCCAGCAGGCAGCGAGGTAGAGGATGCGCCGCTCCCTCCCTCTTGCAAAGACTTCCTTGATGACAGGTGCTGGCGCCGTGTGCTTGAGCTGGCCACGTTCGACTGCTTCGAGAACTTACCAGAGGAGATCGAGAGCCAGCCAGAAGAATGGCGAAGCTTCATCCACAAGCAAACTCAGTCAGATGGTCTTCAAGCTGCGCCTGTGCCAGAGCCATTTGCAGACAGGTAGCTCCCAGAATTCTCTGCCATTCTTCTTCTACGAGTCCTCAAGCCAGAGCTTGCAGTGGCTGGAGTCAGTCGATATATTGAAAGAGCATTGGGTCCGGCGTTCATCAGCCCTGCCCCATCGATTCTGAAGCGGATCTACGATGACAGAAGCAAGCCTACTGCACCAATTCTGCTGCTCCTGACACCAGGCAACGACCCGATGGAGGGCATATTGAGACTGGCTGAGGATAAACAGCGCATACCGCACCAGATATCACTAGGAAAGGGGTAGGCAGCCAAGGCACGATCAACCATTGCAGAGATGAGGCAGTATGGCGGCTGGGTGGTGCTTCAGAATTGCCATTTGGCTCCAAGCTTCATGCCGGAGCTCGCTCAGATAGTAGACTAGCTCCAGCCCCTCGTGAAAACGATTTACAGCGGCACAGAGAAGGGGGCTGACGGAGCTGCTGAAAAGCGTCCAAAGGCTCCACATCCAGAGTTCAGGCTATGGCTCACCTCCAATAGCTGCGATACATTCCCAGGCTCCATCCTTTAGAGTTCCATCAAGCTCACGAGTGAGCCACCGAAGGGCATCAGATCTTCCCTAGCCCGCACCCTTCGCCAAGTCCTGAGCTCAAAACCTGACAAGGAGCTCTTTGAATCGTCGACCAAGCCCGAGAGATGGCGGCCACTTTTCCTCTCGCTGGCATTCTTCCACGCGATTGTTAGGGAGAGGCGAAAGTTCGGTGCCTTGGGTTGGAATTCTCGCTACGACTTCAACGATTCGGACTTCAGGGTGTCGATGCGACAGCTGCACTTGATGCTAGAGACTTTTGAGTCTCTACCTCTCAAGGCGCTTCGATATCTCACAGGAGAGTGCAACTATGGAGGCCGAGTCACCGATGATCTAGATCGACGAACACTCACCACGCTCCTTGAGGACTTTTTCTGTGAAGAGGCCATCGACAAAAGTAAAGGCATCGGCTACAATTTTTCTGGCGCTGATCATCCTGATACCCAGAAATTCAGCGTCGTCCAGCGCGCTGGCCTCGAAGACCTGCTTGAGTATGTTTCTGGCCTTCCAGTTGAAGAATCGCCTCTATTGGTTGGCCTCCATCCCAATGCGACAATCAACCTGGCTTTGATTGAGGCAGATGCTGTACTGGAGCAAGTTCTCCGCGCCACGAGGTCATCGTCAACCAGTCCTGGTCGAGTTGGTGCAGGAGATCCAAACGCCGCCAAGAGCCAGCAGCGCATGATCCAGGGACTCCAAGAGAAGGTCAGAGCACAGTTTGATGTGACTGCAGTGAGGGCCAAGTTCCCGTTCGCATACACTAAGTCAATGAATGTGGTGCTAGTCCAAGAGGTTGCGAGGTATAACACGCTCCTCGAGGTGGTCCATGCTAGTCTAGAGGCGCTAATCCTGGCCCTCCAAGGCCTCGTGGTGACCACGGCGGAGACCGAAGCAACTCTTAGCAGCCTCTTGAGCAACTAGGTGCCAGCACGCTGGCAATAGCGCGCGTATCCATCGCTCAAGCCCCTCAGTGCTTGGATCGAAGACCTTCAGGCGCGTACGAAGCTGCTTGACGATTGGATAGCTGCTAAAGCTCTGCCAAATGTCCTTTGGATCTCTGGCCTGTTCTTCCCTCAGTCGTTCCTTACCGCAGCCAAGCAAGACTACGCTCGGAAATATGGATATCCTGTCGATAAAGTCGAGCTCGAGGCTGAATTAACTCAAACCTCTGCAACTGGAGCAGCGGAGCAGAGATCAGCCACTTCCTCGAGCCAGCCTGGCAGCCAGGAAAGTGAGAAATAAGATCAGAGCGGGCACCGGGTATCTGGGCTATTCCTTGAAGGAAGCTGCTGGTCGGAGAAGCTCCAGCACCTCGAAGAGCCGGCAGCTGGTGCTCGTGAGCAAGCTCTACCTTCGGTCCTGTTGAGACCACACCTAGCTGCTGGTTGGCCTCGACATGCTTCAGATGCTGCCTGGACCTCACTCTACAAGAAGGCTCTCGAGCAGTATGCCTGCCCAGTTTACCGCACCACAGAGAGAAGGGGCACTCTCTCGACCACTGGCCATTCAACCAACTTCGTAATGAGCATACCTCTTCCCACAGCGCAGCCACCTAGGCTTTGGGTGAAAAGAGGTGCAGCAATCGTCCTCGCGACAGCAGAGTGAAAACAGAAAATCAATTTAGAAATAGAACTAAAAGATAATTATTAAAATATTTAGAATGAAA
>Ga0138258_1209663_pt1 | contig 14852 bp, 31 predicted proteins | sample RNAICE20151110_FD_105263 | JGI IMG/M metagenome (GOLD analysis project Ga0138258, IMG submission 105263) | Metatranscriptomics of polar marine prokaryotic and eukaryotic communities from Arthur Harbor ice station, Antarctica -... | ecosystem: Environmental > Aquatic > Marine > Unclassified...
AAGGTAAATAAAAATTTATCGAAATGAAGAATAAACGTGGAGAAAAATCGTGTCTTTAGGCATTTTGGGTAATAAAATTGGTATGACTCAAATTTTTGATGAGTCAGGTAATATTGTTCCCGTAACAGTTATTAAAGTTGGACCTTGTGTTGTGACACAAATTAAAACAACCTTGACTGATGGTTACAACGCTATCCAAATTGGTTATGGTAATGTTCTTGCAAAAACATTAACACAACCCCAATTATGTCATTTACAAAAATCAAATATTCAACCTTTAAAATATTTAAAAGAGTATAAAGTTGATAATCCCGAAGATTTTAATATAGGTCAAATTATTAACGCTGAATCATTTAATTCTGGTGAATTTATAAGTATTTCTGGAAAAACATCTGGTAAAGGATTCCAAGGTTTACAAAAACGATACAATTTTGCTAGAGGTCCGATGACACATGGTTCAAAAAATCATCGTGCACCTGGTTCAATTGGTATGGGTACATCACCTGGTCGTGTTTTACCTGGGAAAAAAATGGCAGGTCAGTTAGGAAATAAACAAACTAGTATTAAAAAATTAAAAATTGTACAAGTAAATATTGATGAGAATATTTTAGTTGTAAAAGGCTCTGTTCCTGGAAAACCAGGTAATTTAGTTAGTATTACAACAACAAAATAAAAATATTTACCTTATTCAAATAATGAATCAATTGAAATAAATTATGACGGTTCAAAAATTTGTTACATACAGTGTTTTGAATACTGATGGACAAGTGTCAAATCAAGATCAAAAATTAGAATTAAATGTTCTTGAAAATTCAGGAAATTATTTAATTCATAAAGATATTACAAGACATAAAGTTTTAGCAAAACAAGGTAGCGGATCAAGTAAGACACGTGCTGAAGTAAGAGGTGGTGGTCGGAAACCTTGGCGTCAAAAAGGAACAGGACGCGCACGTGCTGGATCAAATCGTTCTCCACTTTGGAAAGGTGGTGGTGTAATTTTCGGACCTAAACCGAAAGTGGCAACTTTTAAACTAAACCAAAAAGAACGAAAGCTAGCCTTACAAACTCTACTTTATAATAACCGTAATCATATCTCGTTTGTAGAAAATTTAGAGAATGACTTTATAGATATTAAAACTAAAGATTTAGTTTTAATTTTAACAAAGTTAAATTTTTCTTTACATGAAAAAACATTAATCATTGTTTCTAAAAAAACACCAGCATTATTGTTATCAGCGAGAAACATTAAAAATGTTGAATTAATTTCAGCTTCAACATTAAATACATTAAGTCTAATAAAATCAAAAAATATTTTATTAACTGTTTCAGCTTTAAATGACATAAAGGAGATTTATTGTGATTAAATCTTTATTCGATTCTCGTACTGCAGGTAATATTATTAAATATCCAATTATTACAGACAAAGCAACGAGATTACTAGAAAACAATAAATATAGTTTTATTGTTGATCCAAAATCTGACAAACTTACAATTAAATATTCTATTGAATATTTATTTGACGTAAAAGTTATTAAAGTTAATACTTGCCAATTACCGAAAAAGAAAAGACGTGTTGGAAAATATGTGGGGTGGAAATCACATTATAAAAAAGCAATTGTAACTTTATCAGAAGGAAATACAATAAATTTATTTGCTGAAAATTAATAATAAATAAATTAAAAAAAAATTTATGAGTATTCGCCTCTATAAAGCATACACACCTGGTACTCGAAATCGTATTTTATCGTCATTTGATGAAATTACAACAAATACTCCAGAAAAAAGTTTGATTCAGAAAAATCAAAGAAATAAAGGACGTAATAACCGCGGTGTCATTACCATTCGTCATCGAGGAGGTGGGCATAAAAAACGTTATCGTTTAATTGATTTTAAAAGAAATAAATATAACGTGAAAGCAAAAGTTGCTTCGATTGAGTACGATCCAAATAGAAATGCAAGAATTGCATTATTACACTATATAGATGGTGAAAAACGTTACATCTTACAACCGAATAAATTAAATGTTGGAAGTTTTGTTATCTCAGGGCAAGACGTCCCGTTAGTAATTGGTAATTCACTACCATTAGCATCAATTCCTTTAGGTACATCTGTTCATAATATAGAATTAATTCCAAATCGTGGCGGACAAATTGTTCGTGCTGCTGGAACATCAGCAAAAATTTTAGCAAAAGAAGGTGACTTTGTTACACTAAGACTACCATCGAAAGAAATTCGTTTAATTCGTAAAGAATGTTTTGCAACAATTGGTGAAGTAAGTAACAATGAAGCCATTTTAGTTCAAAGTGGAAAGGCTGGACGAACAAGATGGTTGGGCAAACGTCCAACCGTTCGTGGTTCGGTAATGAATCCTTGTGATCACCCACATGGTGGTGGTGAAGGTCGAACATCAGTTGGTCGAACTCGACCATTAACTCCGTGGGGTAAACCTGCATTAGGTATTAAGACCCGTAATAAGAAAAAAGCAAGCAGTGCTTATATTATTCGTCGTCGAAATTAACCTTACTATTTTAAAAAAATAATAATTATTTTTAAGATGTCAAGATCAATCAAAAAAGGGCCCTTTGTTGCTTATCATTTATTGAAAAAAATTGATCAACAAAATGCTGCTAAGAAAAAAGATACTATTAAAACATGGTCACGTGCATCAACCATTTTACCTGTAATGGTAGGTCACACAATTGCTGTTTACAACGGTAAACAACACGTACCCGTTTTTATTTCTGATCAATTAGTTGGTCATAAATTAGGAGAATTTGTTTCTACACGAACATTTAGATCTCATATTAAAACAGATAGAAAGGCAAAACGTTAAGGAAATTTTTTTATGCCGGAAATTCAATCTACACGCGCAGTTGCAAAATACATCAGAATGTCACCTTTTAAAGTTCGACGAGTTTTGGATCAAATTCGTGGCCGCTCTTATCAAGAAGCATTAATGATGTTAGAATTTATGCCATATCGTTCATGCGGACCTATTTGGCAAGTTTTACATTCAGCTGCTGCAAATGCCCAAAATAATTTTGGTTTAGAAAAGAAAAATTTAATTATTGATGTTGCTTATGCAGATGAAGGTCCTAAATTAAAACGGATTAGACCTCGTGCACAAGGACGAGCTTATAAAATTTTAAAGCCAACTTGTCATATTACTATTGTTGTAAAAGCAATCAATTAACAACAATTTCATTTTTATTTAGACAAAAGGATTTATTTCGTGGGTCAAAAGACACATCCATTAGGTTTTAGATTAGGGATTACTCAAAGCCATAAATCAGCTTGGTTCGCTAATTTAAATCAATATGCAAATTTATTGCAAGAAGATGATAAAATTCGTACTTATTTTAAACCAGTTATGAAAACTGCAAGTATTTCAGATATTAAAATTAATAGAAATAGTCGTGGTGATCAAATTGAACTTAGTATTGAAACAGCTAGACCGGGTATTCTAGTTGGTCAAGGTGGTTTAGGTATTGAAATTTTATCAAAGAATTTAAAAAAAAGTTTACCAAACGATCGTCAAATTAGAATTAACATTATTGAAGTAGAAAATGCTGATTTAAATGCGTCTTTTATTGCTGATTATGTTGTGGAACAACTTGAAAAAAGAATTGCGTTTAAACGTGCTATGAGAAAAGCAATGCAACGTGCCCAAGTTGCAAAAGCTGGTGGGATTAAAATTCAAGTCTCAGGTCGTTTAAATGGTGCTGAAATGGCACGAAGTGAATGGATTCGAGAAGGTCGGGTTCCTTTACAAACATTAAGAGCCGATATTGATTATGCTTCAAAAGAAGCTAATACAATTTATGGTATTTTAGGTATTAAAGTTTGGTTATTTAGAAACGAAATTTTAACAAAACGATAACATTAATATTACTCGCCCTAGGTAAGTTATTATGATGAGTCCCAAAAGAACAAAATATAGAAAATTCCACCGTGGAAGAATGCGTGGAAAAGCAACACGTGGTAATACGATAGCCTTTGGTGATTACGGTCTTCAAGCGTTAGAACCAAGTTGGATTACTTCTCGTCAGATAGAAGCAACACGTAGAACAATTACCCGATATACAAAACGTGGCGGTAAATTGTGGATTAAAATTTTTCCCGATAAAAGTGTAACTGCAAGAGCTGCAGAATCCCGGATGGGTTCAGGTAAAGGTGCTGTTGATTATTGGGTCGCAACTGTGAAACCTGGTACCGTAATTTTTGAATTAGCTGGAGTGCCCCTAGAAGTTGCGCAAGTTGCTATGAAATTAGCAGCATATAAATTACCAATTAAAACAAAATTCATTACAAAAGAAGGTCTTTAAATATGAGTTTACCGCAAATATCAGAAATTAAAGATTTAAAAAACGAAGAATTACATCAAGAAATTCTGAAAGTAAAAAAAGAATTATTTGATTTACGTTTTAAAAAATCAACACGTCAATCTTTTAAACCGCATGAAATTAAACATGCAAAACATAGATTAGCTCAACTATTAACAATTGAGCATCAAGAAATTTTAAATACAATTTTTTCAGATTAGGAGTTTAAAATGCCAGTAAAAGAAAAAGTTGGAATTGTAATAAGCAATAAAATGGATAAAACAATCGTAGTAAATGTCGAAAGTCGATATTCACATCCAATTTATTCCAAAATTATGGTTAAAACAAAAAAATATTTAGCGCATGATGAAAATCAAGAATGTAATATTGGTGATCAAGTTCTTGTAAAAGAATCTCGACCTTTAAGTAGAAGAAAACGTTGGACATTAGAAAAAGTAATTTCAAAATCATCTTTAATTAGTTAAAGTAAAACATTTATGATACAACCTCAAACTGTCTTAACAGTAGCTGATAATACTGTAGCACGTAAAATTATGTGTATTCGAGTATTAGGAGGAAATAAAAAATATGCAAGCGTGGGGGATACCATTATTGGAGTTGTTAAAGAATCGATTCCTAATATGCCAGTAAAACGTTCGGATATTGTTCGTGCTATTGTTGTTCGTACTCGTAAAACAATTCGTCGTAATGATGGAATGTTTATTCGTTTTGATGATAATGCTGCTGTAATCGTTAATCCGGATAGTAATCCAAAAGGAACACGAGTTTTTGGGCCTGTGGCTCGAGAAATTCGTGATAAAAATTTCTCTAAAATTGTTTCTTTAGCACCAGAGGTTTTATAATGAAAAACTTTCCAATTAAGCTTGGTACCAAAGTTCAAATTATTTCTGGCTTTGATAAAGAAAAAACTGGGGAAGTAATTAAATTATTTAAAAATACAGGACAAATTCTTGTAAAAGGAATTAATTTAAAATATAAACACGTTAAACCAACAAAAGAGGGTGATGTAGGAGAAATTAAACAAATTGAAGCTCCAATCCATCATTCAAATGTAAAAATTTATAAAAACTAATCTAGTTTACGAGTTTTAATATGATTCAACGACTTAAAACTTTATATACTGAACAAGTCATTCCGGCATTAACGAATGATTTAGGGTATAAAAATGCTCAAGAAATTCCTAAATTAGAAAAAATTCAAATTAATCGCTGTTTAGGGTTAGCCGCTAGTAATAATAATATTTTAAAAAATCTATTGAAGAATTTACAGCAATAACCGGTCAAAAACCTGTTGTTACGAAAAGTCGCAAAGCAATCGCGGGTTTTAAAATTCGAGAACAAATGGAATTAGGTGTTACAGTTACACTACGTGGTGAAAAAATGTATGCCTTTTTAGATAAATTAATGAACATAACACTACCCCAAATTCGTGATTTTCGTGGTATTACTTCAAAAGGATTTGATAAAAATGGAAATTTAAATTTAGGGTTAGTAGAACAATTAATTTTTCCAGAAATTGAATACGATGACGTAGATCAAATGCGTGGTTTTGATATTAATATCGTAACGACAGCAAAAACAAAAGAAGAAGGAAAAGCTCTTTTAAAAAATTTAGGTTTTCCTTTTAATGATTAAATATGAAGAATAAAAGGAGAATTTTGTGGTTAATGACACAATTTCTGATATGTTAACTAGAATCAGAAATGCTAATATGGTAAAACATCAAATCGTTGAAATTCCATTTACTAAAATGTCCAACAATCTTGCGATTATTTTAAAAGAAGAAGGATTTATTGAAGATTTGGAAACATACAGCGAAAATTCAAGAAAATTTATTTTAATTTCAATGAAATATAAAGGAACAGAACGTTTACCTGTTATTTCAAAAATTAAACGTGTAAGTAAACCTGGTTTACGAATTTATTCTAATAAAAGTAGCTTACCAAATATTTTAGGAAATTTAGGTATTGCTATTATTTCAACTTCCCAAGGTCTTATGACAAATATTAAAGCTCGTCAGCTTGGTATTGGTGGTGAAGTTTTATGTTATATTTGGTAATTAAAAAATAATATGTCACGTATCGGAAAATTACCAATTAAAGTTCCTAATGGGGTAGATATTAATTATAATCTTCCAAATTTAACCGTAAAAGGTAAATTTGGTGAATTGCAACAAGTGATTCCTGATTCAATTATAATAGAGCAAACTGAGGGAAATTTAATTGTTAGTCCAAAAGTTAAAACAAGAACTTCACAAGCCTTACATGGTCTTTATAGATCATTAATCAACAATATGGTTACCGGAGTTTCAGAACAATTTAAAATTACTTTACTTTTACAAGGTGTTGGTTATCGCGCAGCTGTTCAAGGTAAAAAAATTATTTTAAATCTAGGGTATAGCCATCAAGTAGAATTAGATATTCCAACTGGTATTACAATTAATGTTATTAAAAATACAACAGTTGTTTTAGAAGGCTGTGATAAAGAACAATTAGGTTTATTTGCCTCTAAAATTCGTGCTTGGCGACCACCTGAACCATATAAAGGAAAGGGAATTCGTTATGAAAATGAAATTGTAAAACGAAAAGCAGGTAAATCTGGTAAATAAAAAATAGAAATATGCAATTATCAAAAAAAATATCCCGTAAACGTGAAAGTTTAAGAGGTTCAATTAAAGGGACAAATCAACGACCGCGTCTTTCTGTATTTCGTTCAAACCAACATATTTATGCCCAAATAATCGATGATAGTAATTTTAAGACTTTAATTTCATGTTCAACGATAGACCCAGAAATTAAAAATGAAATTGAAAAAACAAATACATGTGATGCTTCACGATTAATTGGACGTAAATTAGCGGAACGTAGTGTTGAAAAAAATATTAAACAAATTGTTTTTGATCGTGGTCCATATATTTATCATGGACGTGTAAAAGCGTTAGCCGAAGGTGCACGAGATGGTGGATTACAGTTTTAATACGAAATCTTAATACTATAAATATAAAAACTAAGTATGAGTACTGATTTAAAAGAAGTTAATAAAGGGAAAAAAAATCCAAGACGTAATACTCGTCCACGTGAAAAACAACTAGTTGAACGTTTAGTTCAAATTAGTAGAGTTTCAAAAGTAACAAAAGGTGGTAAAAAATTAAGTTTTCGTGCCATTGTTGTTATTGGGGATGAAAATGGGAAAGTTGGTGTTGGGGTAGCAAAAGCTGATGATGTTATTAATGCTTTCAAAAAAGCAAAAACAGACGGCCAAAAACATTTAATCAGTGTCCCATTAACAAAAACATTAAGTATTCCACATAATGTATCTGGCCGATTTGGTGCTTGTAAAATTATCATGAGACCTTCTATTGAAGGTTCTGGTGTAATTGCAGGTGGAGCTGTAAGAACGGTTCTTGAAGTAGCCGGATTTAAAAACGTAATTGCCAAACAACTAGGATCTAATAATTTATTGAATAATGCACGAGCTGCTGTAGATGCACTAGGTAATTTAACAACAAAATCCGAAGTAGCAAAAAAACGTGACGTTTCATTAGAACATTTATTCTAATTATAAAAATAAAATAAAAGGTATGAGTACAACTAAAAATGAAATTGGATTTATTCCAAAGGAATTAGGTTCAAAATTACTTGTTACCTTGAGTCTATTAATATTGATTCGAATTGGTACTTTTATTCCGGTTCCCGGGATTGACCAAGAGTATCTATCGAATTTTATTAAAAACAGTCCGATATCTGGGTTTTTAAATACTTTTTCTGGGGGTGGTACATTTGTTATTGGAATTTTTACATTAAATATTTTTCCATATATCAATGCATCAATTTTGATGCAATTATTAGTAAGCATTGTCCCTAGTCTTGAAAAGTTGCAAAAAGAAGAAGGTGCTGCTGGTAGACGAAAAATTACTCAAATCACCCGTTTTATAAGTTTAGGTTGGGCTATTATCCAAAGTACAAGTATTGCTCTTTTTTTAAAAACCATTTTATTCGATTGGAATTTAAATTTAGCGTCTGAAATTGTTGTTTGTTTGACGGTTGGTTCCATGATTGTTATGTGGCTAAGTGAAATAATAACAGAACATGGGATTGGTAATGGTGCTTCGTTATTAATTTTTACTAACATTGTTTCAAATTTACCAAATTTAGCAAAAAATTTAATTAATGAAGAAACTACATTAATTACAACGGAATTTAAAATTTTAATTATAGGTATATTCTTTTTAGCTATTAGTGGAATTGTTTATTTACAAGAAGGAGTTAGGATGGTTCCCTTAATTTCTTCTAAAGAATTAAATGTTAATGAAAAAGGGTTTGCTAATGATTTATCTACAGCAAATTATATTCCTTTAAGATTAAATCAAGCTGGGGTAATGCCTATTATTTTTACAGCTGCATTATTAGTATTACCTGCTTATATCATTAATATGGGAATTTTACCGACTATTACTATTGGTATTCTAAGTAAATTTTCAAAAATTTTATATTGGATTGCTTACTTTACATTAATTTTAAGTTTTAGTTATTTTTATTCAACAATTGTTTTAAATCCAAAAGATATTTCGAATGATTTAAGAAAAATGGCGGTAACAGTACCTGGCATTAAACCAGGTCAACCAACAACATATTTCTTTAAAGAAACTATGACCAGAATTACGTTCATTGGTGCATTATTTTTAGCGACTATCGCAACTCTACCAAATATAATTGAAACACTTTTACATGTTTCAAATTTAAAAGGATTAGGAACAACCTCACTTTTAATTCTTGTTGGGGTAACGATTGATACAACAAGAGAAATACGTAGTGTTGTTTTGTCCAATATTTATAAAGATATGATTAAATCTAAATAAATATTAAATTAATGAATTTATAAAATTAAAAAAAATTATGAAAGTTCGTCCTTCCGTAAAAAAAATGTGTGATAAATGTCGTGTTATTAAAAGAAAAGGTCGTGTTATGGTTATTTGTGAAAATACCAAACACAAACAACGTCAAGTTTAATAATATTAAGGAGTTTTTTAAGTGGTAAGATTATTAGGTGTCGATTTACCAAGAAATAAGAGAATTGAATATGCATTAACGTACATTCATGGTATTGGTTTAACGACTGCAAAAAAATTAGTTGCAGATTCAAAAATAAGTTCAGATCGTCGAACAGACGATTTATCAACAGAAGAAACGGTTGCTTTGCGGGAAAGTTTAGAATCTGGTGATTTAAAATTAGAAGGTGATTTAAGAAGATTTAATGGTTTAAATATTAAACGTTTAAATGATATCAATTGTTACCGTGGAAAGCGCCACCGTACAAGTTTACCAGTTCGTGGACAGAGAACAAGAACAAATGCACGGGCAAGGCGTGGTTCAAAACGAACAGTTTCTGGTAAGAAAAAATAAATTTTAAAAAAGTTAAAATAATAACAATTTTAAAAAATGGTACAAAAAATTAAAACAAAAAAAGATAAACGCATAATCCCTTTAGGTGTTGTTCACATCCAATCAACTTTTAATAATACAATTGTAACAATTAGTGATATTAAAGGTGATACATTATCATGGGCTTCGGCTGGCAGCACAGGATTTAAAGGTGCGCGAAAAAGTACACCGTTTGCTGCACAAACTGCAGCAGAAAAAGCTGCTTTGGACGCAATTAATTTAGGATTAAAAAAAGTTGAAATTGTTGTTAAAGGTCAGGGGTCAGGACGCGAAACGGCAATTCGTTCGATTCAAGGTGCTGGATTAGAAATTATTTCAATTAAGGATATTACGCCAGTACCTCATAATGGGTGTCGTCCACCAAAACGTCGTCGAGTTTAAATTTTTAAATTCTCTTAATTTGATAGTCTTTAGATAAATTTACAATATGACAGATCTTTGTATAAAATGTCTTAAATCTTAAATAACAGAGTCTGGGTCCAATTATGGTCAATTTTTATTAGATTCATTAAGTCCTGGACAAGGTATAACGATCGGAACTCTTTTAAGGCGCATTCTATTAGGAAATTTAGGAGTAACAGCAGTGACTGCTGTTAGAATTGCAGGAGCTACTCATGAATTTTCTACACTTGAAGGTGTTCGCGAAGATATCCTTGAAATATTATTAAATTTAAAAGGTATAGTATTCAAAAATAATACACAAGACTTAAAATTAGGTAGATTAAAAATTCAAGGGCCTGCTGTGATTACAGCAGATTGTTTACAATTACCTTCAGGTTTAGAAATAGTTAATCCTAATCATTACATTGCAACCATTTCTACTACAAATATTTTAGAAATGGAATTACAATTTGAATATGGAACTGGTTATAAATTAGCTGGACAAAAAATACAAGAAAACTCTGTAGATTTTTTAGAAGTTGATGCAATTTTTATGCCAGTTCAAAAAGTTGATTTTAAGGTAGAAACGCCATATGCTAATAAAAATAAAAATAATGAAAATTTAATTTTAGATATTTGGACAAATGGTAGTATTACACCTGAAGAAGCTATTTTTCAATCATCTCAATTAATTATTAATTTATTTGAACAATTATTAGAAAATAAATCGAATACTGATATTGAACTTGAAGACCTCGAAACATCTCCAATTTCAACTGAAACTCATATGAATATTTCAATCGAAGAATTACATTTATCAGTTCGAGCTTACAATTGTTTAAAAAGAGCACAAATTAATTCTATTTCAGATTTATTAAAATACTCACCAGAAAAGTTACAAGAAATTAAAAATTTTGGTCAAAAATCTGCAGATGAAGTGTTTGATGCTTTAAAAAATAAATTAGGAATTACATTAAGTTAACAATACGATTTAATAAAGAAAAATTATGAATAATACTTTTATTCCTTCTTCTGATTATACACAGAAAAAGTGGTTTTTAGTCGATGCTACCGATAAAACGTTAGGTAGATTATCAACAGAAGTTGCCAATATTTTACAAGGTAAAAATAAAGTTAATTTTTATCCTTCTTTGATATGGGTGACTATGTCATTATTACTAATGCAGAAAAAATTCGCGTTACAGGTAATAAAGAAGAAGCAAAATTATACCGTCGTCATTCAGGTCGACCAGGTGGTATGAAAATTGAAACTTTAAGAGCAGTACGTAGTAGAATTCCAGAACGAATTCTAGAAAAAGCCATAAAAGGAATGCTACCAAAAGGTCCTTTAGGTAGAAAAATGTATACACGTTTAAAAGTTGTGCAAGGTTCAAAACATAAATACATCGCACAGAAACCTGAATTAATTAATTTTTAAAAAAGTTTTATGGTTACAAATTTTGAATTTGTTTTTCAAAAAAACAATATGGGAATTGGTCGAAGAAAACAATCTACGGCTCGTGTATTTTTAAATCCGGGAACTGGTAAATTAATTATTAATGATACCCCTGGTGAAAAATATCTACAATATAATACAATCTATTTAACAAATGTTTACGCACCTTTAAAAGCATTAGGCTTAGAAGATAAATATGATGTGATTGTTTTAACAAAAGGGGGCGGCTTAACAGGACAAGCTGATTCTATTCAATTAGGGTTAGCAAGAATTTTATGTCAAATAAATTCTGAAGATCGTGCAATTTTAAAAGCCGAAGGCTTTTTAACACGTGATGCACGAATTAAAGAACGTAAAAAATATGGGTTACGCAAAGCTCGAAAAGCACCCCAATATTCAAAACGTTAAAATTAATTTTATTAAATATTATTTATGCCAAAAAGAGAAATTCACCCCACTTGGTATCCCGATGCAAAAGTATTTTGTGATGGAAAATTAGTTTTTACAACTGGTTCAACTAAACCTGAATTACATGTTGATGTTTGGTCAGGTAACCATCCATTTTATACCGGTTCACAAAAAATTATTGATAGTGAAGGTCGGGTTGATAGATTCATGAAAAAATATGGGTTAAAATCTGAAGAACAGTAAACCCTTATACATAAAAAATTATTATATTTATTTTCAAGTATAAAATATGCCTACTATACAACAATTAGTTCGTGTTAAACGAGCTCAAATTCGTAAAAAAACAAAATGTCCTGCGTTAGTAAATTGTCCACAGCGACGCGGTGTCTGTACAAGGGTGTATACAACAACACCTAAAAAACCGAATTCAGCAATTCGAAAAGTTGCACGTGTTCGATTAACTTCGGGATTTGAAGTAACAGCTTATATACCCGGAATTGGCCATAATTTACAAGAACATTCAGTTGTTCTCATTCGTGGCGGTCGTGTAAAAGATTTACCCGGTGTTAGATACCATATTATCCGTGGTGCATTAGATAGTGGTGGAGTAAAAGATCGAACACAAGGTCGATCAAAATATGGTGTTAAAAAACCTAAATAAGATATATTAACTTAATCAATTTAATAATATGTCACGTAGAAATATATCAAAAAAACGTTTCCCGAAAGCAGATCCCATTTATAATAGTTATCTTGTAAGTTTACTAACAGCAAGAATTTTAAAATCAGGAAAAAAGAATTTAGCGCAAAAGATTGTTCACGAAGCATTTGAAATTATAAAATCTCGAACAAAACAAGAACCTTTAGAAATTTTTGAACAAGCTGTAAAAAATGCAAGTCCATTAGTTGAATTCAAAGCACGTCGTGTTGGTGGTTCAACGTATCAAGTTCCTATTGAAGTAAATGGGTTTAGAGCTACTAATTTAGCATTACGTTGGATTATTAAATATTCTCGTGAACGGACCGGACGTACGATGGCTATGAAATTAGCTAACGAAATTATTGATGCTTCTAATGAAGTTGGAAGTACAATCAAGAAAAAAGAAGAAACCCATCGAATGGCGGAAGCTAATAAGGCATTTGCACATTTTAGATATTAAGATTCTCTTTCTCGCTAAAAGCTAAAAATTATGAAATTTAAATTATAAGGATTTTTAAAAATGGCACGTGAAAAATTTGAACGTACAAAACCGCATGTAAATATTGGTACAATTGGTCATGTTGACCACCGTAAAACAACTTTAACAGCAGCGATTACTGCAACATTATCATTAGGTGGAACTGCAACCTTAAAAGCATATGATGAAATTGATGCAGCACCCGAAGAAAAAGCACGTGGTATTACAATTAACACAGCCCATGTTGAGTATGAAACAGAAACCCGCCATTATGCGCATGTTGATTGTCCTGGTCACGCTGATTATGTAAAAAATATGATTACGGGTGCAGCTCAAATGGATGGTGCGATTTTAGTAGTATCTGCAGCAGATGGCCCTATGCCACAAACACGTGAACATATTTTATTATCGAAACAAGTTGGTGTACCGGACATTGTTGTTTTCTTAAATAAAGAAGATCAAGTTGATGATGCCGAATTATTAGAATTAGTAGAATTAGAAGTTCGTGAATTATTATCAAATTACGATTTCCCAGGTGATGACATTCCGATTCGTGCTGGTTCCGCATTACAAGCAATTTAAGCCATTTCATCCAATCCTAATATTAAACGTGGTGATAATGAATGGGTGGATAAAATTCATGCATTAATGGACGCTGTTGATGAATATATTCCAACACCAGAACGGGATGTAGAAAAAACATTTTTAATGGCTATTGAAGATGTATTCTCAATTACTGGTCGTGGTACAGTAGCAACAGGTCGAGTTGAACGTGGCGTTCTAAAAGTGGGTGATACTGTTGAAATTGTAGGCATTCGTGATACTCAATCAACAACTATTACAGGTATCGAAATGTTCCAAAAAACATTAGATGAAGCGTTTGCTGGTGACAATTGCGGTATTCTATTACGTGGTGTTACACGTGAAGATATTGAACGTGGTATGGTAGTTTCACAACCAGGTACTATTACGCCACATACAAATTTTGAATCAGAAGTATATGTTTTAACTAAAGAAGAAGGTGGGCGTCATACTCCATTTTTTACTGGTTATAGACCACAATTCTATGTTAGAACAACTGATGTAACAGGTTCAATTACTCAATTTACAGCTGATGACGGTTCTGTAGTAGAAATGGTTATGCCCGGTGATAGAATTAAAATGACAGCCGAATTAATTTATCCTGTAGCAATCGAAGAAGGTATGCGTTTCGCTATTCGTGAAGGTGGTCGAACAATCGGTGCGGGTGTTGTTTCAAAAATTTCTAAATAATTAAATATATTTATGTTAACAAAACAAACTGAAAAATTACGTGTAAGATTAGAATCTTTTAATCACGAACTTTTAACAGAATCTTGTAACAAAATAATTGAGAGTGTTAAAACATTAGAATCAAATACAGTTGGTCCGATTTATTTACCCACAGATAAGCGAATTTATTGTGTTTTACGTTCACCCCATGTGGATAAATATTCTAGAGAACATTTTGAAATTCGAATTCATAAACGAATTCTAGATATTTATTATGATCCTTCAACAAATATTATTGAGTTACTTTCAAAATTAGATTTGCCAGCTGGTGTATTGTATCAAATCAATTTATTAGCTAAAACTAATTAAAAAATTTCCAAAAAAAAATAAGTACC
>Ga0138258_1027412_pt1 | contig 14696 bp, 17 predicted proteins | sample RNAICE20151110_FD_105263 | JGI IMG/M metagenome (GOLD analysis project Ga0138258, IMG submission 105263) | Metatranscriptomics of polar marine prokaryotic and eukaryotic communities from Arthur Harbor ice station, Antarctica -... | ecosystem: Environmental > Aquatic > Marine > Unclassified...
ATCGACTGCTTACTATTTGCTAGAGTATTAGGTGATTGCACTCTATTTTGGATTGTTTATATATCTTAAACCAATAATTGGAATTATTTATGCAATTACGTCAGTAAGCAATGTTTTAAAATTGACAGATATAATACCAATCTCACTTGTCTTTACAGGAATTTATTTAGTTTCCTTAAAGAAAATAACTAATTGAGTTTTCTATATCTTTGTAAAATAAAAATAAAATCTTATGATTCAATCGATGACTGGATACGGAAAATCTACCGTACAATTGGAAAGTGGAAACCTAACCATAGAAATAAAGTCACTTAATAGTAAAAATATAGATTTAAATACAAGGATAACAAGTTCTGTAAGACCTAAGGAACTCTTTATAAGAAAACATTTATCTGATAAACTAAAAAGAGGAAAAGTAGATTTTTCATTATATATGGAATCTAGTACTAATAAAAAAAACTCTTTATTAAATTCAGAACTAATAAATACTTACATAGATCAATTGAGAGAAATTGTAGATGGCTCTGCCGTAGAGCTATTAAAAATTGCTGTTAAGATGCCTGACGCAATTATAAATGAGCAGGTAGAAGAAAACGAAGCAGATTGGCCGATAATTTTTAATGAAATTGAAAATGCCCTTAGTGAAATCAATAAATACAGAAAAGATGAAGGGTTGGTTTTAGAAAATGATTTTATCAACAGAACAAATACAATTAAGGAATTATTAGTTGAAATTGAAAAAATTGATTCAAAAAGAATTGATCATGTTAGATCTAAAATTCAAGCTGAAGTAGAAAAGTTAAATATTGACCATGACAACAATAGATTTGAGCAAGAGTTAATATATTACATAGAAAAAATTGATATCACAGAAGAGAAAGTGAGACTCGACAACCATTTAAACTACTTTTTATCTTCTCTAGAGAATAGTACTTCAAATGGTAAAAAATTAGGGTTTATAGGTCAAGAAATTGGTAGAGAAATAAATACCATAGGCTCAAAAGCAAATAACTCAGAAATGCAAAAAATTGTAATTCAAATGAAGGATGAGTTAGAAAAAATAAAAGAACAGTTATTAAACGTTCTGTAATGAAAAAAGAAAAATTAATTATAATTGCTGCTCCTTCAGGGTCTGGTAAAACTACGATAGTGAAAAAATTATTATCGATAGAGTTATTAAATCTAGGGTTTTCAATCTCATCTACTACAAGGACTAATAGAGATAATGAATTAGACGGCGAAGATTATCATTTTTTATCTGTAGATGATTTTAAAGAAAAAATTCAAAATAATGAGTTTGTAGAATGGGAACAAGTTTATAAAAACGTTTACTATGGTACTACTAAGTCAGAAATAGTTAGATTAAATAAAAAAGATAAAAATATTGTTTTTGATATTGATGTTGTAGGCGGATTAAACATTAAAAAACAATTTCCTGAAACAAGTATTTCTATTTTTATCAAACCTCCAAATTTAACTGAACTTAAAAATCGATTAATAAACAGAAAAACTGACTCCGCATTAAGTATAGAGTCTAGACTAAGTAAGTCTGAAGGTGAACTTTCTTTTTCAGATAAATATGATTTTGTGGTTATTAATGATGATTTACATGAAGCAATTGAGGAGACTAAAAAAATAATCCATCAGTTTATAATAAGCTAATAATGAATATAGGACTATATTTTGGCGCATTTAACCCTGTACATGATGGACATGTTAGCGTTGCCAATTACGTTTTAAATAATTGTGAATTAGACAAAGTATGGCTGATACTAACTCCACAAAGTCCTCATAAAACAAATAATATACTTATTGATTTCAAACACAGATTTAGAATGTTGCAAATTGCATTTGAGAAATATAAAAATATCTTACCAAAAGATGTGGAAAAAAATCTACGTTCGCCTAATTACTCAATAGATACTCTAGAGTATTTAAAAACCAAAAGTGCAAACAATATTTTTAGCATAATAATCGGAAATGATAATATGGAGAAATTCACAACTTGGAAAGAATACAATAAAATTATAGAAAATCATAAGGTTTATGTGTATCCAAGGAAAAGTTTAGTAATTGAGTCTAAAATGATACATCAAAATATCCATTACCTAAACGGCCCACATATTGATGTTTCAGCTACTGGAATAAGAAAGAGCATTGCTACTAATCAGTTAAGTAATTTAAAAATACATCCTCAAGTTTTTAAGTATCTAACTAGTAATAATATTGAAATAAATATCTAAAAAAATGAAATCTAATTCAAAATATGCAGTAATAGGAAGTGGCAGCTGGGCAACAGCAATTGTTAAAATTCTTTCTGATAATCTGGAGTCCGTTACTTGGTATATTAGAAATGAAGATAACCTAGATTATATCCTTAAAAATAGGCATAATCCAAATTACTTAAGCTCTGTTGAATTTAATCTATCTAAAGTACATGTTAATAGTAACATAAATGAAGTTGCAGAAAATGCAGATATAATTATTCTTGTAGTACCGTCTGAGTTTATAAATTCTGAACTCAATAAAATTAAAGTAGATATTTCGAATAAAGTTATTATTTCTGGAATAAAAGGAATAGTCCCAGAAAGTGGACTTTTAGTAGGGGAACACATGATCAAAAATTTCCAAATAAAAAATGAAAACTTCTTAGTCATTGCTGGACCATGCCATGCAGAAGAGGTTGCATTAGAGAGACTTTCTTATCTAACTATTGCATGTGCTAAAAAAGCTTTAGCTAAGAATGTTTGTTTAGATTTTAATAATGATTATATAAAAACTAAGGTCAGTGATGATGTTATAGGAATTGAGTATGCAAGCATGTTAAAAAACATATATGCCATAGCAGCAGGTATAGCACATGGTTTGGGTTATGGAGATAATTTTCAAAGTATATTAATGAGTAATGCCATTAGAGAAATTAGCAGGTTCATCAAAAAAAGACATAAAATAAAAAGGAATATTAATAATTCTGCTTATTTAGGAGATTTACTAGTTACTGGATATTCTGTTTTTTCAAGAAATAGAATGTTTGGAAATATGATAGGAAAAGGATATACTGTTAAGGCAGCTCAAATGGAAATGAAGATGATAGCTGAAGGGTATAGTTCTACAAAAAAAGCGATGCAATTAAATTCTGAAAGTCTAAAAAAAGCCAAGATACCGATTATTGAAGCTGTACACGATATACTATACTTAAAAAGAAGTCCAAAAAATACTTTTAAAAATTTAAACGAAAAATTGAATTAGAATGTTGATTTAAATTGCTTAATAAATCTAGTGTCGTTTTCACTTAGTAATCTAATATCTTTGATTTGATGAAGTAGAAGAGCTATTCTGTCTATGCCCATTCCGAATGCAAATCCTGAATATTTTTTAGAATCTATTCCGCAATTATCTAATACATTTGGATCAACCATACCACAACCCATAATTTCTAACCAGCCTGTGCCTTTAGTCATTTTATAATCTGTCTCATTTCTTAACCCCCAATACACATCCACCTCTGCGCTTGGTTCAGTAAAAGGAAAATAAGATGGTCTTAATCTAATCTTTGATTTACCAAAAAGTTGTTTAGTGAAAAATTCTAAAGTTTGTTTAAGGTCTGCAAAACTGACATTTTCATCAATATAAAGTCCCTCTACTTGATGAAAGAAACAATGGGATCTAGCAGAAATAGCTTCATTTCTATAAACTCTTCCTGGAGATATTGTTCTAATAGGAGGCTTATTATTTTCCATGTATCTAACCTGAACAGAACTTGTATGTGTTCTTAATAACAAATCAGGATTGGTTTGAATGAAAAAGGTGTCCTGCATATCTCTTGCGGGGTGATACTCTGGTAAGTTTAATGCAGTGAAATTATGCCAATCATCTTCAATTTCAGGGCCTTCACTAACATTATAGCCTATACTTGAGAAAATATCGATTATTCTGTTTTTTACAATCGTAATTGGATGTTTAGAACCAATTTCTATAGGATTTCCCGGTCTGGTAAGATCATTTAGTGAATTTAAATTAGCCGAATTACCAGAAAGCAAAGAGCTTAAATCATTAAATTTATTTTGAGCGGAGATTTTAAGTTTATTGATACTTAAACCATATTCTTTTTTTCTACTATTTTCAATATTTTTAAATTCTGAAAAATAATAACTGACTAAACCTTTTTTGCCAAGAAACTTAATTCTAAAGTTTTCAATTTCGTCCTTATTAGTAGAGTTGAAGGATTCAATTTCTTTAATGTTATTTAAAATTTGTTCAATCATTTTTTTTTAATCAAGATCCAAATTTAATCATTCTTATTGAATATAATTAGATTTAAGAAAATAGTTGACAATAGCGTCTTTCATTAAAATAGATTGTTCACCAGCCTTTAAGCTTGGGAGTTCCTTAAGGCATTTATAATGTGGCCAACCTTGCTCATCAACATAATCAAATTCATAATACCCATAATCACTTAACAATTTACATATGGCGATATGCATCAAATCCAACTTTTGATTCTTGCTAAATTTGGAGTGAAGTTGTTGTAGTTCTTGAACCCCTATTAAATAAATTATAGAGTCTAAATCAATATCATCACCATCACGAAAATCAATTGATAACTTTTGAGTTAATAGTCCCCACCTTTCTTTAAGTTTTGAATTAATCATTATTAAGTTTAATATACAAAGTTAGTATTATCATTTATGTTATTCAATAAATAAAATTTCTTTTATTTGTAAAAACATTTTAATGGGTTATATAGATATATTTATTTCACTTTTCCTTTTGTATGGGTTTATAAAAGGTCTGTTTAAGGGCTTTATAAGTGAAGTTGCTTCTGTGGTCGGATTACTTTTAGGAATATACTTAGCTTCTAAATTCAATGATGACTTGTCCTATTACCTACAGAAATTTATTGAATGGGAAGAAAATTACCTTCTATTTTTGTCTTTTTTTATATTGTTAGTATTAACTATTTTTATATTTTCAATTGCTGGGAAGTTAATTACAAAACTAGCAAAACTGATAGCTTTAGGTATATTCAACAAATTATTAGGAGGTGTTTTTGGAGTTGTAAAAAATGTACTAATATTAAGTGTTGTGTTTTTTATGTTTAATATGCTTAATCGTTCTTTAGAATTAGTAGAGAAAAACAAACTAGAATCATCTATATATTACAAGCCTTTAAATGAATTTAGCATCCGAATATCGACCTATGTGTTACAAGAAAATAATTAGTTTAAGATTTTAACTTTTCCTGTTTCTAAATTATACATCGCCCCTACTAGTTTTATTTTATTAGATTTTTCAAGATCACATAAAATTGCGCTTTTAGAGCGTATTCTATCTAAGGTTAAAAGAATACTCTTTTCAGAAACTTTTGAGATAAAATTAGATCTATGATCTGCAAAACTTATACTGTTGGAGACTTCACTAATAGCTGGAGAAACATATGGCTTCAGATTCGTAAAAAGTTTTTTGTGATCATCACATACAGCTGTTACAGCACCACAGTCTTCATGACCAAGTACTAATAACACTTTACAACCCTTATAATCACAAGCAAATTCAAAAGAATTAATTATATCTTTATTTTCTATATTTCCAGCTATTCTAGTGACGTATATATCACCAATTCCTTGATCAAAAATTGCTTCTGGTATAACCCTACAATCAATACAAGATAATATAATTGCCTTTGGGTCTTTATTTAAAAACTCTTTATTATTAATAATGGTACTACTCTGGTTTTTTTGGAATCTTAAGTTACCTTGAAGTAATTCTTCGAGAACAAGACTAGCTGAATGTATACTCATTATATGATTTTTAATTTATTTTTAATTATCCACCCAATTTGACCATCAAGTAATTTTATTTTTAACCAATCATTATCAAAATCTTCTATAATTTCTAACTTAGTGCCTTCATAAATTTTAAATAAAACTTCACTATTACTATTTGGTTCTAAGTTAACATCAATACTTTGATCAAATACTATTGCATATTGAAAATCAGTTTGAGAATTATAATTCTGAAAACTGATAAATAGAATACTGCATGTTATTATGTAAGATAAAACAAATAACGTAAATGTTGTTCTCTTAATTTTTGATGATCTTGAAAAATAATACAATAAGAACAAAAAGGATGAAACTATACCTAAAATAATACACAGGATAGACCAATAATATAAAGAAAAGTAATTTGAGATATAATTAGCTTTATTACTTAATACATCAACATTTATAGGCTCTATATTATTGATGATAAGATTATTTAAATATTGTAAATTTTGAATTAAATCAGGGTTGTTAGGGTAAAATTTTAATCCTTTTTCATAATAATATATAGCGGAAGCTAAACTATCGACTTTATAATATGCATTACCTAAATTAAAATACAGATCTGAAGAATGATTTCCACTAATTAAAATTTCACTATATTTTTCTATAGCTAATGAAAAATCGCCAGCGTTATATCTTTCATTAGCAGTAACAAATATGTCTTTTTCCTGTGAGAAACTAAGATTGACAATAAGTGTGAATAATAAAAAATTTTTCATAATCAATTAATTTCTTTATCTATTTGTGAGATAATTTCAATAGCTTTAGTGTAATCAGATTTCATTTCAACATTTGTAATTGGTGTATATCTAGCCATTTCACAATTCTTAAATAATTTATTTAAAGACAAAGTAATAGCTTTGGGGACTTGTCTTTTTTCTAATTCAATTGTAATATTATTTTTTGTGTAATTACTATTTTCAAGTACTATTATTGATTTCAAATAGTTATGTAAAGCCCTATCTAAAGACTCATAAAAATCTTCTTTTCTACCAAGGTTTGATTTAGCTTCTGACAAATGTTTTTTGGCTAATTTTTTAGCATGTAACAACAAATCATTATTTGAATACTTCCCTTTAACTTTAAAGTAATTTATTAAAATAATTATTAGTAGTGTTATAATAAAAGGAGCTAAAAATAAGATCCAGAAAAATGATGAATTAAAAAAGAAGATTTTTCTGATTTTGGTTAATGTAGTTTTAGTTTTAAAAGGCAAAAAAGTAACTTTTTTTGATTTAGAATTAATTTTAAGATCATCACTTTTTAGAGATTCATTACTCCACTCTTTACCAGAAACATCAATAGTGAGTTCTTTAGAACTTATAATTTTGTATGATTCTGAATCTATATCAAAATAAGTGAATGAAATTTTTGGTATTTTGTATCTACCAGGTTTTGATGGTACGATTGTATATAAATCACGGATACTACCTGCCATTCCAATTATACTTGCAGATATTTTCTCTTCTCTTTCAGGTTCGTAGACCTCTAATGAAGAAGATAAATTAAGCTCTGGAAGTTGAAATAACTTTAAATTTCCTTGTCCATTTATTTCTAACTTTAATTCCAATGCCTCGGAAACGGAAAGTTTAGTTTTTGAACTATTTAATGTAAAATTAAAAGATCCTACTGCGCCGTCAAAATTCTTTAGTTCATTGTTTATTGGTAGTGGCTTAACATTGATTTTTTTGTCACCAGATGTCACAACTTTTTGGGAAGATCCCATAATCCTTTGGCCAAAGAAATCTCTTCGGTTCGTTGATAATTGCAAAGTTAAATCTAAAGATAAGGGCTCAATAGTTAGCTCTCCATTTTTTTGAGGATATAAAACTGTTTTCTTTAGCGTAACATACCTATAGGGTTTGTTATTATAAATACCATCTTCGATAGTGTAATTTTCGATACTTATATTTTGACTCCAAAAATCAGCATACCTAGGGGAGGATAATTCTCTCCAGTTGGTAATTCCAATGTTTGAGGAAAAGTAAAGCTTGTGGACAACTGAAAACCCTTCATTTAAATAAGGGTTACTATTAGAAACCTCGGAAACTAAGTACACTTCAGTATCTGAAATATAATTTGGGTCATTCTCTTTGTTGGGGTTTTTAACTGCACTTAAGACTTTTATGTTAATTGGGGAAGTTTTATAAACTTCTCTTTTTACTTCAATTTTAGCTTGACCAATTTCAAACAACCCAATTTTTATGGGAGATAAAAAATAGGTATACGATTTACTATATGATCTCTTCCCATTTACCCAGGAGTTTTTTATGGATTGGCTAGGACCTCCAACAACTTTAAAATTTTTAAAGCTTGGAGGTTTAAAGTTGTCTCCGTCTTCATTTAAAGTAAACTCTACACGTAATCTCTCATTAATTCCTAAAGACTTTTTACTAACATTAGTCTCGAATATAATTTGAGATGTAACCGCAAGGTTAAAAAACAATAAAATAATATTTAAAAAATACTTATAATTCATTACCAGTCTTTTTCATTTTTCAATTTAACCCCTTTTAACTTCTTGGCATTAATCTTTTCTTGGACCTTATTTTCCTCTTGATTCATGGCTTCTAAAAGATTTTTTATTTGTTGTGGAGATAACTTTTTTGCTCGCTTATCTGGTGATTCTTTTTGCTTATCCTCTGGTTTATCTCCTTTGTTTTGGTCTTTATTATCTTTTTGATCTTCATTATCTTTTTCATCTTCATTTCCTTTTTTATCTTTATCGTCTTTTTGATCTTCATCTTCACTTTTGTCCTTGTCTTTTTCTTTATCCTTATCCTCGTCTTCTCCTTCACTTTCTTTCTCGTTTTCCTGTTCTTTGGCGCAATCTAAGGCTAAAGCTAAATTATATCTAGATTCATCATCGAAGGGGTTATTTCTTAATGCATTTTTATATACTTCTACAGCTTCTTTGCACATTTTTTTTTGCATTAAAATATTACCAATATTATGAAATATTGGATGTTTATCAATAGCTAATTTAGCGTTTTTTAAAGCCTCTAATTGACTCAATAAAGCTTCATCATAATATCCATTTTCGTATAAGTTATTGCTAAAATTATATTGACCCTTTATAGAATCAGGGCTTACCGATATTGCTCTTCTATAGTTTTGTTCAGACAAATTAACATTAGTTTCAAATGACTTGTTGGCTTTTTTAATTAAAGTCTCGTATTTATTTTGCTGTGATAATGCTACTGCTATTGTTAAAAATAGTAATATCAAATAATTAAATAGGATTATGTTAATCTTTCTTTGTTGCATTATTTTCGTTAAATAAGTTTAGTGCATTAATCCAACTTGTTTTAGAATCAAACATAAATATGTCAAAAAATAAGAAGATAAAAGCTATAAATATGAATAATTGAAATTGGTCATCAAAATCAGAAAACTGTTTAGTTTCAAATTCCACCTTTTCAGTCTCTAGTAAAATTTTATCAATTTCATTGATTACAAAAGTTGTGTTTTCTCCATTAATAAAATTTCCGTTTGTAATCTCGGCAATTTCAGTTAATACTTTTTTATTAAGTTTTGTTATAACAACCTCATCGTTATTGTCTCGTTTGTAATTTTGTATGACTCCATTTTTTTTAATAGGGATTGGCGAACCTTTCTCTTTTCCTACACCAACAGTATATATTTTAATTCCTTTGCTAGCTGCAAGTTTAGCAATATCAAGTGAGCTATTGTTATGATCTTCACCATCAGAGATAATGATTAATAATTTAGAGGTATTAGTATCTTGATCAAAGTAAGTAGTTGATAACTGAATAGCTTCATCAATAGCAGTTCCTTGAGATGAAATCATATCTGTATTCATGTTTTGTAAAAACATTTTTGCTGCAGAATAATCAGTAGTTATTGGCAATTGAGGGAAAGCTTTCCCGGCGTAGGCAACAATACCAACTCTATCACTATTGAGTTTATTTATAATTTGATTTACTATTTGTTTAGATTTTTCTAATCTGTTTGGAGCTATATCTTCAGCTAACATACTTCTAGAAACATCAATTGCAAAAACAATATCAATACCAAACCTTTTATAGGTTTCCATCTTACTACCTACTTGTGGATTAACTAGGGCTAAAATTAGAAATATTAATGAAATTAGGTTCATTAAAGATTTTAGATAAGGTTTAAACCTTGATAAATTAGGGCTTAACTTTAACAATGAAGATCTAGTAATAAATTTATTTTGAGCTCGTGTCTTCCAAAACTCATTTATAAAAAATAGAACAGCTATCAATGCAGGAATAACCATTAACCAAAACCATATTTTTTCTTCTAATTGATACATTATATAAAGCTTCTAAAGATTGTGTATTTTAAAATTAATTCCAATGTCAGAAATAAAAGGGCTAATAAAACATAAAGTCTATACTTTTCTTGATGATTATAGTATTTTATCTCTTCAACATCAGATTTTTCTAATTTATTTATTTCATCATAAATATCTTGAAGTTTTTCATTATTGGTGGCTCTAAAATATTTTCCCCCCGTTAAATCAGCTATTTCCATAAGTAAAGCTTCATCAATTTCAACTTGTATGTTAGCATAACTGAACTTCCCTTTACTATCTACTCCAACGGGTGAGAGAGCCATTCCGTTAGTTCCTATACCTATTGTATAAATTTTTATTCCATACTCAATTGCTAATTCAGCAGCTGTATTTGGGTCTATAAACCCAGAATTATTAACTCCATCGGTCAATAGTATAATGACTTTACTTTTAGCTTTGCTATCTTTAATTCGATTAACAGATGTCGCTAATCCCATACCGATAGCGGTACCTCCTTCAATTATAGTATTATATTTTATTTCGTTTAAAGATCTAATTATAATGTTTTTGTCACTGGTGATAGGGGTTTTAGTATAACTCTCTCCAGCATACTCTACAAGGCCTATCCTATCGTTTGTTCTATCCATAATAAAACTAGCAGCAACTTGTTTTAAAGCCTCTAATCTGTTAGGAGATAAATCTTTTGCAAGCATACTTGCTGACACATCAATAGCCATGACAATATCAATACCTTGATTGTTCTTGACTTTTGTGGATATATCAATTATTTGAGGTCGAGCCAATGCGATTATAATAAAAACTAAGCATAAAACTCTTAAAATATATAAAAGTGGCTTTAGTTTTGAAATTAATGAAGAATGGGATAAAAAAGCAATTGTGTTAGGAATAGATATAATATTACTTAATTTATTCTTTTTGGAAATATACCAAAAGCAAACTACTGGAATAACAAAAAGCATCCAAAAGAACTCAGGATTTAGAAACTGTATTTTTAAAATCATAATTGCTTTTTACTTTTTATTAATTCAATAGAATCCACTATAGTATTAATAATTTTATCGATATAATCGTCGTCTTCTTGCCATGATAAAAACACCTGCTTAAAGTCTTCATTGTTAACGAAACCAAAAATTTTATATTTAGTTTTCTTAAAATCATTTAATTTTTCTGATGGAAAATCTGCAGAGCCATAAATTAATAATCCTTCAGCTCCATTTGGAGTTTGAAAACTTTCAAACTTAGTTATGATATTTTTTACCCCTAATTTTTCAATGGTTTCTATATTAGAATTCATCATTTGCTGCAAGTTAATATTAGGGCTATTATCCGTCAATTTTATATTAGTAATAGTAATATTTAATGGAGATGTGACATTTTCATAATTAAACTCCGAAACAGTTGTACCATTATCGACATTAAAAAGGTAGCTATCAATATTCCTATTTAAAACCTTTGGAGTGGTAATAAATACTGGGGGGGCACCATAACTTGAACTAACCCATTCTTTAGATTCTAAAAATATTAAATTTTGGTTTCTAAATATTGTGTCATTTACATAAGTAAAACCATACACTATTATAGAAGTTAAATAAATGACAAAAAGGGAAAGTACAGAGTAAACTACAATTTTCTTGTTTCGTTTTTTTTGTTTTAACCTTCTTAAGTCTTCTTGAATCTTTAAGTTTTTTTGTAATTCTTCTTTTGTAGGTTCAGGCAAAATTAATTTTATGTTATCAATTTCTTTTTCTAACGACTCTAAATCATTTAAGGCAGTTTTATAATCTGGCTCATACTTAGCAAACTTTACAAGGTCAGCTCTGGAAAATATATTCTCAATATTTTTTATAGTAGGGTTAGATAGATTATATTTTTTCGAGCTTTTTAGAAGGTTTAACCTGATAATTAATTCTTTAGTTGTACACTCTAATGCGTTGTTTATTATTTTTTGATTTAAAAAATTTCTAACTACAAATGTTAAATTAGAATAATAGTTTTTAACGTCTATGTTGGAGTCGTATCTAAGTTTTTTAATCTCCGATAATTCTTTAATAGCTTTTTCATATGGTGTGAAATATTCTACTTCTAATTTATGGATTTTAAAAAAACTAAAAATTTGATTTCTATAATAGATAAAAAAAGTAATTAGTGATAGTGCTAAAATAACATATAGCCAGTAAAGGAAATCAACTTGAGTTTTAGATTTCATAATTGGCTTAATCCCATATAGCCCCTGCTTAGTAGTGTCAATAACTACTGAGTTGATTTTTATCCTAAAAGAATCTAATCGTACTTCTCTATCTAAGAACTGGATTTTTGGAGCAGGAATATAAAAAACTCCAGAATCGAAATGAGTTAGAGCGAACTGTTTACTAATGATATACTTTTTATCTAAAGAGTTAGTGTCCAATTTAGATTCATTAATAACTTCAAAGGGTAAAAAATCTTTACTCTCAGGAAAACGAATTGTACCTAGAGAGTCCGTTTTTATATTAATTTTGTAAATGATTTGTTCTCCAATTCTAATATTGGTGGTATCTACAGTATTTGAAATTTCTTGTGCACATAATGATAGAGAAGAAACAAAACAAACTAATATTAGATGCATTGATCTACTCAAATTATATGTAAAAAAATTAAATTTCATTTATTACCTGTTTTTAAAATATCCCAATAATTTCTTAACATAACTATCCTCAGTTCCACAATTAATCACACCCGAACCTGAGCGTCTAAAGTTACTTTCGAAAGTTTTAACATTGGATAAATAATCATTTTCATAAGCTAATCTAACTTTAGAAGAAGCCGTGTTAACAGTTAAGATATCACCAGTTTCATTATCTATAACATCAATTACTCCAAGGTTTGGTATTGATTTTTCACTTTTATCGAAAATTCTAATTCCAGTAATATCATGCCTTGAGGAACTGATTTTTAAACTTTTAAAATAATCCGGAGATATAAAGTCAGAAATTATAAAAACAATAGATTTATTTTTTTGAATATTAGACAAAAATTTTAATGCACTATGGATATCTGTTTTTTTGTTTAGTGGTTTGAATTCTAATAATTCTCTTATAATTCTCAAAATATGAGTTTTTCCTTTTTTTGGGAGGAATGTATAATTCAATTATATCAGTGAATAAAATCAAACCGATTTTATCATTATTTTGATTAGCCGAGAAGGATAGAGTGGCTGCTATTTCAGTGACATATTCATTTTTGAAAACATCATTAGTTCCAAAAAATTTTGAGCCTGATACATCAACCATTAACATTAAAGTTTGTTCTCTTTCTTCTTCAAAAACCTTAATAAATGGTTCATTATATCTAGCGGTAACATTCCAATCAATAGCCCTTACATCATCTCCAATTTGATACTGTCTGACTTCGCTAAAAGTCATTCCTTTTCCTTTAAAAGTAGAGTGATACTCTCCACCAAAGATATGGTCAGAAAGTCTTCTAGTTTTAATTTCTATTTTTCTTACTTTTTTTAAAAGCTCTTTAGTATCCATCAACCTAAGTTATTTTACCGAATTATGGTACTTCAATTTGATTAACAATTTTATTGATTATATCAATTGATGTTAAGTTTTCAGCTTCAGCTTCATAGGTAATTCCAATTCTATGTCTTAAAACATCATGAACTACTGCACGAACATCCTCAGGAATGACATATCCTCTTCTTTTAATAAATGCATAACATTTTGAGGCTAAAGCTAAATTAATACTCCCCCTGGGTGATGCCCCAAAGGAAATTAAAGGCTCCAACTCAGATAACTTATACTTTGAGGGTTCTCTAGTTGCGAAGATTATATCTAATATATAGGATTCAATCTTTTCATCCATATAGACTTCATTAATAGTATTTTGTGCCTTTATGATTTCTTTTATCGAAACTACTGGATTTATTTTTTCAAAACTCCCTGATAAGTTAGCTCTTATGATTAACTTTTCTTCATCCATAGTAGGATAGTCGACAACAGTTTTTAACATAAACCTATCGACCTGAGCTTCAGGTAAAGTATAGGTTCCTTCTTGTTCTACAGGATTTTGAGTAGCCATTACCAAAAAAGGCTTGTCTAATATAAAGGTTTCGTCACCTATAGTAACTTGCTTTTCTTGCATAGCCTCTAGTAAAGCAGATTGTACTTTTGCAGGTGCTCTATTTATTTCATCTGCTAATACAAAATTTGCAAATATTGGTCCTTTTTTAACTGAAAAACTAGTTTCTTTAATATTATAAATTTGAGTACCTACAACATCAGCTGGAAGTAAATCTGGTGTAAATTGAATTCGACTAAAAGACCCTTTAATAGCTTGAGATAGTGAATTAATAACTAATGTTTTTGCTAAACCTGGAACACCCTCTAGTAAGATATGTCCTTTTCCTAATAGGCCGATTAACAACCTTTCTATCATCGGTTTTTGACCTACAATCACCTTATTTAATTCAAATAACAGCAAGTCAATAAAGGCACTTTCCTTCTCTATTTTTTCATTAATTTCCTTAATATTTATTTTATTTTCCATCCTTTATATTTTAATATTTTAAAGTTAAAATAATA
>Ga0138258_1350467_pt1 | contig 14369 bp, 17 predicted proteins | sample RNAICE20151110_FD_105263 | JGI IMG/M metagenome (GOLD analysis project Ga0138258, IMG submission 105263) | Metatranscriptomics of polar marine prokaryotic and eukaryotic communities from Arthur Harbor ice station, Antarctica -... | ecosystem: Environmental > Aquatic > Marine > Unclassified...
CGTAGGTAACTTTGAAGTCAACGATAAGTGCAAATAGCGATATTCTTTCAAAATCAAGACTCCATGCTCGATGATCGGGAAGGCAGTGAGTAGAAAGGTGAGCTCCGATGGTGCATCGAGTGGGTAGGACTTCTTGCTTGCAGGTCCTGCTGGGCGAGGTCTCACGCCATTCATCGTGCGAAGAGCGCAACGCCTCTCTGGTACCAGGCATGGGCTGGCACTCCGAAGGTCGGCATCCTGACCGAGCACACGACTTACTTGCGCGATCGGTTCAGGTACAGGGGTAGCTCGACCGTTGGCTGAGCCTGCCTATCTGCCTCACCAGGTTGACCAGAGGCCGCGGCGTCGCCTCCTGCAGGTTGCCCGCTGGCCTTGGCTGAGTCCTTGCGGATCCACTGCAAGTTGACAGTTGGCAGGGCTGTCGACAACTGGCTGGCCAACTTGATTCTGCGGTCCACCAGGTCAAACTCTGCGCTCTCAATTGCCAGGCCGTGCACGATGAATCCGGTGCTCTCGTTCACAGCGTTTTGCATCTCCTCGTCGGACGGCGCGAACTCTAGCTTCATGTAAAGCTCCTCCAGGGACCAGCCGTGCTGTTGGGCTGTTGCTTGTTGGGTTGCAATCAAGAAGGCCTCAGGGGCGAGCAACCCTCCGAACCAGATGCCATTTCGCATTGCTCTACCTATATCTGCACTACCTGCGAGCTGCTGCACTTGCTCAACTCTCCCCTTGAAGTCATTCAGCCACTCAGGCGCAGTCATTGAGACAGGCACGACATACTTCTTCCAATGGGCTGGCACTCCATCTGCATGAAGACTCGTTGCCATGGACTTGATGTAATTTGTGGACTTCCTTGTACCACTGCAGACATCAAGCACCAGCGCAAGGTCCGTTCTGACCGTTTGCAGGAGTGCTGACAGCACGCTGCACTCTCTCTCCAGAAATCTGAACAATGGATTCTTCACCATGGCGCCGGCTCGTCGCAAAGTCTCGAGCGCTTCTGGCAACAGGTCATAGTACTGCTGGGCTTTCTGCTTGAGGCTGCTCAGCCACTTCGCTCCACCTGCTGGATCGTCGCCTTCGTCTCCCACTTGCAGCTCATCATCTGTGCCTTGGAGGAGGTTGGTGCTGGCGATCAAGCTCTCGGCTTGTCTGATTCTGTTCAGCTTCTCAACGTTCATCGGCAGGCCACTCCAAGCTGGCGATTCGACGCTTGGAAGTTGCTTCGTCCAGCCAGCGAAGTCCTTGTAGCATTTGAAATCTGGAATCACCAGCTGCTCTGTCTGCTCCTCGCCTGCGTCGAAAAGAGGATAGTCATTATCGAATGTCTCTTTTCTGAAGAAATAGTCTGCGAGAGATTGCAAGATCTTTTGGTCAAAGTCGTTGTCAATTTTGCCTCCAAATATGGACTGGCTCACCAGTGTCCTAAGGGCATCCCAAGGAATCTTGTCTGGGTCGATGGCTTCTCTTCCTGCTCCCATGGAATCAACCCATTGGTCAACACAATCGAGAACACATCTCTGGTCACTCTGGTTGAACTCGTAGGTCTTCGACCATCCTATCGGAATATATCTCAGTCTCTCCTGCACCACTGCGTTGAACCAAGCCACTATGAAGTGCAGCTTTGCCCTCTAGACTGGCTTCTGGTCGGAGCGCTCTTTGGTGATGGCCTGAGTGTAGGATCTCGTCATCGCTGCCTTGATTCCAGAAGGTGGCTCGAACAAGAGCACGCAAGATGCACGAAGAAGGGTCGTTGGGACCTTGGGATTCACCTCCATTGTCAAGAATAGTCGGAAGGTATCGTGCAGAGTCAGCTTGTAGACCGTCTTCTCCAGCTCCACAAGCCAAGAGAGAGCCAAGTGGACATTTTTGAGGAGCACCCAAGATCCAGATCTGGCAGCTAGCTTGATTGCAGTTTCAGCTTACTCAAACGCCTCTGGACTTCCTATGGCCACAGACGTATACTTTTTGTGCTTATTCTTGGCAAGCTGGTCGACCATAAAGCTGGCATCATATCCTGGTGCTGAGACCAGAAGAAGTGGACTTCTTGCCTTGCTTTCGTTGTCGACGACATGGCCCAACTCATATTATCCCTATTGCATCAACTCCTCGCCCAGTACCATCTCGACTAATGTTTTGGTCGCTGCAACGACTCGATCAGGCCTCAAAGCTCTGACCATAATCATTCTCAGCAGCTGCTCAACCTCCTTGCTCAAGTCTGGATTAGTTTGTCGCCAAGGCTCTGGCACGGCGTTCTCAGCGGTGGGATGGTCAAGGAAGGCCAGCCATCTCGATTCGTCACTTTCCATGCTCGCGACAAGCCCAGCGAACTCGGGGACGCTAGCGATGCCCTCAATTAATGCCAACTGGCTCTTCGTCAGTCTTCCATCCAAGAGGGAAGGAAGAAGCCTCGTCTCAAGCGCAGCAGTGGACCTGAGCAATACACTAAAGAGCCTGCCAAACTGCTCGTCGCCATGCTTTCGTATCTGGACGAGCCTTAGAGCAAACAAAGTCTGATGCTCCTGCAGCAGACCCCTCGAAACATTGTCATAAGTTCTATTGAGGAACTCGTGAACGATGAATTGCAGCCGTGCCTGGTGGTTCGTCCTTGGGATTTGGTCCAGTTTTTCACTCTTTTCGATGACAGAGAACAAAATCTCCATGAAGTATTGCAGTGAATACTGGTACAGGAAGTGAATCGATGACATACTATCCAGCGAGAAGTAGAGTCGGGATGCCATATTGGCTAGTGGTATGTACTCTTCGGTGACTTCTTCCACTTCCTTCATGGTCTCGTCGGCCTGAGCTACTTCATTGGCGATTTCTCTTGCTTCTTTCTAGAGAGTCTCAAGAGTCTAAATCAGCTTGGTGTTGTTGAGGATGTTGCCCTCGGCCTCGGTCAGCTCGTTGAGGAGCTGATCTTCGAGCTGCCTGAGCTTGACTCTGAACTCTCCTTGGAGCTTGATGATGTCACTTCTCTTCTTGTCTATCTCTGGCCTCTCTGCCTTCAGGAATATGTTCAAGCACTGGCTCTGGAGACTTGATGGAGTGACTGTGAAGTTCACAAATGTCACTCTTGAGCAAAGATCTGGAGTGAACAGTGCGTTGGGGTCTCTGGTGATCATGTAAAGTACAAATGCTTCTGAGTAGTCTATGTCTTGATCTCCAACTCTGATCAAGACTCTACCACCAGCTTTCTGGACTTCTTTATTGAGGACGCTGTTCAAAACGGGATCAATTTTCTCCACATCTTGAACCAAGAGTGGCAGTCCGAATCTGATGGCTGTCTCGAGATGCTTCATGAAGCCATCATCATTAAAGCTGGTCTTCTGGATCTTCTGTTTCGCATAATGACTCGTGATGAACTTTGGGGCTTGATCTGATGGATCGATAACTAATGGGTACCTGTTGTAGTTCAACATGATTATGGCATTCTCAATGCAAAGCTCATCGTCGGGCAGCCCTTGCTTTTCCCACTCAAGTCGCTCGCTTGGATTGCTCAGGAACTCAACGAACTTCATCTCCTGCCTCATCTTCAAGCTCACCTGGTCGATTATGTCTCTCCATTCGCTTTGCAAGTACTTCCTGTAGTAGTGGTCGAAGAATCCAATGTAGGTGAGAAATCCTGCTGCAAATAAGCAGTCTCCGACCAGGCAAGACATCTGATTCACAAAATTCTTGCTGCTCTCTTCCCATCTGACTCTTTCTTTGCTCAGATTTGCGAGCAGTTGGACACTCCTGGCGACCTTTTCTAGCACGGTCTTCATGTCGTTTTTGATATTTTCGACTTTGGCAATCAATTAAGCGAATTCCGTTTTCAAGTCTTCGATGCTTGCCTCCAAGTGGATTACCTCTGCATCCAGCTCCCGTTGCTTTGCCAGCATTCTGGCCTCTTCAGCTTCAAGTGTCTTCAACTCATTCCTCAGAGGCGTAATCGAGTGAAAGATCTCTGAATATTCGACGATCGACTTCACCCAGAGGGCCAGAGGACCAGCTGCCCTCGAAGCTTTCGCAATTCTGGCTGGATCAAAAGCCGCTTCATCGTTCAAATAGTTATTCATAAGGAAGACCTTGACAGCTGGTGAAATATCATTTTTGTCAAAGTTCATGATTGATTTGATGAAATCATCTCTCCTGAGCCATATTCTGACGTCTTTCACTCTGGTTTTGCGGCTGTCTTCGTGATCAGCGCAATCACAGGCTCCAGGGCTGTTTTGACAGCAGCTGGAGGTGTCGTATATGCTCTCAACTCATTCAGCTGTTTGCTTTGGATTCCAGACACACTTTCTTGGGCAGCAAGCAGGGCAGGCTCAGCTTTCCCTAGATCCTCGTCGACTTTTATTTTTCTTGTTGCAATTTCTGCTTGTTTCAGAACCAGCTCCTTGGCAGTTTTCTGTGAGACCTCCTTACGCTTCTCTGCCTGCCCTTGCTCCTGGAGCATAACAGCTAGCTTCTCTTTGGCGGCTTATTCCTGCACCAGCAGATCAGCCTGGTAGACTTTCAAGGTGGCCTGCAGCTCTGCGACTTCATCTTCCGTCTCTTTCAATTTCTCAAGCCCTCTGTTGAGATGGCCCTGGAGCTCAACCAGCTCTGACTATTTGATGTTTTTGAGTGCAATGAAGTGCCTGATGAGGTCGAGGAAATCTCTTGGTGTAATGAAGTTGAACTTCTTTGCGGACCTCATCAGTTTTTTTGTTCACATTTCTGACGGCGATGTGCAGCTGCACAATGCACTGGCTCAGTAGCTCATTGCGGGGATCCATGACCTTCTCTACTTAATCATCAGCATCTGCCTGATAGTCATTATTAGTATCCATGGTTACGTCCTTGGAAAAGCAATCGGATGCTATATCAATGCTTTCCGTGAACGACTTGGACACTTGAAGGAGGCCATCATCTGACCAGTCACCGAACCAGTCGATCACACACCTGTTGAAGAGAGCAGGACTGCTTGCTGTTCTGTTCGAGAAGTCTGGGTTTGCAGGGTTCATTGTGAATACCACATGCAGGTTTCTTTGGACGTTGTAGATAAAGTTTTTGTAAAGCTCATCTTCAGTGTCAATGATCTTGCCCTCTCGCAATGATGCCTCTTTGCATTGATTGATGAGAGTCATGTAGTCCTCACCATCGAATAGACCAGGCACTTCTCCGCTTGCCAGAAGCGCATTCATTCTTTCCAAGAATGCTGTTGAAAGGACATTGCTTTCATCAAAGATGAAGCAAATCTTTTCTTGCTTGCATCCAGCCTCTTCATGACAGTTCTCAGATCTTCGTAAAAATCAAAAACGGAATAACTTCTTCCAGCTTTGATTTAGAATACCTGCAAATTATTGAGCCAAGAAACGAATCTGGTCAAGGTCGTCTTGCCCACTCCTGAAGCGCCAACAAGCAGCAAATGACCAAGTGGCTGCCTCAAAACTCTGTCTATCCTGAGTATGTGATCGATGACGGTGTCGAACACGACGAGCTGGACGTTGAGCTCCTCCTCATAGAAGGTTCTGAGTCGGCCATCGATATACTGCTTCAAGTCTTCCTGAGAGACTGACACGTAATCCTTTTTGATGAAGTTGCTGAATAATATTGGCCTCTTGAGCGCCTTCTCGGCATCCATCGATGGGAACCACTTCTTAACGACCTCGTCGATGGCCTCGTTGCACCATTCTTTCTCCTCTGGGTACACAAGCCTATCCTCGAAGAGACGGAGACCCTCATGCACGAAAAGCCGGACCAGGTCGTCAACATCCTCGACAGCAGAGAGCGCCTCGAAGATGGCATACTTCCATCGAGTCAGCTCTCTTGGGGAGTAGATATAGTGAGGCTGCTGATCGGCAGTGAAATGCTGCTGGGATGTGGTGTAGAATTCGACCATGGATTCTGTCAAAGCTTCAGCAGAGCTTTTCAGAGCTGGAAGTCTTGAAAGCATCGCTGTATTGAAGGTGCCGAAGATCTGCTTGAGAGATTCAGTACCTGGGAAGTCCACGAAAATCAGTGGAGTATGCCTCAGAAACCTTTCTGCCAGGGGATGTCTTCCTGCATCTGTCGGTGGATTGCAGGCTCCAACGAATTGAATTCTCTCGAGTCTGACGAACTGCTTGTCGGAGGATCTCCAGAACCCTCGATGCTCTGTGATTTATCTCAGGAATGCAATCACAACCTGTGTTCCATACTTGTCCTCGTCTGGTAGATTGATCTCATCGCAGAACACAACCAGCCATTTCTCCAGCTATTTGGGTCTCAGAATGACTCCTTATGGCGTCTTTTTATACTCACAATAGTGATCAAAGGTTTTCAAGATCAGATCTGGCAAAGTCGATGATGAGAAATTGATGAAAATCATTTCCATGTCGGTGAGCATCTTCAAGGTGGCCATCAAGGTCATGGTCTTTCCTGAACCTGGAGGACCACATAGCAAGAAGGGGCGATGCTCACTGAGCCAGCTGCAAAGAACTTCTTGATGTCTGCAAGTGTCGACTGTATTGATCACCGTGGTGGCGTCAGTTACTTTGCTGGGCTCAATGTTTACAGTTGGTACTCTCTTTTTCCACAGGTGCCAGGCTTGGTCATCGACTCTGACTTCATGATCTAGAAGCGGCGCAGAATTAGGTGGCATATCCGTATTGCTCATGTTTCTGAGCTCCTCGCCGAAGTCAGTTCGAGTCTGCAAGTTCATGGACCCACCGATACCCCAGAGAGCACAGAATACGAGCCATTTGGTCATATAGGCGGCCACTTGGCCGTCAGACAGGGGAAAGTCGGCGTGGTTCTCATTGTATTCTAATACGTTGGAGAGGCCCTTCCTGACCAGAGCGAAGAACGCCTCGAGAACCCTTATCCTTGTGAAGTCCATGACGTGTGGCAGAGTCTGCGCCAGCTCGATAGTGCTCGTCATGAAGCTTGAACTCTCTGAATCATCGAACATGGGCATGATTGCGTCGACGCATTGCTTTCTGGTTCTTCTATCGGCCATGTTGGCATCTCCATCACCAGCGAAGCTTGGTGGTGGTGGTTGTGGCTATGATCCTTGGCCACCGCCCTCTTTATTAGCTTCTTGACCATCTTGTTGTTATTGTTGCTTCTACTTCTCGTCTGGGTCCTCGCCAAGGGCATCATAGTCCTCCTGCCTGAGTCTCATCAGATAGTGGTGATAGATCATGTCGATGCCGACGGTGTCATCGGAGAACCAGACCATGCCGCATCTGGATACTGTCGCAAGAGTAGCATACTTCAGTGTTTCTACCTCGAACATGATTCTGACATTGTCTGGGACCTGGAGTCGCTCACCAGATGGAAGAGTCAGGAGCTTGTTGTCATCCAAGACTGAGTTGAGGTTCTCTGCCCATTCTGGGTCTACATCTCCGTCGAATATGATCCAGTGCCTCCTCGAAGACTCTCCTCTGTGATTGTCAATAACTTTCCTGAGAAGTCGGGTGAAGACTCCATCTGTCCACTCGGCTGTGGTTGAGTCAAGCCTTCCATACAGCTCTTCTTTGGTGATGGCTTTAGGGTCAATGACGTAGCCCTCGCCTTTGATGCCATCAGCTTTCTCCATGGTCTCAAGGAGAGCTCTCCAGGCCAAGGATTTTCCACAGCCAGTTGGACCGACCATCATCACACCGTGATGGAGGTTGAGGATCTGGTACAGCTACAGAACCTTCTCGACAAACTGGTCCTTCGCTAACATGTTGAACTTTTGTTGAAGCCTCTCCAACTGCTCTTTGATGGTTTTCTCTCTGAGTTGGATGAGTGTGGCGCCTGGGAAGACACCTGACAGCAGTTATTCAAGGAGAGGAATATCTTAGGCAATCAGCTTTGGGACGAGTGTGTCACAGAGACTTTGCAGAAGGATGTCTTGCTCCCACAACACATTAGCTTCTTATTCTTCTTTAGTTGGACCAGCAGCCTCGTCGACCTCCACTCTCACATTTTAGGCAGCTGGATTGTCGAGTTATTCTTATTATTACTTTTTCTTTTCTTCTCTTTATGCCGCTTTCTTGGCTCTCTTTAGGTTTCCTGCGCTGACCAAGACACTCTTGAGTGCTCTGAGGCCGAAGTCATAATGACTCTGAGAGCTGAGCTGATTCAAGCACAAATCGAAAAGTGAGACGATCTTGCCACTGAGCTTCTCCGCCGTCTTGAATCCTTGCGAGTAGAGTTTGACTCTCGCAATCATCTCCTTGTTGGGCTTGACCATGGCAATCTATCTGAAAAGCTGTTTGAGATTGTCTGGCAAGTTTGATCTTCCTGCATATCCAGGATTCATCGTGATGAAAATTCCCATCGCATCATTGAGCTGCACGTCACGGCCCATGAGGTTAATGTTCTTGATCTTCTCCTTCAGTCCCATCTGAATGAGCAAGATCTACTGTGAGACAGCAGAGAGCATCCTCTCTTCAAGACGATTGAACTCATCGAAGCAGCCCCATGCACCGACTTGACAGAGACCCACGAAGATCCTTCCCATTGCGTTGCCGTCAAAGGTCTCGTCACAGTTGAAGACCAAAGTATATCTGCCGAGTTGAGATCCCAGAGCCTTGACAGACTCGGTCTTACCTGTACCAGCTGGCCCGAATGGGGATCCTCCGAGTCTCCAGTGCAGGGCCTGCGTCAGAGTCAGATAGCATCGATCGGTCAAGGGTGTCTGGACGAGCTTCTCAGCCACACCAAGATACTCGAAGCCATAGAAGAACTGGCCATTTGCAACCTTGATCTGGAGCTGCTCCAAGGCGTTTTGCTGATTGTGGTTGAAGTAGAACCTCATATGGTACAGCCAAGCAAACTCATTGATGGACTCGATTTGCTCGAGGATCAACTAGCCTGTGACATCCTGCTGATGTACCAGGTCTGTGATCAGCTGCTCGTACTTTTGCCTGATATCCTTAGCAAGATCGGTGAGCACACGCTCTGCGAGCATCTCGAGAATCGTCTACGTTCTCTTTTCGACAAGGACGAGAGACTTTGAGCCAACATTCGTTTTCAGGCACTCCTCCACCTTATTCGACCAGAAGACTTGCATCGAGAGGACGTCTATTTGGGCAGGAAACTTCTCAATCCACGCTGTGAAATCGTCTGGTTGCTCCTGAATATCAATCCTTGACATCTCCTCAATCGAGTGCAGCAGCTGATGAGCAAGAGACATTTGCATGGCGGCTTCAACCTTCGTCAGCCAGACATAGATTGTAGGGTCCTCAGAGATGATGATAGGGTTTGAGAACTTGACGTATTCTCCTTCTCTTGAGTACATGCCATTCAATTAATCGCCGTCGTTCTCAAAACTTGCCGAAGTGATACCTGCGAACATTTTTGGGAAATGTCTCTGTACCATTCTGATCTCCTTTGAATTTCCAATGATTTCAAGTAAATCTTCATCTCCAACAAAGTAGAATCTCGCAAAACTCTATCTCTATTTCTCTAAATAGTCACCAAGAGCTTTTTGGATTTTACTGAGCATATCTGAAAATCTTTCCAGGTTCTACTGCAGACTCTGGATACTCATGACATCAAGAACGGTCGGCTTCTGGGCGACCTTTTTCATCAGGCTTGTGAACTCATTGTCGATGCCTCTGAACTTGTTGAACTCGGTCGTGAGCATGGACTTGATGTCTGCACTTCCAAAGAATATTCCCTCGAGGTAGACGTATCTCCTTTGCACATCGATCCAATTGTCGAAGGTGATTCTGATTTTCTGCAGCTTCTCGTCCCATGGCACAATCTCCTCCTCGAACACTTTATAGTAGGGTGACATTTTCATTGACGCTATGTTGTTGATATGCTCGTCGATTTGGATGAAGAGGTCGTCCCAGCCTTTGATCAGCCTGCATTTGTTCTGGTACCTGATGAGCTCAAGCTCATATTTGGCCCAGCAGTCTTTGATGTTTCTGATGAATTCTTCCAGGATCAACTGACCTCTTGCCTCGTTCAAGATTTCTGCCACGACCTTGTTGTTCTTGACAAGATCAGCTTGCCAGAGATTTAATAGAATCAAGTCATTGAATTTGACTTTGAGTTTCAACTTGGTCAATAGCTACTGCCAGTGACGAGGCTTCATTGCCTCGCTCTTGAGCTCAAGGAATAGCGCATTGACTTTTCTATACTTTAAGAGCAGAGCTTTGTATTCATCATATACACTATGAGATCGCAATCTATTTGGGAAAGCGTTCATCTGCTCAAGGATCTTATCGAGAGCTTCTTTTACCTTCTTGTGGACATAGGCTGCGAGAGTGGTTTCATTGATGACGTCGATTGTCTGCCAAACTTTGTGAATTTCACCCCAGACGCCCTTGAGGAGCTGATGGTCTTCGACAAGGTTCTGAAGACGAAGAGGATCTCCAAGCTCCATATCCAAGAGCTCTTTGGCTTTGCAAATCCTGATCCATTCAGCATTGGAGGTCGAAATCTTCTTGCCAGTTATATTGAGCTGATCCAGAGCTTCCTTGGGAGTATACTCTGCTGTTCTTGGTCTGGTCTTCTCCCACTCATCCTCAATTTCTTTGAGTTTGTTGTGGCAGGATTTTTCTTCATCGAGAATTTTTGCTTGGAGAGCAGGAATTTGATCCTCCATCAGAGCAACTTTCTTGTGTAGGATCTGCTGGAATGACTGATGCCACTCAAACTCAACGATATCAATCCAGAGCCAGTCATTTGGAAATTGGTACCTCTGGCTGTTCAGTAATTTCTGTCCTTTCTTCTATCTCTCGAGGGAAAGTTCCCATCCTTGAACACTGCGCTTGATTTCTTAAATCTCGGTGACGAAGATGGTGACATCATCTGAGGCGTCGATTGACAAGCCCTCAAGTTTTCTTCTGGCACCTTGAATTTCTTGATAAAAGGATCTCATGGTGCCCTTGAGCTTGTTGCCAAATTTGTTGAGAATCTCTTTGTGCCATTGATCGTATTTGTTGTTCACGTCTTGCTTGACTCCACCGTAGTTGATGACGATCGTTCCGAATGACTTTCTGTCCTCCGAGGTGTCAAAGGTTTTTCTTCCTTGTCTGATCTCGTTGAGGAGCTGAGTCCACTTGTCGACGTCGTCACCAAGCATATCATAGATCTGTACGCTTTACAGATCCCAGAGAGCCTGATATTGCTTCCAAATTCCAAAGTATTGATCAGCAGTCCTCAAAATATTCTCCAGAGATTCGTAAGCCTCGGTGATGTTGAAGTTGCCCATTTGCTTGACCAAACTCATATAGGTCTTTTCCCTTTGGTTGTCCTGGCCCTTGAACTTGCCGAATCTTTGAGCCTCCACTCTCTTGAGTCCGCAGATGATTTCGACTTGGCTGTGGAGCTGAGTGTACCAGAATGCTCGCGCCTCAGCAAGAGGAGGATCGAGGATGAATGTTTAATTTTGCATCTTTATCTTCAGCGTATATGTGTCCACCAATGACCTCGATGCATCGCTGTCTTCGTTGTATTAGCTGAACTCTCTGACCCATTGCTGGATTCTCTTCTCAAGACGGTCAATCAGGATGTCTGAGATTCGCTTGTCAAGCTCATCGACCCATATTTGCAGATTCGAGTAGCTCTCAATCTCGAAGACATCGATGATCTTCTGAATCTTTTCGATCTTCTCGGCCAAGATCTCCTGGTCAAGCTCACTTGTCTGGAGCTCCTCTAGATACTCATCAATAAGAGCGATCTTCTCAATGACATCATTGACAGCCTCCTCGAACTCAGTGACGCATTTTCTGAGCTCTTTTGCGTATTTCTCGACGTTTGTGTCGGACTTCCACTGAATCTGTAGTCCTCTCAGCATCTGCTGCTGAGCCTGCAGTCGACTCTCCGCCACAAGTTTTGCAAACTTTGGAATGACTCGACTCTCAGTGTACTCAAACGTCCTCAGGCTTTCTTGGAGACTCATTGCGATGGGAAAGAGGTTCTGAACATCTTGAGACTTCAATTGAATTGACAACGGCATCTTCTTTACGGTTACATTGGTTATGGCCATGATTGTGAGCTGGTTCAATTCCTGAGGCAAATTCAGCAGCTGCATGTTGAAATCGAGATAGAAGTGGTATCGATCAATTCGCTACTCAATATTGAAAATCTGCTTTGCCTTCTCAGTCGAGGCATTGATCTTTTGGACTTCAGATTGCCAGGTCGTCAAGTAGTGATCTTATCTCGCTTGCAAGGCTTGCTGGAAGTTGTCTCCAATTTGTTTCAGCTTCTTGCCTTGATGAAGATCTTTCCAGTTAGAACCGAGAACGTCCTCAACTCTTCTCATGTAGATGCCGAGTCTTCGTTCGATTTGCTTCGTCCAAATGATCTTGTTGGATATATCGGGGAAGCCTCTGATTAGATTTAGCATAGTTGACTGGTGCTGCTCCTGATTCTGATTGTTCAGGAGCTTGTCTCTCAGAATCTCGATGTCCTTCTCGACCTTGATCAGAAGCTGGATTTGATACTCTTGGATGGCACCTCTGATTCTTGGCCTAGTAAAGAGCGCGTTGAAGATTTGGAAGACACGGAACATTTCGTTCGCATTTTGTGCTTGTGACAGCTTGGCCTTCAGGATCGATGTGATCTGTGACTCCACCTTGGCGCTCTTGAGATTGTACGTTCTCTCAGTCTAGTCCCATAGATCGCATCCCTCCTTGCTGGTGTCCAAGACATTGATTCCATTGAAGGACTGGTAGGCCTCATCAATTTTGCTGAGTGCAACGTCCTCCAGGTTCTTTTTGTCTCCTGAAACCTCGTTCGACAGAGTCTTTCTGATGATTTGACTGAATTTGTAATGATGCTTCCTGAAAATAAAGATTAGTTCGAGTCTGTCCTGAAGAGGATTCTTCATGATGTTGTCCATGACCTTGTTGCTAGTTTGGTCAAGCCGTGATCTGTTGCTATTGATCATGTTCCTGAACTCAGTTATTTTGTCGAATCGAAGCGCAAATACGCTTTGAATTTCTTTCTTGAGTGCTTCAAATTCCTGGTAATCCAAGTGCATGATTTGATAATTGGACAGAATCTTGAGGAGTTGCTCATTGAGATCTTGAGTCAAGGCATTCATCAGCAGGATGGCTCGCTGATTTGGGTAGCTGTCACCACCAGCCTGCTTGATATACCTGAACTAGTTGAAGATCAGCTCGATGGCTTTTCGGACCTGGTCTAGCTCGTTGGCTGACAGGAGTTGGTTGATTGGGAAGTCTCTGAGCAGCTTGTTGTAGTCTCTGGCGGTCTTCAGTTTTTACTCGAGCTCAGTATCTAGCTGGAAGCGGTAGACAAGCTGTATTTTTTGAGCTTGCTGCAGAAGCTTGAGGGTCACGCTGAGCATATTATTCTTCATTTATTCCTCGATATGGGTCAGAGATCGCTCAATGGACAACCAAAAGTTGATTTCTTGCAGAGCTGAGCCTTGTTGGGGATCGTGATTCAGCTAGGTGATGCGTCTGATGTCCTTGATCCATTGAGTGACCGTCTTCTCGAGCCTCTTGACGAAATTTGGGTCTTGAAGCCGATTCTCAAAGTCATCGGTCGTCATCTCGAGGCCAAGAGCCTTTTTCTCCTCGCTCTTGGCCTTGATCTCTGAGTCATGGATGAGCTCGATCTCAGGCACGATGATATTCTGCTGACATTGGAGAAGATGTACCTTCAATTGTGCCAAGTTCTTCTAGATGCTCTCAAATCCTGTCGATGTTGACCCACTCTTGTCTGCCTGGGTTGCCTTGCTGGTCTTGTAGGAATTGAATAGCGGCAGCAGGGAGTACTCCACGTAGGTTGCGGCGAGCTCGAAGATGTTGAAGTCCTCGCCGATGTAGCCCAAGTTAATAAGCTGGAGCTGCTTGGACACATGCTCGCCTGCATCATCTCCTTTGAGGTCCATGACGGCGAAAGATTCTCTCTTGAGGAATGCGAGAGTATGAGCAACAGGGCCGTAGTACTCAACCTTTAGGGAGAACTTGAGATCATCCCCTTGCAGGAGCTCACCGATTTCAGCCTTCTCCTTGGCGTCGTCAGGCTGCTCGACCTAGTCAGCATTCTTGGTGGGAGAGCCTGCGGTGGCTGTCTCATCCTTGTGCTCCTCGTCCTCATTGTAGGCCTTGCCACGTTGGTCGACCCTCGAGATGAGCAGAGCTCGCTGGTTCCTGTCATGGGCGAACTGTGCCAGAAGGTCCTAGGTCTTGGGCTCATGGAGTGCCTTGTAGAACTTGTCCTTGTTCACGTCCAGCAGAGTGCAGCAGGACGAGGACAGGTAGAGATTAATGGCGGAGAGATCCTGCTCGCCGCCGATATCCTTACTAACAACTTACTAAGCGCCAGCCTCGCCACTCGAGGCCGGTGCATTTTGTTATGGGTTTTGCATTTTGGTTAACTTTCAAAGTATTTGCCTTAACTTGTACCTAGTACGGGTTTTTGACAATTGCGAATATAATAAC
>Ga0138258_1040755_pt1 | contig 14217 bp, 9 predicted proteins | sample RNAICE20151110_FD_105263 | JGI IMG/M metagenome (GOLD analysis project Ga0138258, IMG submission 105263) | Metatranscriptomics of polar marine prokaryotic and eukaryotic communities from Arthur Harbor ice station, Antarctica -... | ecosystem: Environmental > Aquatic > Marine > Unclassified...
AATGATGAGAAGACACCGTTATGTTATTTCAACATTGTTAAGCTGGTTAAAGGTGAATCCTTTACCTCAAAAGTTGAGGGTTACGAAACTTGTTTAGTCCCTGCCACTGGCAGTATTGACGTTAATGTAGCTTGGCAGCACTTTGATGCTGTCGGTAAACGTATGCACATTTGGCAAGGGGAGCCAGAGGGAGTCTATGTTCCTGTTGGCTGTGAAGTGACCTTTACTTGCGTCAGTGATGCAGCTGAAATCTTCGTCTCAGGAGCCAAGCATGACGAAGTATACCAGCCGTTTGTGGTCCGTGAAGCCGACATCGACCCAGTTCAATACGGTTCTGATGACACCAAGACACACCGCAAGATCAAACACATACTAGGTAAAGCTCAGGCTGGTAAGGTGGGACGTTTGTTAGTAAGCGAATTATTTACCGTAGGCGCTGGTGGCTGGTCTGGGTTCCCGCCCCACAAACACGATACTGATACGTTACCTACTGAATCGCGTCATGACGAAGTGTATAACTTCCGTTTTAATCCAGAGCATGGTTTTGGCGCCCAGTTTATTACGCAGGAAGGCGAAGACATGGGCGACGTTTACCATATTCGTAACAGTTCTACCATTCAAATAGAGAAAGGTTATCACCCTTGTGTAGCAGGCCCAGGCTACGAGATGTATTACTTCACTATTTTGGGCGGCTTGTCACAACGGCCATTACATCAAAATTTTCACCCTGAACATGTCTACCAGCTGGATACTATCCCCGGTATGAAAGACATGATAAATAAGTTTAAGTAGGCCACTATGTTAGTTAATTTATCAGACCTAATGCAGCCTGCTATGAAACATGGTTATGCTGTGCCTTGCTTTAATGTATTTGGCTACGAAGATGCCTTAGCTGTAGTAACCGCGGCAGAAGCTCGTAATGCCAGCGTCATTTTAGCCGTTAACTTAGACATGACGATGTTTATGCCATTGGATCATATTATAGGGATGCTCAAGCCCCTTGCACTAAGTGCAAAAGTGCCAGTATGCCTTCACTTAGACCATAATTATGATATTCCTACGGTACTTAGAGCAATAGATGCAGGTTTCACTTCGGTGATGTACGACGGTTCACAGCTACCCATTGAGCAAAATATTGCGGGAGTGCGGCAAGTGGTGGCCCATGCTAAAAATGTGGGTGTGTCAGTAGAGGCAGAAGTTGGCTCTGTTCCCTATGCCAGTGGCAGGGATCATATTAAGTCTGAACTAACAGACATTAATGAAGCCATGATGATGTTACAACAGGCCAAGCCTGATGTATTAGCCGTATCTGTGGGTAATGTACATCGCTTAGAAAACACCTTTGTGGATATTGATTTTATCCGTTTTGAAGAGCTACAAGCGGCTTTAGATGTGCCCTTAGTCATCCACGGTACCAGTGGTGTAAAAACCCATGATATACAAAAGCTAGCCAAGGGAAATGTGTGCAAATTTAACATAGGCACTTGCTTGCGACAGCGTTTTGGCAAGTCGTTACGCCACACCCTTGCAACCGACCCTAATTTATTTGACAGGCTTACTATAATGAAGAACATTATTCCTGAGGTGAGCCAAGAAGCCGATAATATGATTGATCTTCTTGGCCAATAGCTAAGCTGATCAACTAGCCTAATTCAGCCCACACGAGATACCTTCATGGCACAATTAACTGGCCTAAACAACAAAGTTGCCGTCATCACAGGTGGCAGTCAGGGCTTAGGCGCAGCCACTGCCCGCCTCTTTGCAGAACGGGGCGCCAAAGGCCTTATATTGTGTGGCCGGCAAACAGACAAAGGTCTTTTGGTAGCTGAAAAAATTCAACAGCAATACCCTTCCTGCAAAGTTCACTTTGTCACTGCAGATTTAGCCGATGTAGACTCACCCAAACGCATTATTGCTGCCGCACAAGAGTGTTTTGGACAATTGGACATTCTCATCAACGTAGCAGGACTGTCTGCCCGTGGCACACTATTAGACACCACACCTGAGTTATACGACCGCATTATGAACATTAATGTAAGAGCCCCTTTTTTTCTTATGCAAGAAGCGGCTAAATTAATGCGCAGTAACAAAAACGACGGCACTATTGTCAGCATAGGATCCGTAGCGGCCTATGCAGGTATGCCTATGCTAACCGCTTATTGCACATCCAAAGGTGGACTAAACACCCTCACTCGCAACGCAGCCCACGCACTAATGCGTGACCGTATAAGAGTTAACTGTTTAAATATTGGCTGGATGGCAAGTGATGAAGAAGATGTTATTCAGCGTAAATATCATGGCGCAGAAGATGGCTGGCAAGAAAAAGTAGGTGCTGGCATGCCTTTTGGCCGGTTAGTCGATCCTGACGAAGTGGCTAGAGCTTTAGCCTTTTTAGCCAGCGATGAATCTGGGTTAATGACAGGATCAGTGGTTAATTTTGATCAGTCAGTATGGGCTGCTAGCGATTCTATGGTAGTGCCTGAGCACCGACTGCCAGATTAAACCTGAGCTAATAACCAATTTTTGAACGCCCTTACATCTGGACGTTGCAGGTGTGTTTTAGGGCACACCACATAATACGCATAATCAGTAATTAGAACCTGATCAAACACCTTCACCAATCGACCTGACGCTAAATGGTCTTCCACAAATGGGGTAGAACCTAACGCCACACCCTGGCCATCTATTGCCGCTTGTATGAGGACATTGGTGTCATCTATGGTGGTGCCACGCCTGTTAGAGATGCCTTTTACTCCGGCTTGCCTTAGCCATTCATTCCAGGCATACGGACCAGCATCATGCAGCAAGGTGACATCAAGTAACTGCTCAGGTTTAAATAACGGTGGTTTATTAGCAAGCCATGTGGGGCTTGCTACAGGAAAAAAATCTAAGCGGATGATGGGGGTGCTCTCAACCCCCTTCCAGTCACCTCGACCATAAGTAACCGCAAGGTCAATGTCTTCACGTTCAAAATCAACGGCATTGTGGGCATGAAACAAACACAAATCAATTTCTGGGTAAAGTTGCCAAAACTCTTTTAACCTTGGCGATAGCCACTTAGCTGCAAAGGAAGGTGCTAAACGCACGTTAAGTACAGAACCCCCCTTCTCTTGTTTCAGACTTACAACAGCGTTAGCAATGTCGTCAAAAGCGTCAGCTAGCACCGGCATTAAAGCCTCACCTTGAGACGTCAACGATAAGTTTCGTGGCAAGCGTTTAAACAGACTATGGCCTAAGTAGTCCTCTAAGCCTTTCACTTGGTGACTAATAGCAGCTTGGGTGACAAATAGCTCATCTGCTGCCCGAGTAAAACTTAAGTGTCTTGCTGCTGCTTCGAAAGCACGCAAACTATTGAGAGGGGGCAGTTTTCTGGCCATGCGTTAACCTCTTTTATAAGTCTTATTAAGGATTAGTTATTCTAATCTACATCCATAGAATTAATCAATTGAACGCAGCGGTATTTAAGCTAAAAATGAGGCTGATTTCAACTAATAAAAATAACTTGGAAAGCTCTTATGTCACGTCGATCCGGTGGCCGTCAGGCCCGTTTAGCAGAGCGTTTAGCTCCCTTAACTGAAGAAGCAAAGCCAGTCCATGCAGGGGAAACTGGTGGTACATTTATGCCCCTGTCTAAAAGTGCTATGTCTGCTGTTGCAGATAATGCTTATCGCATCTTATCTGAAATAGGTTTTAGTCGGTCCACACCCCACTGTACAGACACCATGGTGGAAGCTGGGGCAATTATGGGAGAAGATGGCCGGTTGCGCATTCCACGCGCTTTAGTAGAGCATACCTTAAGTATCTGTCACCGAAATCTAACACTCCATGGTGTAGAGCCTAAGCATGATATAACGCTAAGCGGGCAGCGGGTACATTTTTCTACGGCTGGCGCTGCGGTGCATGTGTCAGACCCAGAAAATAACACCTACCGCAATTCTGCGACGGAAGATTTATATGATATGGCACGCATTGCTGATACCTGTGAGCATATTCACATGTTTCAGCGCATGTGTGTATTAAGAGACATAGACGATCCAAAAACCATGGATTTAAATACACTTTACTGCTCGATCATGGGTAATAGTAAGCATATAGGCACCAGTTTTACTGAAGCAGAGCATGTTAGTGCGGGACTTCAAATGTTACATCACTTTGCTGGCAGCGAAGAAGCCTGGCGAGCACGACCTTTTGTGAGCATGTCTAACTGCTTTGTGGTGCCCCCAATGACCTTTGCAGAAGAGTCTTTAGAATGTCTGCGTGTGGGGGTAGAAGGTGGCATGCCCATTCTATTACTTTCTGCCGGACAAGCTGGGGCGACCTCTCCCGCTTTGTTAGCAGGCGCAGTGTCTCAAGCTTGGGCTGAATGTTTAGGCGGTTTGGTTTACGTTAATGCAATTAAGCCAGGTGCCCCAGCCATTATAGGCACCTGGCCCTTTGTCTCTGATTTACGCACTGGGGCTATGAGCGGTGGTTCTCCAGAACAAGGTATATTATCTGCCGCATGTGCACAAATGGGTAACTATTTTGATTTACCTACGGGCACAGCATGTGGCATGACCGATGCAAAATTCCCAGATTTTCAAGCGGGTGCTGAAAGAGCCTATACTGCTGTGGCGGCAGCTATGGCCGGTGCCAACGTTGTCTACGAATCTGCAGGAATGTATGGCAGCCTTATGGGCGCTTGCCCAGAAAGCTTACTCATGGACAATGACGTATTAGGTGCTTGCATGCGCATGACTAAAGGCATTAAAGTGGACGAAGACAGCCTAAGTTTTGACGTAATTAATGAAGTTTGTATGGGAGGCAAGGGCCATTACCTAGGCTCAGATCAAACCCTATCAGTCATGCAAAGTGAGTATATTTATCCCGAGCTAGGCGACCGAACCAGCCCTAATGTATGGGCTGAACAAGGAAAACCGGTGTTATTAGAAAAGGCGATCGCTAAAAAGAAAGAACTATTAGCCAGCTATTTTCCAACCCACATTAGCGACGAGGCTGACTTAGCTATACGCGCGGAATTTGACATCCGCCTTACCCGTGAACAAATTGGCCGTTAACACTGGCTGTAAGAGAAATACATTATGTCCCTACAATCCCATGCCCGCGTAGTTATTATTGGTGGCGGTTCCCTTGGTGTTAACCTTATGTACCACCTTACAGAAGAAGGCTGGACCGATGTAGTAATGATTGAAAAGGGTGAGCTTACTAGTGGTTCAACTTGGCACGCCGCTGGCCTTTGCCCTAACTTTAATGGCAACCATACTTTATCAAAAATTCACGATTATACCATCGAGCTGTATGACAAAATTCTACCCGCCAAAACAGGCCTGCCTTCATCATTCCATAAGTGCGGCAGCCTTCGTGTAGGTTATAACGAAGTAGAAGAGCAGTGGTTCCGTAACGTCATGAGCCGTGCTCACAATATTGGGTGTGAAATGCGCTGGGTATCTAAAGAAGAAGCCAAAGCCATTAACCCTGTGATGAACTTTGACGGCGCACGCTGTATTTTATATACACCGAATGATGGCCATGTGGACCCAACGGCTGTGGTTATGCCTTTGTCCCAATTAGCCAGAGAAAATGGTGCTAAAATCAGCCGATTTAACCGCGTCACAGACATCAATATACTGCCCCAAGGTGGTTACGAGGTCATTACTGAACAAGGCAATATCGTTGCTGAACATGTGGTTAATGCAGGGGGATGTTTCGCCCCTGAAGTAGGCCGTATGGTGGGCGTAAATGTGCCTATTATCAACCTAGAACACCAATACCTGATCACCGAAGACCACCCAGAAATTGCAGCCTTAGTAAAAGAGCTGCCCGTTACCAGAGATTCCACTGCAGCCGCTTATATTCGTCAAGAGGGTAATGGTTTATTGGTAGGCCCATACGAAACCCGCGGTTCAAAGCCTTGGGCTATTAATGGCATGGATTGGGACTTTGATCGCGAATTATTTGCTGGCGACTTAGTACGCCTAATGCCTTGGCTTGAACGGTGTATGGAACTGGTGCCTATTTTCCAAGAAGTGGGTGTTAAAACCATTATAAATGGCCCTATTACCCACACCCCAGATGACAACTTTTTAGTTGGCCCTGTGGCTGGCTTAACTAACTTTTGGAACATGACTGGCGCCTCCATTGGTATTGCTCAAGGTGGCATTGGTAAATACATGGCACAGTGGATGGTTCATGGTCAGACAGAACTCAACATGGCCTCATTAGATAGCCGCCGTTTTGGTGATTGGGCTGATAAGAATTATTGCATTACCCGCGCTATTGAATCATACGAGCGGATGTACTCCAGCGCTTCACCTACAGAAAACCGTCCCCATGGGCGCCCTATTCGCACCAGCCCATTGCATACGGTAATGGCACAAAAAGATGCAGTACACTTTGTCACTGCAGGCTTTGAAAAGCCTGCGTGGTTTAAAACTAATGCTGTGCGCAGCGAAAGCGAAACTTGGACTCACAGCGAAGCACACGCTGTAGTGGCAGAGGAATGTGCAGCAGTGCAAAACACCTGTGGCATAACCGACATTAGTGGTACAGCTAAATTTCGTGTTAAAGGCCCCGACGCTCATGCCTTTTTAGATCACCTGTCATGCAACACACTGCCTGCCAAAGATGGCCGTATTAGCCTTACCCTATTCCACGCAGCTAACGGTGGCATCATGGCTGAGCAAACTGTTAGCCGTATTAGCCATGACCACTTTGTATTGATGGGTGCTATTGGCTCACAAATTAAAGACATGCAGTGGATGCAGCAACATGTTGGTGATTACGATGTCACCCTTGAAGACTTCACCGAAGACTGGGGTGGTCTGTTACTCACTGGCCCTAAAGCTCGTGAAATTTTGCAACACATCTGTGAAGATGACCTATCAACCAGCGCCTTCCCATGGCTTGCTTGCCAAACTATTCAGTTAGATTCTGCGCCTGTTTTTGCTATGCGGGTATCTTACGCTGGGGAGTTGGGTTGGGAACTACACATGCCTGTTTGGCAACTTATTTCAATCTATGAGTCACTAATGGAGTTTGGTCAGCCCTTGGGTTTACGAGACTTTGGCACTCGCGCTTTTAACAGCATGCGTATGGAAAAAATGTATCGCGCCTATGGCACCGAATTTACTGAGGAAATTTCAGGTTTAGAGGCAGGTATGGGTCGTTTCTTAGATTTAAGCCGGGAGTTTATTGGCAGTACTAATATGCTACAGCGTCAAGCTAATGGTTTGTCTTTGCAATTGGCTTACCTGATATTTGATGACCAGGTACCTGCAGAATGTTTTGGTAACGAAGCAGTGTTTGCTAATGGTGACCATACGGGTATTATCACCGGGGGCGCCTATGGCTATCGAGTAGAAAAAAGTTTAGCCTTTGCCTACCTCAAGCCTGAACATTGTAATGCCGGCCAAGCCCTGACTGTAGAGACCTCTGTTGGCACACGACATTGCCATGTAGAACTTGACGCAGCGTATAACCCAAACAATAGTTTATTGCGCAGCTAGCCACTAATACCAATAAAAACAACACCGTGGGCTATTGCTAACCCACGACTAACGAGAATATTATGAGCGACACCAAAGTATTGCCAGAAAAAGCCCGTATTGCCATCATTGGTGGGGGCATTATCGGCACCTCCGTTGCCTACCACCTAGCCAAGCGAGGTATTAAGGACGTAGTGCTGATAGAGCGTAAACAGCTTACTAGTGGCACCACATGGCACGCTGCAGGCCTAATAAGCCTTGCATGGGCCACACCTACCCTTACCAACCTAGCCAAGTACAGCCATGAGCTGTATGCCAGTTTAGAAGAAGAGACTGGCCAAGCCACTGGTTACAAACGTATTGGTAGTATCTCCTTAGCGCGAACAGAAGCGCGTTTAGAAGAAATTAAACGCACCTCGTCTATTTGTAAAGTGTTTGGTGTGGAATCAGAAATGATCGACAATACCCGCTTAGCAGAGCTTTACCCTGGTATTAATACCGAAGGGATTATAGGTGCGCTTTACACCCCTGGTGACGGCCAAACCAACCCCATCGACACCACCATGGCATTAGCCAAGGGTGCCAAGATGAAGGGCGTGGAGATTTTTGAAAATACGGTAATGGAAGAACTGCTCACCAAAGACAACGTCATTACCGGAATTCGCACTGACAAAGGCACCATGGAAGTTGATCAGGTGATTTTATGTGGCGGCATGTGGACTCGAGACCTTGCTAAAAAAGTTGGTGTGCAACTACCTTTATATGCCTGTGAACATTCCTACATCGTTACAGAAGAGATGGAAGGACTGACACAGCGTCCGGTATTGCGTGACTTTGATCGTGGCCTATATTTTAAAGAAGACGCTGGAAAAATGTTAGTTGGCTGGTTCGAAGACAACGCTATTGGACTCCCTATGGACAAAATAGCTGATGACTTTTGTTTTGGACAGTTTCCCTTAGACCAAGATCGTGTAGAACCCTATCTTTTAAATGGCATGGAAACCTTTCCACAGTTGCAAGAAACAGGGATACGTACTTGGTTTAATGGCCCAGAAAGTTTCACTAACGACAACCTTCACTTGCTTGGCCCTACTCCGCAAATAGACAAACTCTTTATAGCTGCAGGCATGAACTCCAAAGGCATTGTGCTGGTGGCGGCGTGGGTAAAATCATGGCTGACTGGATGATTGATGGCTTTCCGTCGGGTGACGTAAGCGAGTGTGATTTACGCCGCCATCACCCTGCCCAACAACATGACGAATATGTATCTGAACGCATCCCTGAGGCCTTAGGTCATAGTTATGCAATGCATTGGCCTTTTTACCAATACCAAACAGCACGTGACCAAATTCATTCACCCTTGCACCAAGAACTTACAGCCGCAGGCGCCTGCTTTGGTGAAGTGTGTGGCTATGAGCGCGCCAATTGGTTTGCCAACCCAGGCCAAGAAGCAAAGTACCAGTACAGCTACCAAAAACCAAATTGGTTTAACAACACCAAACAAGAGCATATGGCAATGCGTGAAAGTGTTGGCATTTACGATATGTCATCATTTGGTAAGTTTGAAGTCACAGGCCCTGCAGCCGGCAAAAACTTACAGTACATTTGCGCCGGCAATATCAATATTCCCGTAGGTAAGGTGGTGTACACCCACTTTCTTAATGCTCGCGGCGGTATCGAAGCCGATCTAACTGTTGCGCGCACTGGTGAAACAACGTACTGGGTGATTACGGGCATTAGCTCCCACTCAAGGGATTGGTGGCACCTGAACCATCGCCTAATCGACGATGTATTGTTGCAAGACATTAGTATGAATTTTGGCGCCATGGCTCTTCAAGGCCCTCACGCACGCGAGGTGTTGTCTAAAGTTACAGACACAGATTTAAGTAATGAAGCTTTCCCATTTGCTTCGGGTAAAGTCATGGAAGTGGCTGGGGTACGCATGTGGGTGCAGCGTTTAAGCTACGTTGGCGAACTGGGGTGGGAGTTGTTTATTCCTGCTCAGCACACCGCCACTGTATACCGTGCGTTATTTGAAGCGGGTAAGGCATTTGGCATACGCAATGTGGGCATGCATGCCGTTAATAGTGCCCGTATGGAAAAAGGTTTTGTGCATTGGGGCCATGATGTAGGCCCAGAAGACACCCTATTTGATGCTGGCCTTCAGTGGGCCGCCAAGCCAGAAGCGGGTGACTTTATAGGTATTAATGGCTTTAAAGAACAGCTTCAATCTAAAAAATCTACCCGCAGATTGGTGCAGTTTAAGCTTGATGATACTGAAGCAATGTTATTCCATAACGAGCCCATCGTCATGAATGATGAAATTGTTGGTTATCTATCCTCAGGCATGTATGGCCATGCCCTAGGCAGTGCTATTGGTATGGGCTATGTAAACGCTCCAGACTTGTCTCCGATTCGCCTGTCAAAAGCAAAGTTTGAAATCGAAATTGCTCTTAAGCGCTACTCTGCTGAAGCCAGCTTGTACGGCTTCTACGACCCTAAAAGCCTGCGCCCAAAAGCGTAGACTTTAACCTGAGTTCACGGGATAGGTAGTTTATCTCCCCATGAACTCAGCTGTTACTTGGGCAATGACAGCACCAATTACATGACAATCTGCGTCATTAAACGTTAATGGTACTCGAAGATCTAGGGTTTTTTCCAAAGCCCTAAGGGTATTCGGTAAATGAGGCATGGGATCAATGTAGTGCCAGCTGTCATAACGGCTAGTGAACGCCTTAGGCTTATCATCGCCAAACCATTTAAGCTCTACGCCCTGAGCTGCACAGGCAGCAATAAAGCCAGGTATTTGCCCAAGGTCTAGGCCTATTGGGCGAAACTGAATTGAGCTCCCCACAAAAGACTCTCTGGCATCTCTCACAGGTATATTTAGCCCCTCAATCGCTGCAATGGTGCTATGCAAAATAGCATAACGGCTGTTCCAGCGTTGACAGTTTTTATCCAACCCTGGCAATTGGGCTAAACCTATAGCCGCACGTATGTTGTCCATGCGGCCAGACATATTGGCGCTGATTAAACGTATATTTTCAAACACCTCAGGTGATGGTGCTGCACCATGACGCTCATAAAGCATATAAGACCCAGAATGCATAATCAGGCGCGCCGCAATTTCTGCATCATCTGTGACCACTAGGCCACCCTCACCAGTATTCAGGTGTTTATAGGTTTGTAGGCTAAACGCTGCAACTTGACCAAAATTACCAGACTTTTTATCACCCCATGAACCACCCATAGTATGAGCACAATCTTCTAGTACTTGCAGGCCTAAGTCATTACACAAAGCCATCAGCCGGTCCATATCAGGAATATGCCCACGCATCAGTGATAACAACAAAATTTTAGCATTGCTGCTTTTTGCCTTAGCCTCTAGGTCCGCTAAATCTAAGTGATAGTTTTCATCAATTTCTACCAATACTGGTTTACCCCCAGCGGCATGAATAGCACCTGGAACTGGTGCTAATGTATACGCATTGGTGAGTACTTGGTCCCCTGATTGCAAACCCATAGCTCGCAGTGCAATATGTAACCCGTAACCACCGGAGGTGCACGCTAAACAGTATTTTCGGCCTTGGTACTGGGCAAAGTCCTGTTCTAACAAGGCCGCATCTGATAGTTCTTCACCCACTGTGTTGTAGCGGTGTAATCGACCTGAATCTAGTAATTCCATGACCCTTTTCTTTGCTGTTTCAGGAATGGGTTCTTGCTGGGTAAAGGCTTTATTAAATTGTATTTTAGACATCACTAAAGCTCATCATTGTAGACAGCTGGGTAACATCTCATACCCTATAAAGTAGCGCAAGGTTAACCTTACAGTAATCCGTAAAAACACACTAATGAGGTTAAATAAAAAGTAAACATATAAAAAGTGTTTTGCAAAAGCCAATACAGTTATGATTTCAATTTAAATAATAACCATCACATCATCCCACACTACAGAACAATGAGAGATTCGATTTAAATGATTAAAACTATAGTCCTCAGTTTAGTTGCTATAACATGCACTTTAGCCTTAGCTGCAGCAGGTGGGGCGTATTACTGGTATTCTAACGCTGATGTATTTGGCGCCCCAATGACTGCGTCACAGCAACAGGCCTACCGCCACTCAAAAAACTTTTTAGACACTCAATTTGTGAATACCGTTGAGACTAACTTAGATCAATCTTTTGGTCTTATGATGAGTTCATTATGGGATTATATAACTGTTCAAGAACTGGCTCCGGAGCGCAACATTGACGTTGTCAAAGTGGACGTGTCACAAGTCAACACTATCATTAATAAAACCCAACTTTTGTGGTTTGGTCATTCCTCGTTTCTACTGCAAACCGCCAACCAAACCTTGTTATTTGATCCAATATTTAGTGGCACAGCTGCACCCCACCCAACTCTTGGCAGCAAACGTTACAGTAAAAACCTGCCTATCGAACCAGCACAACTGCCCCCCATTGACGCGGTCATAATTTCTCATGATCATTACGACCATTTAGACTACCCCAGCATTATGAAACTAGATGCCAAGGTTAAACATTACTATGTGCCCCTTGGCGTAGGGCAACACCTATTACACTGGGGCATTGCCCCAGAGCGCATTAGCGAAATGGACTGGTGGCAGGCTAAGGATTTAAATGATATCAAGCTGACGCTTACCCCTGCTCGCCACTTTTCTGGCAGGCGGCTGGGTAATAGCAACTCCACGCTATGGGGTGGGTGGATGATTGAGGCACCAGAGCAGCGGATATTTTTTAGCGGGGACAGCGGCTATGGCCCCCACTTTAAAGAAATTAGCCAACGTTTTGGCCCCATTGATATCGCTTTGTTAGATACTGGGCAATATAATTTTCGCTGGCAGGCCATTCATATGGTGCCTAAACAAAGCCTGCAAGCTGCAAAAGATTTAGGGGCCCGTATTGTAATGCCCGTGCACTGGGGCGCTTTTACCTTATCGTTACACCCTTGGGACGAACCTGCAGAACAAACAAAATTACTCGCACAACAGCAAAACCAAGCGTTTGTCATTCCACGAATAGGCGAATTAATGCAGCTGCTCCATGAACCTATAGTGAGGACTTCGTGGTGGCAAAAATACTAAAAAAAAAGCCCAGATAAACTGGGCAAAGTCACTCGGGAATAGGTCTTACACTCGTTAAGAATAGATCATAAATGTATTTTTGGTGGTCTTCTCAAAAACTAACTAATCGCTAAATACTGCATTCGTTAGTTTCACAGTGCAATTCAACATCAGCTGCTGTAATCGCACTCATGTTAAACATACCGCGGCCTGTAACCGACGGAATAACAATGTGAGCAGGCTTAGATAAACCGTGAACAAAGGGCCCAATAAGCAAAGCATCAGTTAAAGAACGAATAAGTCCTAAGGTAATGTTGGCTGTATCTAGGTTAGGCATGATCAGTAAGTTTGGCTGCCCCGTAAGTTTTGAATTGGGAAAAATAGTCTGACGCAGCTCTTCATTAAGGGCTGTGAATGAGTGCATTTCACCTTCAATTTCCTCGTTAGGGTAACGCTCGCGAAGTGTGGCAGAGGCCTGACGCATTTTGTTAGCCTGTGGGTCGCTGGATGTACCAAAATTAGAGTGAGATAACAGCGCCACTTTAGGTTTAATACCAAACTGGCGCACAAAGTTCATACTCGCTTCAGTGGAGGCCACAATCTCTTCTGCAGTTGGATCTACAGTTAAAAACGCATCTGCTAAGAACAATGGACCACTCGGCAATAATAATGCACATACGCTAGATATGTGTGTATCTGGTGTTTTGGGACCAAGCACTTGCAAAAGAGTTTTGAAGTGGGTATCAAAGCGCCCTACTTTGCCACAGATCATGCCATGGGCTTCATCTAAATCCACCATAACAGAAGCTAAAGCGGTACTATTATTGCGCATTTCTTGTTTGGCAGTTTCTACGGAGATCCCTTTGCGGGCAACTTTTTTGTGGTAATGCTGCCAATAGCGGTTATGCAGGTCACAATCTTTAGGGTCGAACACTTCTACATCTTCACCTAACTTAAAACGCAAGCTCAAACGATCAATAGACGCTTCCATCACGCTCTGGCGGCCAATAAGAATAGGTTTTGCTACGGCTTCATCCACCATAGCTTGCATGGACATAAGTACATCATCATTTTCGCCTTCTGCATAAACGATTCGGCGCTGCGGGCCTTGCTTCGCTTTTTCGATCATGGGCTGCATAAACAAGCCCGCCTGGTTTACATAACCTTGTAACTTAATACGGTAGGCGTCTAGGTCTTCAATAGGGCGAGTGGCTACACCACTTTCCATTGCTGCTTTAACGACAGCTAGTGGCACTTCTTCGATTAATCGTGGGTCAAAAGGCTTAGGGATGAGGTATTCAGAGCCAAACTTAAAGTTTTCACCAGGGTAGGCTGCGGCCACAACATCTGTCACTTCTTTACATGCTAGGTCTGCAATTGCTCTAACACAGGCGTGCTTCATCGCTTCGTTAATTGTAGTGGCACCACAGTCTAATGCACCACGGAAGATAAATGGAAAGCACAATACGTTGTTTACTTGGTTAGGGAAGTCAGAACGTCCAGTGGCAACTATGGCGTCGGGGCGAACTGCCATAGCCAGTTCAGGCATAATTTCTGGTGTAGGGTTTGCCATCGCCAAAATAAGTGGCTTTGGCGCCATACTTTTCACCATGTCTTGAGTTAACACACCAGGGGCAGATAAGCCCAAAA
>Ga0138258_1306266_pt1 | contig 14201 bp, 20 predicted proteins | sample RNAICE20151110_FD_105263 | JGI IMG/M metagenome (GOLD analysis project Ga0138258, IMG submission 105263) | Metatranscriptomics of polar marine prokaryotic and eukaryotic communities from Arthur Harbor ice station, Antarctica -... | ecosystem: Environmental > Aquatic > Marine > Unclassified...
GAAGAGGACCTCGTCGGAGGTGTGGGAACATCAGCAGCAACTTAGGCACCTTCAGCAGGTCTGCCGAACATTCGCTCATATCTCGGAGAGAATGAAGTGATAAGAAATATTGGAGCTAAATCAACCAATGCCACGCATGCTCCGGAGAAATGCGTGGCAAGGAGCTCTCTGTTTGAGAAGGACGCTCATCGAGGCCATCAGATGAGTAGAAGAGCGTTTTCATGCAGCGAAATGGAAGAGGAGCTCAGGAGAGGGCATTGCCCAAAGAAGATCAATTTTGAAGCAGAACAGGCCGATTCGAGAGCTTTGGTTACCAATTCAAATTTCAGGGAGGTCCTGAAGAGCCAGAGCATGCAGAGAACCTCGTTGATTGGCCACAAGAGAGGACTCAAGAGAGATGGTAGAGAGTCAAGGCTGTTGTATACATTCACATTCATCATGGCTTTGGTGCTCTTTGCATCGGCTGTGCTTTCGGCCGACATTCCGGACTTCGTTTCTGGGGTCTCTGGCTTGCCTTAGAGCGGGACCTTACAGAAGACGACAGATACAGACCTTCCCAGTTGTGGGTCAGCTTCCGATGCCATGTTGCTCGACAACAAGCAGCAACTCAGTGAGTCCAGCTTCATCAAGGTCGATGTGGAGAAAGCGGACTACCTCGATAAGGTGAAACTCCAAGACCACGCCGAATCAAGCTGGCCGATGACAGCATCGATGCTGGCCACATTTGAGTCTAGAGCAAGCACCAACTGCACAGACAGCACAAAGATGGAAAAAGCTCAAAAGTCGACACCAACTCCGGCCGCTTACAACCAGTCCATTACTTCAGAGAATAAGATGATCAAATCCTTCCTAGATCAAAGCGCTGTCAACTTTGAGAACTCAATCGGCATGATGAACAAGCAGCAATACTTCGGCGAGCACGACAGGGACCTCATGACGGCTGGGTTCTTCCTGGAGGATGAGCTTCATGCCAGACTCCACGCTTTGGCAAAGATGACGTGCAGTGTGGTGAATGATGATGATCAAGAAGAAGATGACCGATTTGAAGACATCTTTGGAAGAGCTAATCCACAGAAACAGCAGCTGCACCAATTCTGCAAGATGACCGATGGGGACATGGACTCCTATGACGGGAACATTCCAGTCGTGGAAGTTGAGGATTCTCTCGATCTGGACGATAGCAATTATCAAAGCGGTGACGAACTTGAAATTGAACTCAAGTCTGATGCATTCACGAAATTGAGTCCATTCTTCAAAGACAAGGCTTTAAGGTCTCAACAAATCGTTCAACTTAAAAAGTGCTTGAAGTTCCATATTTCTCCATCTGTTCAAAAAAACACGACATTTTACACAGACATGAAACATTTGGCTTCCAAGCGCGATCCTCCAGAGGCAAGGCTCTCGTACAAATACTATACTGGGAGATTCCCTGAGCTCACAGGTGCAACTGGCGAGGCCTTGAATAAGGACAAGATGCTGTACAATAGCAAGTCAATTCACTACAAGGAGCTCCACTTCTTTGACGATATGATTAAGAAGATCAATGATGAGAAGGAGATGTGGCCTGGAATCAAAATCACAGATACCAATGCCAATCAAGACCACGTCAAGAAGGATAAAGATCCAGATGGAGCGCCGGCAAGTGGAAGATCAGCTCCTGGTTTCTCTCCGCCATTTGGAAGCTTCTAAAAAGATTTGTTTGGATCTCGTGCAGTTCATCCATATCCAGTTGATGAAATGATTCTTGGTGAAAAGAAGCGAGTAATTTCGAAGATATTGAATATGAAAGCGTTGCATCATCATAAAGAGAATTTTGAAACGATGGAGAAATATCTTCTTGATGCACCGACTTCAGATGCCAAGCAATTCTCCAAGCTGTTTTTCACTTATGAAGAATCAGATTATGTCGAGGCTCTTGCTCAGGGGATCAAGCCACGGAATATTTTAGATTTGTCCATCAAGAATGGTCATTCAAGGTTTTTTGGAAGTGATTTTGATATTTCGCCCAAAAGCCTACAGTAATCTGAGCCCATATACCTGGTGACTCCAAAAATGGAGACAATCAAAATAACGAATACGAAGCACAAAGGCCAAGGAAATATCGGCAATATAGTCATCACTGATGTGTTAACCAGCTCTCCAGAAGTAATAGCATTCTTGGAAGATAACCAGACTTTTCCGATCACTTTGAGGCCATCTCAGTCGATCAAGGTTCAGCTGGTTGTGACAGCAGAGCACTGTGGCCACTTCGAAGCCCTTCTTTACTTCTTGGTCGATAAGAGAATTTTGGTGACTGGATACAGCGCAAATGTGCACCCAAACAAGTTTGGACTGGCCCCGATCTACTACGATAGAGTCCAAGACCGAGACGAGATCAGCCATGCCCTCAACGTGGCCAACCCATACCCCAAGTAAATATATGTGGAAGAATTCTACATCACCAATAAACAGTTCAAAGCCGATTTCAAATCAGCTGCGCAATAGTCCACAAGCTCATCCCACAAATCGAGCAAGAATCAGATCAATTTCATCATCGAGACAAATTCAAATTGAACTTTTTGTAATATTCTGTACAAAGCAAATATCAAGGCTGACATTGAGGAAGCTGTTATCGTCTTTCGATTTTCAACTGGTGACTTCATCAGGATTCCTTTCTACGTCCGCACTATCAATACCATTTTTGAGACCAGCCCAAGCCTGGTGGATTTTGGCCTCATTCAGCTAAATCAGTAGCCGATGAAGATGAAACTATCTGCAAGAATCAACTTGAACAAAATTACGAGAGTCTCTGATTACTTTTTGCCGCTGGACCAGCCCAATCTTGATTTTCAACTTTTGGAGCCACCTGGAGACTTGGTAGCTGACAAGGCCAAAAAGAATTCTCAAGACAAAGATACAGTCAGGCCAAAGCTACACATAGATTCAAATAATTTTGCGACTCTACAGATTGGTCATGTCTACCTCAATCCACTCAAAGCGCAGTTCATCGCCACCTCGATCAAGGTCGAGGTCCAGCTCAAAGAGGGCAGGCAATTCAGAGTCAGCGAGTCACACGGTGAACAGGGACAAGCACAGAGGGAGACCACCTTCGTCGAGATTCCCATCATCGGGAGTGTCGTCAACCATACCAAATTGTTCTCCGCAGTCCAGTTTGGCAGAAGCCAAAGCATGCAGAACTCTCAACCATTGCCTCTCTATCTTCTGGACACGACAGAAAAAGTCCAAATGCATCCAAACGAGACCAGAAAAGAAGTTCATATTGTTCCAAATTTCATTTTGAGAAACAATTTGCGCTCACCCATTGTGGTTTCCAAGATGATCTTTCCTGAAGGCCTTTAGAATAGCTTTGCTGAGATGCAGCACCACAATAGCATAACACAGTACCTGTTGAAATCGAGCAGCTTTGAGCAGCCTCCAGGCTCCACCGTGGCTTACGGAGACTTGGTCATTCGAGTGAATAGACTGAAGTTCAGATAGGGATATCAAATCGTGTGGCTTGAAGTCAATCAGACTTTGGTGCCAGCACAGGTGCAAGTCTACAGCAGAAGCCTGTATTGCTAGTGGTAGTCGAAGGCTCAGCTGATCCAAGACAAGAGCTCCAACTCATCCAAGATCTGGAATGAAGATCAGCAGAATGTGACTTTGTGCTCTGGCTTGAAGGATATTCATTTTGGGGATCTGTAGATCGGAGTTCCAAAGTCCAAAATTCTGAGGATTACAAACGTCAACCCGATAGCGATAAGCTTGGAATAGGCATTCAAGAGCTCAGTCGATGATTTATCTCTCGAGCTCGAGAAGGTCACCGACAAGCATGGCAAAACAATTGAGCCTGTCTGGAGAGTTGATCAGCCGAGCAATGCAAAGAAGATCACGACTCAGAACGTCGAGATAATGAATACAAAGAGGACCAAAAAGCTGATTGGTTTGTCGATATAGCCTTTAGAATCGGTATACCTGAGGCTCAAAGTGCTCTCGCTGACTGCGAAGACCAGAGAGTCCAACTTGGAATTGAGACTGGAGCCAAAAGACTTTGAGAACATCAATATCACTTACCGATACCAAGTCTATGAAGGCTCTTTGGCATTCCAGCCGCAAGTCTATAAATTCTTGCCCAGCTTCCAAGGGATGCCTCAAGACAAGATCCTGACTGCGCGCTCAAACTTCTCAAATCCAGTCGAGATCTTTTCGTTGAAGTCCAAAGATCCGCGAATTGAAACAAGAATCTTGAATAAAGAGATAAAACCTTGGAATATGAGCATCAGCGGAATCATCACCTACGATGCTGGCAAAACTGGCATGGAGAAGCACTCAGAGTACATCAAATCCATCTCCTAGTTCAGCATAGAGAATCCACCGACGTTGCAAATCGATGCATATAATCTGCAAAAGATGCAAGCCAAGAAGAACATGAAAGGAGCCACCCATTCCGGCAACTTGGACATCTTCCAGAGATTTCAAAGCCTAAGCGACAAAGAAATCTTGCAAATCATCAAGAACCTGGAGCCAAACGACGAAGGAAATGATGCATCAGCTGCCCAAGCTCACCCACTGATCTCCATGAACCTCAAAGGGGATGACCATGGAGTACAAGGGCTGCTCAAACAAAATGCTTCTTTCATTCAGATTCCGCTCAAGGACTCCATGAAAGGAGCTTCTGGCTTCGACCCAGATTAGACTTTGAAAAATCTAGAGGGAGTCGGATAGCACAAGGGCTTCAACAATAAGCAAAACACAGGGTTGTTTTCTGCACCTGATAAAGATTTCAAGGTTTCGGAGTCGATTAACTACCGAGACATCCTGGCATGGAGAGAAAGGCAAGAAGAATGGAGAGAGCTGGAACGCCATGGCAAAAACATCATCAATTCAACTTTGGAGATAGAAACATCGTTAATCGAGGACATGCAGATTCCAATTGAGGCCAGCCTCAAGAAGCCCGAAATAATTCTGAATGACAGTCTTGACTTTGGTGAGATACAAGTCGGCTAATCAGTTTACAAAGACCTATTGATACAAAACCCAACATCAGAAACTCTGAAGTTCCAATTATTCGTCGGCTATGACCTCGATGACAGCTACATTAGCCGTCAGACGGATAAAATTGCATGGATTGACAGAGGAGCTTTCAGAGACAAGATGCAGAGGCAAATCGATATCTACATGAAGGGCGTCAGCCTCGACCTGGTCGAATAGATCGAGTACATGTTTGACAAATTCAAGCAATAGAACGCCAGCGATCTGCAAATCAACTACGACAACGTCAAGAACAAGTCAAGGAGGGACATCATCGAGATCTTGCTGAGCTACAGCTAATAGAGATCAGCCGATGACGACAACGCCTCCACCGGCATCGATGAGATCTTGAACTACTACAAAGAGTTCGACAATGAGCTGCAGCAGAACTATGTCAGCAAATACTGCACACAGATCTTCTTGGACCACAGCAACATCTACGAATACACCAGCTTCAAGCACTTCTATGACGAAACGACAAAAGGAGATATGAACATGCCCACTGACAAGTAAATCGGATGGAATGCCTATCGTAATAGAAACCAGCTGTTCATCTCTGAGAAGGAGAACTCTGTCTCTCAGTGCTTGTTCACGATCTAATATATTGGTCTTCTGGAGCGGCAAATGAACATCAATCAGAAAGAGCAAGAGATGGCCATGGCTGATGGACACAAACAGGAATACTGCGATGATCATGATTTCACCATTCAAAGTATCCAAAGCTACTACAAGTGGCTCTATCTGAATGTTTATGATTATGATTGGAAGATCAATAACAGCATGGAGAAGTGCAATTTGACCATGCCATTGGAGCAGCTTGAGAATCTCAATTCAGTAGATGGGATCACCTAGGTGCTGAGATCCATCTTCTATCACGACACCTTGCAAACTTGGAAAAGGTGGCAGCTGGCCAGCAACAGATACCAAAGATCGCTGCTTGAGGCCCAGGCTACTCAAAGTGGTCCAATTATGCAATACCAAGAACGATATATCTACTATTTGAGCAATATTGTCCCCTACAACCATGTTCAATATGAACGATATATCACAAAGGAAGAAAGAAAGGGATTTGAAGCAAATTTGCGCAAATTGGACTTGTCTCTCGATTGGTTCAGAACTGGCAAGGTCAACATCGAAATCAATAATCCTGATTAGATCCAGCAAGTTGTCAACAAAGCTTGGGAAGACGAACTAGAAGAGAATAAGAAAAAGGAAGAAGCAAAAAGTCTCGATGCTTATGGAAATAAAAACTATTTTGCCAAAGCTAGCGGATTCTTCAAGGAAACCTTCTTCGAGCTCTTCGAGTTCGTTGGTAAATTGCTTGAGTATGATCCTTATGAATACACGAGTATCAGTCAAGGTGATAGAGCCAGCATCATCAACCCCTTGAGTAGCATCAATGATCGATTCAAATTGAAAAACAAGGATATTCAGCAGATCATGATCAAGAACAACGTGCTCCAGAGAGCAAGGAGTGTCCAGAAAGCGGAGGCTGCTGGGCGCAAATCAAAACTCAAGCAATCGCAAAAGCAGCCCCATGAACGCTTGCAGAAAACAGAAGCTCCACTTGCTTAGCACCCAATCCATAACTTCTATCTGAATCCAAAATATAAAGAAAAAGTATTCTAAGTACCACCTCATCAGAATTTTACAGTTAAAGATGCAGTCATTTTTGAACCATAAGTGATCGAACAATAATTCAATGCCAGGCTTCATTCTGAATTAGAGCAGATGAGAAAGGAAAGAAGTGAGCTCCTCTAGAAGCTCCAAGATGTGAAACCAGGAGCTACTACTCATGATCACAAACGAGAAAAAGATTTCCTCACCGAGCTGGAAGCTGAACTGCACAACAAAGCAGTGCGAGCCACCAAAATGCAACTGTTGATTAAGAACAACCTCACCATCATCGAATCGGTCCAACTCAAAGGCTATGGCACTTCAGCTATGCTCGAGCTCGTGGACGTGCGAAAGGATTTCATCAGGGTCACAGAGGGGGCTGATAGGCGAGCAGCACCAGTGGTGCAGACGAAGAGGGTCAGCGTCGCCGACATGTACAAGTATGAGCTAACGACATTCAAGAATATTTCTGCTACAGCAAGCATGGACGTGTGGAATGACCTCAAGGTCGAAGAGCAGCAAAACGGGTTTATCAGGAATATGTCTCAGTTTTTGAGGAAGAGTGAGTGGACAGATGCCAACTTGCACAAGCATCTCGCTGGATCAGAGCTCTATGTCATCAACCATCTGTTCGATGAATAGACGCAAGCTGAATACTTTCGGAAACAAAAGCAATCGGGCAAAGATCTCACCGTGACTTAGCAGCTCGTCGCCAACAGCTACCACCAGAAGAACTTCTTGAAGAAAAATGACCGATTTATGCTCAGCTTGAAAATGCAGAGCTTCAAGAATTATATTCCGCTGAATATCCCGATCACGGATATCTTCAAGAAAAAGGTCCACCTCGACGGCAACAAGATGCAGCATGACCAGCAAGCAGGGTCTCAACCGCAAGAGCAGCGCACAGTCGGCTCCCTCTTTTATGTTGACTAGTCAGAACTCGTCTACCCAGACGAATCGATAGATCCAAATGACCCAGACTGGGTCATCGAGGACGAGAGAAACAAGTCAGTGCAAGAGCAGCAGAAGTACACGCAATAATTCTAGCAGAAGATGATGGAGTTTGTGGATAGACCTGATTAAAATTAGAAGTAGACCCTGAAGCAGCAAGTGTCTCAGACCCTCAATAGGTGGGACACTCAGGATTTCAGAGTTGATTTGAATTGGACTGACTTTGAATATCATGTGCTCAGAAATCAAGTCCAGCTTGTCAAAGATCACACAAGAATCTTGGTCTTCCAAAACTCAGGAACTCTACCTGTCAAGATCACGAGCATCAGGATCGATGAAACCGAAAATTCTCATTGTTCTGATCCTTGGGGCATCTTGTACGTGGCCAACTGCAAGAAGTACACTCGATTCACACTCTCGCCAAAGTAGAAGATATCATTGCAGCTCGTCTATCATGAGGCCTTCCAATTTGTAAACACCAAGAAGACTCTGACTATCGAGACTGAACATTTTTCACAGAAGTTCTATCTTGACTTTTCGATTTCTGAGCGAGCACAGAGCTTGGCTCATAGAGTTGAGAATAAATATGTTGGGAATGAGAACCAAAGCAACTCCAACTTCATGTATTTGGTGCAGTTCTTCCATTTGATATTCATAGTTGCATTGGCTTCTTCTGCCGTGATTGTGATCATCACCATGAAAAGAGTTTACGACGACCAGGTCATGATCATGAATGGAATCTTCCCAATCCTTGATATAAAACAGGTCAAGCTCAGACAGCCTGACAAGAGGGCTGGCTCGACGGGCTCGGAAGCACCTGATCTATCAAGCACCATCTTTTCTCATTTCAGCAATCCAGACTATGGTGGGTCACTCATGACAAAGAAGGAGACTATGGACCAATATGTTTTGATCAATCAGAAGGTCAACTCCAACCACGATCCCAAAGATTTCAGTATCATTGCCAAAAGAAAATATATAAACCAAGTTCTGCCGAATATCGCTCACAAAGACAATGCTCCTGTTCCTCCAGGTGCAGCCAGCAGCTCAGCGAATGAGAAGACATGCAGGTAGATCTTCATATCCGATGGAGAGGTGCATCGATCCTACCGCAGCTGCAAGACCTTGAGCACAGCTCAAGGTCAAGCTCTCGCCAAAGAAGCTCTTGCATATGCGTAAAAGAGCAACTTGGTGATATTTGAAGCACAGAAGTAGGCCAGCTTGGTAATGGCTGAGCAAAACAAGCACAGGTTCCAGGACCATGCCAACGAATTTGCAGATGCTGAACATAGACTACACAAGCAGAGCTAGATCCAGCTCGAACAGCAGATCTTGGCAGAAATGAGCAAAAAGTCACCTGAAGAACAGTTGAATACAGGTATCAAATTCTCCAGAGATGAGAATGGAGCAGCCTCCTATGTATTTGTAAAACTGGATGAGGTCGATGCAGAAGACATGCACAATGTCAAGAGGTTGTCGATCAAGAGTCAAAATAAGGTGTCTATCGAATCCCTTGACAGCGAGAATATACCTTAAGCATATGATGCCATGAATCAACCAGAGTTGGCCTCTATGAGTAAATAGCGATTCCTGAGAGCTGCTTAGAATCAACATGATTGGAATATGACGGCCTTCAAGGAGAGCATGGAAGAGGAGAAGGCGTCAAGTCAGGGAGGTGATGATGTCGATGTCGGCGATGATAAAGCGGCGGCAAGCAAGGTGCTAGACATCGACGAGTGGAATCGCAAGCAGTAGTCGAAAGGTGCGAAGCTACGGCACTCAGAGTAGCCAGAGATGATGCAAGGTGCATCTGATCAAGATCAAAAACGAGCAGATAACTCAATGAAACCAGCGAATCAGCCTCTCTCTAAGAAGCAGAAGAAGTAGCTGATGATTCAAAAACAGCAAGAGAATGCAAGAGCAGCTGCTCTTGCGCGCCAACAAGAAGCAATGCGCAAAGAACGTGAGAACCGTGAGCGAGAAAAGCTATAATAAGAACAGCAACTCAAAGAGTAGGCAGCGCTTGAAGAACAGAAACAAGCAAATGAAAAAGCAGAATAAAAGGAAAAGAAGCAAAAAGTGAAGAAACTTACCAAAGCACCTGAAAAAGAAAGAATAAAGACTCAAGAAAGAACAAGAGTTGGCAGAGAATACCAAACGTATCGAGTAAGCGCAAATAGAGTAGGGAATTAGAGAAGCAAGGCTGAGAGAAATACGAGAAAAGCAACAGCAGGAAGCATTGAAGAAGGACGGAAGTGAATCAGATTCGCAAGAAGAGAAGAGGTATGCTGGACCAGAACCTTCATCATTGATTGAGCAGAAGGAAGAGAATGTCATCGACATCCAGTCATATCATTCATCTGAAGAGAACTATCAAAGAGGCAAAGATGAGCAAGATCTTAAATACAAAAGAGATGCTCAGGCTCTCAAAGACCAAAGGTCGGAGAGAAGTTAAGATAACCAGGAGCAATGGGAGCAGATCCAGACTGATGAGGATGACTCGAAGTCAAGACGCTCCTTGAACTCAGGGTAGCATCGCAGAGCAGAAAGATACCGAGGTGAAGAAGGCAATGGCACGACTGCTAGCTATCGTCCCCACAGAATCGTCGATTTAATTGGGCATTCAGGTGACAGTCAAGAATATCCTGCCAATTCCTTCCTCTCATCAAGGAGTCATCAAGAAGTTCATGTCAAAGAAGAAGCAAACGATAGACTAAAGGATGATAATTTCTGGGCAAATTATGAAAAGAATCTTGGAATTGGTCAAGAGAAGCATGAAGAACAACCAGGAGTGGATCAGACGATGCAATCGAAATTCAAGATGTCAAACGAGAACTTCGCCGAAATGCAATACACTGAGGCATCTCTGGAGCAGGCCATGCACAATTAGGATGACGAACAACCAAGTCGGCGCGAACAGGCCACCTCAGCTCCAAGAGCGGCTGATGCTATATAAGAAGACACCAAAGACCAGAAGATGGCCACATCAGACCACGATTCCCATAGAGGCATGCAGTAAGAATACTCCGAACCAATCAAAAATAAGATCGAATCAGAAATCCATTCACTTCCTCACCATCAAAAAGATGATTCAACTACAGAGAGCAAATAGGAGAATGCAAGCTCGAGCAGGAACCCTTCTGAAGGAGCCAGTGCCAGCCAAGATGAAGATTCAGATGCAGATTTACCTCTATTCTAGCAGAAGAAGTATCTGGAGAAGCAGAAAGAGCTTGAAAAAGAGCAGAAGAGGAAGATAAAAGAGCAAAGAGACAAAGTCAAGAATTAGACCAATGCCATTTCTTCCTCAAAACTTGCTGAGACGAAAGGAAGAGGATCAGGTAAGGTGGAGCCAATTGCAGCCCCTAAGACGGCCGAAGAGAAAGTTGAAAGAGTGAGACGAGTTTATGAAAGTACCAATGACGACAGATATGATCAAAGACAGGCTGAAAGGATGACATCGAAAGAGAAAGCTGCTCGCTTGGCCTTGATTAATAGCCGAAATCCCAACGCAGACTTCAACAACCCAAATAACCCCAACTACAAGGGCCGCTAAACCAAGATCTTAGACAGCTATCAATCGAAGCCAAAGGGCAAGCCACTGAGAGAGCGTGAAAAAGAAGAGAGAGAAAGCCCTGACCGTTTCGATAATAGAAGAGAGCATTACATCGAGGACACAGCACCAAGACACGATAAGGAGATATATAAGAGATCGAAGTATGACCAACATCACTATGCTTCTTACTATGGTGAAGAATCTGATGAAGATTTGAGCGCCAGAGATTATCATGCCTATGATGAGGAGCACTACTACAAAAAGTCAATATATCGGCGCTCTGACTTCTATGAGGAGGAAGGCACCAGGTACAGGGATCGCTACGATGAAAGGGACAGGTATGGTCAAGTACCCAACAACCGGTTTGGTGCAGCAGCAAGTTCAGCCTACTATCAGCAATACAGAGGGCGTGGCAGAGGTCGAGGCAGAGGAGCAAGCCTCTATCAGCCACAGTACGAGGACGAATACTAAAGCGTTCATTCATCTCATAAAATAACAGCAGTTTACAAAGAAGACTGGATTGACAATAAGAAGCAAACGAAATATACAGGCTATGCAGACGATGATTATTACTATGATGAACAAGAGGAGAGGTCGAAGTACGACAAGAAGTGGATGAATGTGCGACAGCAAGGAGACGATCCTCGAGAGTTTGAGCGAGAACCAAACTTTAGATATAAATAATCAGTCTCGAGCAGAAAGGAAGCGCCAAATGAAAAGTATAGAGATGATGCCAGAGACTCAAGAGAAGAGGAATACTATCTATCAAAATATGATCATGATCAAGTCATGCTCATGAGGAGATATAGAGGAAGGACTGGAGCTTATCCAGAAGGCAGCAGAGGAAGAGGAGAACGAGGAGGCTACATCCCACGTGGAAGAGGCGCTGTTTATCCAGGTTCCTCCTCGCAATATCAATATGGCTATGGCAGAGGCAGAGCTGCCTATGGCTCACAGGCTGAGGCCTATCAATTCAAGCCGAAGGAGAAGGATCCATAACAATATCACCAACAGGCAAGGTCCGACTCCAAAGATGCTGACATGGAAGAAGAAAAAGTTGGCCATAGAGGACGAATCTCAAGCCGAGAGCATAACTACCATAACCATAAGAACGCGAAAGTGAAGTATATTCAAAAGTCTGCGCAGTCAGGGATAAGCAGCGGATCTGCCGACTCTCAAAAGTCAGAGCAGATGAACAAGCAGGAGCAGCAATTGGAGTCAGATAACGAAGAAAACTACTCAAGCGCAAAAGGAAGCAAACTCAGCGATGACAGCCAGGAAGAAGCAGCAAAAGGAGAGCAGAGTGGATCTCAAAGATAGGCTCTGGAGCAAGCTGCAGATCAACACGACCAGAACATTCAAGATAACGAATCTGAAGAAGAACACTCGAATTAAGAAATGGACTCAGACCTAGACGACTAGCAAGAGAAACAAGAATCGGAAAGAGATCAGCAATTCAGCAAGAAGAGCGACTTCGATGATGAACAAGCAAATAACAAATCAATTTACCAGACTTTTATGGATGTGAGCAGCATCTTCTCCAAGCCCATTCTTGCCTTTGGCAAATAGAGGTCAGGAACGAAGAATAAATCCAGATTCTTCAACGAAGAGCTCGAAAAGGATGATGATGATTTACTATTGGACCAACTGAACCCAGCTGCTCTCGATAATCCCAATGCATTCCAAGAAGATGGTGTATAGCCAGTATAGAATATCATTTTCAGCAGCGGAAACCTATTTCCAAATAGTCAACAGCAACAGCCAAGATAATTTGGTGGAATAAATGCGCCTCAGAACGATCTGGGCTCAGAAGGTCAGCAATCTCTGTTCTCACCTTTTGGTCAAGGTCTCATGAACACTGCAACCAACTTGAGATTCCGAGACCAAGACTTCAGCTTGTAGAGCAACCAATATAACCCAGGTCATTCTGAAGGAGACGAAGGGAGCAGCAATTATGCAAGCAATCCATTAAGCAACTAGTTACGAGAGGATTATTTCAACGTCGACCAAGATCAGTAGATGCCAAGACCATTCAACCAAATGGAATTCAACCAGAATCTACAAGCAAGCATGCAAGCAGATGGAATGAATCCAAGCATAGAAGCTTACAACTCCTCTCCTCCTAACTCACACAGAGGTACTGGCTCCGGTGGAGCTGGCCTGTCTTCGTCGAGCTTTGCGAATCTGAGGAAGAGAGCACTTGATGCTGGGAGGTAGCAAATGATGCAGAATATCATCAAGGACGCTCATCAGCACGAAGAGGGGAGAAACTTTGAAGGCGAAGATGCATAGGCGAACATAAAATCAGGAATCTAGTGGTCTTCGCTGCAGTCGATGAAGAAACCTGGAGGTGACGCACACAATCAGCCAGGGTTCCCAAGTCTTGGAGCCCTACCTGTGCCAAAGTTCCTTCAAGAGCAACGTGACAAATTCCAAGCTCACGACTCGCAGATGAACCACGAGGCAATGATGGACTCTCAGGAATTCGCTTATCAGCAAACACCAAGTGATAGCCTCTCCTCCATCTTTACCTCATCATTCCCACAGAGCTCCACGGCACCAGCTCAACAGAGAGCTGGCCAACTTGGCTACCAGTCCGCGCCGATGCCCTCAGCTGCTCAGAATCAGCAGCAGTACCTGGCTCAAGTGCAGGACCAGCAACGCCTGAACATGAATTTCAGGATGTCTCCTTAATAAATGCCAGAGCAGCACGCTCAGATGCCTGCAGGTAGAGCAGCAGCCGATGAGGCTACAGGCTAGAGGGCGTCGCCAGTCCAGGCTCCAGAGCAGCTGCCTACCACAGCTACCGAGGCCGTCCATGCACCAGCGCAGCCAAAGAAGCTGAGCCGCAAGGAGCGATACGACAAGTTTGAAGCCACAGAAACTAGGAAAGCAGGTATTCCCCAACCTCTCGCTCCTGACCGGGCCAAGGACCTGAACGACCAGGCTGGCACCCCAACCTTTGAACGCCAAGATGCCAGCGACCGAGACTGATCCAAGAAAATGAAATTAATTAAATGAAAAATGATAGAAGAAATTAAAGAGAATTACTGAATTTATTTAAATCAAA
>Ga0138258_1158357_pt1 | contig 13993 bp, 23 predicted proteins | sample RNAICE20151110_FD_105263 | JGI IMG/M metagenome (GOLD analysis project Ga0138258, IMG submission 105263) | Metatranscriptomics of polar marine prokaryotic and eukaryotic communities from Arthur Harbor ice station, Antarctica -... | ecosystem: Environmental > Aquatic > Marine > Unclassified...
ATTTTGAACAACCTTAAGAAAGAAATTTAAGACGAAGACAGCAAATTCAAAAAAGAGCGGAACGCCTACGAGCTGAAGAAGCTAGTGAAACAGACAGGCCACGCAGAGAACCTGATCATGTTCAGCGCAGACAAAGCTCAACTGGACTTAGTCACTTAAAAGAGAATGCTGCTGTAATTGCGCCATTACCAGTTCAACAGGCTGGTTCAGCTCATGGCCCGCTATCTCTGCGACATGCTTATAGAAGTGCTTTATGAAAACCTGCTAGAATTTAAAAGTGTCTTCCGCAACCCCCTCAGCCACACGTAATTTGAAGTCTCACTCTGCTTCAACCGCAATTTGAAGTTGGACACTGACCCCACTATCGCTGACCATCGCATGATCTTCGAAAACCTATTCGCAGGGTGTGAGGAGGCTGTCCTCAAGAATAATTACTTGTAGATCTACATGCAAGACATGGGCGCTCTATACTTCACAGACGTCCAGCAGAACCACCCTTTCTTCAAGATGCTGCAGTAAACCCCAGATTCGGTTGTCCGCTAGAGCTCATAACACTCAGCTTCTATCGTACAGCCCAACTCTGGCACTCCTATGATGCAGAGGAGTCAGATGGATAATAAGTCCCAGCAAGCTGAACTCTTTTCACCCTCTGCCAGAACTCCAGGAGCGAGCCGTCTCAACTAGAATACGATTCAGGGCAATACCCATGGCCGTGGAGGAATGGCTGAGCACACCACGAACATCAACGCCATGATGGTGTCCCTCCTAGCTACCCAGGGAGAGCAGAGTTCCAAAGACGCTTCTAAGGTAACTAATTAAAGCACTCTAAATTTGAGGAGATTATTAGTTCACATGGAGAAGACTCTGGACAACAAGGTAGACTACAAGGGATTCAAAGACACCATCATGAACCAACTGGACGTCGACATCAACCAAGTCAAAGGCAAAATTGTCGCCTGGGCTGAGGTGGAGGAGGTCGCTACCTTCACCAGGAACTGGGAGTCCAACCAGAACTCCAACGCCAGCACCCAGCTTGACACTAACTTCTACAAAGAAACCTGGAAGACCCTCCTCAAATTTAACAAAATCATCGAGGAGTCCTTGCCTCCATCCTACGAGAATCTGGGCACAATCATGCTCGAGACCTTGACTCTCCGCAAGCAGCTGCAGGAAATGCCCCGCAAGATCAAAGATTCGATCAGACAGAATGTGACTCAGACCATGGAGACACAGACAAAAGTCCTGCGTGATGAGCTAGTCCGAACCAAGGACGTGCTTGAGCCTACCCCTCACACGCTGAATGTCTATGTTGAACAGGTGAACACCCTTAAATACATCGACTAGAAGAAGGCCCAATACTAGCAATAATACGACACTATTATCTAGTTGAATAACCAGTGCAAGGAGGACAACGTGCGGGTTCAGCCCAACCTCCAGTACTAGATAATTGAAGTGACCGAATTCTATAACAACCTCGATGACTGGATAGCGACTACCAAACAGAACCTGAAGGACAACAAAAACACCATGGAGGAGATCATGCTCCACTCCTCTACTGCTCTCAGCAAGAAGATCAAGAGCTTCGAGAAAAAGTACTTGGAGAACTACCTGAAAGATAAGTAGAAGCTGGAGGATCCTGGAGAGACACTCGAAGAACTTTTCAAGAGATCAAAAGCCATCCACGAGATCAGGAGTAAAGTGACTCTCTATAAAGAGTTCTTGAAAATGCTGTATGAGGATGAATCGAAGGACAAGTTGGATAAAACAGCCAGAAGAGAGAATAGAGCTAACAGAGAATTGACCTGCACTAAGGACTACGAGAAAATCCAAGAGATGCATAACACCACGCTCAGGCTTTGGAAAATTCTATTCTACTGGAAGAAGAGAAAAACTATGTGCTACAGTGAGCCCTTCTAGAAACTGGATCTCACGCTGGTCATCAACTCTATCGCCAAAGTCCAGACCTTCTTCAAGGACAAGCTGAGCATAGAAGCCTGCCAGAACAAGGCTGGCCAGCTACTCGTTGCCAAATAAAGCAAGGGCCTTGTAGAGATCACAATCAAACAGGTCTAGGAGTGTAATGAAATTGTCACTTTTGCTAAGACTCTAAAGCCTTCTGGTGGCGACCTCTACCAGAGACACTGGGAGTAGATCTTCCAACTGATCAAAGCTCAGCACTTGAAGAGCTCTACAACCTTCACCATTGTTGACCTAAAGGAGCACAACATCCAGTTACACAATGAAGAAGTAGATATGATCATCAAGCACGCCAACACTGAGAGACAGTACGAGCAAGTCTTCGTATCGATCAAGGAAGCCTGGGAGAAATCTAAACTTAAGATTATCCCCTTCAAAGACTCTCTCAAGGACTATGTTCTGGTCAACACAGAGATCATGTAGAGCGCAATAGAGGAGAACCTAGGAACACTCGAAAACTTGCAGAAATCTTAATACGCCACTCACGTCGCTACAGAGATTGGACAGTTAGTCGTCAAACTACGCCGCATGCTAAACCACCTGGACTTGTGGATCACAGCTCAGAAGCACTGGGTCACCCTCGATCCTGTCTTCAGCTCCAACCTGTTTGAGGATTTCTTCGGAGACAACGTGAACCACTTTTTGGAGGTGAGGTCCTAATACAGGAGAATCATGTGGAGTTCCTACAGACACCAAGAAGCTACTTACAACCTACTGATTGATGGGCGCATCCCTACCTTTGAGAAGTTGACAGAGTACTACGCACTCCTTCAGAAACGCGTCCATGAGTACTTGGAGCAGAAGCGTCTGAAGTTCACTAGATTCTACTTCCTTAACGACAGTCAGTTCCTTGACTTCTTAATGTTGGCTCACTCCAACCACGATTTCTCAGTATACATCAACTTACTATTCTAAGGGGCTTAAAAACTTTTTATCAACAGAATCTAGACTGAGACTCTGCCCGGCAGTAACAGCGAGCACCAAGCTATCATGGGCGGAGAAAGTGTTGAATCTGACTTTGAAACAAGACTGGAATTATTCATGTAACAGGCTAAGCAACACATCGAGCCCTTGGATGCCGAAGAAGGCCAAGGCTGGGGCGAAGATGCTCCACAGATGCCTCAAGATGGTGAACTGTTCTAACGCAGTCTCGATCACGTCTTCCAGGTTGGCGAGCAGCCCTCTCATCTACCCAAGGGAGAAATGATGGCCTAGAGAGCCCAGGAGAAGATGGATAAAGGAAACCTATCAGAAGACAGACCAATCTCAGAAGTGTCGAATGAGCAGGACTCCCTCATGAATGATGACGAAGGCTCTGACTCTTCTCTGAGTGTACTATCCGATGAGGAAGGAGAGCGCACTAAGAGGAACAAGCAGCAAGCATACGTACCTAAGCTAGTCTTTGACGGAGAGCAGTCTCTCATGAGCTCCACTGGAGAACAAATTTACTAGGAAGCCATCCCAAAGACTTTCCAGCTTAAAGATTTCTCTGTGCTAGGAATGGTGTCTCACAGTAAAGAGCTTTTCCTTTTTGACCGCCATATCCCTATGGCTGGAAACATAGAGTAATGGTTGTTCAACGTTGAGACGGCGATGTAGGCCACAAACAGGAAACTGATGAAAAGTGCCATTGAGAGGTTTGTAACAGAGCCTATTGAAGAGTGGGCGCTTGACTACCCCTAGCAAATATCAATCTCTGTGCTCAGTCTCATCCTTTCACACGAGATAACTGAAATTCTTAACTCACACAAATACGACGCTGTCGCTGAAAGCGCCTCACAGCCTGCGAGTCAACAAGCCAGTGCAGCTTCTCTCGCTCAGAAATTGTCTACTAAGTCCATGGAGGAAATATGCTAGGAGATCCCTGGAGAGGTACCAACTACCATCGGAGATGTAGGCGACAGAGACAAGGTCTTGGAGAACGATTTTGGTGGCAAAAAAGGCCGTCGTGACAAAAAGTCTAAAGAAGACGCTGAGCGCGATAAGATGTCAGTCTATCAGATCTAAGTCATTCGCGAAAGTGAGAAGCAGGGTCGTGCTGGCCTCGACCAAGACGAGCAAGAAATCGTCTTTATGGAAGACGCGTTTGGCAAAGACACCTCAATTGTGGACAAATATATTTCAGAGTCTGTCACCGCTATTAAAACTGCCGAAGCCAGGCACAACATTAAAGACATGGCAGCTAACAACCCCTTACAGCACGCTCAGAAGAAAGCCTAAAAGAACAAGAAGTAGACCTACAAAGACTAGGTCCACTAAGTCCTCATGCACTCAGGCCTACCCGCTTTGTTTGTCAGAATAACCTTCTGGATTAACAAATTCATCAAGATTCTCAACCTTAACTAGCAGGAGGAGGCTCACTTGCACGTCCGCAGCACTTAGCTGTCTGGAGTCAACAAGATGAACTTAAAGACCATGGTCCTCTTCCTGAAGCACTAGCAAGAGCTAGTTGACAACCTCATCAATTACAAGGTCGATAAGCCTAACGATTTCGAGTGGATGTCTAAACTACGCATGAGCTGGAAGAAGACTGTCCAAGGCGAAGACGAGCACACACCTTTTATCTAGGAAGATGCTGTTGCTGAGTGTGGTGGATGGTCGCAGATGATGGGCTATGAGTACCTAGGATCCAGTCAGAGGCTCATGATCACTCCCCTCTCCTAGCGCTATTTCCTCTTCATGGCTAGTACCCTCAGAGCCAAGCAGCAAGTCATGTTCCAGTGTTGCCCAGAGCAGCAGACTTCAGTTGAAATTTTCGAAGAATTCGCGTCTATTTGCGCTGTCCCCTTCAAGAAATTCTAGTGCGGGAACTACATCAACTTGAGCTAGATTATGCAGATCATGAACGGGTGTGCCATGGCCCGTGTGTGGATGCACTTTGAAGACATGGATTAGCTGCCACTCATCGGCCTCTCTACCCTCATCAAAGAGATCCAGCTTATCTAGCAGCAGTACACGGTCAGGGACTTCTAAGCACTTTAGAAGAAACACAAAGCCAAGAACTTACTAATGACTAACGTTGAACCTGGACTGGAGAATGGCCCCTAAGCCGTGCCCAATGTTGGATTTGGAATCTTCGCTAGTATCTCAAGCAAGCTGAAGTAATCAAATCCTACTGTTTGCAACTAATTCGCGTAACAAGCCCGTTCATGCTTCAGAATAGTGAGTATGGCCAGGCCAAACATCGAGGCAGCTTTCCGTGACATTCTCTTTGTTGAAGGCTTCAGCATCCCCGTCAAGGTGGCTAAAATAATTAAGGACGTAATTAAAACATTCAACCTCAGAAGGAATGAGATCCTCTACAACAAGAAACCCATCATCCTGGCATCAGACATAGGCAGCAACAACAGCAAAGTGACTGAGCCTATTGAACAGGAGGACGAGGTCAACTCAGTCAATATCAAAGACGTCCGTCTCGCCATCAAGCTGGCCTGCCTGATGCGCAATCAAGAGTTCTCAAACTTCTACACGTAAGTAATGAATGGTGTCAACACGCCGGTGCCTCTACCCCCAGGCAAGCTTAAGCACGACACTCGTGACACCATTGTCTTCCACGATGAGATGGACTAGATGTACAAGGTTAAGTACAAGACCACTGAAGACTACTTGCAGGAGCATATCAAAGCCGATTATATTAAGGAAAAGCTACTGTAAGAGAAACACACGATCGATATCGAGGCTGTCAAGGAAGGCGTGAGAATAGTGTTGAAACAGAGATTCCTGACTGAATGGCAAGAGGTGGCTAAGCAAAAATTAATCAAAACTCACCCTGAGAAGGAATTCAGACCTGGGATGCGTAGGGAGCAGCAGAAAGACCCTACTGACCTGATAGACTTGAATGCTGTTGAGCATGAGCTAGACACTGTGATCCTTGAGTCCTTCATGTCCATAATAGATGGCCTCAAGAAGCTGGAAGAGAAGAACTTCGAGGCTGAGAAACTCAGGATGAAGCAGGCTGCCCGCCAGGAAAATAAGATGGAGACTATGAGGACTCTGACTGCCTAAGAGCCAAGTGCTGTCAAGGTTCCTGTCAAAAGATAGGCAATTAAGGTGGAGTCACTCAAAGAATACCTGTCTATTAACAATTCCATCACTCCCAAGCTGGTGGCTAATGGAACAACAATCAACGGAGCTAATCTGATCAGCACAGGGCTGACTGCCAAGTGGGACAAGATCCGCCATGCAACCACTATCAAGCTGGTACATTCCCCTGCCAGAGAAGCGAGAGAAGAGGAATTCCAAAAGGAAATTTACTGGGGAATTATCAAAGCTGCTGAAGAGCTTGAGATTGAGATTGACGAATCACAGATCTACAACTGTCTTGGTATAGTCGAGTACCTTCGCAGGAAGAAGTCAGTCGTCCTTCTCGGACCCCTGTTTACTGGCAAAACTTAACTCATGAAGCTGGCTACTCTCGCCCTAAGATCAGCGTTCAAAGTTTCACTCAGGACATCCCTCGTCAACCCTGTCACCTTCACCGACTCAGAGCTCTACGGACCTTCCCTAGCGATTGAACAAGGGCAGATTGAGGACTAGACTCTGCAGGGCAAGTCCGTTTTCCAGATTATCTTGTCCAATTATGAGCGCGAGAGAAAGCTAATGAGCTCTAAAGAGAAGAACAAGCTCATCCAGTCTATATTTATCGACTCTTAATCCGCTCCCTTTGACTTGACTGAAAGTTTCGTAGAATTCTTAGGCACCAGCAACCTCAGAGAGCGCGAGTATCAGAAAGAAATAGAATTCTTACTGGATTTCTAGAAAGATGACGTTACTCCCATGAAGTAAGGGCTGGTCTAGCACACACCAGTTAAGTTCCCCAATGGAAACGTCACCATGTTCCCCAGTGACATTTTCCTATTCTTCGAGTGCCAGAGCCTCGCCCACGCTTCACCTGCATTCGTAGCCCTCAACGGTATCGTCTCAAGCTAGCAGAGTGACTTGACCTACAAAGGCATCTTCTAGAGACTACTTAAGCAGACCATGCGTCGCCACGATGAGGCCTTCTAGGAGTTCTACCTGCCTAAGGAAGAGGTCACCAGATGCTGCGACTAATTCGTCTTAAGATTCATTGAGAGGCTAGGCAAGAACGACAACATCAACGAATGGTACCTGTGGAACATGAAGGCGCAGACTCTGCAGTTCTTTATCATGCTGAACGCCCTCCTGTACAGATTGTTTGATAACTGCTTCGACAACAGGGAGAACGAAGACCCTAATGCTTTCCCAATTGAAGAAGTAGGCAACGCCGTGCTCTGGAACATAGTCCTTATTTCCACTGTATGGTCTTACGGAGCTGTACTCAATGGTGACCTACGCAAAATCTTCGATGAAAACTTTTAGTCGTTCAGGTCGAAATTTAACATTAATTTCAACACCCCTATCAAGATTAAGTACACACTCTTCGACCTTTACTTTGACATCGAGCAGCTGCAGTGGGTCATGATAGGCGAGAAGCTTGACTATAAGATTAGAGTGATGTTTGACAAGCCTATCTAGACAGTGCTAATGCCCACTCCTGAGATCTCCCAAGCATGCTTCATTCAAGACACTCTGTTGTATTCCATGCGCAAAGACCAGGAGCTGAACAAGCACTTCAGGCTGGTTGGGCCATCGGGCAGTCAGAAGTCTGTCATCCTGCGCCACTCAGTCAACAAGCTCAAGTAGCCCTTCACCTGCCTGCCTGTTCCCATGAGTGCCTATCTCACCCTAGAGACGCTCAAGGCAAAAGTTGAGGAGAAGTATGAGCCAAAGAAAAAGAATAATTTCGTGCTTAAGGAGGCTGATAAGCCTGTATTAATCTCCATCGACGACGTCCACCTGCAACAGAATCTGAAAGTTGAAGTCCTAGAATTCCTGAGGAGTTGGTGCATCTGCAAGGGCTACTTCGATGTGAAAGCCCAGATCTTCAAGCGTATTGGCAACTTCGGAACCATGATGACTGAGAATTCTGAATTCCAGGCTACCTCTAAGAAGAGAGAAAGATTTTTGTTTTACACGACTACTCTCTACTGTGAAGAGATTGACGAGGACAGGTTTAAGCCCTTCGTCCAGTACTGGCTAACATCTAATGCGTGGGAGACCTGTGACATGGTCAAGAGGTTCTACATCCTGATTACCAACGCCCTCATGAGCCTGGTCACCAAACTCAGGACCTGGGACGTGAAGCACTTCGCCCATTCTACTCTCTAGAAACTACACAGATTCTAGTTCATTTCGAAGTTCACCTCCAATCTGGTCATCCACTCCTGCTCACTGACTCAAGGAAAGAAGTGTTTGGCGAAGGATCTACTAACAGAAAGGAAGAAGAGGCTATGGCTGAGATCTTCTGCTATGAAGCCATGAGAACGTTCGGAGACAGAATTATGCGCCCTAAGAATAGGCAGAAGTTCCTTGAAATCCTGGCTGAAATCTGCCATAAAGAGTTCAGGTGGGACCGTAAGAAGTACACTCCTGCCTTCCTGGAGACTCTTATCATGGGTAACTACCACGAGAAGACAGCTGAATCACACGTTAAAATGATCAGCATCACAACGCCCGAGCAGATAGAAGCTGCCAAGGAGAAGATCATCGCTAAGGTGACTGGCAACTCAGGCAATTAGCTGCTCTAACTCCTACTGGATGCTCCAAGTGGTCTTCATAACCTGTACAGAATGTCACGAATTATCTTCAAAGAGCAGCAACACCTCGCTCTAGTAGGACAGCCTGGAACCAGCAAGCAAGAGCTAATGCATCTGGTCGGACTTGTGAACGAGACCATTGTACTGGAACTGAACTCCCCTTGTTATGGAGCACCCTTGCAGTTCGCAGAAGCGTTCAGAAATGCTCTTCTGACAGCAGTCAAGCTAGAGACTACGCCCGTCTTCGTGCTCATAAGCGACCAACAGCTGAGAGACCCTGTCTATTTTGATTTCGTCTTCAATTACGTTTCCCAAGCTAAGCGTGCTGAGACTTGCATCCTCTTCACAACTGAGTTCTAAAAGCAGCTAGCCGACCTTGAAGCTGAATGCGTACGCAAACAAGGCATCACCCAAATGCCTTCTGACTAAGTCCTGTTCCTGCAAGCTGTTGGCAGACTCATGAAGTCCATTCACATCGTATTCCAATTCTCAGACATCACAGCCTATAAGGAGTGCTTCTCCATGTACCCCTAGCTGGAGTACTGCTGCGAAGTGATCTTCCTGGACGACCTTAACATCAAAGGCTACGAGATCATGGCCAGCAACTACCTTGAGAGAGCCAAGATCCACAGAGAGTTGATTGGAGATAACAACAACTTACCTAGGGCTCTCGTTGCTGTCAGACGCCTGATCAGAGACCAACTCATCAACTCCTTTGTCCCCAAGATCACTGGCAATTACGGCAACCAGCAAATCGATGAGTGTCTCAACTATGGCGCTACAGAATTCGTAGTCAACGACCCCGCCAAGCTCAAGGACTGTATTTTTGACGGTCAGACTAATGGCAGCTACAGCGTGCATGACCCTAACTTCCGCCAAATCCTGCTTAACATGCCACTAGAGAGGCAAACGATGAATAAGCATAGGTTCGGCATGTACCTGGAGCTGTTCAGGTTCCTGTATGAGTTCCTTGCTATGCACCTGACCATCAGGAAGACCTACTTGGAGACCTTCCTCAAGAAGTGCAAGCAGTTTGTAGGCTTCTTCAAGTCAGTTAAAGACAGCAAGAAGAGACTCCACAGTGACTAGAATGAGCACAACATGAGTCTAGCCATGAACAGAGACAAGATTAGAGACATCAACCGCATTATTGGTGAGAAGCAAGAAAGTATCAAGCGGAAGACTGCAGACATTAGAGAAATTAACGAAGAACGCACTGCTGTGAATGAAGAGTTAGACAAGGTTCTCACTATTAAGAGAGACAAGCTCAATCAGACCATCGACAGTCTGGCTAGCGTGAACAATTCCGACTTCAACTACTATGTCACCAAGTTCGGACTCCCAGGGTTCCCTCCTGTTGAAGCACAACTTATCCAAACACTTGGATGCGTCCTCAAGCCCGGTGTCAACATGGATAAGGACGATTACAATATGATCTTCATACAGGGGAGTTAGTAATTGAGCCTGCTAATGGAATAAGCCATGGACAAGGAATTCAGTCAAGATACTTTCTAGCAGCTTGAGAAGTTCATCCTAAAGTGCTCTCACGGCGAGTTCAGCCGCCAGTTAAGCAATACTCTCTACAACTTCCTACTAGAACTGTACCGCAAGCTCAACATCAAAAACACTATGGCAACGACTTACCAGAAAGTTAAAGAGCTCAACAGCCAGATAGTGACAAACGAATTCTCAATCAACTACTCAACCCAGTCCATCGAAGACAAGCAGAAGGAGCTCAAGATCCAAAAAGAGAGGCTGCACGAACAACTCAGTTCAGGAGTGTCTCTCAGCAAGAAAATTGAGGAGGCTGAGATCTCTCACATGCGAACAGAGCAAATATTCGAATCTGTGCAGAAGTACGCTGACAAGATAGAGAAAAGGCTTGATTCAGTGACATCCAGATCTCAAACTTTACTAGGAGATTCGCTCTTATTCTCGGCATCTGTTGTGTTCATGGGACCCTTCTCACCCAAGGAGAAGGAAAGCCTCCGTGCGTCCATCATCAAGCACTTGAGAGACATCCACCAGATCCACACGAACAAAGACTGGACTACCCCAACTGCTCTAAGAGCTGGCATCAAGCACAAGAGTATGTTCACGATGGCGCTGGAAGATATGGGACTGAAGGACTTCTTCAACGAGGACAACCTGCCTCACATGATGACTAAGAGTGACCTGACTGAAGCCTTATTCGCCCTCCTTTTTGCACCCTCATGCCCTGTTATCTGCGATCCTACTGGACAGATGCAAGATTTCATCCACTAAAGACTCCTAGTTAACGCCGACTTAAAGAATATTTCAGGCGCTGACCTGCTAGCGAATGAAAAGGTAACTAGTACTCTGTGGAACTAACGCTTCGCCCTGTTGACTGATGTAAATAGTCTGGCCAAGACAAGCTCAGGCCTGAGTTAAGACCAGTCCATGCTGCGCAGACTGTGCTAGTTTGTTCACAATGGCTACGACTTCTATTAGGAAAGGTCTAAGTAGATCAGAGAACTGAAGGTGGGCAACAGCTTCTTCTCTCACTTCAACCAGAACAGACGCATGCCAATAATCGATGCAGGGTTCGAGCACCTATCCTTGTACCAGGTCATGGTCTTCCAGAGCAAATTCGACTACCAGCTCAATGATGATTACCTCTAGAATGCCACTTTCATCTGTGCGAGCCCATCTTTCTAACCACTCAAAGCAGAGAGAAACGACCCTAACTTATTCGTTGAGAGCAAATGCAAAGCCGTGACCTCCATCAAGAAGGCTATCATCCAAGCGATCCTACCATCTTCTGCTGGCTATGAGGAGCTCTAAGAGAACCTCAAATTCGTCCGCAGCCGCATCTCCACTCTCGAGAAGAACTTCGAAAACTCTTTCCTGGTCGCTTCCGAGCACACTTTGAAAAATATGGAAGATTATTCTGAGCTGAAACAAGCTGTAGAAGACCTAATTCAAGGCCAAGAAGCATCGCGTGATTACAACAAGAAGCTGAAGGACTTGCTTACCGAGACTCACGTCATCTCAGACGCAGCACGCGTGATCTACCTGATGTACATATCGCTGAAGATAGTTTCCAAGGTGATGAACGAAGTCACTTACAGTTGGAACTAATTCGTGGTCGTCCTCCACAAGGTGATTGGCTAGCTCATCAAAGAGAAAAAGCAGGAGAAAATCGACGAGGAGGATGAAAAGCCTAAGAGAAGCAGCAGGCTTGAGCTGGACGAGATCAAGATAGAAGTGGACGTCCACTACTTCAGAGAGACAGTCCTGCCCTAGATCCACAAGATCGTTTCGTGCAATGTGAAGACCGAGAGCACCTCCTTCTTCAACTTAATCTTCGCTCTGCAGTTGGCTCACTCTCAAAACGAAATTACAGAGAGTGAGATGCAGTTCGTCATGAACCAATTTGTGTCTCTAAAGGAATTCTGGAAGTGGCGCCAGCCTAACCATGAGTTCGTGAACATGCAAGACACGTGCGACATGGTGGCGCTCATCCCTCTGCAGTCTGAGATGAGGAAGCCTTACCCAGATGTGTCAAGGAAAGTCTTTGATTTCGTGGAGACTAAGCTCGGCAAGAAGTTCCGCTACAACGATGCCTCCATGTTCTTCCAGTAGGAATTGCGCCATAAGTACAAGCTGACGGACTTCCAGCAGATCACTTTTGGCTTCATGTGCCCTGACTCAGAATTCAAAGGAAGAATGGTACAGTTTATGTACAAGACCCTCCAAGAGACATTCGAGTTCACCGAGGACTTGCCCAGCCTTCACGAGTTCCTGAAAGCCGCAGACTGGAAAGAGCAGCCCATCTCCGTGATCAGCTCCAGTGCCCTGAACCCAGTCAACTTGGTCACCTCAATCGCCAACTTCTACAAGCGCAGGCTCCTAGTGATGAGAGCTGACCCAGTGACTGAAGTGGCTCGCTCTAAAGTGCAGTCGTATAACTAGGCTTTGAGCGACAAGATCAACTCTCAGCTTATCGACTATGCATCCGTACGCCAGGACCACCTTGGTATCCACCAAGATAGGCTTAGAGGTCTGTCAGTAGGAGTAATTGCTGAGCCTCAGCCCACAGACGTACCTGTGGCTAAACAGAACTGGAACATTCTCAAGCAGAGGTAGGCCAATCTGGACGAAGGCTCTCTCATTGCTACCATGTCGGCAGGCGTGAACTCTCGACAGAAGCCGAACAGATCGAATAGATCCTAGAGTGCGCTAGAGATGGCTCTTGGGTCTTGATCTGCCCGGTGCAGTTCCCTCAGTATGTGATTAAGCTCAAGGAGAAGCTGCGTGAGATGTCTGCCGCAGATGAGATCTCAAATGAGTTCCGCCTGATCTTTGACCTGCAGGGAACTACCTAGAACGAGATTCCTGACAGCTTCCTGTTTGATTATAGCGCAACTTTCCAGCTCGGTGACGCCAATGTTGACCAGCTGAGCAGCTTTAACGACATTTGGAGCCGCGTGCTCGATGAGGCTTGCCTAGAGTTCCTCCAAGAAGTTCCCACCACCCAGACTCATGTCGAAGTCCGCCAGAAGCTACGCGAGCTCTAGAACAACTCCGAAGAGTGGGGTGCAGCGGAGACTGCCGCCCTAAAGGCATTTGAAGCCCAGACCAGTAGCGACCCAGAATAAATCGCTCTATTTAAAAAATATGTCTAAGAGAACGCCGATTAATTCTTAAAACAATACCAGGCTCAGAAGGAAGTCACACACGAGCGTATCAAGGCAGAAATTTAGAAAGAAAACGAGCGCAAAGCCGCTATTGTGGCTGCTGAAGTCCAGGCTGTCAAGGACGCCAGGTTCAGGAACAGGAACTCAGATAACGACGGCTCCTCAAGCCAGCTCGTGGGCTAATCCCAATCCCAGAGCCAGTCTCAATCCGGCGCAACTTTGGCGATTTCAAAAGCCCACCACGGATCCGCCCTATTCCTGTCGACCGTAGAAGCCGACAACGGTCTTATCCACGAGGTGAACACTGAGACCACCCAGTCAGTTCGCGCATCGAGGGACAGCCTCAAGGCCAACTCTTACCAAGCCATCCCCGTGACCGAAGAGGACTTGAAGGAAGAGTCGAAGGACCAGACGCTGATGCCACCCATTACTGGCCTGGTCGACATGCACGAATCGAGAAACCAGACGCCCATTAACGCGCTTAATTAGACTGGGAGTTTGGACTAGGACTTTACAGTTAAGATGAACGAGTCCAAGTCTATGGTGGAAATGCAGCCCAGTGGAGTAGAGGAGGCCGAGCACCCTGCCTCAGATGACGAAGAGTGAGAAGAGAACGATGACATATATGAACAAATTGAATTGACAAAAGAGATTAAAACAGTACAAACATTTCTTAACAAACGAACTTTAAAGCTAATAACTGAAACCGTCTGTCCTTTTTCAAATTTCAACCTCAAC
>Ga0138258_1158893_pt1 | contig 13935 bp, 23 predicted proteins | sample RNAICE20151110_FD_105263 | JGI IMG/M metagenome (GOLD analysis project Ga0138258, IMG submission 105263) | Metatranscriptomics of polar marine prokaryotic and eukaryotic communities from Arthur Harbor ice station, Antarctica -... | ecosystem: Environmental > Aquatic > Marine > Unclassified...
CAATTATTTTAATACTAAATGGTTGTATTGTTTTATTTGAATTATATTTTCTCTCTCCTCAAATGTATGGACTCCAGCCTATCCATGTTCTCCCGAGGACGTTGGGATCACGAGCCAGCTCTATCAGGATGTCGACTTGGTCTTCGGCAGCCAGATATCTGAGTGGTCTGCTCTGACTAAGGTGCTTATACCGAACGCCATTTGTTGGTCCTTGTATGACTCGCCCTAGCTGATCAAGATAGTCACCTTTCGCGTGGACTGATTCTGCCAGCTCCTTGTACAGGATCTTTACTGGATTTACGCCTCGCAGCTTCTTCTTCACCACTTCAATTTTCTTGCGAGGATACCAAGAGAACTATGTGTCATCGTCGTGAGGGGCACCAAGGGCACCAGCAGTACGGCTTGAGTCCTAGATCAGGGACGAAGATCGATTTGCCTGCTTGGCGTCTTTAAGCCAGTCCAGCAGGGGCTCTCTGACAAAAATTTCACAAGCGTCTAGAATGAGACTTTTCTTCTTCCTTAGAGCGCTGAGAACATGCACCATAGTGTGCTTATAGATGCCTTCGAGAGGGTGTGGTGCAATCACTCCTTCTATCTGCTACGTCAGTCTGAATGGCATCAGTTCTGGGACGCTTAGGTTGACTCCGCTCCCAAACGCGATTCCAAAGTCGATACCCAGCACCTCGCCGTCAGATGTGTCTACGAGGAAGTTTTCCAGATGGCGATCTCCGATTCCTAACAAATATGAAGCAATACTGAAGACAGCCATACTCTTGATGAATTGATTCTTGATGGTCAAGAAGGCGGACGAAGTCAAACACAGATTCTCAAGAGCACTTCGTAAAAGGAAACAAGGGAATGCTGACACATGGTCTTCAAAAGCTTTGGTTACCTCGCCGTCATCGAGTCTCAGCAAGGTCTGATGCTGTTGAGCAGGCCTGGTGATGTTTTTGTTGCCAGGAAGCTTCTGCAACCAACGCAGTCTTTGGCTTTGGGCTGCCGACTGCCCGAGGTCTTTGCCATTTTCGAGCCGTTTATGCTCTTTTGAGATAAGTGCTTTCATGGGCTCAGTGTTATCTACCCATTCGAAGGCACCGAGTCGATTTGTGACTGGGACAACTCCAAAAGTCTTGATATTGAGATCTCGATTTTCGCAAGCAGGATCTACAGCAAATATCCGGTTGATAATGGCAAATAGCTGCTAAACCCTCTGGTCGAGTCTCAGGTCCTCGCCACCCTTGATCAACAAGCAGTAATCTTTCTCGTTGCTACCATGAACAGTGATCTTCTTTGGTCTCCTGATGGAGCCCAAGACCAAGCATACCTTCTTTATGCTGGCTATCTTCACGTTTTTCTGACTTAGGGGCTCTTAGTTGAAGGCTGAATTCTCATACTAGCCAGGTATTTCTATGATGTTTTTGGTTTGATGGAACTCGTTGCAATCCAGCTTATCTAGCAATTCTGAGTATTTTGAAATTAATTCACTACCATAGAATAAGTGCTCTGGCTACATTTTACCATTGATGGTGTCCATTTCATGAATCAAAGCTGACGGATTCATTTGAAGAACCTTGCTTCCATCTCGACCAAAGCTTCTGGCAAAGACTGACTCCCATCTTTGGATAAATTGGCGGTTGTAAAGCCCGATATCTTTGCCAACCATTGGTTTCTCTGCTGTCATGATGTCGGCGTACATCATCAGAATAATCCGCTACACCCGCTGCGCCTTCAAATTGTTTATTGATGGTGCGGAATTGGTAGCATGCTGCTCCAGAGAAGGGTCTCGATATATCTCAGAAGCCAACTGGTACCAATAACCAAATCTATGCTCTGGAAAGATTAGGCAATCAAGTGCTTCCACCCATTGGTTTAGCATTTAGAAAGACTTAAACTTGTCTTGCAGGTTAAGGAATAGATGAGAAGCATCTTGTTGTCCTCCAAATGCAATTTCAAGATTTGATTCTATCACTTTGAATGGGTAATAGAGAGCTTGAGGATATTTTGATGCAATTTTGGCTACGATATTCGCAATGATGGAGGATTCTGGTCGATTTACTATGGCTGCGATCTAGCTTATCCATCTTAGAAATAGCCATACTGGAGTAGTCTTTGAGTGCTCGATAAAGTCATCTGCTACACTTTCCTGATATTTGCCGAGTATGTCAAGCATCCTCGGGATGATGTCTGATGCACGTAGATATCCCAAATTCAGCGCTCCAAGACAGCTTGAGATTGATTACTTTGCAAGGCTGTTCTCTGATTTGTTCATTACCTGGAACCCTTGCTTCAGGAGGATTTGTGGCCCTGACTTCTTGGTTTCCATTTTCCTGAGTAACTTATCTGTGAACTTAGCCATCTTGTACAGCACTTTACCCTATTAGTGGACTGTATATACGTGTTCTTCGTTGCCTTGTGATGGCTTTGACTCCACGAGACATCCACCTTGCAAATACTTCTAGATGTGCTCCAAAGAATTGAAGCATCTCTGCAAATAGATATTGGTGTTCTCAGAATATTGACCGAGCTCTTTCACATTCGTTTCTCTTGATGACTCATCCAGAACAATCGAAAGCAGTTTCTTCTGTAAATCAAATTTGAGAAAATTGGATTTCAACAGGGTTTTAATGTTCGCCAACGATAGACTGCTGACAAGGTGCTCTTCGATCTGGTTGCTTTGGCCAGCAAACAGGGTGCTCAAGTCAGAATGATTCTAATCCATTTTGTGCGTAAGAATACGATGCAACTTCTCAATCTTGGCCATTTTCTCGTTGTAGTTCATGTTGCCCAAATCTGACTTCCCTTGCTCTGCTTTCAATTTGATTAGAGGGACGATGGTCCTCATATCCTTTGCGTTGACCTCGCTGCGCTTGCTTTGAGCATGCTTCAGGTATCTATCTGAAGAGTCATAAGCTCCAATTTTGAATGCCCCTTTGGCTGTTTGGATGTGCAACATCACCTAGATGTCAGAGATGGAGGCCAGCTGTTGACCGATGACTGTATTTTGGGATGGCAATTTATCTTACGAGTGAGTAAGGGCATTCTGTAATGGGGTGCCTTGGAACTTCATGGCATATTGGTCGATGAAGAACTGGCGGGCCTGGGAAATATCATCCCATACACTCAAGGCGTCGAAACTAGCACTTGGGCTACGATCCTTCCAATTGATGATGCTTTGAATAATCTGAGTCATCTGGTCTTCTTGACAGCCACTCTGGCTGCTATCGATCTTCAGCAAGGATAGGAACTCCTTCATCTCGTAGATCTTTTGAATCCTCTGGACCAGGAAGTGCTGCGCTACCTGGCTCAGTTTGGTGAGATTCTTCCATTGACTCAAAAGCTCTGAAGCCTCGCGTTCGATGTAGATTCTGGCTCTGTCGTAGTCAAGCTGGGTCAAGAAGAGCATCGATAACTCATAGCTGAAGTTCTTTTCCAGCATGGCCTTCGAGTAATCGTCCCGCATCCAGAAATCAATCTACGCGGTGAGGCTACCCCAGTGGTCTGCTGACCTGAGTTGTGATCGGATCATCAAGTCGACCCGCTTGCAGCCCGAAGTCTCTGCAATCTCCTGCAGCTGCTTGCTTTGGTTGCCGTTGGATAACTCTGAGGCAATTTAGTCCCATTTGAGGAGCTCAGACTTATATTCCAGATTTTTTGTCTCCAACTCCTATCTAATAGCCTACCCAAAGTCTTGGCATAGTTGTGGGGAATTCAACGCGCTTTCCAACTCATGGAGGGCTTCTTCAAGTTTTCCTTTATTTTTCAAGTCCTGGGCACATTTAATGAGGTTCACAGCATGCTCTTGATTCTGCTCTGCCTGACTGGCTGTTTAGTTTGGGTCCAAATTCTGAGCCTGACTGAGCGATGGAGCTTGGACTTGGCTACCTTGCTTGTAGATGACTCCATCTTCCTGTGCCAGCTCACACCAGATGCCATGGAGCGCATCTTGGTTACCAATAATTTCATATAGCTTGATGAGCTTGAACCAATATTGCCTATTCTGGCTTGTTATCGAGTGCTTATTTTTGTTTATTGACCCAAGAGCTGGTGATGTAGCCAATGCAGCACCCTTTTTGCGTTTGTTCCTGGCCCCGCTCTCTTACTGCTCGTCCACGGGCTGTTATATGTTGCCCCTTATCAAGCTCTCCTCGAGCAAGATCAGGCTTGTCTGGAAGCTCATCGAGTGCTCACCAGTTCGCTCAATAATGCTGGAGTCGATCATAAAGCCGTCTATCTTGAGCAGTTCCATAGCAATCCGATGAGCACAGCTCACCATTGAGTAGTCATAGATCTTCGAAGAGCTCAGCATATTCTTGAGGCCGTTGCCTAACTCTTGCCGAACTTACTTGTCCTTTGAGCCTTTGTAAATTTCTTGGAAAATCTCCACGAATAATTCTGTTGCTATCGTCGAGTCAGATCTCACTATTGCCATTAAGGGCATGAGCACATCTTTAAAGTCAATCTGAATATCAGGCAACTCTCCGATCCTGTACCTTCTGAACAAACTCACTTGGCTTCTCCTCTGCTAGATTTGCCGCTCAATGAATTGTTAGTGCTGCATTCGACGTACCTCCTCTTGGCGAGCCAAATGACTTGGCATAGTGGCTTCGTGCATGAAGCGGATCTTCTAACCTTCGGTGACCTCCATGGGCTTGTAGGCGAAGTTTATCCTTCTAAAGAATTGGGAGAGCTTGCCAGCAGGCTTTCTAGCCTTCGGAGCAGGAGCAAGAAAGCCTTCACTGTCTTGAGAGAATTGGCCTGCATCGTCCTCGTCAGCCTCTTCACCTATTGTGAACAGCTGAGTGCCTCCCTTGATACCTCTAGGGTGATTCGATTGACCACTTTGTGCGTTGGGGTCTCTAACTGACTCCTCGTGTCGTTCTGGTGCTGCATTGGGCAGGTTCTTGTTGTTGATTCCGTAGAAGCTCGCAGAGAGTGTTCCTTAAATTGGAGCAGCTCTCCTGAAGCCTGCAATTAAAGCTGATGGCATAGCTTGGGTCTATGTAAACTGTGGAAGTTGGGTTGCCCTCACGAATCCTTGCTCCATGTGGGGCTCTTTTCCTTGGCCTTTGCCCTTATCTCCGTTTGTATGGGTTGCTGGCCTGTTGTGAGATGCGGCTGACTTGATCTGGTCTTGGTTTGGATTTGATGATTAAGGTTAGTCTTGAGTGTTTCTATTCTGGTCTCTGCCAGCCTGCTACCTCGATATCACATCTTTTGCATTTTGGGAGGCCTGGAGCATCTGATCTACTTGGGTGAGAAGAGGAGTCATCGGCTGAGATCTGTTGGTCATTCCCATCTAATTGATCATATTAAGATGCAGAGGCGCAAATTGGCACTCTTGTAATGGCTCTTCAAAGATCTTTCTGTCAAAGTCGGAGCTCCTGCTGGATACCTGGAGAATGAGATATGCAGCATTCGTGAGCCAGATGCTCTCCTCATCGCTGACGTACATAATATCCATGAGCTGTTGCAGCCTCACCACTGGGTCAAGGTCGAGTCGATTTTGGTCATTCCAGAATCCAGCGAGTTTGTCCCGTATCATCTGCGAGCTGTCGTTGAGTCCATGTATGAGCGATCCCTTGACGACCTCATCCTTTCTAAATTCTTCATATCGATCATATAAGTTTACCATCAGGTCGTAGAAGCGACCTCGACAGTATTCGTTCTTATTTTTGATGAACAAATGTTTGAGCTGAGGCACCACTGTCGCAAGGAGCTGCCTGACTGAGTCGACGCCTTGGAGCTCGGATAGGATAATCAAGAGTGAAACGAAGGATTGTTGGTTTTCATCGTTGATGTCAGCTAGAATGTCTTTGGATATTGCCATGATTGACATCGCAATCTCGTCGATGTCAGCCAGATTGCCCTCTTGTCTAGCAACCTTGATATAGCGTTCATATGTTTTGAATACTGCAGCCCGCATAGATCCGGTGAGGATGTCGATGAAGCTGATGGTCTTCATGAATATCTGGCGGTCACAAAGGAGTCGACTGTACTCTCGTGAGACTCGCTCAATTGAGTATACAAAAACATCATGCCGTTCTCTGACCTCGTTGGCGAAGATGGCGACTTTGCAGTGCTTGATCAGGTCCATGAAATTTGGGTGCTCTGCCTAGTTGTTTAGGATCATTCCCAGCAGTTCTGATGCAGCATAAATGATTTACTTCTTCTTGCTATCGTAGACCTTGAGGATGGCCACCATCAGTGGATCTATTGTATTGCCTGCGTCCATTTTGAATTTCTTTTCAGTGTTTGCCATAAACTCAATCTCCTCTTCAGGCTTGAGCAAAACTGGAATATTATAGCAGACCGCCAAAGCAAGGATTTCGATGGAATTCATTTTCCAGAGATGGCTCTCAGGCTTTGAGTCTGGAATAGAAATCATCCTGGTGATGAGAAGCTTGTCGATCGCCACCAAGTCCTTCCACTTCCTCATCAAAGTGCTGACTATCTGAATGTTCTGCTTGAAGATCAGCTTGATCTTGTCTGCAGAAATGGGAATCAATGTATTGATGACTCGAGTCAACAAAATCCTTGTCCGGGAGGCATCGCTGGGAACATAGTCCCAGGATATTAACATGGTGCAGAGATCGCGTAAGAAATAATGAAAGCCTTTGCCGTTCTTGTTTTTGCTGATAATGTATTCACAGATAGGCTCAAACCACAAATGAGCATGCGGTTTGAATAGCTTTGGATTGTTGGTGATGATCTTCAAGATGAATATTTTGATGTTCACATGAGTCTGTGGCTGACTGAACTCCTCCAACAGATAGTGAGCAAACTTTGGCATTTCTTGCTCATTAGTCTTCCATTGCTCTCCAAACAGCACGTTCATCCTTTCGATACTGCCTTTAATGTTTTTCATGCACCAATGTTTGTTAATTTGGTCCAGTTCAAATTATGATTCGTCATCTGGAATAAAGTCACCTCTTGGTGCTCCTTGCTCCCATTGTTGCTGCTCATTCTCCACAATCTGGTAGTCTTGACCAACTCTTCGAGAAGTTGGAGCGCCGACAGCAGCTCTGTTGTTGGAATGGAACTTCTTGTCAACAATCTCTTGCAATTTCTCCTCTTATTTCTTCAGATTTATTTGGTCGAGTTGGGTTTCAAATACCATGTTCTAATTAAACCTTTCGTTGGCACCCATAAATGGTGCAGTGAGGTATTCATTCATCATGTTTTGTACTCGGATACCTGCTATATCTTTGGTGCTTGTCACTTCCACATCAGCCAGCTTCTGTTCGATGCTTTTGAGCTCGATATGGCTGAAGTTCGTTTGCACCTTGAACTCGAATTCTTGCTCTGTGTCGATCAACAAGGACCATAGCGATTGGGTGGCCCCACCTTGTCTTGGATTGAACAGGAAATTTGCAAATGCTGCCTCTTTTGTCTATGTGCAAACGATGACTGAAGAAAGCAGTGAATACGCAGCACAAGAGAACGAGTTCTGCACAGATTGTAGAGAGTTGATATCCTTGACTTCGCCATGAGTGACATTGCTTTATTTCTCCTCAGCCTATTTCTCCTGCTCCTTCTTCATCATCTCTTGGCAACTTGACATGAAGTCTGGAATCTGCTCCTTCTTGCCGGTCGCTGCAATCTCAATAAGCGTCTTGGTCAGCTCATTTTGGGCACAGTTGTCTCCGTAGAGCTTTTTGTGTACCGTCTCCTTTATCATCTATGTCGGCAGTCGTCGATACATAATCTCATAAAAGATCATTATGAAGGCCTTTTCTCGTACCAAGTTGAAAAATTCGAGAGGCTCATCGAAGTGGTCTTCGAACTTCGCGGCTCTGAGCACCTCGACGAAGTCCGCATTCCACCGGACCATCACGTCCACGAGTCTGTCTTGAGGGCAAGTCTCCAAAATGGGGACGAGTACTTTCTAGGCAATAGCCCATCTGATATTATCGCAAATACTCTGATCTAGGCTTTTGTTCTTGAACTCTACGATGAACTCAGAAACTCGAGAAACGAAATCCTCTTTTGGTAAAATATTGATCTGTTGTGTAACAATGATTTTAATTGAATTTTTTAGGGTCTGTTCGAATGTGGTTTCATGCTCTCGGATAATTTGATAGAGATGTCGAAAGACTTTCAAATTCTTGGTGATTATGGCCATATTCAAGAAGGCTTCTACAATGACCAGAAAGTTTTGGGCTTCATTGCTCTGTGGTTTGAGTTCTCTAGATTTCATGGGAAAATGCATTTTCTTGACGTAATTGAGAGAAGGCTCTAGGCTATCGAATACCGTTTGGCTCTTAAGCTTGCCAAACTTGGAATATTCCTGACCCACACCTGATGAAACAGGGAAATCGGCAATGAGACTGATGAGCTTGAACACCTCTTTCTTGACATAAACAGAGAACTTTTCTTTGAGGAAAGCACTGATGCGTTTGATAAGGTAGGCAATGAATTTTTGACCATCTGAGCTGACTGAGTCTATCAGCAATGATTTGCTTTTGATAGCAATCAAGCCAAAGATTCTGATCTAGTTGATAGCGACATCCTTGAATTCGTGCTTTATTTCTTTACCACAATGTAGTGGAATATATTTGACCAAGATCTTCAAATTCTCCTCTCTGGACCTCGAGACTTCTGTGGCATTGCTCTCAGATAATTTCTCGATGATCGGAACAAACATCGAGTACAACTGTGCTTAATGGCTTTATTTTTGGCAACCAGAAATTCACCCAAACATGAATAATGAGGTTCTTTTTGATCTGCAGACTCTTAGAGTTTATGTTGCTAAGTCGAGTCAGACTATTTGCTCTGGGAGAAGCCAATGAGGTGTTGTTTCTGAGAGTCTGGAATTACTTGGTCGTTTTGGTCTATTTCCATCGCCAATGAAGGCTCATCTGACTTCCCTGGAGATAGCTATCGTCTATCAACTGGCTTCTGGAAGCCTTGTGCCTGATCTGTTTCTTATTCTTGTTCCGGCTCCTGAGGTTCGCTCCATCTCTCAGCGATGTACTACAGCAATATATCATTGCACTTATGGTATACAGCTGTTGCATTTTTCTATGTGATCCACTCCAAGACGACTTTGTTTGGGATCTTGAGCTTGCTCATGAACTTTATCAGGACTCGAGCAGACTCATTCTCGAATGGGGAGTCGCAGTTGAGCCAGAGTTCGATGACGTCCTTTAGACTTTTTGGATCTCTCTTTGAGTCTTCTTTGGCAGCTGGTTGTCCAGCTGTTGGCATTCCTCCTGCTTCTTGGATACCTGGACTCGCTGAATGCTCGTTGCTGTCCTTGGAGACTTATTCTATCAGGTATTGCTTCAAACTGGTATCAACTTCTCCGAGCTTGAGGAAGCCAAGGCAAAGAATCATCAGCAGTCTTGGTGAGTAAATATGAGAACGACTGGCTTGTATATTGCTAATATCGAGTAAACCAATCTCAAAAACTAGATTATTTGTAATCACAGATTTGAGAATTCCATTTACTCCTCCATCCTCTGGGTCACTCTGCCACTTCTTTTTCTGATTTATCTGTTGTTCATTTGCGCAGCTTTGGATGCTCGAGAGGTACGCCAGAGCTTGAGAACGCAGAGAAGATTCAAGCTCCTTGTCCTCGACCAAGAGCTGGAGCTTGAAGATCTGTGGAATGAGCACTATACAGACAGCGAGCTCGACGAAATACTGCTGATTGATGTCCCAAAGCTCCAAGCGCTTTACCTGACCGCGGAGCTTTGAACTCTCGGGATCCTTGATGAGGCCTCGCTCGAGGTCCTTGAGGCAGGACCGTAACCAGACCTTCAATTCTGCATCTTCACCTTAGTCCTGCATAATTTTGAGAACTAAATTGAGCAGTTTGAACAACTTGATGAGCACAACAATTTCTGACTTGGTGACGAGCTCTCTGTCTTCCTTGCTCACGAGCACCTGATCGCAGATCAATTGCTTCCTTTTGTCAAAGGACTTCTGAATCACATTTCTTAAAAACGAATTAATATTTTCAGCGATCTTGTTTGATCGAAATTAGAGCTTGTGCAATTCTGCTAAACTGAATGTGCCTTTAGTCAGAAGCCATGCCATGAACTCGAGCTAGGCTGTGAGCTGGTCGAATTTCTTTTTTGTGGAAATGAGTTTGTCCTTTCTAAGCAGTTCTTCTTGTTTTTGATCACGATTGGGGCCATTTTGAGGACTGCCAGAGCTAAAATCAATCTCCAGCAGTTGCATCAAGATGGATCTGTCCTTCCGGGTGACACAATAGTAGTCCCTGATCCACCTTTTAAAATCATTCGGAAGCTGTACTCTTTGGTTGGTCGATGGAGGGCTCTTGGTCACCAAGTTTTCCCAGAGCTTGATCGACTCCTCTCTGTATACGGTCTCTAAAGATTTAAAGCGTTCAAATGCGAAGAGTAGCATAGTTGTCAAGTCAGGCACAATACTCCTGAGTTTATTTGCCTGAAGAAGCATGTGCCATTTCTTAAGCATGACCTTTTCAATTTTTGGGAGGAGCTACCTGCACGTTTCGATGACTTCGTGTGATTATTCAAGCTGGTCGTAGCACATCTTGAGAGACTGAAGCACCGAGTGGCAGATATCGAGGCAGAAGCGGTCCACTAGAGGGTCAAACTCCCGGATGACTGCGAAGATCTTGTTGAAGCAAAGGACAGACGAGAGCCTTTTGAAGGGATCTGGGTGATTCGCGTTGCTCTCAATTCGCCTGATCAATGACTTAATGTTCGCGGGGTTTTCTGCAATCTCTACATCTGTCATTTACTTCAGGCTCCATTTTGCGAACTCAGCGACACCGTTACTACACAACAGCCGCAGAGCTGTGTTGTTTTTGTTTTGAGCTCCCTCTGTCAATGAGTCGAGAAGAGACTCAACCTCTGGGTGCTCGTATATTTTGCTTGAACTAAACCAACGCACAATCTGGAAGCAAAGAGGCTCAAAGAGTTGTCGAGAAATGAGCTCAACCTCTGTGGCTAGCTTGATCATGACTGGAAATAGCTTGGCATACAGCTTCGCGAAAGCAGCTGTCTACTCTCTGGATTGTTCATCTTGTAAGGCTGTTGCTCCTCTTCCGCCTCTTCTGTTCTATTTGGGTTTCTATGCATTAGTGCCAATCATCAGAATTATCAAAGCATGCAAAAATTCACATGCAGCTATTCGAATTTCCTTTTTGTTGGCATTTTGAGCAAGATCTACAATTCTAGGCAAACAGGAGTCCAGATATATATCAATCTTTTTATTATACAAAGGCAAGCTGAACTTTAGTCTCTTCTCTGGATCCCATCTGATGAAGTTCTTCTTATCGTGCTTCTTAGATAACTCATTGTTGATGATACTGTGGGCATGGCCACCGATCTTGCCAAGGAGGTCTAGTACCTTGTTTGCAATATCTTTTCTTGAAATTTTGGGCCTTCCAAACTCAGTCTCTTTTTGAAGTACTTGCTAATGAAAGTACTCTGGGTTCAGGTTCAGTTATTCAGACTCAATATTTAGGAATTCTGATAGCTTTGGCAAGATCTCTTAGTAGAGTTTGACTGTAGTATTTGGAGGGAGGCGGTTAAACCACTGTTCTAGCATGTTGATGCAGGTCATCGCAATCGTATTGTCGGTGAGGCCCAGCTCTAGAGCCTTGAGCATGACGCCTTTCCAAAGCTCCACGTTGTCGGTGCCGATGTCTTTGCTGTACAGTAGCGCCAAGGGTACTTGTAGTAAAAGGTCGATGCAGCTCATGAGCAGCTCATCCTGGTACTCCTCTGACTTGCCAATCAGGTCTTTGAAATATGAAAGCAGCCTATTGAATACATTGGTTTTCTCTCTGATGTCAATGTATTCGCCTCTGCCTTCCTCAGGTTCATGATGAGAACGACTCGCCTGACTTTATCCTTCAACTGCATCAAGCTAGCTTTATTCAAGATCTTCAACTCGTTGAGTTTCCTTTTTCTGTGTCCGCTCAAAGTATTTGTATTTGTTGCAAACTTGCATCGATGTTCTCAGGATCTGATATATTCTTGGGATGCGAGGTGTCTCAATCGACTTCTTGATCAAGACTTCAGAGAGCTATGGGAGCCAATTAAGGAGCCATTTGTCGTGACAGTGAGGCAAAAAGAGCTCCAGGAAGTCCGCCAGGCGTTTGAGATATTGTTAATGGTTGTTGTTGTTGGCACGATAGACTACTACTCCATCTTGATCGATGTGACCAAGCAAGCCCTCATCATCTTGGCCTTGTCCTCCTGGGACTTCGTTGTCGTCCTCTTGTTTTTGCACTCTGCTAACGCGGTAAGTCAAATTAACCTCTTTGATATCTTCAATGAGCGCCCGCATTAATTCATTGTATACTGTTCGGCAGGAACGCTCGCTCCAAAGCTGGTCCTTATTAAGCCACTCGCGCCAGAATTGGATTGCATCTTTCAAGCTCTCCTCTGGGCTTTCACCTCCGAATATTGCTGCGTCTGGAATTTTCAAAGTTTCCTGAAGAGTGGTTCTAACAAATTTTCTGATCCAAGGAGCAAATATCTGTGTATGCCGAGAAAGAGCCATGAGAAGTGAGGCCAAAGATTCGTAAAAGCGGTGCTTATACTTCTCGTATAGCTTTCTGTGGTTGCAAACACCAATTGTACACACTTTGAAAAAATGGGTTTGAATCCTTTCTGAAGGAGGCTCTCTGAGCTCCAGTAATATGTAAGAGTACGACTCGATGTAAGAGATCAGCTACTTCTGCTTCTTGAGGATATACTTGAAGTTTTGGACGTCTTCTTCAGGGTTTTTCTATTGCTCGAACTCTTGAACCAGCCTATGTTCGCTCAAATCAACGAGCCTCTCGAGATAGCTCAAAAGCTACTCTTCGCTCATAAATGTCCTGATGGCCTTAGAGAATACTCCAATTGCCTTAATGGCAGAAATCAGTTGAACATTATTGTTCTGCTCTTCAAGAATTGCTTAGAATTATCCTATGATTGTATTGAAAATCTTTTTGTCTATGGTCTGATCGACTGTCAGCCCGTCTGAGATGACCTGCATTAGTCGTCCAAGCATATCATTTGCAGCGTCACGTACTTCCATATTTGCATCAACACAGAGCAACAGTGTCAATCTTACCATAGGCTCAGCATGCCTTGGGATGATCGACTTGAATAGTGCCACATGAGCGGTGAAGAGTTTCATGGATTGTTTCTGGATGCCCTTATGACGTAAATCAGGGATCGGTTGCATTGATGTTTTAATTCGGACAAAGAGGCCCTCTATCTCCTCAGAGTCAAGAGTACAGCCGTCTTCCAGTGAATGGGAGAGACCTTTGATGATTCCCACTATGGCTCTGAATTCTGGCTTAGGGCTTTATAGTTGCTCCTTTAGCTCGCGATACATTTGATCTTGCGACTCCACGCTGAATTCACTGAGCTCGGGTCCAAACTTCTGATGACAGACTCCTATCAGGTGCCAGATAGTTCCTTTGACTGATGCACTGGGTCGTCTGAGCTTAATCTCATCCAGCAGACGCATCACCAGCTCCTTGGGCTGCATAAAGGTTCCAAGTGTTGACAAATTGTAGTGATCTATGATCCTTAAGTGCAACTACAAACCAGCCTCTCTTACCAGTGAGTTGGGATCACCGAGGAAGCTCTTCATGCAGGTGTCACTGATCTCTTTTAGGTAGCTGGCTGTCTATTGAGGACGTTGCTAAAGATACTCTATGATCAGTCATAAATGCGCTTCTTTATTCCAGCAATCAGCTTGTCATTCTCTCTCACGTTTTTCCGCAAAAACTCAAGAAGAGATTCAGGAGAATTGAATATTTTGGAGGAGATGAAAGCAAGATCAGCCTCTTGGTGCGAGCTGTCGTGCAAGTAATGCCGAAGCTCAATTATAATCTGCTGGCTGTCAGCAAACAAATACTTGTGTAACTATTTTAGAATTTCGTCTATTTTGGATTCCATTTCGATCGGTATTTTTGCTTAAAAGCCGCAATTTTTA
>Ga0138258_1719205_pt1 | contig 13054 bp, 21 predicted proteins | sample RNAICE20151110_FD_105263 | JGI IMG/M metagenome (GOLD analysis project Ga0138258, IMG submission 105263) | Metatranscriptomics of polar marine prokaryotic and eukaryotic communities from Arthur Harbor ice station, Antarctica -... | ecosystem: Environmental > Aquatic > Marine > Unclassified...
GTTTTATGTTTCATATTTCATTTATATATTATATTAATTTTTCTTCTATAAATATCTTTAAATTCTTTAATCAATCTTGAGCATTTAGGTTTTGCTTGTTTTGGAACATCTACTAGTACTTCTCATATTCTTCTTGCTGGCGTTTCAGAAATGCAGGATCTTGATCGCCGCCGAAGCCGAACTGGTCGATGTCATGGTCAAAGTCTTGGTAGGTATCCAAGTCATTGTTATCCAGGTCGGCGAAGTGACCAGGCTCTAGGTCGCCCTGGTCGTCAGGGTGCTGGTCGTCTTCTTCGTTCTCACCGAAATGGACGCGACCACCTCCTCGTGAAGCACCTCCAGCGGTCTCGTGGTCTTCGTGAGCCAGATTCTTGGAATGTTGCTAGCCTCCTGAGGGCAACGCTGAGCCATGCTCGGCCAAGCCAACGCCGCCAGCAAAAGGATTTGCAGGAGCCATGCCGACACCTGCCTCTTGTCGATGGCTCTGGGTATTCTCGATATCTGGCAAGTCCGTGAGGAACTCCTTGTAGTCGTCCTAAGCACCAAGATGTTCAGCTTCTGGCTCGTTCAAGTAGTTGTTCTTCTTCAGAGTCTGGTCTTATGACTCTTTGGTGCCACGCTTCGCACCAACACCGTCCATGGCTTCAGCCTGATCGCCATATTCCATGAAGCTATGATTTTTTGGATCTTCCTATTCCTCTAGCGCTGGCTGGAAATTGATGAGTTCTTCGTCTAATTTGCCAATATCTCCACCTCCTTGGAGCTCCACGATGTTGCAGAACGAGTCATCGTGAGCTTGGTTATGAGTCGCCACTGCTGCTGCTCGAGGCTTGCCCCCATCAGCTCCGATGAGGTTCATGATGTTCTCTTCTTTATCGTCCTGTTCGTCCTCCATCAAGTGCTCTGGAGAATCAAAATGAGCGAGGTCCACAGCGCCATAGTTATCCGGTGCTGCACGTCCAACTTTTTATTACGCCTATTGTCGTCTTCCTGGACTGGAGTTTTGGATTCCTGCTGTGGCTTTGTCCTTAGGTCCTTGACGATTACTCTTCTGCTGTTCTCTCTCAGCATTTGCAACGGCTTAAGATTGGATAGTTTAAAGCGACTCCTCATCAAAAAGAGCAAAAGCGTCTCCGCCTTAACTATTCGTCGGCATCTGATTGTTTGATGCTGATCCAAGACGAGGAGAGCGTGAAAAAGCCTGTGAAGCTGCATGAGAATCTCCAGCATACAGTTGCTGACCATCGTCTGCTTGTCCAAGGATCTCTCGATATTGCTGAATGGTGTGATATTGCAGCGCACTAAGTTGGATATTGAACTTCTGCTGAGCTCGGTTGACAAGAGTGAGATCCTGACCCACTTAATGGATGAAGACCCAGACCCAGTCTGCGAAGTGGTCTTTATTCATTCTGAGCAGGTCCATGAGAATGGTGTCATAAGACTCTCTGAGCGCCAGCTTGCCAATAAAGTTCAAAATTTGAAGCACAAATATCGGATAAATGTCTTGAGCCTATTTGAGGAAATTGAATAAGGTGTGAGAGTACTCAAAGTTGCCATTTGATTACCCTGAGGCAGGACCTGCTTGACCAGAGTTATTCATCGATCTGCTATGGCTCGTCGATGATGACTTCATCATGCCAAGGAAGAATTCAATTCTGCATTTCTTGAATCCTAAATCATCATCAAGGAGCAAAATCGATTGGGCGAGCGAGAGTGCAAAACTCAATGAATTGAGCTGAGGACGATGTCCTTTGATGTGCTTTAAGATCTCTTGCAAGAAGAACTAGCTGACTTGCAAGTCTCCCCATGAAAGATGCACAACCACTTGCTCAACTGCTATATTTTGGCCTTCGCTGCATTCGTGGGCTGTTGCCAACAGCTCATGTGAGAAGCACTCGGTAGTCAAAAAGCCCATTATGTGATCTCGAGGAAGATGAATTCGTTTGTTCTCTTCCTGGAAAACAGAATATGGTGAATAGTGACTGACTTGGGTGATTCCTTCAGTCAAGCAGCATTTCACCAGGTAGGAGAATAGCTCATACGCTGGCTGGAAATCTGGTTGCTGGACAGCATCTCCCATTCTATGGGTTGCACCACGGCTGCTGTAGAATGGTGGCTTATTGTTCATCACAAATTCGAGCAAGATTCCGATCATACCTTCGTGGATGAAGTATGCTGCTACCTGGAAGTGTGACTGCGCAAAATCTTTGAGCAAATTGAAGAACTCGTTGAAACTTCTCCAATTGATACGAGCCCAATCCATCATTCCTTCGATGAACAGTTTGACAAGTCTCAACGCAGCCGACTTCTGATAGCGCATATTTCTGATTTCAAACCTATCGATCGCTTCTTGTTCACATTCAAAGTCAGCCAGCTGCTCATGGTCTCCGAGGTACGACTCCTCATTCTTGATTGTAATTGCAAATGTGGTTGACAGCAAATTGGCGAAGACCTCTCTCACCTCTGCATATGGCGAACGAAGGAGCACTTCTTGCAGCACATGCTTTTATTCTGTGATCCATTTGGTGAACCAGACGCAAGCTAGAGCATGTGATTGGAACATCGAGTTCAACTTCTGAAGGAGTTGCACAAAAGATTGCACATCTTTGAGCTTCAGAATCATATCCTGAGCCAAAATGGTGGCAAGTTAAATGGTTTTGAGGCCCACGTCGAAGTCCTTCAACTCCAGCTCATAAATTCGATTGTCATGGATGGCTTAGCTGAAGATGTCTACGTCTGCTTAATTGAGCTGGATCTTGATTTGCTCGTGATAGTAATCCTTCTTGAGCAATATCTGCCGTGCCGTTATTGCTTCTCCTCTAAGCGCTTGTATTTCTGCCTGCCTCGTTGCCTTCTTCATTTGTTCATTCCAGTCATCGATGTACTCTTCGGTCAATCGCCTCTGCATGCTCAGCTTGAATGAATCTGAGAAATGTCTCGGGAAATACAGCACATCATAAAAGGTGCACAACTTGATGTATTCCAGCATGAACTTCTTGAACTCAGGTTCAGAAAAGATTTTCAAATGCTTGAAGGCCTGGTTCTGTTCGTGGATTTTTTCGATGATCTGCAGTTGATTTGCTTCCATTTTCTTTTATTCTGCTCCAGGAATGGCTAGACTTTGCTAATCTCCACCTTTGTCGACCCTCTCATAGAATATCAAGTATGCATTACAGCATCGCTCATACAGTCTGTCCGCATTTTGGTTGCCTTCGTTGTCGAACTCATTATTGTCGTGCTTTTGCTGCTGACCTCCAAAGCATTCCTTCTTCAGATTTGAAATGTTGAATTCCTTGACAACAGTGTCATTGAACTCAAACCATTTGCCATAGTTTTGAGACTCTCTATTTCTCTCTTTGATGTAGCTGTAATAATGTCCTGCGTCTGCTGAGCCTGAGTGGACGAGCACACCAACCAGCTGGTACTCATACTTGTCACTAACGCTCTGTTTGTTTTATCTTTTGGTTTCTAATCCTTCTGGGCTTGAAGGATGTCTTGCAGATGGCCTCAAATTCTCTTCGAATGTTTCTCTACCGACTTTGGCGCTTCTCCTGGAGTCAAATTTCGGTTTGCCTGAATTCTTTCCTGCATTTTATTCTTTGTTTAAATTTTAATTTTAATTCTTTTCAATTGTCGCTTCAGTGTTTTTGTTATCAACGCTTTGAGCATCTTGTGAATTGACATCTTGGTCAATGATTGCGGCCCCTTCAAGTTTAAATTCTCTGATTTATGAACTCGCCATATTCTGTTCTTGTTCTTCGTCATGATGCATATTGAGATCTGTGAGTTCTGCTGAATAGTTCAAATGCGCATTGACGTCGTCAATTTTGTCTACCTTGAACATGTCATTCTCTCTGGTCCTGTTCTTGGTTGTGCTTCTGACTCTTCTGCGCCTTGAATTCCGTGAGCCACCAGAAGCATCCTACTTCTTGGTGAGAGTAAAGCCTGATTCATTGTTTTATGCATCACCGTTGACTTCATCATCCTCGAGATCAAGTCCTTTGTCCATCTTGACTCCTTCAGCGTGGAGAATTGACTCTGGGTCGTCATTATCGAGCTCCTCGTCTGCCTATTCAGCCTCTTGCTCCTCCTTGTTATTGTTCTCTTTTTGTTCGATGCCTTCTTTGGTCCACTACCTGAAGTTGATCCTCTCTGGAAATTCGCAGTAATCGTTGACTTTGAGTCTCTGCATTGTGTTATAGTCAAATTCAAAGCGTTTGAGGTTGATGACTACCATGTTTGACAAATCCTTCAAGTAGCTCCTGCGATGGGCGCTTATCTTGCGATCGTATTGCTCGCAATGGTACTTGTTGTCTCCTTCCAGCACGTCTGGCTTGATGTACATATCCAAGGCTTCTGAGATCGTTTTCTTGTTCTTGATGTCCAGAGTGATCGCGTAAAAAGCTTCATCTCTCTCACCAAGGTATGGATATTCCGACTCCAGCGACTTTGTCTCGTTGCAGATCGTTCCACCGATTGAGTTCTTCAAGAAGTTATGCGCATCAACATTCGTAGCTGTTGGATTTACACTTTGATCTTTGGACGGTTTTGGAATCAATTGTTCAACTTGATCACATAGGACATTATAAAACTCATGTGTATCTTATTGAACTCTGACATTCACTGGTGCTCCATAGAACTTGAAGGTGCTGACGAAGCCTCTAGGAATGAAATATGATTTCTCTGATTCTTGCAAGTTCGCAAATATTCCTTGAAGCTAAAACAATAAATTGCCATCAAGTTCATTGGGTGAGGTGGAAGAGAAATCGATGTCCAGGATCGACGTTCTGAGGCCAGGGATCATGTAGAGCTGCTGCAAAAGCGAGTTCATATAGCATGTGCACCCAAAGTTCTTGAGCCCAACGTAGCCTGAAGCTTGTTTGAGTCCCACGTCAGCGTCAAATTCTTCGTAATCAATCAATTTCCAGGACTTTTCGATTTGACCATGGAATTTGTGAAGAATCTTGAGAGCTTATGCAAAATTGTTTTCATTCTGTTCACAAAGAGTCAACAATAAAGCAAGAGCTCGTTTTCTGGTTTATCCATTCAGCTGCTTATGCATGGTTTATTTCTTACCTTCGGCAGTAGTAGCACCAAAAACGAAATCCGTGATCGAGGCTATTAAATTGAACTCAGTGGCTGCCTAGTCTTTCAATTGAGGAATGACTTCAAAGACAGACTAGCAAAGCAGCAGGTAGCCACAGAGTAGTCGTTCAGCTGAGCTTTGCTTGGACTCTGTCATTTTCTTTTCATTTGGCAATATGGTTCCAGATAAGACTTGGTGATTGAGTTTAATGAGTTCTATACTGAATGCAAGGATTTTCTTTGAATCGAAAATACTGCGCTCTTCATTGAAGAATGATTCTTGGTTGATGGTTTCATTCTCTGCCTAGATCTCCTAGTTCGAGAAATGGTCTTGGCATATTTTGATCAACGAAGAGAGCAAACTGAAATATTCGTCATAGAATTCGTTTTCCAAATTCCTGATTTTGCCCTTGATGACGCTCTGGGGCAAGTTCTTGATCAATATTTTCAAAATGAACAGCTTTGGATTTGGATTGACCTCGTTTTTATCTGCCTCTCCAGTCGCACCATTCCCAATCAAGCTGCTCTATGAGGCTGGCTTTTGTGCTTTTGCTACTTTCTGGGCTTGAAAGCCTTCCTTGACTTATTTTTCTTCAATATGGTTGCACAAAACCTTGAAAGTTTGTTCAATGCTCTTTCTTATCTTCTCATTTTTGCTTTTGATCAGCCCAGACACCAGCAGCTCCTCCAGCTGTCGGAACCTGTACAGCTACTCCATGAGCTCATTTGGCTCCCACAATATACAAGGCAGAAGTAAATCAAGGCAGTTTTGCACCAGTAATGGAACAGGATCCTGATTTGAAGTATTCTTATCTTGTTTAATGTTGTATTTTTGTTCACTTGACACATGCTAAAGGCTATTGAAGACGCAGGTTGATGTCTGAACAATGAGCAATAGCTTTTGAATCAAGGAAGCAAAGTCAACAACGTTCTCCAGAATGTTGTTGGCTATGCCCTTTTCACTCATTTGTTCGATCAATTTTGGGAAGTCATCGACCTGGGTGCTAATGCTTTATGCTTGGGTGGCTGCTTTTCTGCTCAAGGTGTTGCCATTTTTCTTTACGTTTTGAGAATTGGAAGACTGAGAAAGCGCATCCTTGTCTGCCACTTAAGTGTGACTGAATATGCCTGCTTCATCATTTATTCTGATTCTTGCATCTTCATGATCGCTTGTTCTTTCCTGATCTATTCCTGCTTGAGGGTTCTATCCTACTGCTGGAGTACTTTAAGATGTAAATGAATTTGCAAACTTGGGAGTATTTGCGCTTGAACTTCCGTCTTTGTCACTATGAGTCTCTCCTCCGCTGGCGTTGCTTGAATTTTCTTGGCCATAGCTCTGATTTCCGCCATGGTTTGGAGCTTAAATATTTTGCTTCTTGAATGGACTCGTCGATGAGGAAGCGATCAAAGTCAGCAACTATTTCTCATCCTTGGAGAGAATGGCAGCTTGTAAGAAGATTTTGATGATGCTTATCAAATGTCCGAGACATTGAGCTTATGTTTTTTGAAAGAGATCACTTTGGCTCTTTGAATTGGTAGCAATTTGATAATTTCTGGCTTTGTGTTTCAACGTCTTTCCTCCTTGAGATTGTTTCTTTGGTCCCTGGCCTCCAAATGCATTGGAATATTTGTGCTCTTCTCTTGATTCAATTTGATAATTTTGTCCTAACTGACTTTAGTTGATGGCATCAAAGTCATAAGTGATCAAAATGAAATACAAATGATCAAAACCTCCAAGCTCGAGAAACCTTTGCCTCCATTCAAACCTCTCCTGGATTTCAGCATCGCTTAACTTTTCATTGTTGATTGTTATAAGCTGATTCACGAGCTGTAGAGAATATAGCATTTTATGAATTCCGTTGGGGTCGATGATTTTGGACCATTCTGACTAAGACATCGGTTGGCATTCTCCTTCTCGATCGGTTCCGTTGAGAAGCCTTATCTTGCTCAACAACTGCTGATTTACGGGCACTTGCGTGAGGAGAGACCACGAGGCTTCAGTGATATCTGGGACTCCAAGATTGAGTAAATCAAATAGAAGGTCAAAACATTCACTTCTGTTGCTAATCATTTCATTGAGCTTCTTCTCAGGAGGTGGAACCTGTTCGCCATTCTCGTCAACTCCATCATTCTCTGCGTTTGCATCTTGAACGAGATTGAGATTTGGCTTGCTCGTCATCAACTACAGGTTATCATTGACTTCTTGTTCTCGTTTTATTTCTTCTTCGAGATCATTCACTCGGTCTGGCTCTGTGACCATCAACATGACCTCTTCCAAATTGAGTTTACATTTCTTCAACGCAAGCTTGACGACCTCCTCTGAACAAGGTAAATCACCTAAGAACATCTTCAAGGTATCAACATTTTCGAGCAGCACTTGATCTGAATATTGGGGCTCTGCTGGCTTGGCGTAGCTTTCCTGCTCAAGCTCGAAGACATTTTTCGTGCTGAGGACAAGTTTGACGGGGGCTACAGAGCCATCTGCTTGCAGGCTGTTCATGCCGCAATCTTTGAGAGTCTTGAGATCTTCCCTGAGCTCCTTGCCTCTATAGAATAAGCTCAATTCATTGGCTGGCCTCTACTCGACGAGCTTTTGGCCTATTTACTCTTTGAGTTCGCCAACCTTCGTTGATTAGGGAAGCTAGAGGTGGATCTTTGCTGGACCTTGTGAACCTGAATTGTTTACTACGATGCTCACTTCCTTGTCAACAGCAGCGCCAGCTTTGCCTTATGCTCCTTGCCGACTCCTAAGCCCTTCAAATTCATCAATAAATTGACTCATTAAATTAATACTCCTGGAAATTCTATTCTTTGACTCGTCAATGCTTGCTGAGTTCACCAAGTCTGGATGGAGCTATTGAATCATCTCTGCGAAATTGTCTTGATTGGTGGGAGCACTCAAGGATGGAGCAACAGCTTGTGATCCACCATAATCAAACTGTGATGCACGGAAGAGCTGCTCATTTGTCTCACTGATCTGTTTAAGCCCAACTCTGATTTATGACATGCAGTTCTAGAAGAACAATTCTTTGATATTGGACACATCCTCCAGTTACTCCTTGCTCAGCCTTTTGTAGAGCCTCATCAGGAATTATGCTCCTCTCTTGGATATCTCCTCATCGCAGACTCCCAAGATGATTTCCCACAAGGCCTCAATGCCGATCAACTGATGGTCAAAGACCTCAAATTGGACTGGACTTGCATTCCAAGAGTTGTTTTGGATGGCCAGATTGGCAATAGAATGAGTACTGGTGACTATTTGGCCATATTGTTCGTTGATGTAAATAAAGAACTTCTCGAAACAGAGATACATCTTCTAAGTGAAGCTGCTACCGCTACATTCGGTGCCTTTGAAGTCGAGCCTCAGCAGGATCTCGAAGAAGATCATTTCCAGGCAGTCATCCTCAAAGAGCAGCTCACCAGCAAAGCGTTCTCCATCAGCTCCTTGATTTTCCTTGGCTCTCTTGGCCTTCTGCTGCATTTTGAACTGGTGTACTTGGACAGCTGTGAGAACTTCTGTGCAGAACATGAAAAACTGATCACGCTCATCTTCGCTGAAAGCATTGACGACCAAGCACTCCCAAAGAATGTTGATTTGAGACTCCTTCAAAGTCTTGCATTTTGAAGCTTTTGTTAAGAATTGAATGAACTCCAGTCTTTTGCCCATTTCTTATATAAAATTCAAATGAAAAGCATTATTGGTTATCAGTGAATTTAGAAATTCCCTATTTTGGCTATTGTTTTGATTCATGCTTTGATGGTTGCTGCCATTGGCAGACTCCTTGGCAGGCGAGAAGTCCATTTCGTTGTCGAGATCAACAGGAAGCGTCCCTTTGGCTTCTTCATTGAGGTCTCTCTCGGACCGAGTTGTCTTGTTGTCAATTTTTGCATTATGGGAGCCTATGGCGTTGATCTCCAGTCGATTGTCTGCCAAGTCGAGCAACATATCGTCCTTGCGTGCTTGGAGGTGGTGATCTTGGTTGGATTTCATTTTCTGCATGCCATTATTCTATTTCCATAATCCTTGTGTGCCTCCATGTAGAGAACTTTTGGGCAATTCACCAATATTGTCGAACAAGTCTTCTTGGTCTGAGATTTGAAGATGCTGCTGTTGGTGCTCTTCAGCCATGTCGTCAGTCTTGTTCTTCTGATTCAAGGATGATTAAATTACACCATCTGAGTTTTTGGCATCATTTCGTAATTCCATATCGTGGCGGTTTTCCAGTGTCTCCTGGTGTGTTGAATCGTGTTCATTGAGAAGGTCTCCTTGCCCATCTTGCTGGTTTTCGACGTTGGTCTGTACCTTTTGCTTCAAGATTCCTTGCTTTGGCATCGATTGGCCTCGTTCATGTTCAGCTCCTCTTTCAACGTTGGATTCTTGCCTTTGCTTTTGAGACTTTTGCTGCGATCTTGTCGGATTGGTTAAGCTCGCGGTATCAGATTTCTGCGTCGATGAAATTATCGATTTTGAGAAGCGGCTCCTTTCTTCACCAGTATGTTGATTGGTATTATTATCAAGTGATGATTGCGTCTCCAGATTCTCATCGTGATCACCTCCAATTCCTCCAATAAGATCGTTGTCCATGTCGCCTGCGAACTGATCAAAGATGAGCTGCACAGACTGCCTCTTGAACTCAACATATGAGCTCAAACATTCATTCGTCAACTTCAAATCATGGTCAAGAGCCAGCACCAATTCTGCTTGGTTTCTCGGAAGAGCTTTATCTATATTCGATTGGCTGATCTACTGATTATTTTAATCTGAATAGGCAAGTGGTACGATGGGAAAGGCTGCTCCTTCAATAAGCTTCCTCAGAATGATTTATGAGGAAATGACTGATTTGTTTTGTTTCATGTTTTGAACACAGAGATTCATGAAGAAAAAGCTGCTCAGAGGAAAGTGGTAATTGAGAATCTGACAGAGATTTTCGATTGCAATTTGGTAGATCTGGGGACTCAGCACTCCACCGTTTTGTCTGTCAGAGAGGATTTGGCCAATTTCTTGACCTTCTCTCCTCTGTGGGTTGTTGGGGACAACTGTATTATAATTATCTTCCATGCAATATAGCCACATGAGATTGAGTACTTCCACGGCAAGCTTCTTCATTTGATCGATCTCTTCGATATTGGTCTCCTGTCCTTCAAGCTTGCCCGAGGATCGAGACGAATGGATTTGGATGTCAAAGAGAAGCGACTTCAGAGACTTTTGATTGGTTTAATCATCTCGTTCATTTCGATGTTCATCGTCTTGATCTTTGCCAATTTTCTCTTCTTCTTCGTCATTGAACAAGTCCTTCTTTATTCTATTCGATTACTCGAGCTTTCTTTCCTCTTTCATCGAGTCGGTGCCATCGTCATCGAAGAGCTGGTTACCAGGCTCGTCGAACTGGAGCTGCTGTCGAGGTGATTCTTCTTCATCAGCTGTATTTTTGTCTTCTTTGCTTCTGGGCACGTTCGTGATGTCTCCAGCGTCGAGCTCACCGGTTTCTGCTGATCCATTTGGAGTATTTGCCAACGCTGGCTTCTCTTGCTCATCAGCTGGAGTCGATGCAGGTCCTTCTCCTCTGGCGCCACCGAGAGATCTCGATCGGATATTTTTCTGACCAACTCCTTGAAATTATGTTTGCGAAGAAGATCTGGCCTTATTCTTTTTGCTTCCGTCAAATGCAGCGACGAAATAGTTTGGATCAATGTTTGCATTCGAATATCTCGTGACATCATGATCATCTGCCGGCGCAGCAGTCTTTCCGACTCCAAAACGATCTTGTGTTACCCCAGTGAGGCCTTAGCTTTTATTTGCTATGCCTGTTTCAGATGATCTCCGTTGAGGTGCTGCCTTCTTGCTCTCTGTGCCCGAACCCATGATGATATCATACCTCCTAGAACCCACCTTCCCAGCATGAAGCTTGCCTCTCACCAAGTCTCCGTCGATCGTCTTTGATATATTCTTTGCAATCGTCTCAAGAAGCCGCATCAAGAACTTATCAGTATGATTCAACGTCGTCTTCTTTATCTTCTGGTATATCAACCTTAGCTCCTTGCACTTCACCCGTGACCCTAAGAATATGAATGCTTTAAGAATAGCCACCCTATACACCTCGTGCTTTTGCATGGCACAGTCCCACATCATGTTTATCTATTCTTCGCCCACTCTGTCGTTGTGGTAGAGAAACTCAAGTAGGAAATAGCTATTCTTTATTACTTCAGGATGGAGTGATTCACCAAACATCATGTTGAATATTTGGTTTTTGTCCATCCATTCGATCAGAATTTCCTTGGTCAGCCATCGTTGTCTCAGCTGGTAGAGCGTTGAGATGTGATTTTGGCCTTGGTAGGTGTTTCGGTATTTGTCGTTGGTTTGACTCGCTTGAGCGGCCTGGTCTTGTTGGGCATGGGTTGGAGCTGCTTTGACTTGGGTGATTTTCTGGCCTAGAATGGCGTGTCCAATGAACTTCTTCTCCAAGATGGGCATACGGAGGCACTTGAGAGCAAACTCGAGCTCCATCTTCTCGGTGTAGCTGTAAACATCCTCTTGGTAGAGCCTTTCTTCTCCGTTCTTGTTTCTCGCAAGGACAACGCTGGAGAGCAAGGACTCGATATTCTGGATGAAAAGGCTCAGCTCCCTCCTTGTGACGATCCTCAATGCCTCTTCATCGATCCTATTTTGAGCATAGTCCAGGCACAAGTCTCTCAGATCAGCGACAAGCTCGGCGTAGAAGTCGAACTCAAGCAAGTCCTTGAGGCTGGAGACCAAGGTCAGGACCTGGGTGAACACCTGGAAGGATGGTGTATAATCCGCGCTGGCATTGCCGGAGGACGAGCTTTTGGGTCCTTGCAGCACCAGCTTCAGCAAGTCAAAGCCACCACTTTGGCAGAAGACCTCCAATGAAATGGCAAAGAACGCGGAGACGTTGAAGGCTGCCCGATGCAGATAATATGCTTTGACAAAATTGCGTGCTGGCTTGCCAAAATTTGCGGTATTATGATTGTTCATCCTGCGCAACAGCTCCTCTGCATTGTTGCTGAGCCAGGTGTTGATGGCATAAATGCCTTCATCTGCATCCAAGATTGTGAACAAATGCTTCAAATTCTTGTTGAAGCTACCTCCTGGGATCTTGACCCCACCAGGGCAACTCTCTTCCAGTTGCCCTGTCTCATATTTGAACTTCTTGATCATCTGTGGAATGGTCATGTGCATCCACTAGGTCAAGAAGGATGAAGCCTTACATTGCGCTCTCCAGTCCCGGCGATTGGCGTTGGTATATTTGGTGTCGCACAAATATTCACCGATGTACATCGTGAGCACGTCTGCCTCTCCGAAGCTTGCTGTGATGATGGCCACCTACATCTTGGACATCCTGTCTGCTGGACGGACTTTTAGGTCTCGTGCGTCTGCCTCACGCTCCTGCATCTGCTACGTTTGATGATAAGCCCGCTATCTCTCATGTATTTGTTGCTGCATGCTCATTTACTATCGTGATGTCTGCTGCAGCTTTGAGTACGAGGATGTCTACTCTTGGTCAGCATAAGTCTTCTTTCCTTTCGACGAAGCTCGTGGCTCCTCGCCCGTATCTGTCTCCTCCTGCTGTCCAGCAACCTTAGTTCGTGACTCATCAGCTCCTTCATTAGACCCACTCTAGCTCCCATTGATGTTGCTGCGCCCTTGCTCAGTCCTTATTTATTCTGCTTTATCGTATTGTGTAATCTGCTCCTCTTTCTCTCCATCTTTGTCCAGCACAATCTCTTCAAATTCTTTCTTTGCCAGAGCATCTTTCTCAGCTTCTCTTGCCTCTGTTCCACCTCGGTGCTCTTCAAGACCTGGCGCTCCTCCTCCTTCGGCTTTTTCATTATTCATATCTGTCATTTGCAAAATATTAGTATCTTCTACTTATTTGAAGGATTGTGCTGGACAAAGATGGAGAGAAAGAGGAGCAGATTACACAATACGATAAAGCAGAATAAATAAGGA
>Ga0138258_1514058_pt1 | contig 12960 bp, 24 predicted proteins | sample RNAICE20151110_FD_105263 | JGI IMG/M metagenome (GOLD analysis project Ga0138258, IMG submission 105263) | Metatranscriptomics of polar marine prokaryotic and eukaryotic communities from Arthur Harbor ice station, Antarctica -... | ecosystem: Environmental > Aquatic > Marine > Unclassified...
CAAATGAAAAGACAGCAATCCCATGCCGTTTTCTCGAGCAGTGGAGTGAAGGCACAGACGCCTGGTGGCTAGCTCAATCGTGCCACCTCCCGTGTCTCTTTCTAGAATCCCTTCTAAGTCGGAGGCAAAGAGCTACCCAAGCAGAGAGGTATCTACTCAGAAATCCTTACCACTGAAGATACCAAGACCATCCAAGAGGTGTCAACGTATGGACCCCCTGAGTCGCAATTCATGAAATTCAACGTGAAGCAGACGCTTTCGCGCGCATCAAGACTTAAATTGAGGCCTCTTACGGCCAAAGATAGAGATGAAGGCAAGAAACCTGCGACCTCCTAAGGCTTGAACAGAGCTCAGAGTGAAATCCGTATTGGCATTGGCAAACCCCTCAAGACTAAACAGAGTGAGGTCACCATCAAGAAGAACAACTTCATGCGTCCTCCCTCAGGCAGGCCAGGACGCCCCATCAGCGGCAAAACTGGATTGACCATCGCAACAAAGCATACTTACAGTGCCAAGGAGTACTTCAGAGATCCCTCTGTTAACGAAGGCTTCTACTCCAAGAAAAGGGAGGGCGTAGCTGACGTAGATCCCAAGGTTATGGAGCCTTTCGTCCCCATCCCAGGAAGGCCACCAAGAAGAGTTGTCATTGACAGACAGAGAAAGCTGTTTGCCTCCTTAAACATCGAGGAGCTTCTACTTGAGCTGGGTATCGACTACCGCAGTGGAATCAAAAACCCCGCCGAGTGGTTGCCTCTAGAGCCTTTTGACGACACTGAATATGATTGCAGAATGCCAGAGGAGTGGATTTCCTTCGGAGAGACAGAGGATGGTGAATTTTACCCCATCCCAGGAAAAGGTCTCAAAGTGCTCCCCAACGGCACAGGTACTTGGGAAGATATCCTCGTTGACAAGTACGATGCTGAATCCAAAAGCTACATCGGCAACTGGGACACAGACTGTTTCGAACCAGCCAGACTAACACGTATCAATCTGCTCTTCAACGCCGAAGACCCTCGTATCTTCGCCTAGCGTATAGCACAGGCTCACAGTGAAAGGATCTACGCGGACTCTCAGATCCGCTACAATTTTTTCGTTGACAGCATGCCCTCTGAAGAGCTACCTGAACTTGACTCTGAGCAGGTCAGTCGAATCTTGCATCACGCAACTGCTTCCAAATACCTGAGATCCCGTCCCTGTCTAGAAACTACCGCTATTCTTTTCGAAGTGTAGCTGGACTTCGGCCGCACCATGAACAAGATCATCATGGACGCAAACATGAATAAAACCGAAGAAGAGATGAAAGAGATGATCCCTGGGCAGCTCACGATGGCCCCTGCCGCTCCGATCAAGGAAGTGCCTTACTTCGCCAGAGTGCCGGTACCCCCACCAAACGACTTCCCTGAGAAATTCTCCAATTTCTGCTTCCACTCTCTGTACATCAAGGATGAAGTTATCAGAGCAATGGTGGAGATAAAGGATGAGTGTAACAGACTTACGGAGAAAGAAAGGATTTTCCAAACCAATACCGGCGGCAAAGTCATGAGAATTGAGGAGTTTAAGCAGCACCAAGGCGCTCAAATTAACAACCTCAGACATGCTACTAGAGAAGGAGGCTGGGTTGGCCGCCTCGAAAAAATCATAAAGAAGGAGTTCGCCAGTGTCGGCAAGGGCTGGTTTAACATCCACGAGACCAGCAAGGAAACGTACGAATTCGGTAAGCTTAAAAAGTTCTTGCAGCTTGTGAACTTTATGATGCAGGATACTGTCCTCACAATGTGCCACAAGTCTGTCTCGGAATTCAAAGATTTCATGCTGGGGTTCATCCCAGATGAGACTATTATCGTCGATACAGCCAATGTTATCAACAATTTCCCACCAAAATCAGCTGGCGAGATCGAAGAGGAGGACGACACGATCGTTGTCCATGAGGACGACCTTCCTGAGGCAAAGTTGAGAAAGGAAGAGATTAAAAAGTAGTTCGCGAAGAACCACCCCCCAGCTCCATTGTTCGAACTCGACCTGGTGCTGAAGCCTGGGCAGCTGATCCCTACGTACTCCAACCCACCCGAAGAACTGGTGGCGAAGTGCAAGCAGATCTTCGAGGATGGAATTAAAGTCTTGACTGAAATCCCTCAGCTAGAGCCTATCCTTCTGAAGCACCTTTTCAAGAACCTGAATGTAAAGACTATTAAGGCGCCAATTATCCCTGGAGAAGCTCCAAAGATTCCCAACCCCAAGATTAAGAAGGACAGACTTGACGACAACGCCTGGCTTTACTATGCTTAATAGGAGATTAACAGAAACCTAGAGAGAGCTATTGAACCTTTGGCTGCTTACCAGGAGACCTTCGCTGCCTTCGCAGAATAGAATCAACTCAATGGGGATAAATACGTTATGCAGCTAGATGACGGTGAGACTCCTATTGAGGCAGAGGGCCTCAAGCTTGACATTGAGCGCCACAGGCAACTTGAGGCTGACCTACGTGAGAAGATTCCTTCTTCTGTGGTCGTGTCTATGTTCAAGGTCAACAACAACGACCCCCTAGACAAATACTGCTAAAAGTACTAGGGAATCGTTGAGAAAGAGATAAAAATGATTGCCGAGAAAGCCAAGCTCACCAACTTCACCATCCAGGCGATCTTTGGAGAAATTATGACCAAGATTAACGCAGTCCCACAGAATATTGAAGAGCTGACTGACCAGAAGAAGTACCTCGCTGAGATCCCCATCGAAATTGGCAGGCAGCAGAAAGCGATTGAGAGATGCATGAGGGTGTATGACATCTGCGACGAATTCCAATTTGAATTTAGCAATTCTGAGTAGATGGATAAGTGGATGATGTTCGGCCTACCTACCAAGGTGTCCAGTGAAATTGGTGAGAAAACGCATGAGCTAGAGAAACTTAAAGAGACGATGACTAAAGCTATGGAGCAGGAACAAATCGATTTCAATGAGGCCCTCGAGGTAGCTATCAATACAGTTGGAAGCTTTGCGAGCTACTAGAATCATGACAAATATATCGATAATGCTTAAACAGCTGAAAATGTGATGTCTAAGATTTAAGAAGCGATTGACTCTGCTAGACTGTTCAACTCACGTGAATTTGCTGTTGGCAAGGAGCAAAGTGATTACTCTGCAGTGCAGTAAATGCTCAGAGACTTTACCCCCTATTACAACCTCTGGAAGACCACCGCTAGGTGGTACAAAGTCCACGAGGAATGGATGCAAGGAGAGTGGAGCGAGCTTGACGCCGGCGAACTAGAGCAAGAATTCGAAGGTCTGCTGAAGACGATCAACCAGACATTCAGGTTCTTCAAAGGCAGAGAAGGTCTCGACCATATATTCCAGATCGCTGACAAGATGAAGAAGCAGGTTGACGCGTTCAAGCCAATTGTCCCCATTGCTGTGTACTTACGCAAGGACGGCATGGTAGACAGGCACTGGAAACAAATCTCAGATAAAGTAGGTTTTGAAGTATACCCTACTGAGACGGAATTCAGTCTTTCCAAACTGGTGGACATGGGCATGGTCGAACACGCTCAAATCTGTGAAGACGTCGGAGAGCGTGCCGCCAAAGAATTCCACATTGAGAAGTCCCTCAAGAAGATGAAGAGTGACTGGGAAGCCTAGATCTTCTTGACCCCTGCCTTCAAGAAATCTCAAACGAGCACTATTACTGGCTTCAGCGACGCCATCGACCTGCTAGACGAGCACATCGTGACCTCTCAAGCGATGTGTTTCTCTCCTTTTAACGGGCCGTTCAAGGAAGAAATCGAAGATTGGCTGAAACTCATGATGTTAGTCTCCGACACTCTTGACGAGTGGGTCGCCACTCAGACTCACTGGATGTACCTCTAACCTGTATTCGATTCTCCTGATATCTAGAAGCAACTCTAACAAGAGTGCAAGCGCTTCAAAGGAGTCGATATCAAGTGGAGAACCATCATGAACGCAGTCATCGCAGAGCCAGAAATTCTCGTGCAGTTCTCTGTTGAGGGCCGCAGAGACACTTTTGCTGATTGCAATAAAAATCTTGAGCTGGTTCAGAAAGGCCTGAAGGACTACTTGGAGAAGAAATGTTCCTACTTCTGCCGCTTCTACTTCTTGTCCAATGATGACCTCCTTGAGATCCTCTCTCAGACCAAAGAAATCAGGAGGGTTAAGGCCCATCTCAGCAAGGTGTTCGAAGGAGTGGCTGATTTGGATTTTAAACCTGATGACACGATGCACGGTGTAATATCGCCTTAGAAAGAGTAAATTAACTTTGTCAGAAGAGTAGACCCTAAAGACAGAGGTGTTGAGTTCTGGATGAGTGAGCTAGAGCGCCAGATGATAGCTGGTGTGAGGTAGGCCTTCATTGATGGAATGGACACCTACGAGACTTGCTAGAGGACGGATTGGGTCAAGAACCATGCAGGCTAGATTGTCCTGAACGCGTCCCAAATCTTCTGGACAAAAGATGTTGAGAGACATATGGTCGAAGGAGGTCTTGACGGAGTCAAAAAGTACTACTAATTCCTCGTAGAGCAGCGCAAAGACACGGTCCGCCTGGTTTAGGGCAAGCTTGAAAAACTGGCTAAGATTTCTATCAACGCTCTAATTGTCATCGATGTGCATGCCCTGGACGTTGTAGGCAGTCTAATCGAAAACAAGATTTCTGAAGTAAACGCCTTCGAATGGGTCATGCAGCTCAGGTACTACTGGGAGCTTGATCAGGATGACACCATGCAGGCTTGGGTTAAGTGCGTAGTCACACGCTTCCCTTACGGTTACGAGTACCTCGGCAACACCGGCCGTCTTGTGATCACCCCTCTCACTGATAAATGCTATATGACTCTTATGGGAGCTCTGTAACTTAACCTCGGTGGTGCTCCCGCTGGTCCTGCAGGAACTGGAAAGACAGAGTCCACCAAGGATCTTGCCAAAGCCTTGGCCAAGTACTGTGTTGTCTTCAACTGCTCCGATGGTATGGACCATCTCCTTGTACAGCGCTATTTCAAGGGTCTCGCTGCCACTGGCTCCTTCTGCTGCTTCGATGAGTTCAATCGCATCAATGAAGAAGTACTCTCTGTGATCGCCTAATACCTCCTTCAGCTCTTCACTGCTAAAGCCAGAATGGAACCTGAGATCACTTTCGAAGGGTCTCACATTAAGATGAAGCCAACTTTCTGTGTGTTTATCACTATGAACCCAGGTTACGCCGGCCGTAAGGAACTGCCTGACAATCTGGTGGCCCTTTTCAGACCTGTAGCCATGATGGTGCCCGACTACGCTATGATCGGGGAGATTATGCTTTACTCCTTCGGATTCCTACAAGGTAGAGAATTGGCTAAGAAAATGGTGACCACTTTCACACTGGCGTCTGAACAGCTGTCCAGTCAGTGCCATTACGATTACGGAATGAGAGCTGTGCGCACAGTTATTAACAATGCTGGTATCCTGAAGAACGCCTTCCCTGATATGGACGAGCAGCAGCTCCTCTTGCGTGCCTTACGCGACGTTAATGTGCCCAAGTTTCTGATCGACGACCTGCCCCTTTTTGAGAATATAATCATCGATCTCTTCCCAGGAGTCGACAGACCTGACCAGAAATACTACGGCCTAGTTGAAGAGATAAGAAAAGCCTGTAAGAAATTCAACTTGGAAGACGTTGAGCACTTCGTAACTAAGACTCTGCAGCTCTACGACACCACCGTGGTCAGACATGGTCTCATGATTGTAGGACCTGCCGGAGCAGGAAAAACTAGCAATTATAAAGTACTTCAACACGCTCTCTCGGCCTTAGGCAAGACCGACCACTATGAGAAAGTTCACGTGGACTGTCTGAATCCTAAGTCCATCACGAAGGACTAAATGTACGGCTTCACAGACCCCTCTACTCAGGAATGGTCTGATGGTGTGCTAGTGAAGATCGTGCTTGACTGTATAAAGGATGAGACAGCCGACAAGCATTGGATTATGTTCGATGGCCCTGTCGACGCTTTATGGATCGAAGACATGAACACAGTGTTGGATGACAACAAAAAGCTGTGCCTGAATTCAGGACAGATTATCCAGTTGACGCCTCACATGACCATGATGTTCGAAGTGGCTGATCTTACCGTAGCCTCCCCTGCTACTGTCAGCAGGTGCGGCATGGTCTATATGGAGCCTGAAAGTTTAGGACTAAAGCCCCTCGTCTCCTCATGGATGAACACTCTCCCTGAGCGTGTGCTGAGCAGCGAGTATATTCTTAACAACTTACAAGGACTCTTCGACGCCCATTTAGACGATGCTTGTTACTTCTTGAGGAGGAACTTGGTTGAACCAGTGAAGACTATGGACAACAATCTGGCCCAGTCTTGTATGAGGATAATCTCTTGCTTTATGATGCCCTTCATTGAGACTGAAGTCAAGAGGATTACGAATGACTAGCTTGATGTACTAGGAGGCATGATTCGTGAGTTTTTCTTCTTTGCTATGACTTGGTCCATCGGTTGTACTACCAACCTCGCTGGCAGAGAAAAGTTCAACGTTTGGCTTAGAGAACGGATTTAATAATCAGGCATGGAGTTCCCTGAGGAGAAGCTGATCTATGATTACATCTGGGACCAAGACACCAGAGAATGGAAAGTCTGGCACGAGACCATCAAAGAATATGTGGTCGATGTTAAAGCCTCATACAATGAGATTGTCGTTCCCACCCTTGACTCTATCAGAATGAAATGGATGATGAAATGCCTCCTTGTTGGCAACAAGCACGTTATGATCCCAGGACCTACTGGAACTGGCAAGAGTGTGTACGTTGCATAACTCCTTCTTTCCGAATTGCCTGAAGAATTCCAGGGTCTCCAATTGACCTTCTCGGCCTAAACTTCCGCTAACCAGACTTAAGATTATCTGGATGACAAGATGACCAAACGCAGGACTAAAGTGTACGGTCCAGAAATTGGTAAGCGATTCGTATGCTTCATCGACGATCTTAACATGCCAAAGAGGGGAATACGGTGCTCAGCCACCTCTTGAGCTTGTCAGACAGTTTATGGACCACAAGGGCTGGTATGAGCGAAAGTCCAAGGAGAAGCCTTTCAACAAGATCGAGGACATGGTAATTCTGTCTGCGATGGGCCCTCCTGGAGGTGGTCGTGCTGAGATCACTCTCAGACTTCAGAGGCACTTTAACATCCTTACGTTCACTGACCTTCAGAATGAAGCCATCAGGACGATCTACACTGCTATTGGAGATGCTTTCTTTAGCCCTTTCTCCCAAGAAGTCAAAGATTGCATGGCGCCTCTGATTGAGTGCCAACTTGAAATCTACGATGTTGTTCTGAATGGACCTCTGAAGCCTACTCCTAGCAAGCAACACTACCTATTCAATTTAAGAGATATTTCTAGAATCTACTAAGGAATCGTCTCCGCTGATAAGAAAAACGTAGTCCAGCCTGTAGAGCTACTCAGGCTCTGGATCCACGAGAATATGCGTGTCTTCGGTGATAGGCTGATCGAGGTCGAAGAGCGCAAGTGGATGCAAGATTAACTTTTCGAGCGTGCTAAAGCCAAATTTGCGCTCTCTAAAGAGGAGGTCTTCAACTCTGACAGACTCATATTCGGCGACTTCTACGATGGAATTGACCTTGACCAAAGAGTTTATAAGTAAGTAGTCGACCTTAGCAAGATGGTTGAGAAAATCAAGGAGTTCCTAGAGGAATACAACGGCGCTACCAAAGTTCAAATGAACCTTGTGATGTTCCTAGATGCTTGTGATCACGTGTGCAGAATTAGCCGCGTCATTCGCCAACCTCTAGGCAACTCCTTCCTTCTTGGAGTCGGTGGCTCTGGCAGGCAGAGTCTTTCCAGACTGGCTACTTTCATGTCCAATTATAAAATATTCCAGATTGAGGTTGTGAAGGGCTACGCCATGTAGAACTGGAGAGATGATGTTAAGAAGGTCCTTATGCAAGCCGGTCTAGAAAACAAGGAGACTACCTTCCTTTTTGTAGACACTCAGATCATTAACGAGCAGATGCTAGAAGATATCAATAACATTCTTAACGGTGGTGATGTCCCTGGCCTCTACAAAAAAGAGGACTTTGAAGATCTAGATAAGGTCGGCCGAGGGCTTTGTATTGACAAGGGAATCGCTGTCAACAAGATGAATATGTTTGGCCAGTACGTTGGCCGCATCAAGCGCAACATGCACATGATCATCGCTATGTCTCCCCTTGGTGGACTATTCGTTGAGCGTAACCGTAAGTTCCCTTCTCTAATCAATTGCTCCACTATCGATTGGTTTTCTGAGTGGCCCGAGGAAGCTCTCTTGGGAGTCGGCCGCGGCTAAATAGCCGACATCGACCTTGGCGATGACCTGGACGCTTGCGTAGAAATGTTTAAAGTTATTCACCAGAGCGTAGAGAAAGAGTCCCTCTCCTTCATGGACCTCATGAACCGATCCAACCATGTGACCCCTACCTCCTTCCTTGAGCAGCTTAACATGTACAAGGACATCCTGGCTAAGAAGAGAATTTCGGTTGTGTCTGCCAAGAAGAGACTGGAGATTGGCCTTGACGTCATGGAGAAGGCCAATTATGAAATTATTGGACTTCAAAAGTAAATCGATGACATGACTCCTGACCTGATTAAAACAAAGAAAGTTATTGAGGAAGTCCTTGTGGTTGTTAACACCAAGAAAGCTGCTGCTGATATCGAGAGAGATATTGTCTCTAAGGAAGAAGCGGAAGCTAGATAGCAGGAAGCTGAGGCTGAGGAGCTACGCGCTGAAGCTTAGGGCGAGCTGGACAAAGCCGCTCCTATGCTGGACTCGGCTGCGAAAGTGATCCGTAATCTCGACAAGGGTGAGCTCTACACTCTGGCAGCTATCTAGAGACCAACTGAGACTGTGGTCAAAATGATGGAACTGACCTGCCACATGTTCGGTTATAAACCCAAGGCCGCTAATAAGGGCAAAATTATAGGAGACGATAATGGCTACTTCCATCTGGCCAAGTAAAACTTCTTGACTTCTCCCGCTAAGTTTTTGGACTAGATGTGCGATTATGACAAAGAGAATATCCCAGAGGCCACCGTCAAGAGAGTCAATGCCCTGTTTTAGGACCCCAAGATGAGCGAAGACTCTGTCAAGTCCGCCTCTAATGCGATGATGGGAGTGCGTAAGTGGGCAGATGTTATGATGCAATACCATGAGATTCTGAAGATTGTCAACCCCAGACGCCTGAAAGTCACCTAGATGAAGGCTGAACTGAAAATTGTAAGAGAGAGACTTGCTCAGAAGATGCAGCAGCTGGCTGATGTTGAGGAGACTCTCGCGCAGCTACAGGCTGAGCTAGACAAGAACGAAGCTGAGGGCGCTCGGCTAGAAGCTAAAATTAATGATTGCAATGTTAAGCTTTCCAGAGCTGGTAAGATTATCAAAGGTTTGGCTGGTGAGAAGCAACGGTGGACTGAGACCGTTGGAGATCTCGGCAGAGAATACGAGCTTCTAGTGGGTAATTCTCTCATTGCTGCGGGCATGGTTGCGTACGGAGGTGCCTTCACCTCCAAGTTCAGGACCAACCTCGAAGAAGCCTGGAACACCAAGATAAAGAGCCTCGGCGTTAAAATATAAGAGAATTGCACTATGATGAAAGTGCTCGAAGACCCCGTCCTAACCAAGACTTGGACCGCCAACTCTCTCCCTAGTGATAACTTGAGTATCGAGAACGCCTTGATTATGTTCAGGTCACGCAGGTGGTCTCTCATGATTGATCCTCAGAACCAGGCTGGAAAGTTCATCAAGAGCCTTTCTAAAGACACTGACATCTCTCCTCAAGGTCTGGATGTGTTCAAAGCAAGTGACGTACAGCTGCTCCGCAACCTTGAAATTAGTATCTAATTCGGTCGCTGGGTGTTAATCGAAAACATGGGAGAGGACCTCGACCCCGCCTTGGACCCAATCTTGACTAAGCAAATCGACAAGACTGGCTCTCTGAGACTAGGCGATAAGCTGATCCCCTACAATCATGACTTCAAGCTATTCATGGTGTCCACCCTGCCTAACCCAAGGTACTCTCCTGAGACTTAAGTCAAAATAACCATTCTTAACTTCGCTATCACACCTTTTGGCCTGGAAGAGTAGATGCTCAACCAGTTCATTATGCAAGAGAAACCTGAGCTCCAAAAGAAAAAAGACGCGATCGTCCTCAACAACGCACAGGCTCTGAAGACGCTTCGTGATATTGAAGAGAAGATTCTGTACAACCTAACAAAGAACTCTGAAATTAAGTAGATCCTAGAGGACGACACCCTGATCAACGTGCTAGATGAATCTAACCTCACTGGAGGAGAGATCAAGACTAGAATGGCTGAGGCTAAGATTACTGAAGTTGAGATTGACAAGGCCCGTGAAAGCTACAGACCTATCGCTTACAGAGTCCAAATTCTGTTTTTCGCAATTGTGGATCTGGCTGTGATTGACCCCATGTATCAGTACTCTCTCTAGTGGTTCTCCAACCTATTCAGCAACTCAATCGAGCATTCGACTAAAGCAGCCGACCCAGTGCAACGTATTCTAGTCCTGAATGACCACTTCACTTTGAATCTGTATGAGAATATCTGCAGGAGTCTGTTCGAACGCCATAAGCTACTTTTCTCCTTCTCGATGGTAATCAAAATTCTGCAAGGAGATGATAAGATCGACGCTACAGAGCTGCGCTTCCTGCTGGCTGGGCCTCACGGAGACATTCATATAGTCGATAATCCTACGACGTGGCTTGACGATCTGGAATGGGCTGAGACGTACAAGAACTTATTCGCGATGAGTCAGCTAGAGAAGTTCAAGGGCTTTGACGAGTACTTCATAGAGAATGAAGGAGAGTTCCAGAAGGTTTTCGATGCTGCTGAGCCTCAGGACATGCCCATTCCTGGACACTGGGAGGACAAGCTTAACTCTTTCCAGAAAATGATCTGCTTGAAGGCAATCAGGATGGACAAGATCGTGCTATCGATTCAGAATTATATCTGTGAGCACCTCGGTGAGGCTTTCATCACGCCTCCTACCTTCGACATTGGCAAATCGTACAAAGAGAGCTCTCTTACAACACCACTTGTGTTCATCCTCTCTAAAGGTGCAGACCCTAACGCCAGTTTCGAAGGCTTCGCTGCTAAAATGAACATGACCAAGAAGTGTAAGCAGGTCAGTCTAGGCCGTGGACAAGGAGAGAAGGCCGAGAGTGAGATCAACGACAAGCTCCAAATGGGTGGCTGGGTCCTTCTTATGAACTGTCATTTATCCACCAGCTGGATGCCTAGACTAGAAGCCATAGTTGAAAACCTAGATGACTCCAAGCATAGAGATTTCAGACTCTGGCTGACCTCCATGCCTGACAAGAGTTTCCCTGTCTCGGTCCTACAAAACTCCGTCAAGATGACCCTAGAGCCTCCTTCTGGACTTAAACAGAACTGTCTCGGTACTTACAACTCTATAGAGACTGAAGACTTTGAAGGTTGCGCCAAGCCCCGGGAGTTTAAGAAGTTGATGTGGGGATTCGTGTTCTTCCACGCCATCGTGCAGGACAGAAGGAAGTTTGGACCCATCGGCTGGAATATCCCCTACGCTTTCATGAATGAAGAATTGACGGTGTGCCGTAGACAGCTGAAAATCTTCATTGAAGATTACGATTTTGTTCCTTTCAAAGTGCTTAACTACATCGGAGCTGAGGTCAACTATGGAGGGCGTGTGACTGATGCCATAGACAAGAGACTCATATCCACTATTCTGTAGCGCTATATTAACCCTGGTATTGTAGAAGACGGCTATAAATTCTCTGAAAGTGGGCTCTACACCTCCATCCCAATTGGAGAGCGTGAAGACTACCTTGAGTACATCCGCACTCTCCCCCTTAACCCCAAGCCTGAAGCTTTCGGCCTGCACGAGAATGCTGAGATCACCACTTCCCAGTTGACAGTGATTGACATTATCAGCAACATGATCACGATGCAGCCCAGGACTAGCGCTGGCAAAGGCAAGACCAGAGAAGAGGTAATCGGAGAACAGGCTAAATTCATCTAGTCCAAGACAAGACCAGTGTTCAACCTCGAGGAAGTCGGCAAGAAGTTCCCTGTCTCTTACCTGGAATCGATGAATACTGTTATCTTCCAGGAGTGTGTCCGCTATAACGGTCTGCTCTCGGTCATGAAAACGACCCTAGCTTCTGTACTGCGCGGCCTAGTTGGCGAGATCGTCATGTCTGAAGAGCTGGAGCTACTTGCTAACTCCATTTTTGACAACCAGGTCCCTGCCGTCTGGTCCAAAGTGGGCTTCCTTTCGCTCAAACCCCTGGCCTCTTGGATTAACGATTGTAATGAGAGAATTGACTTCCTCGACAATTGGATCGAACATGGAACGCCTATCAAGTTTTGGTTCTCGGGCTTCTTCTTCCCTCAGGCTTTCCTGACTGGCACACTCCAGAACTACGCGAGAAAGAACAAGTTCCCGATTGATATAGTTGCCTATAACTACAGGGTGTTGGACACCATCACTCATGAGGACATACATGAAGCACCTAAGGACGGATGCTATATATACGGTCTATTCCTGGAGGGGTGTAAGTATGATTACACCACGCACAAGCTGCACGATAGTGACCCTAAGAAACTATTCCAGCAGCTGCCCCTGATGCACTTAGACCCAATCAAAGACAGGATCAAACCAACGGTGGGCATCTACAACACCCCCTTGTACAGAGTCTTGTCTCGTACTGGAACCCTCTCCACCACCGGCCATTCCACTAATTTCGTGATTATGCTGGAACTGCCTTCTGCTGACCTAGAAAGTAAGTGGATCATGGCTGGTGTCGCCTGCTTCCTCTCCCTCAGATTCTGAGCCTACTTACCACAGAAGCCCCGGCCTCAGCTACCGCACCTACCACTAACGGACTTCTGCGTAAGAGTCTACTGACTATAAAAGATCTAGATTACTAAAAG
>Ga0138258_1206155_pt1 | contig 12877 bp, 19 predicted proteins | sample RNAICE20151110_FD_105263 | JGI IMG/M metagenome (GOLD analysis project Ga0138258, IMG submission 105263) | Metatranscriptomics of polar marine prokaryotic and eukaryotic communities from Arthur Harbor ice station, Antarctica -... | ecosystem: Environmental > Aquatic > Marine > Unclassified...
ATTTTTTAATTTCTATAAGAAGAGTTAAATGAAATACAAATCATTATCCAACAACAACTAAGAGGCGCAGTTCATAGTAAATACTGTGAAGCGCTCTAGAAAGGCTGGGTCTATGTCCGTACTGCCTGGCATCAGGGCAATGGTGCTTGTGCTGTGCCTTCTGGAGATGACGCTGGTAGGAGTCAGTGGCCAGAATGGTATTGCAACTGGGGGGACGCAAGGTTAAGCATATATTGATCCAGCTACGGGGCAAACAGTTGTGGCTCCTTCGTCGACTATTACGATTCCTCCTCGGCCTGCTCCAGTAAACTTCACGATCGCAAATGATAATTGCGGTGAGTGGGCTCGTGCACCTGATCAGGCCAACGGCTTGGTCTATGATGCCAAGCTTACGTACAGATACGACAGCCAGCAAGGAAATGTGGCCGTCTGGGAGCAGAGCTCGACTTTGAAACTTCCGGTCGTTTGTCTGCACTGCAAGGTGCAGTACGATGCCGGGTAGGCAGCAGTTGCTTCTAATACTGTTGCTGCTCCTACCGTCTATACATATGCTCAGTACCTGTCTGCCGCTGCCACGGGCACTGCAGTTGCTCGGAACTATCTGGCCTATATGGGGCAAGACGGTTTTGGAGGAAGTGTTCTTTGCATGACTGAGACAGGTCCAGATACAGGAATCTATGAACCTGCCGAGTACTTCCGCCAGCAGATCGCCCAGAAGAACACTGCGAATACGCTTACACAATATCTTCTCACATCTTCGGGCGCAGCTACCAGAAGCCAGCAGACGTGGTCTCAGAGCGTGCTGGCTCCGCCTTTGAACTTCACGTAATAAGATAATGTGGAGTTGCCGTTCAACAGCACATTCATGGCTTCTCAATATAGCAACGCTTATGACTTCAAGCGGCTCGAGGCTGCTGCTGCAGTACGCTTTACCTACTCCACCGTCACGACCTCTGATTATCCGAAGTTTTCGATGGGCTTCCTGCCAGTCACCCTCAAGTACGACGGAGACCAAACAGATGATGGCTAATAAGCTTAACTTTTAATGGCCGAGCACTGTGAGCTTCTTAATAGAGCTGACTTCATCACGACTTGGACACCCTTGGTCACAGCCAAAGCCCTGGCCGGAATGTTAACTATCATTGATAAGGGCTGGGGCTGCACCTCATGCCGTGCGTTTGAGTACCCTACCGCTGCAGAGGTGGCAGAGGGCACGGCAGCTGCCATCGTAAACCCTCCTTTTGCCTACTTGGACATTGTCGGATATGACAGCACTCCAACCGCCTTGACATTTAGACAGGAGGGTATCTATATTGCAAGAAGATGTGGAGCAGCAAACACTTTGGCAATAAGCTCAGGAAAAGTTGCTGGAACACGATTGTTCAACCAGTTTGTAACTAATGCGACCGATGACGTTCCAGTAAGCTGCGATGTCAAAATTCCGAACTGCGCTCTATGCTCCTCCAATAGCACAGCAACAGGAAAGACAGAGCTTCGTTGGGGTGCTGATGGCTAAAACGCTGCGCCCCGTCGGCAGCTGGTGACGCAGTTGGTTATGTCACGAAGGAATGCGGTGGCGCCACCGCCACCACAGACTGCCGTGGAGGGTTGACAGAGATTGAATGCACCTATTTCGTAGGAGACCCATATGCGACAGAAACGGTGATCAAGGCAGCCAAATGGGGAGACATGCTTACTTGTCCAAGTGGATCAGCCATCACGGGTGCCTGCACCTCCGGTGGCACTCCAACCTGTGACAGAGGTGCAGCTTCTGCCACAATCACCTGCACTTCGGGCATCAAAACCACCGAAGACTGCTACTGGCGCACCCAGTAGAACTTCACAGACGACAGCGCTAGTTGTGACGCTGGATATGTGGCTATAGCTAGAGGAGCTTCTGGAAATCAGCGTGATGTTCAGCTGAAGAATTCATGGTATTCCACTGTTATAAACTGCTGCAAAACAACCAATGCATTGTACGTTGACAGTTCAGATGCTGTTTCTGATTCGAAATGTAGTCTATGCGTCGATGGCTATACATTGCTGAATGTTACACAGCCAAACAACACAGTGCAGGAGATTTGTGTCCCACAGTTCTGTCCATAAGGTCAGAGAATGGTCACGAACTTCAATGGAATATCATATTGCCTCCCTTGCACAATTAGTAACTGCGCAACTTGCCAGAACGTCACAGCTCAAGTGCAAAACGGCACAACAACAGCAACGACATCAACATCCACCACAGCTATTGAGGTGCCTACATATGAAGATAGCGTTTTCGAGGTCTGTGGCGCCTGCTTTCCGCCTTACGTGCTGAATGCTTTCAAAACCTAATGTATAGGCTTTGCACAGTGGGCCAGCCAAGAGCGGGCTACAGCGAATGCAGCATGCGCTAGTACTAGCGGTTGCGTTAATAATACTGCGACAGCAGTCCCGATGACCAAAGTGGTGTCATATGTTATCGATCCAAGACCAACAACTCAAGAGAATCCTGCGGCTTACGACGTTGCTTACTTGAACGCGATGTAGACAGCAGAAGATACTGGTACTGTGTACTACATCCAGCAGGCTCTGAGTCTGATCAATAGGCTTGCTGCCAACGAATCAGCTGCTGAGGTGAATGCCACCATATGGCTCACAAAAGGAGATCATTTCTTCTTCAATTGTGACGAGCAGGTACCGACGACTAATGTTACTACCACTGCAGATGGTACTACCACAACGACGCTTAAAGACATCTATCAATATTGGTAAAACTCGACCGCTTCACCTCGACCACCACTTCAAAACAACTATCTCTGCAGTCAAAAGAGCATGAAGTTCTTCTATCCCAAGACGGATAATTTCAACCTCGTCATAAAGACCATTGTGTGCAATGACCTGGCATCGCAGCAAGCAATTGCTGAATACTCCGACTTCATAGCCAAATGCGCAACTGTAGAGACAACGAGAGATCCTTGGAATCCATCTATTGAACAAACGCTCGATTAGAGGCCAGTTGTCTATGTTAATGGCCCTAACTTTTACTTCAATATCACCAAGTCCCTTGTTGTTGAAAATGTCATTTTTGACGGCATCAACTAATTTGCCTTTCTGAATCTCACTTAATCCATTGCTTCTGATGGTAGTTTGACACCTCCTGATGGCACATTTGTCGCAGAGGCACCTTTCAGTGTGCCCTACATGCCAAAGAAGTTATGCGCATTAGTATCAACTACTGCTGTTGCAGCAGGGAGCACTCCTCTTCTGTCGCTCATGGAGGCAAGAAATCCCAACAATTACAACACCGCCACATCTACGTCGACTGCACAAGCAGGGCCTGCACTTGGTTATGGTCAAGTCCCGCTTAATGCAACTCTGTCTGCTACTGACCCTGCAGATTCACCTTTCCTGCAGGACACATATCCTAATACAACAGCAACAGGAGGAACAACAACCAAGGCTTATGAACAACTTTGTGCATACAGGGGAAGCTAGCACAACCTCTTCACAAGCGGTACCGTAGACGAGTTCAACAACCTCAAGAAAGGTATTCATCCCAAGTTCTATCCAGAGTCTGCAGGCTTTGATGCAGAAGCATTCAAGGCCAAGATTCTAGCAAGTAGGCCAAGATCTTATCGACTACTCTGCGGTGTCCTTCAACACGTTTACCACTGATGCAACGTCAGAAAATTATGGTGCGTCCGATGTTGCTGATCCTAGTTACGGGATGGCTACCAATGCCAAGAGAAGAAGCGCGCTCTTCAACTTGTATGCTTTCACAGCTGAGGATACTTACCAGAAGGTGATATCCTCCTCTGGTACTGCTTCCATGGCAGCGGGTTCCAGTAGCCAGTCTAATTATACCATCCCTACTCTCGCTCTTGATAATGTTGATGTCAGGAACTTTTTGTATGATCAGCAGGCCCTGATCTACGTCGAAAAAGATAACTATGTAGTGAAGCCTGACGCTTATAACGCAAGTGCTCAGCACATCAGGCACTATGGTGACTATACTGCAGCTGTCAACGTCACCATTATAGGCAGCCAGTTCACGGATTGCCGATTCATGAGAGGTCTGCTCTATGTACCACCGTTCCACACTTTCCCCAACAAGGGCCCAGACGGCACAATCTTCAGGTCGCAGGACAACCAAGTGGCTGGATATTGGCCTCTGATCTAGCAGCAGAAGCTGCAAGCAGCTCCGCAGCAGCAAGTATATATTGAGAGCTCAAAGTTCATGAACCTCAATTATGGATACGTGGTGCATTCTCTTGCTTCCCTGAACAAAACGAGAAATGAATATGCCGCTTCAAGAGGCTTAATCCTGTCGATAACTGACTTCAGTGGCAACGTCGAAGTCCACAAGTCCAACTTTGGCTCGAATCTTGTGTTCATTCCTTCAGCAATCTATGCCAACGCCCAGAAATTCAACTCATCTGTCTTGAATCCGGTGCTGTCAGACTTCGAATACAAATTCAACAGCACCATTTCATCTCTGTATCAAGATGGCTCATACCTGCAGATGACCTAGTACAACAACACACTCCTTGGCGGTGATGACATCTACTTTATGAATTACATTGATCCTATCAGCCAATACAAGACTCTGCGAGATGAATATGAAACCATCAGTCCCATTTACTTGGAAGACATAAAAGGCCAGCATATCATTTTCAAAGATAATAGCTTTGAGAGCAACATAGGGATACATGGAGGAGCCATACATATCAATTTGGCGAATAAGGAAGAAGGATTGGCACAGATCAATGATTTTACGCCGTTTTTGTGGTTCAACAATAATACTTTTGCGAAGAACATGGCATATTTTGAAGGAAATGCTCTATATATAAAAGGTGCATAGAGGACAAACATTCTGTCTAACTGGATATCAAAGACAGGGTATATCAACATGGAGATGGTCGGCTGCCAGTTCGAGCTCAACTATGGTCTCAATGTTGGTCTTGGAGCTGCTATATCCATCAACGGAATGCAAGACAAGGTCTTCCAGGATCAGCTTGTCGAACAGGCTGCTGCACTTGATCCAATTCGAAGCAAGAGCCTCAACAGAGTGGACTACTCTTGGATGCCGATCTAGAAGTATGGCTTGCTCAACAGAGAAGGCAAGTAGGATACAGTTCTTGCCAATGCCAAGCTCATCAACATAACAAAGAGCACATTTACCTAGAACTTTGCTGGCCAGCGTGCATCAGCAATCAACATCATTGATGTGTATGGATCTGATGTGCAGCTGTCCAACTCCACTTTCACAAATAACACTGGAGCCTTCAGCATCTTTGAAATGCAGAATCGGCTTCCATTCTTAGCTGTGTTGACCATGGGTAGGTATAAATTGAATTACATTGCCTTCAGCCAGGACATGGATAACTGCTGGGATGAGTTTGCAAGTATAGGAGTGGATGATTGTATATATCAAGCGTATAATACTTCTGCAGCTAATTCAAATGCACCAAAGAATCCTTTAGAGGGTGCTGTGCTTCACATTTAGCACCCAAGAATGAAAGGTGCTGTGTTCTTCGAATCAAACAGGAACGCTTCCATCCATTCTTCTCGATTCACGTTAAACGAACCAGGGCCCATATTGAATACAGTGCAATTAGTCGGCCTGGGAGCTCGGAGTTCTGCAGCTTCCTCTGGTATTCCAGACTTCGGAAATGTGCAAAGAGCCTCCTCCATCTTCTTGAGTGACTACGCCAACCAAACATTGATAAGCGGTTGCACCTTCACCAACAACGCACTTGATTTCATGCGTTACCACATCACTGCAGCCAATCCTGGTCTAATCGAATACTTTGGAGGAGCTTACTTCGACAAAGCAACATCACCAACCATCAACGTCTATATGTATCCCACCCGAAATTCCACCTCATTGGTGACGGTGAACAACTGCACCTTCGGGCACCAGCGCAACCATGAAGTCCTTGGCTTCGCCGCCTCGAATCTCTCATTAACAGAATCATCGCAAGCAACATATACTAACGTGTAATACTACGGGTCGCTGATCAACGTGATCTCGAACAACCTCCAGTCACACCTCAAGGTAAATGGCTCAATCTTCTATGACCAAATCATGATCGGTGCTGTCTCGTCGCTGATTAACAACTATGCCTCAGGCTCAGTCAACGCCTCAGACAACATCTTCTTTGAGATTGGGTATTTGGCTGGCTCGAATACTCCAGCAGCGATGCCGTATTACAAAAACATGGATCCAAAAGCCGTTCCGCAGGTTAAGAGGAACTTCATATTCCAAGACCCTAGTGAGGTGCCGACTTACCAGCGTGTGGGCATCTTCGACATCAGCTCGAAGGACTTGCTGCCAGGTGCGTTGAACACCTTCTAGGGAAACCAGTTCTCGAAGGTATATGCACGCGACGCTGGCATCTACAGCTTCCACAGTCATACCTTGAGCGACACCAGACACAGTCTCATTGGCAACACATACCAGCATGTCTTCGCAAATGGCGCAGCCATCCTGTCCTGTGACCAACAGCAGCCCACCAAGCGCTCTAAGACACAGACGCTGACCGCCTATCTTGAGGCACACCCCAACGAAATTGGCTTGATCAAGATAAAGGGCGACGTGATCACGTAAAGCAATGCACATCATAGCGGAAGAGTTGGTAGTGCCTTGATCGTTGCAAAGAGTGTCAGTTAGCAGCTGTCGTTGTTCGTCACGGATTCGTACATGTATGGGAACTACTACAACCACATAAACGCCGAATCGGTGCAGTTGCTGATGCGGAACACAACCGTGTCACTTGCTGCTGGCACGCAGTTTACGAAGGACTATCCAGACCTGGAGAAGACCCTTGCGAGCCAAGCCACGGCAACAGCTGCGCGGCTGGGGCCTGCTCAAGCGGCTCTGTTTTCGGCTCCAGCCACAGAAAATAGGGCTGAGCATTTCATGACCTAATACCAAAACAATAAAAGCCCTGTCAATAACTAACTAGTACTTAACAGCGGCATGCTCTTGGCACCAACTGAAGCTCAGCTTGCTACACAGCCCTAACCAAGCATAGAAATTGCTGGCCCAATGCTATTCAACCTCATTGCTGCATCAGTCAACTGGCCAAACACAGCCTTCGAAATGAATAAAGACAAAGAATATATCAACACGTTCATAAACGAAACATCGTTTGGCACGGAGAAGGGCCTCCTGAAGATCTTCGAAGGATTCTTGATTGGTCCAGCAGCAGCAAATGCCTCTTGCGTGGGCTGTTGGCCTGGGCCAGGAAATCGAGCTGCAGGAGCCACCTAACTGATCAACTGCACTTTCAGGGATATCTATGCTACGGCGAAGTATGCGATGGTCTTTGATCTGTATTTGTTTACGAGTGTATATGCACGAGAGTCTTAGTTTTATAATATTCAGACGCTGACCTTCTGGAAGAACCAGTATAGTGTATTGTACTTGGACAACTCTACTGTGTCCTACTAAGGAGTCAACCTACTCGATGTACTGCCAGCCGCTCGAAAGGCTACCCTGACAGATTTCCTCTCACAACACACAACGGTTGATGGTAAAAAAGAGAAAAAGGATATATCTGCTCTCATGACCCCTTATGCTCTCGAGTAAGCGAAAACCACGACTCCGTTGGCTGCTGGTAGCGCCGCACTTGGTGCAATAGCCAATGGCTTCTTGTCTGGCAGTCAAGGCTGGACGGTGACGCGGAATTGCACATTCAAGAATTCGCTCTCTGTACAAGGCCTACTTTAGGGCCAGGGTGGCAGTGGTAGTGGTGAGAATATGTGGTTTGACCAGATTAAAGTCCAAAGACTCGCAGCTTTGGACCAGGCTGCCTTCTTGTTTGTCATCCAGAATGCCCAGGGCACAATCAGATTATACGACTCGGTTGTTGAAGATTGCCTTTCCACCTCGAGCCTCATCAGTTTGACATTCGGCAACATGACGATCGAAAACACCAGCTTTTTAGGAAACTATGCACAATTGGGAGCAAATGGCATTTCGATGCTCTACTCCTCTGCAAAGATAACCAACAGCACCATTGACAACCAGAGGAATAATGTCAAGGTGACTGCCGCCGCGATGCGAATGGTAGACACTGGTTTCATCTCCATGAATTACCAAAGTCAGATACAATTAAACAACAGCACGGTCAGAGGCTTGGTTGGTCAGAGCAGCTCATTCATTTCAGCCAACGGCCGATCAAGCATCTCCATAGCCAATAGCACATTCTAGAATAATACCTCTACTTCTGGGTCCTGCATTTATGCTTTTGCACCACCAAGCTTTACTTTGTCTGGCTCGATGATGAATAACTCCAACGGCGTCGTAATCGAAGCTTCTCCAACTCAATCAACTAATACTGATGATGCTGCCTTTGCAACAATTCCATTTACGATCTCAGATAGCCAGATCTTCCCTATCAAAGCAATTCCTGGCGTCACAATCTTGAACAGCAAGGGCACGGTCACCAACACTACATTTGTGAGCAACACAACTCTCGGCAATAATGACCAGACGAATTCAGGGCTGCTGATCTCAGGTCTGACATCTGACGTGACCATCAAGAACTGCTCGTTCCACAACTTGACCTCACAAATTGGCGCTGGTGTTCAAGTAACATCAGCCTCGAAGATATCCATCGAGAACAGCATCTTCTTCAACAACACTGCTCCAATAGGAGCAGGTGTAGCTCTGACCTCAGTCAACGAGGCTAACTTAACCACGAATAATTTCACCGCCAACAAAGCTGTCAAAATAGATGGTTAGCCAATAGACATGGTTGCAGATTAGAATTCACTTAGAGCTGGAGGACTTTGGCTTGATTGTGAACGAACTCCGCCAGGTCAAACTACATCTACTAATAAAACCACCAGATTGTGCACCTGTAATTTGTTAAAGAAGAACACTTTCGTGAATAACTATGCAGCTATCCAAGGTGGAGCCATATCTTTCAGAAGCGCCAGATACACGGTCATCGATGATGATGATAGTGGTGATAAAGGCGTGACGATGACGAATAATACTGCAGGCGTCATCAAGAGTGGAGTCTCCTCATATGCCAAGACCGTATCGTTCAACTTGACCAATAACGCCGCTGTCGGTGGCTCACGGTTGGTCAAATATAATGCTTCTGACAGCATACTCAATGCTGCAGCCAAACAGTACATGGCAGAAATCAACGCGAAGTTGGGCACTAAAGAAAAGCCATTATCCGAGTACCTGTAGATTCCATCAGGACAAAAGATGAATATATCCATAGCGCTGAATATGATGGTATAAGAAGAAGGCAGCGATAAAATAACAAATACAACAATACTCATGGCGAACGAGAATACAGCTCGAGCATACATTAGATTGATTACGAAAGAGGAGCTTGCTAAGTTGACTCCTGCCAAGGTCACAGCGACACGGAGGCTGCAGGATAATAAAACATAATCAAATGCCACCGTCGCCAATACTATTGCTGTCAAACCAACGAACACTACTAGAAAGAAGCCATTTGAAGCTTCAATCCGGCACGGCAGAGTGACTTGCGTGAACGGTACTTTCTCCTTTACTGACCTGGTCATCACCGTAGCACCTGGAGACATCCAGTTGATTGAATTTGCGTTTGATAAACTTGAACCCAATGGCATTCAGAGAGATTTCATCTCCAAGCCATATGTCCAGGCCGTTTACTCCAGAGAATGTATAGCTGGCGAACGATAGACTCCTAGGGGAACATGTGATAGATGTGCTTATGGCTTCTACTCAATGGAAGCGCCCAAAGGTGAATCATCTTGTGCGCGTTGTGAAAATAATGCTGTATGTTTGGGTGGCAATGTCATGTACCCGATGTAAGGCTACTACAAGAAAGTTCCGAATGGAAGTGCGGTGTTCAGGTGCTACAACCAAAATGCATGCTTAGAAGGCAGCGCGGAAGCGCTTACAGGGACTTGTGCCGCAGGTTATAAGGGATTTATGTGTGGATCTTGTGTTAATATGTTTTACAAGAATGCTCAGTCGCAATGCAGCGAATGTCCTTCGTACAACACCGTCATGATCCAAGCTGCTTTGAGGCTATTTTGGCTGACTGTTTTGATTTATGGCATCTCCAAATTGAATTTGCGAGTCACATAAACCGGAAATCACCAGTATGACTCATTCTTGAGCAACTTGAAGGAGATCATCAACCACTGCGTCGTACTGGCTGCAATCAGTACCATCAAATTCGATTGGTCAGCCACGCTTCAGCGCATTCTTGACGTCCAAGGCTATATCATGCTCCTTCTCTCGAGACTGGTTGCATTCCAATGCTTAGTCGCCGGGTCAGAGGGCATGCATGACCTTGACTTCACTCCATTCTTTAAGAATTTGCTGGTAACAGTGGTGAGCCCGATCATATTGATTGCCTGGTTTGTCCTGGTGATGTTTATTGTATCGCTAACGAAGGGCTCCTTCAATGCTATTCGAGACCAGTTGATATGTGCAATCATAGTTATTCTATGGATTTTGCACCCCGACATCTGCCACGCTGTCTTTGCTTCGTTCTCTTGTATTGCTGATGGAAATGGGCAATCTCGATTATTCCACGATCTCGAGGTGGTATGCTGGGAAGGACAGCACAAGAACTTCATTACGTTTGTCTCGATACCAGCCATCATCTTTTGGGTCATTGGTATTCCAGGATATTTCATGTATACTTTGAGAAAGAACCAGCATCTTCACAAGAAAATTGAGACCAAGAAAAACCTGACGAAATTGGAATTACATGAAATCGAAACGTACTAAAACAGATGGGGCTTCCTGACAAGCGGCATGCAAGGTGACTACTACTATTGGGAAGTCCTAGTGATGGTCAGAAAGATGCTCATCATATTCTGTATAGAATATTTGGCCTCAGTTGCTGGCGAAGTTCAGATCCTCGCAACAATGCTCGTCGTGGTTGTCAGCACCATGAGTGTTGTGTACTCGAAGCCATTTGACTGCGGCACTGAAAACAGTTTCAATATCTTCAGTTAAGCAGTTCATCTCATTTGGCTGTATGATGGGCTGTTTTATCTTACAGGCAACGGCAAGTCATGGATGAACCCAGAGTCTGGCATCAACTGGGTCTTCATCATTTTCATTTCTGTGCCAAGCTTTGGCTTCTTCTTGCTATGGCTGGCAAAAGTCAAAGATCAAATCTTGATAATTGTTTACAAGACAAACAGGACGCTCTGGAAGGTGCTGACTCTCGGCATGGTCAACCAAGAGGAGTTCAACAACAAGTATATTGACAAATTCCATAATCACCAACGAGCCAGCGAGCGCAAGGGTCCACGTCCTGGCGACTTCGATGAGATGCCAGACGCATCTCACCTGGAAAAATCTAATGGCTAAATAAACTTTAATTAACTCAATAACAGGAAGAGCAGAGATGCCCTATACCTCCAAAACGATGGCCGCGAAGGTGAGCTCAACTACGAGCTCTCCAAGAACATCTCGAACATCAGCCTCCACGAGGGAGATAATGGAACTAATATGGACACCGCCATCCAGCAGAAACTCAAAGAGATGATCAACCTCCAGCTCCAACAGCAGGTCAAAATGAATGACACCCAGAAGGACCTCTCCCAACTGAAGCAGTCCATCCGTAGCTCCAATCAATACCCAGGAAACTATGGCACTGGAGCCTACGGAGGAGGATATGAGGCAGAAGGAACGAATCACGTCGAGAACGAAATTCGAAGACTTTAGACGGTGCTCAACCAAGAGGAGGGCAAGTTGCCGCTGCCTGGTGGAGGAGATGGGCTATACGGCCGCGCTATAACAATGAACAATCAACAAGCTGCAATGTCCAACTAGAACCAGGAATATGAAATGGCCAGGATGGGTATGCCACCAAAGCATCGATAACAATACGACTCAGTTCAAGCACCTGGGCGGCTGGATGCCGACGGTGGCTTCTTTGGAGCCGGCCAAGGGCAGCTTGGTATGGACCAGAAACTTGGATAAGTTAATAAAGACCACATGTTTAGTGCTTTGCAGGCATATCCTGGTGGAGCTGGGCTTCATCAGAGTTACGCGCCAGCTCAGCAGCCGTTGGAATATGGGGATCGACCAGGACTTGGAGTAAGCGGACAGGGAGGAGGTCTCTACGGTGCAGAGAGCAGCCTGGCCAAGGCGGTGAACGCCGGTCTCAAGAACAGAGTGAAGGCGATGAAGAAACAAGGTCGAGTCCAAGCACCACAGAGACTTCAGGTCGAGGACGTGGCAGGCCAGCCACGTGTAGACGGGCTTGACGTCGACCCAAAGGCATACCAAGGACCTCAGGCGCAGAAAGGCGAGCTGCCAGCCCACGGGGAACCAAAAGCCCACGTCGACTAGTTCGACGGACCCGCAAGACAGCAGCAATACCTCGAAAACCCATTTGCCCAAGCCCATGCCGGCCTCGACGCTGACCCACCTGTAGACTCTGATGTGCTCCTCGGCGATGATTTCAATCCTATGAACCCAATTAATCAGCTTGCTGCTGATCAAAAGAAGAATAAGCAAGCCAAGCTCCAGCCACCAGCTGATGACTTCCAAGACATTGAAGCAAGCCCTGTAACTCATCAAACTAATTAGAAACTATTGGATAATCAACCCACCCCTGGCGGCTACGATGACGTCTAGAGCGACACCAGCTCCATCAAGAAGAAGCGCATCGCCAGCAGTGCTATTCTCGACAAGATAAAATCGAAACAGCAATCAAAGAAGGGTCAGACCACAACCCAAAGATTCCAGAATGCTGCACGTGCCGGTGTAAGAGGTTCTAGCAAGAGCGGAGAACGGTGATCAATACTTGAGATTTTAGCAGCGTAAAAGCCAGAATGACAGTTGAATAACAATGAAATATTAGTCGTGAATAACGATTGAATATAAGTTATAATATATACTTGAAAGAAG
>Ga0138258_1723394_pt1 | contig 12855 bp, 16 predicted proteins | sample RNAICE20151110_FD_105263 | JGI IMG/M metagenome (GOLD analysis project Ga0138258, IMG submission 105263) | Metatranscriptomics of polar marine prokaryotic and eukaryotic communities from Arthur Harbor ice station, Antarctica -... | ecosystem: Environmental > Aquatic > Marine > Unclassified...
AATTATATAAGATATTATACATCCATTACTTGTACTCCATGTTTCAAGGCCTCGTAGAAAGCCTGCTACGGCGAATGATGGGCGAATACGTCGAAGATCTTGATAAACGTGCTCTCAGCGTCTCTGTTTACAGCGGAGAAGTTGATCTGCACGACCTCAAGCTTAAGAAAGACATTTTTGATAAGTTTAATGTACCTGTCAAACTCATTTTGGGAAGGATTAAAAGACTATATCTCAAAGTACCATGGAACGCGCTCAGTTCCAAGCCAGTTAAGCTCGAGATTGAAGGAGTTGAGCTGGTTATTGAGCCGTTAGAGAGTCAGTTCTGGGAGGAGCTCGTTGAGAGGTAGAATAAAGTAGAAGTGCTGCAGCAGTAGCTTTTGGAATACACGATTGAGATGCTGAAGGAGATGATAGCAGAGAGAGCTCCAAAAGCTGGAGATGGTGCGGAGTTGGAAGCTGCGGCAAAGTAGGGGTTCTTGGTCAGCCTGACCTCTAAGGTTGTCGACAATCTATAGGTGAGTATCCAAAACATTCATGTAAGGTATGAAGATACCAGATTTGCCAAAGAGCCACTATCCATGGGCATCACGCTCGAGTAGCTGGCAATTTAGACCACAGACGAAAATTGGGAAAGCTAATTCATTGACCGAACCTTAGCTAAGAACAAGGACAAACCTTTGAGGAAGCTGCTGGATCTGAGAAATATCGGTTTTTACTGCAAGCCTGGAGATGCTACTACCAGGATGACTAGCCTAATTCCAAGCAAAATTGAGCAATACACGACTTTTGGCACTCTCTTTCCGCCAAACACAAGCATTTCGGAAGTATACAAGAACTGTTATATCCTCCGACCTATTTCAATTCTAGCCAAATTCAAGCAACTGAGCACAGCAAAGACCAGCAATGCCTTGGCTGCAGCTAGGGAGCCCATCTACCAACTTTCTCTGGATATTGGTGATTTTGAATTTACCTTCTTGAAAACTCAATTCGAAGCCGTTTTGAAGTTCTTTGAAAGTGTACACGAATTTCAAATGTTCCAAGATAACTTTATGAACAAAAAGAAAGCTAATTTAGAATAATTCGAGAGACAACCAGAGATTTTCTTAGCAAATAAGTAAATCTTTCTCACCTGCCTCGACCAGCTTGTTACCAAAGAAGTCAAAATTATGGCTTATGGCTCTAAAAAGATTCCAAAAGACGCGATGGCTAAAATAAAGAATGCGGCTTAGCTGGCCCACAACACTGTTGAGGTATATCAGAACTTCATCAAATATGAAAATAGCTTTGTCCTTAGGAAATGGGCAGATAAGCTGATTGCTGAGAACTACACCACCTATAAAGGCATCATCGATGAATAGGAGAAAGTTCAAGAACAACAAAAACAGAGCAAAGGTGGGATGGTATCCTACATCGGATCCTGGCTTGGAGGGGCAGCGAAGCCTGCAGATATTGTGTAATCACCATCGCTTTTATCAAGTGTACCACAGAGCATACAATAAAATATACAAAATAATATTATCGGGCAGCTGGCAGAGTAAGCGTAGGCTGAAGCCGAAGAAGACCAGTTCTTTGATGCCGTTGACCAGGAATCAGTTGACATTGATAAAATGAGCGCCGAAATATATTAGAACTTCGATGAGGAGTCTTCAAGCCTCCAGCAGCTCATGGATGCTCAGAGAGAGGCCAATGAAAGCGTTCCAATGTTCTAAGCGTAATTCTATTTGAAGAAATTCAAGTTTTCCATGGTGGACGACAGCGGCGATTTGATCGAGTCCGAATCAGATCTTCTGAATGAGTACCAAAGCAACGAGATTTTTGCATTCATCTAGGATGTGAACGTGCAATATACTCATTTTGATGTTGATAATATGAATAATGCCAACCAAGGTGAGCTCAAGGCCAGCATAGGAGATTTGGGACTGACTTTCCTTCAGAAGTATAAAGAGAACCTAAAGATAGCTATGAACGAGCACAAAGTGCTCTGGAAACGAGAGCCTGAAGGTACCGACTTCATTGAAGTTAACCTTGACATTGCCAATACGAAGCTGAAGGGAGTAATGAAATAAACTGAGTTCATCGATCAGAACCTGGATGTGAAAATGAAGGGAATCTTCTTTGAATACAGGAAAGAGTATATCGAATTCTTCATCACGTTCTTTTCCAGCAGCGAGGAGCTCAAAGATGAATTGAAACTCAAGGCCTTGGAGGAGTATGAAAAACTGAGAGATGCTGTATCTCTCGCTAGTGTGCTTGAGGCAAGGGAGAAGATGGAGACCACGTTCAAGGTAAAGGTGGAGCTGCAGAATTCTATAGCTATGTTTCCTATTTACAGAACCATAGAAGAGGCTGTTTACGACTAGCCTCTCAATCACCTGATGGACATCACCAATAAATCGTGCTGGGTGGTTGAGACAGGCGATGTCGGCTTCTCCAAAGGAGACAAGAATCCTCGATGTCCAAAGGGCTTCGCGGCCCTGACAATCACGCTCCAGCCATGTTTGTATTTCACTGAGGACCTTGCCATATGGTGGAATAAAAATGCAGATACTCCAAAGAACACTATATGTTTGCTCGAAAAGTTTATGCTGGACCTGATGATCAAGATCAAAGAGTCCGAAGAAGTAGAGCAGCCGGGCCCTGCAGGCACGAGCAAGAACGACAAGCAGTAGAAGAAAGAAAAATCATTGAACACCGCAGAGGTAACATACGATATTTCCCTGAGCAGAGGACACATATATGTCAACCCATTGATATACAATCACCTGATAAACATTGCCACCATCTTCAAGAGACCTCTTGCAAGTTCTGGAGACGCTCTTCAGCTGAAGCAAAATGAGAGAAAACACATCTTTTAAAAGGCCACAGCAATCGCAATGGTAAGGAAGAAAGGAAATACCATCAGCGTTTGGCATGAGTATGTTGCTGTCTTTAGTGGGTCTTACATCTACTTTTACCCAATCGATGATCTTGAAGTTATAATGGAAATCATGGAATTCTATCATTCATCATCTGGATCGTAGATTCGCAGCATGGTGAGCCTCGGAGGCGGGAGCGTTGGCCAACTTGAGCAACCATTCGATATGCAAAGAGCAAGATCCTTCTCATAACGTTCCACAAAGGGTTTCGCTCAGAAATAGAAGCAGTTCAAAGATTTGGACTATGAAGAATGGTATCTTTTGAAAGGATGCTCAAGAGTGAGGAACTACGCGGACTACATCGACGAAGTCAAACACCAATCTAAACCCAATCAGGAGGCGAGGACAGGAGCAAGTCAAGCAGTGCAGCATACGACGTGGATGTCCAACTCCTCAAACCAAGAGTGCATCTTGGAGTATCGTTCAAATGAAGCATGCCAGCTCTGGTCAGACCTCATCGTGAATAAAGCAAACGATATTGACCGGTTCTTGAAGAAGGATTAGTTCGCTTTTGGAGACTTTGGCTCGATTTCAGCCAGCAAAGCTCATCAGAAGATCCAGGAGACCATCCTGCAAGAGCAGCTGGACCAGAAGAATAACTTTGACCATCTGGTCACCGATGACCCTTTGCAGCTACTGGCGGCATACGAAGTCACGATCACCAAGCTGACTATCGTGGCAGAGGGGCTGACACAATTCAAGCTGAAGTCAAAAAGCGTGGATCCATCACAGAACGATCTGATTGTGCTGTCTTCACAGGTTCCTGAGCAGCTCAACAAGAAGAGTACGAATAGTTCATCAAGAAGGTTGGATGATCAAGATAAATTCCAATTCTTTTTTGAAGCTGAGAAGCTGTTCTTCGGCTTCTATCATCGTGAACTGGACAACGACATGGTGGTCAGCCTACGATCACTAAGAGTCATCGATCGCTCAGCCAAACCCACGAACAAGAGAGACTTCGATCCTGATTATGATGACCTGGGACGATATCAAGCGCTGTTGTACTCAGATTCTTCCAAGGGCCAGCAGAACATGATCAAGGTAGTTTTCAAGATGCAGGAGCTGAAGTCACCCAGATACGAAGATGTCGAGAAGGATCTTGATATTTAGATCTCCAGAATACATTTGAATTGGAGCCCTATTGCCTATAATCGGTTCATAAGGCTCATCAGGTTTATCAAATATCCATTTGAAGTTATCGAAGCTGAAAAAAGGCGAATTCAACAGACTCTCAAAGCGAGGCTGCAAAATTTGCACCGAGAATTCAATTTGCGAGCTGATGCAGCCGATCACGACAAAGTCAAGCAACGACTGAAGACACTCGATATGATCAAGCAGCTGACCGCAGCTGTCGAGGGAGCAGCAGGATTAGAGAAGGAGCCCGACGATCCTCCGAAGGATACGAACATCAACTACCACAGCGGGAACGAAGCAAGACCTTCGGAGCAAAGAGTGCTAGCGAGAATTTAAATGCCCTCTCTCTTCTCTCTCTCGACAAGTGCTCTCAGAGAACCACTTGCCAAGACGACCCCACGATCCTTTTAGCAGTCCGTGTTACTGTTGAGAAGATCAAGCTGGTCTGTCTCCATCCATAAAATGACTCGTATCCCATTTTCACAGGCAAAATCGACAATTTATACTTCGAATATGGCATGCATCAAGACCATGATGTTTACAAATGCCAAATTGGCAATTTCAAAATTCTTGACAACACTGGTTATCCTCAAACTTTTGACCCAAAAAAGAGCTACGGGAAGGATTCAAAGCCTCACTCTTAGCAAATTCTGGGTCTGATGGAGCATAATTTGAAAAGCAGCCAAGAAGCAAAGGGTCAAAAACCAGAAAATGAAGTTGCTTTGTCCTTTGAAATGACTAGCTTCAATTTTCCGGAGGACTGCACTTGTCCTCTGCAGAATACTAACAAGAATCGGCAGTTCAGCAAACTCTTGAAGCTGAATATCAAGTAAATCCAAATTATGTACATGCAGGAGCAAATTTTGAGGCTAAGTGACTATTGCCTCCAGCAACTGCTCGAGTCAGTATCAGATACCAATCCCTACGAAGATGTGATTAGTAGGTTGGAAAAGCAGATTGACCCATTCGCGGATACTGATGAGCTACAAGTAGAGGAGGCAGAACAAAACTCCATGCTCAATAGGCTGGCAGAGAACATGCTGAACAAGAAGTAGAATATGAAAGATGGTGAACGCCCAGCAGAATAATAGAGTTGCCTCGACAGCATTGCTCAGTTGTATCAAGGCCATGGCCCAGCCGATGCCGCCAAGGATGCAATTCCTAATGAGAATGAGCCATAAGATTCTTAAATTTACAGTGGAAATTCAAAAGCTCACAATCAGGTGGCTTTTCAGCCACAACTTGATGGCATTGATCTAGAATAGGTACCTCTTGCTATAGGGCTAGACATAGTCATCGAGAACCCACAGATAATTATAAAAGACCGGCCCTACCTGCTGGGAGCACTCGAGTTGGATCTTGGCTTCATCAAGATTACCAATGAGCTGGAATACGTCGGTGGTAGATGGAAGGAACACCCGGACAAGCTGGTTGGCGTAAATACCATGTATATTGACGCCAAGAGCATCAAGATTGACCACACAAGGCAGCTGATTGACAATGTTACTCCTCCATTTGATTTGTCTATTTCATACCAAACTTTGCTTCCGAGCCCGCTGCTAGTGGATCGGAAGCTCCTTGACTTTGCTCGACAAGGCCCAGCAGCATCTGATGGTATAGATTTCAACCAATTTGAGAACCAAGATAGAATCACAATTACATCAACGATGAACATTGAGATGAATATCAAACAGAATGTCTACAAGTACATCTTGAGGTGCCTCGATTTGAACATCAACTTCTATGATGGCTTTGAGCAGTATTTCCAATTCCATAGCTGGGGCGCCTTGAACACCATGAAGTCTTACGCAACCAACCAATAGGTAAAGGAGTAATTTATAGATACATCAATCAAAAGGAGAGAGATCAAATTCCAATTTCCTGCCCTCTCACTGAAATGCCGAAATCAAGAAGATGAGAGTTTGCTCTCTGAGCTCGTTTTGCGTCGTCTTGACATAGATATCTTTCAATTCCTGGACACGAGAAGTCAAGTCAACATGAGATCCCGAAGCTTTTATGTGCTCTACAAGGAGAAGGAGGAGCAGATGATGAGTAAGCGAGGGCAAAGCCAAGAGGTTTTCACGGACATTAATCGCCTGATTCTAGGACCGATCAATTCACCAAGCATTATTGAGACCTCTCCTTCCTTTTATACTCAAGATCGACAATAGATGGGATAACAGAAGCTAGACCAGAAGCAGAATAGGCAAGAGGACGACTTTTCCTTCACGGCTCGCCTTGCGCCAGATGGCACGAAAACTATGGCCCTCAGTCTCCAGAAGCTGAAACTCTTTTTACGCATAGACCAGCTGCTCATCTTGAAGTCATTCTTCATGGATGGGATGCCCAGTTATGACAAGTGCAATGAGAAGCCAGCCCAATTTGACCCAGACCAAGGCAACGCCTCCAAGAAGGCCTTTTCTCTCCGTCTGAAAGAGAGCTTGATCTGCTTCGAGCAGCTCACCCAATAGCCAAACAGCATGACCGACTTGCTCGACATCCAGCAGCTATTCGACGCACAGGCGGAATAACAACGAGTTCCACACGGTGACTATTTTACCAAGACCGTTGCCTTCAGAGGAGAAGTGCAGTTCAAGTATGTCCAGGAGAAACCAAATTAAATTAAAGAGCATTTGATTCAAAAAGTAAGAGGGCCAGGACGTGGAGTCTCGTCTTTCGTGAGCTCAGCGTCGATTATGGAAAAGATCGAGTAGCAGGAAGGCAACTATTAGCACCCTCTGGTGAAGAAGCTGCTTGAAATTGTTGGTCTGCAACCCTTCTTCTGCGATATCAAAGATTTATATGAAGGAGGACTGTCGATGACGACGTTAAGCAAACGTCAAATGATTTATCCATTCAATATGAAATTTGAAAGCGTGGACATCATTGAGAGTCAAAGAAAGCTGATGCAGGAGGCTATGCATGAGGCTGTGCCTCGGTCGATCCAAGCTGGAGCTCTTTAGCAATAGCTCATGATGGATGATTACTTCAAGTACTTCCAGAAGACCAAATTCACGTTTGATCTGACGGAGATATATGTGTCCTTCAATGACTTGATTGTGGTGCAGGGCATCATCAAAAGATTGCGATAACTCGACGATGAACTCAATCACACCAAGAAGAGGAATGGCGAAGGCAAGGAAGGCGATCTCCAAGAGAGCGCTCGCTCAAGTGAGCATGAAGCAGAGGAGATCTATTTGCGAAGATCCTTTGATTCTGATGGTGGTGATTCTGATCTCGTGGACGTCGATGGCGCTCCGCTTGGATCTAGCCAAGTACTTGTTGCAGACTCTTTTCAGGGAGGATCCGGTGTCTTTGAAAGTCCTGTGTCTCTTGGTTTCGGCTCCGCCCTCGAGGACGAGTCATAAATAGTATCGTCTCACCAACCTTAAAATCGCGAAACCTGGGGTAGATTTGGCACAGAGTTGGAAGATGATGACGAAAAAGGTGAGGTCAGGACCAACCGCAACTCAAGACGCCAAACAGTTGTTCTCAAAAAGAACATGGACTCAGAGTAAAAGGACATCCAGTTCAAAAGGCTAAAGACATAACACCAGATCTCTTACCACGACAATGATTTGAAGTCTACCAGTAACACCAACCGCAAGGGAATGGAGCAACAAGACAAGTAGAGGCTGCGTGGAACTGCCGAGGCGAGCCCATCGGTCTTGCTTGGTGGGGCTGCAGCATCGAGCTCAGTTCACGATAGCTCCCACAGGCAGATTAAGGAGCAGAGCACCGCCTTTGGGACTCCGCAATCTCCAGATCGAGCAGGTTAAAGCAGATCTACCAAGCCTCCAGAAGATTCTCCGTCGATCCCGTCCAGGCCTGACTCTTAGAGAGGCGTCGATGAGCTGATCTTCATCTCGAAGGGCCTCAAACTCATCGTGATCAACGATCGAGACAGCAACTTCCTGCCGATCATGTCGCTGAATTCGTCGCCATGTCAGATACAGGCATTTATGCACTCCTAGCAGAGCACAATCTAGACCGTTTTCAAGCTGTCCTTGAATTTCTTCAACGTGAATATCGGCATGTGGGAACCATTCATTGAGAAGTTCCATTTCGCGGTCACATCGACTCAGGATGTCCTCAACAAGAAGCTGATCATGCATCTGGAGTTCCCAAAGCCTGTCAATATGAATTTCACAGAGAAGCTGATCGAGAACTTAAATGAATCACAAAAGTCATGGAAGATCTGCCAAGAAGAATATAAACAATTCGAGCAAGAATCACAGAAGAACCACACAGCGAGCCTAAATCAATCAACGCAAGATATAGAATATGATGTTGGCAGGTTCGCTCAGTCGATAATCGAGTTTGAATCCTATCACGATGGTCCCAAGCTATCTGTTGTGGACATGAAGCTCCGAAGGACCATCAGTCGACAAAGAACTCTCAAGGAGGATGATCTTGCTCCACTACGACTGAAAGGTTAGCAGTCGGCATCGGCCTAGAACAACAACGAAGACATGATATCGCCATATGTCATCGTCAATAAGACGGACCTGACCATACTCATCAAAAGGTTGTTCAAGCGAGAGGAGGCTGAGAGGTACCAGTATTCTGACTTTCTGCACTCCATGAGCAAATCGTAGCTGCCGGACTAGCCACGAGAAGAATCCTAGAATACCACCCTAGCACCTGCGAATGTAGACAAACTCGATGAACCAGAACTTGATCTCCTCCAAAGCTAATTGCAGGCTGTAGGTCAAGAAAAGAGAGAGAAAGAGCACCTGATTGACAGAAAGCAAAGCCAAGTTCAGCTGAGCAGAACCAACGGACTTAAGAACGTGTACAGGCTGCCTCAAGGCTAAATTGTGGACTACATGGTAGACTATGACACGAGCAAAAGCCATTCAGAAGTCGAGCTGCTGCTCCGTGGCGCCACACCCACTCCTTCCTCGCCAGGAGGCCAATCGACGACTGATCTCTCATCTCAACAGGAAGAGCAAATCCACAACGATCACATCGGAGAGTACAAGAGCGAATTCACGAAAATATAATTTGACAAAACAACTGCTGAGGTCTCCCATAATCGCCATCTCTTTGATGAGAACAATGAGATCTCAAAGGTGGACCTGAATAGATTAGGCTATCAAGCACACGTCATCAGAGGTGGTCAAAAGCCAGAGAAGATATTCTATGGATGCAAACTGATTGACTGCAAGAAGGTGTTCACTCTGCGAAGCCAATATCAACTCGTCAACTTTACAGGTTTTGACTATCTGATATATTTCAGGTACAAGAATTCATGCTTGGTCAAACATCTAGAATCTGGAGATAGCCTGGCAGTTTCTCAAAGATATGATGATTTCAAAGTCCAAATCAAAATGATAGCGAACGATGAGCAACAGCAACATCAGAAAGATGCCAACGTAGAGAGGTCAAAGTACCCAGAAGAACTTCGAGCCCAGCAAGAGCTCATCGATGACATGCGAAATCAAAAGTACGGTTTCAAAAACTGGTCGAGTTTGATTCCTCTCTCAGTGTTGAAGAACAAGCTCAGATTGGAAGACAGCTCATATTTGACAAATGGTCCATCCTTGTACACGTTCATCAGAAAGACGAGGAGCGACATCATAGCAAACGAGGAAGTGATCGATATCAATTTCATGCCACCAATGATTGTCAAGAATTGTCTGCCATTTGCCATAAAGCTCAAATTCTATGACAGCTCTGATGTGTTGCAAGAAATAGTTTTCAAAAAGGAAGAGGAAAAGAATTTATTCTGCTTTTCGATGGCCAAAAGTGCTTAGGTTGACATCTTCCTTCCTGATTTTGAGACTATCAAAGGCTTCAAACTTTTCAATTTGGAACGATATAAGGATATGGAGGACGTCATACGAATCCAAGACCGATACGGCCGGAGTACCTTGATATACAGCTAGATCCAAAGGAAACAGGCCGGATAGAGAATCATCTTCTACTGCAAGAAAATGATGATCGATACTATTGACTCCGAGCTGCTCTACTATTACAAGAGGCCTGATGCTCACAGCGCTGGCAAGGATATGATGCGAAACATGATACCCTTTGTCAATCTCAGCCTGCAGAGATAGAAGATATACATCATCCCCGAAGGTCAAGGTTTTGGTGAGATTTATGCTGCGCTCTCTACTGCGAGCACCAAGAATGCGTTCGTCAAGATGGACCTTGAAGCAACAGCGACGTAGATGGAGTTGCGGTTGGACAACGCTTACAACAGCATGAATTTCTGTTACTCATCAGATGTGTATTTAGCGACTCAGAACGAGTATATATACACCAAGATTACCACTGTGAGCCCATATTACGTCGTGGTCAATGAGTCGAAGTAGACCATTATTCTTGAGCAATCAGAAATACCTGGCGGAGGTGCTGAACAAAACCACCAGCAGTTCCCTTTGATCTTGGAGCCAGGACAGAGGTAGGCATTCCAATTTTATAAGTTTCAGACCAAATATTAGGGCTAGGCTGAGTTCGTGCACGTCAAGGTCTGCGATGAGCAGATTCCGATCCAGACGCTCGAGGAAAAATGTCCCTCGGCAGCTGCTGGAGCTACTCCTCGAAACGGATCATTCGGGAAGCGGTATTCCTGGTCAAGTCCATTTTAGATCTCGTCAGTTGGGCAATTCACAGTGAAGCTAGCATCAACTGGGCTAGACGAACGAGATACAAAGGAAGCAAATACCCTCTCCGATCCCAATCAACGAGCGCTACTCAAAAGCATGCTCCAGGAAGACCAGTATCTACGAGTCACCTGCAAAACCGACTAGAGTGACTGCCTTGGCTCAATGTTTATCATTATCAGAGACGAGACAGAGGAGCAATCTGAGTACAAAATCATCAACGAGTCTAAACACGTAGATGTGATTTACAAATAAGCCATCGATAAAAGCAAAATCCCTCAGAAGCTTTCATAAATACGCTTATCCGAGTCAGCTCAACATAGCGAAAGACTCAAGATAGACTAGACGACCAGATTCTGTTGGAGCAGTGTGCTGCACGCCAAACTGCTTCAGCTCAGCTTCACGAGCACTTTCAAAAGCTTCAATAATGCCAAACTGATGCTGCAGAGTCACAGCGAAGAGCAAAAGCATCTACTGGTCTCCAAATATGATATGGTGGTTCCGCTTGACAAAATTGGCCTCCGTGAAGATATCGCCTTGGTGCAGGTGCCTGAACACGGAATGACGAAGGAGCTCCAAAACTTCGCCTCAGGTATTTTCGCCAAAGTCAGGATAACAATCACAACGAATGGCTTTAGCAAAATATTGAAGATCCAGGATTAACTTGATGATCAGCTTGAGGTAGTACCTCACTTCCACAGCCGCCACGATTTACACAGATATCTCAATCCTGCTCTCCAAGCTCTACGTATGAGCACTGTTGATGTCCTCCTAGACCAGGTGTGCCTGTCCTTTATCCATAAGAAGCGAGAGCTCCTCACCATCTTCATTTCCAAGATTCAAGCCATCTTAGAAGACACTGAACAAACAGTGACTACGAAGTTCAACGTTGGCTACCTGCAGATTGATAATTAGTCAGAAAACGAGCCCACATACTTGGTAATGATGAAACCAAGAGACCTCTACTTCAAAGACGGCGAAATCCAGGTCAAATTGGCAGAAACAGAGAAGGAGCGCCAAGAACGCGAGCAACTAGGTCTTGATGGCTTCACCAACGAGAACGCCAAGATTTTCATGTCTGAGATTGTCATCAACAAAAAGGCCAACTCTAAAGACGTTGTATATATTGAAAGGATTGTATTCCTGATGCAGACACTGTAGATATAGATTCAATTCACTCATTTTCTCAAGGTGGCCAGTTTTGTGTACCATCTGGGAAAGGTGTTGAATAAAGGAGTTACCAAAGTTCACTATGTATTTGAGGACTAGAGCCTACTCAAGCAAATTGCCGAAGGAGAGAAAGTAGTCATGGATTATGGTGATAGTGTACAGCAGAAGAAAAGGGACCGTCTCAATAATTTCAAGAAATAGGATGTGCTTGTAGGCTCTAAAGTTAAAGCTTAATCCTCGAAGAAGATCGAAGCGATTAAAATGAGCAATGTAGATAACAATTGGCAATTCTCGTCAAAGATGGTTGCGCAAAGCTCTTGGAGAATTTTCATTCAGAACTATCAATCGAGCCCGTTGGAGCTGGTCGTCAGCGCAATCAACGAAAGGCTAAAAAAAGACAAGACGAAGAATGGATAAGAACTCGGATAAAACTTTGATGAGATAGAGAGCCAAAGACAACTCATACAAAATGGCCTGGTATAGCAAGACGAACATCACAACAACGACGGCGAAGATGTGATTGGTCTCTTTGGAGCAAGAGATGAGCAGTTTGCAAGGCGATTCTTGTATTTCAGCACATTTGAAGACATGCTCTTCCAGATGAATGGTCTCAACATCAGCAATCTATTTGGAGAAGGAAGCGAAGTTCTGGGCTAGCTGGCGACATTCCACAAGGAAACGTTCAAGTATAATGCTTTACGACTTCTGGGCTCTAGTAACCTGATTGGAAACCCCTCTCGATACGTCAGCAATATTGGAACAGGAGTCACTGACTTTTTCGTCAAGCCATACCAAGGAATGAAAGATGGCTCCGTCCTCCAAGCAGCAGATGGCTTCGCTCAAGGCTCAAAGTCATTCCTCACAAACACACTGATGGCTCCTGTTGGAGCCATGTCGAAGATCGGCAACAGCATAAGCAAAGGCACGTTGGCTTTGAGCTTTGACGATCAGTTCATTGAGGCCAAAAACTATGATAACAATAAAAACAAGCCCAAGAATATTGGAGAAGGTGTTGTCAAAGG
>Ga0138258_1212180_pt1 | contig 12545 bp, 1 predicted proteins | sample RNAICE20151110_FD_105263 | JGI IMG/M metagenome (GOLD analysis project Ga0138258, IMG submission 105263) | Metatranscriptomics of polar marine prokaryotic and eukaryotic communities from Arthur Harbor ice station, Antarctica -... | ecosystem: Environmental > Aquatic > Marine > Unclassified...
CGCATCAATGTCTGCGCTGTGCAGTTCCAGGTGAGACTAGCGCAGCAATACAGTTGGGACTCGGGACAAAGGATTGATCGCCGCCGGGAGCTTCAGCGTACACCCTAAAATGGCGAACCGCACCCAGCGGGGCATGGGCAAGCCTAATCTCAGCCCAACAGCTGGCTCTGCTCTCCCCAGCATATCACAATCCAAGCTCAGCCGGCAGGACCCCAATTCGACAGGACAGGAGCTGGACCAGAATGGTACAGCTCGTCAGGTTCGATTTCAGGCGGCTGAAGAGTCAGGCCCACCACCTCCGGCTTCCCCACCCTCTCCATCGGCACGTGTAGGAAACCGTGGGATAATTACCACGGGGGGTGCGCAGAGATTGTTACCGCTAGGTCGTGTTGCGAAACAGTCGCTGTTCGCTTTCAACTCAGACGATATTTCGGACTTTGAAATGGCGTCGCGCACCCGCACAGTGGAGGAAACCGCTAAAGAATCTTCCAAATCTGCGACGGGTACAATTCAGAGGCTGGACACAGAGGAACTGCCAGAGATCAACACTAGTGCAGAGGCAATTGCTTTCTTTGCGAAACACGGTCAGAACACGTCGATCAAGTTCGTGCACCTAGTGCGGGAAGCAGACTCTGACTACAAGTGTTTCGATCCATACGCGCTCGAGGTCGTATCTAGACAAGACTTGAATGCATCTGGTTGCGAGCACTGGACGATGAGCCTCTCAGGACTGGTGCATGTGAATCCACCCAGACCGTCCAACTTCATCCCTCTGGCTGAGTGGATCCGCAAGTCGACACTGTTTCACGTGCTTCGTTGCATCCACTACTTCAAGTGCTATTCTGGAGTCAAACTTTTCCGAATCTGGTTTCACAATGTTAAGTATAGGACATACCTCAATCAAAGGTCAAAACTGTTTAAACATCTTTATCTCGCTCGGCCATCGTTCGCACCTACGCTGCTGGACGTGTGCTCACAGTGCAAAAAGATGGAGGAGACACAGCTGTTGATCAAACCAAAGATCTACGAGCTGCAAGAATTCTCAAAGAAATCTGACGAGAGGCGACAGCTGGCTTTGTCTGAGTTTGAGACGCAAGTGTGCACTCATTTACAGAGGAGCATAGATAGAGTGGCAGAGGATCTGACGCACAGGTCTCAAATGCCGGATGAAAACATGCTCGATGAGGAAAGCACCAGCGGTGCCACTAGCATTCACGGCACCGAAAAATCCAAGTCAATGTACCAAATTAGAATTGAAAAAGCAGCGCGACTGTCGGCAGTCCATAAAGCGGAGGCAGAACTATTGATGATGGATGATTACATCCGGCTCATTGATATGATGGTGGTGGATACCCTTGTGATGCACACCGTTCACACAATGCAGAAGTTCCTTGAGACCCTCACAGACATGTATGAGCTTATGCTACGCAACAAATCACTGTTTGAGGTGTCGATTCAATTCGGAGAAAATGGAAGCTCTTTCTTCCTTCCCAACCTTGGCAACGTGCAGGATGCAGTTGAGAAGATGGTTGATGATATCGTTCAGAATGTGGCACATGTGACAAGGGTCCTTCAGTTGGGATCTTTGAAAGTGCATTTCCATGGTGTGAAAGTGCAGCCTCCTAGTGTGGGTCACTTGATCAAGAGTAACACAGTCTTCTCAGCCACAAAGAACCAGATGCAGGTAGTGCTGAGTCAGAACTACGGTGTTATTGAAGACTATGCCACAATGTTTGAAGAATACCGTGAGATCTTCGATGCGCAATTCATCTGGTCAATTGATGAATTCGCTGCCAAGAAACCGAAATTTGTGGCTTTCCGTACGCGGATGAATGAAATCAGTGCGTGGATCCAGAGGATTGAGACAATGCAAAAGCTTGATTTCAAGGGTATCTTCAAGGTAAAGACTGATGGATTGTCGCTGGAGCTTCAGAAGGTGTCAGATGACATTATGGACGATTTGAAGGGTCTGTTGCTTAAGAACTTCCGGTCGAATTGCATTAACTACAGTGATGAGCTGCACACTAAGGTTGCTGTGCTTAACAAGGCACCAGAGGGCTTGCAGCACTTTGTGGAGTACGTCAGTGCAATTGCAGAGATGGAAGCTGGTAAGACGAGGTTAGAACACACCAATCTGGAAGTACAAGAGCTTTATGAAATGTTGATTAAGTTCGATGTCAAGATTGGACCTGACATTGATGTTGAGAAGGACAACATGCTCTCTGAGGTCAAGGCATTCGCTACTGGACTCATTTCAGCAAATGAGAGAGTTGTTGAGCACGGCAACGCCAATAAGGAGAAGCTGGAGAAGCGGATTGAAGAAAACAACCACGCACTTGATAGGTGTATCCAAGATTTGGAGGATTCAGTGTACAATCAGCCTTCAGTCAAGCCAAGTGCAGAAGTGCTCGAGGATCTGTACGAAATGGAGAAGCACATGAAGGCACTCGAGGAGAAGTGTGTCATGTTTGAAGACTACACAAAGAAGCTTGATCAGGACAGAATCCGCCAAGAAGCACAGGTGGCGGCAGCCAAAAAGGCAGCCGAAGCTGCTGCTGCAGGCCTGGATGCAGATGATGCGGCGCCAGCAGCTGCAGATGCAGATGAACAGAAAACAGCCGAGGTGGTGGAAGAGGAAGAAGAGCCTCAAGAGGAAGACATAGAGTTCTTCACGCATCTTGACAGTGCTCGAGACAAGTTTGAGGAGCGCATGAATGTGTGGACTCTATTTGACGAATGGAACACGAGCAACACAGAATGGTTGAAGGGTACAAAGTTTGTTGAATTGGACTGCGCAAAGATGGAAGGAGATGCTGCAATAATGCTCAAGCGATGCCAGGACATGCAGCGCAAGAACAAAAAGGCTGAGATTTCTGATGACGTTGTGGATCACTTGTATGATCTCATGTTTGACTTTAAGAAACTGATGCCTCTGTCCATTGAGCTTGGACAAGATTCAATGAAGAGTTGCAAACCATGGATCCAAATTTTCACCATCTTCCAAAGACAGCACGAGTTCCAAATGGACGACGAGCTGCCTGAGTTTCATTTGGAGGAGCTGTGGCGGTGGGGTGTGTTTGATGAGGACAAAAAGGAGAAGATTGCCGACATCTGTGCCATCGCTGGTGGTGAGTATGCATTGTCGAGCACTCTCGATATGATTGAGACAGGTTGGGAGAACGCAGAGTTCATCGTGGCCGATTACCGTGATGGTGGTGACTTGTTCATTTTGGGATCAGTTGATGAAGTGTCAGTTCAGCTTGAGGATAACCAGGTGACACTGCAAACAATTCTTGGATCTCGGTTTGTTGGAGGTATTAAGGCCAAGGTTGACATATGGGATACAAAACTGCGACTTCTATCTGATATTCTTGAGGAGTGGATTCTATGCCAGCGCGCGTGGCTATACCTGGAGAATATTTTCTGCGCCGATGATATCAAGAAACAGCTGCCTATGGAGGCAGCAAAATTTGCCAAGGTTGATTCTGCTTGGAAGAAGCACATGCGTAAGATGAAAGAAGCACCCAGCGCAATTGGTGTGACTGATATGCCTGGTGTGCTCGAGATGTTCAAAAATGCTAACATTGTACTAGACGAAGTACAAAAGTCACTCGAGGCATATTTGGAGACCAAGCTTGCCTCTTTTGCCCGGTTTTATTTCTTGTCGAATGACGAGCTGCTCCAGATTCTTTCGGAGACTCGCAATCCTCTGTCCGTGCAGCCTCACATGAACAAATGCTTTGACTCAATCAAATCTTTGATATTCGGTGAGGAGGACACATCAGTAGAGAAGTCTGAGGAAGATATGCTAGAAGAGGAGGATGATGATGATGCCAAGCCCCTGGCGATTGAGGGCATGATTTCTGGTGAGGGCGAGAAGGTAAGTTTCCCTCGCATTCAGTACACAGAAGGCTCGGTGGAGTTCTGGCTTACTGCGGTCGAGGTGGAGATGAAGAAATCACTTTGGACCCACACGAAGAATTGCTTGACAACTTACGAGGAGGATAAGCGAGCCACATGGTTCTTCGAGTCGCCTGCCATGTCCATTATTGCGATCGAGCAAGTTTATTGGACTGCGAACTGCGAGACTGCGCTGAACAAGATTCAGTCTGGTGAGGATGAGAACGCAATGAAGGATCACTTGACTTTCTCGAATGACCAGCTGAATGACATGGTGCAGTTGGTGCTTGGGCAATTGACAAAGCTGCAGCGTAAGTGCATGGGTGCACTTATTGTGATCGACGTCCACGCACGTACTGTCGTCCAGGACATGATTGACGCAAAGTGCCAGGGTTGCAACTTCTTTGAATGGTCGAAACAGCTTCGGTACTATTGGGAAGAGCACATCGATGATGGTGCAATGGGAGCTGATAGTGATGACTGTGTTCTCAGACAGACCAACACACGATTCGTGTATGGGTATGAATACCTAGGAAACAGTCCTCGCCTTGTGATTACACCGCTAACGGACAAGTGCTACATGACACTTACTGGTGCTCTGCATGTCAAGCTGGGAGGTGCTCCACAGGGCCCTGCAGGAACAGGCAAGACAGAGACAACCAAGGATTTGGCCAAAGCTCTTGCACGGAACTGTGTGGTGTTTAACTGTTCTGATGGTCTGGATTACCTGATCATGGGTCGATTCTTCTCAGGCTTGGTGCAGTGTGGTGCCTGGGCTTGTTTTGACGAGTTCAATAGGATTGATATTGAGGTGCTATCTGTGATTGCACAGATGATGCTTTCGATCATTTACGCGTTGAACGATGAAGTTGACACTTTCCTATTTGAAGGAAGGATGATCCCTCTGAACCCTAGTATTGGAGTGTTTATCACGATGAACCCTGGTTACGCCGGACGTACAGAACTGCCTGATAATTTGAAGGCCCTCTTCAGGCCAGTGGCAATGATGGTTCCTGACTATGGTCTCATTGCTGAGATCATTCTCTTTTCAGAGGGTTTCATGACTGCTACTCTGCTGTCGGGCAAGATGGTGAAGCTTTACAGTCTGTCTTCTGAGCAGCTGTCAAAACAAGATCACTACGACTTTGGTATGCGTGCTGTCAAATCTGTGCTTGTGATGGCTGGTCAGCTGAAGCGTACAGAGAGTCACTTGACTGAGGAGATTGTGCTGATTCGTGCTATGCGTGACTCCAACCTCCCAAAGTTCCTTTTCCAGGATGTACCACTTTTCCTGGCAATTATTCAGGATTTATTCCCTGGAGTTGTTATTCCTTTCGTAGATTACGGCAACTTGCAAGTGGCCATTGAGGCTGAACTCGTTGCACAAGAGCTGCAGAAGGAGGAGCTACTCATTGGCAAGATCATTCAGTACTTTGAGATCACACTGGTGAGACACGGTGTAATGATTGTGGGATGGACTGGAGTCGGTAAGACTACTAACTGGTTTACTCTGCAAAGTGCTCTCACCTCTTTGAACGAGTCTGGCCAAGATGAAGATGGCAAGTATCTTAAGGTGATCTGTGAGAAGCTCAATCCTAAGGCTATCACAATGGGTCAAATGTACGGTGAGACAAACCCAGTGTCTGGAGAATGGACTGATGGTCTGGTGCCAACAATTGTGCGGGCTTTCATCACCAACACAAGCATTGACAAGAAGTGGATTGTCTTTGATGGTCCTGTGGATGCTATTTGGATTGAAAACATGAACACAGTGCTTGATGACAACAAAATGCTCTGCTTGACATCTGGTGAACGTATCAAACTGCCTGAGACAATGACTGTGCTATTTGAGGTCAATGACCTTGCAGTGGCATCACCTGCAACAGTTTCTCGGTGTGGTATGGTGTACATGGAGCCTGTGCACTTGCCATGGCAGGCTGTTGTCAAGACCTGGACTATGCAGTTCAACAAGAAATACCCAGGGCAAGGCGACCCTCTCTATGAACACATTGTATCAATTGTCGATCCTACCCTTCCAATGATGCGCAAGAAGCTCAAGGAGGGATATCCATACCTCGAGATCATGCTTGTCCAAGGCTTACTCCGCTTGCTCTCCACAAACTTGACTGAGGCAATGGGAGTCAAAGCAGATCATCCTGCTATCTCGACTCTGATCAAGATTAACCTGATCTTTTGCTTTGTTTGGTCGATTGGAGGAAATCTTCATGAAGACTCACATGCGCAATGGGAGGAGTTTGTGCGACCACTGTTGAAGAAGATCAGTGGGGACATTCCCGATGACGTATCACTATACGACCTGGCTGTTGATAACGCATCTCTTACTTTCGTCACCTGGGAGAAACACATCAGGACTTTCAAATACAACCCCGAACAGTCATTCTTTGATATTGTTGTTCCTACTGTAGACACCACTCGCTTTGGCCATCTACTCAAGGCACTCACTTTGGCTGGCAAGAACACTCTACTAGTTGGAAGTACAGGAGTTGGTAAGTCTGTGCTTGTCAAGTCTGTGATTCTTGAATGCGGTGACAAATATGTCGGCAAAACTCAGGGTTTCTCAGCACAGACATCAGCCCGCAATTTGCAGGACTTTTTCGAGTCGTGCCTAGACAAACGAAGGAAGAACCTTCTCGGGCCTCCTGCTGGCAAGACATTGATTTTCTTCATTGATGATGTCAACATGCCTCAAGTAGAGACATATGGCGCTCAGCCACCAGTCGAACTTTTCAGGCAGGTGCTCGACCATGGTGGATTCTACGATCTTGATCCAAAGAAGCTGTATGTCAAGTACATTGCAGACTCCACATACATTGCTGCATGTGGACCAACACTCAAAATGACTCCTCGGTTGCTGAGACAGTTCAATTTGTTGCACATGCCGCAGCTGTCGGAGGAATCCATGGGACGTATCTTTGAGAGTATTCTCGGTGGCTTCCTGGGAAATTTGAACAAGGATTTGTGCAAGCTGACTTCACAGCTGGTGCAAGCAAGTGTAGCCGTGTACAACAAGGTCTCCAGTGACTTGCGTCCAACACCATCCAAGTTCCACTACACATTCAACTTGCGTGATCCTGCTAAGGTGATCCAGGGAATTCTGACAGTCGGTGCCAAGCAAGTTCCAGATACCAACCATCTGCTCAAATTGTGGGCACACGAGATGTCTCGGGTCTTCCGTGACCGTCTCAACGAGCAGTCTGATTGTGACTGGTTTGATAATCTGATGTGCGAGAAACTCAAGGACACCTTCCAAGTCGATTGGAAACCTGAGGATGTGTCTGATCTCGTATGGGTAGACTTTCAGGGAGGACAGCCAGCAGATTACCACAACATTGAGGAAATATCAGACTTCAAAGAACAAATTGAGGAAGCACTAGAGATGTTTAACACAGGCAACTCTCAGCGGATGGATCTTGTTTTCTTCAAAGATGCTGTGCTGCACGTCGCCAGGATCTACCGCATTCTGCGACAGCAGCGAGGCAACGTGATGACAGTTGGCGTTGGAGGTTCAGGCCGTCAGTCAATGACTAAGATGGCCTCGTCAATGTGTGACTACAAAGTAAAGCAGATTGAAATTAAGAAAGGTTATGGCATGGTGGATTGGCACGACGACATCCGAGTGATTCTGAAAGAGGCAGGCGGCAAGAATCAACCAACTGTTTTCCTGTTTAGCTCTACTCAAATCATTAACAACGGTCTCCTAGAAGACATCAACAATATCTTGAATTCTGGTGAGGTACCCAACTTGTTTGACGTCGGTGAAAAGGAGGAGATTATTGGCATGGTGAGGCCAATTGCCAAGGCAAATGGCATTCAGGATGCCAAGGACTTGCTGTGGAGTTATTTCATAACCCTGTGCAGGCAAAATCTGCACATTGTGCTGTGTATGAGTCCAGGAGGCAATGACTTCCGTACTCAGTGTCGTATGTTCCCGTCGCTTGTCAACTGTACGACCATCGATTGGTTCTTTCCATGGCCTCAGGACGCACTGCTGTCAGTTGCTCAGAGATTCTTTGCTAAAATTGATGTGGGTGAGCCTGAAATCAAGGAGGCTTGTTGCAGGATGTGTGTCAAGGTGCATGGATCTGTTGAGGAGAAGTCCAGGCTTTTCCATGAACAGCTGGGAAGGCACAATCATACAACACCCACTTCATACCTGGAGTTGATTAATTTGTACTCGGGCATGTTGGCTAAGCAAACTGAGGTTTGTCAAACCAAGCAGCAGCGTTTGTCTGGTGGTGTGAAGAAGATGGGGACCATCAACGAGATGGTTGCAGAGATGAAGATCAAACTGGCTGAGCTGCAGCCTGTGCTTGCCAAGTCAGTGATTGAGACTGAAGAATTGCTGACCAAGGTCAAGGGCGAGCAGATCATTGCTGACGAGGCTAAGATTCAGTGTAAACAAGATGAGGAGGATTGTAACGAAATTGCTGCAGAGGCTGGTGCAATCAAGGCTGATGCCCAAAAGGATCTTGATCTGGCTTTGCCTGCATTCCATGGGGCACTCAAGGCACTTAAGTCCTTGTCTAAAGATGACATTAACACAGTCAAGTCATTCCCCCAGCCCCCAGAATACGTCCAGAAAACTCTCGAAGCTGTGTGCATCTTATTGGGAGAGAAAACTGACTGGGCAACTGCTAAGAAGACGATGTCGAGGATGAGTTTCATGAATGAGCTGGCTGATTATGACAAGGACAACATTGCACCCCAGAAGATCAAGAAGTTGAGGCCATATACAAAAGATGAGAACTTCAACCCAGAATTTATTGGAAATGTTTCAGGTGCGGCCAAGTCTCTTTGCATGTGGGTGCTCGCAATGATTACCTACGACAAAGTCGCAAAGGATGTCGAGCCTAAACGTAATGCACTCAAGGCTGCTGAGGAGAAGTTGAACGGTGCACAAACCATGCTGAAGGAGAAGCAAGCACAGCTCAAGGAGGTTGAGGACCGTGTTGCAAATCTGAATGCCAACTTGCAAGCCACCCTCAAAAAGAAGGAGGACCTGGAGAAGTCCAAGGAGATGACAGTGTTGAGGCTTGAACGAGCAGACAAATTGGTTGCAGGACTTGGTGGCGAGCAGAAGCGCTGGGGAGAGACCTGTGTCACCCTGCAGGGTGATTTAGACAACCTGGTTGGAAACATCTTGTTAGCAGCTGCTGCGATTGCATATGCTGGGCCTTTCACTTTTGAATACCGAGCTGAGCTCGCTGAGCAGTGGACTACATGGTGTCGTGGCGAAGGGATCAAGGTCGATGCCGAGTTCTCTCTGAAAAAGTGTCTGGGAGATCCTGTCAAAATACGTCAGTGGAACACCTTTGGATTGCCAACTGATGAACTTTCCATTCAGAATGGTCTATTTGTCGAGTGGGGTCGTCGGTGGCCTCTGATGATCGATCCGCAGTCGCAGGCCAACAGGTGGATCAAGGCGATGGAGAAGAGCCGCAAGCTGCGAGTAGTCAAGCTCACTCAAGGTGATTTCCTGAGAACTCTCGAGAATTGCATTCGAGTGGGACAACCTGTGTTGATGGAGAACGTAGAGGAATCACTGGATCCGTCCCTTGAGCCTCTGCTGCTGAAGCAGACATACAAGAAGGGAGGCCGTTTGGTGCTCCGTCTCGGAGATTCTGATGTGGACTACGTTGAAGACTTTAAGTTTTACTTGACTTCCAAACTTCCAAACCCGCACTATGCGCCAGCAACGCAAGTGAAGGTGACAATTGTCAACTTTACTGTCACTCAAAAGGGTCTTGAGAATCAGCTGCTTGCACAAGTGGTTGCGTTGGAAAGACCAGATCTGGAGGAGCAAGCTGCGAGCCTTACAATGCAGATCAACGATGGACAGAACGAGGTCTATAATCTTGAGGGCACGATCCTTAAGCTTCTGTCCGAGGCAGGCGACGACATGCTGGACGATGACGTGCTAATCAACACACTTGACAATGCAAAGAAAACGTCCAATGAAATCTCTGCACAGGTCAAAGAGGCAGAGGCTACAGGAAAGCTGATTGAGGAGACTCGTGAGCTATACAGACCTGCTGCGTGCAGAGGCTCTGTGCTGTACTTTGCTGTTGCAGACATGGGCAAAATTGATTACATGTACCAATACTCGCTACAGTACTTCTCAAAACTCTTTTGCTTCAACATCCAGAACTCAGAGGCTAATGCGGACGTAGGAATCCGAGTAGAAACAATCATTAAGGTGATCACTGTCGAAATTTTCCTCAACATCTGCCGAGGACTTTTTGAGAGAGACAAGATTCTATTTGCTTCTGTGATTGCTTTTAGTGTTTTGCGGAATTCAGAACAGATTTTACCTACTGAATGGAGTTACTTCATTTCTGGCTCTGGAATTCTTGACTATGCAGGGCTCCCAGAGTGGACTGGAGGGGCGTGGCTGTTTACCAAGGTATGGGTCGAGCTTTTGACCCTTGCGGGCAGGCCTGGTGCCGAAGCATTCAAAGGAATTGATCAGTCTCTCAAAGACGACGAGGCAGCATGGGAGGAGTACGGGACATGTGATTCTCCACATGAAAGGGATCTACCAGCAGGATGGTCAGACAAGCTGTCTTCCTTCCAGGTGATGCTGGTGCTCAAAATCATGCGACCTGAGAAGATGGTGTTCGGTGTGCCAAACTTTGTGAAGAAGCATTTGGGCGGCACATTCATCGAGTCACAGCCATTTGACTTATCTGCCTCATACACACAGTCAGATAATGCGACTCCAATCATCTTTGTGTTGTCGAGTGGTGCCGATCCGACAGCATATTTGATGAAGCTGGCTCGTGACACTGGTTTCTACGATAAGATTAAAGTGATTTCGCTCGGACAGGGTCAAGGTCCGAAGGCCGAAGTGCTGATTGAGACTGCTATCAAAGATGGCGAGTCAATTAAGTGGGTCTGCCTGCAGAATTGTCACCTTGCAGCTTCCTGGATGTCGACACTTGAGTCAATGATTGAGAAAATTTCATCCGTTTGGGATGTACATAATGACTTCAGACTTTTCTTGACATCAATGCCAACAACATCATTCCCTGTGACCATTCTACAAGTCGGCATTAAGCTGACTAATGAGCCTCCTTCAGGTCTCCGTGCCAACATTAGGGGATCCTACTTTGATATTGAGCAGGAGGTGTTTGACAGCTGCACAAAGCAAGAAGAGTGGAAGATCTTGCTGTTTGCAATGTGCTTCTTCCATGCCATTGTTCAGGAGCGACGTAAGTTTGGGGCTTTGGGTTGGAACATTAGATACGATTGGAATAACTCAGATCGTGCAGTGTCGATTACCATGCTTTCCAATTACTTGGATGAGCAGCCTGAGGTTCCATGGTCAACATTGAGGTATGTCATCTCAGAGACCAACTACGGTGGCCGTGTGACCGACTCATGGGATCAGCGTTGTGTAAATGCCATGTTCGCTCGGTACTACGTGCCAGAGATTTTGTCTGGTGAAATGAGTCTAGATCCCAAGGGAGGTTACACGGCCGTCAAACGCAATACGCTTGACGAGTACCGCACATACATTGATGGCTGTCCCTCCACTGAAACACCCGATGCGTTTGGACTGCACCCTAATGCAGAGATTACCTTCCAGAGGAATGAAGCAGCCAAGTTAATGAACAACATTGTGGCTTTGCAGCCACGTACTGCAGCAGCAGGAGGGGCCAAGCCTGAGGACACAGCAATTGATCTGGCTCGTTCCATTTTGGCTAAAGTTCCACCCATTATGGATATGGACGAAGCGCATGAATGCGTATTTGCAAAGGATCCTACAGGTGCTGTAAATTCGCTGGGCCTGTTCTTGTCTATGGAAATTATCAGATTTAATCCTCTACTTAGTTTCATGAAGAAGACTTTGAAGGAACTAGAGTTGTCACTTCAAGGTTTAGCTGTGATGACAGGAGAGCTTGATTCCATGTTCTCAGCATTCTTGCTGGGGCAAGTTCCACCAAACTGGGAGAAGCACTGTTATATCTCATTGAAGCCTCTCGGTGGATGGGTAGAGGACTTGTTTGCACGTGTCGTAATGATGGATAGGTGGTTGCATGAAGGGCCACCAGATATGTTTTGGCTCGCAGGATTCTTCTTCCCACAGGGATTTATGACTGCTGTGTTACAGACGCATTCACGCAAATTCTCAATTGCAATTGACACCCTGGCGTTCAATGCAGAAGTGCAGAAAGAAGTGATCAATTCTGAGCTTGCACCAGCTGCAATGGCCTTTGAAGATGGAATTACCATGGAGTCAGCTACAAAACCAGAAAATGGTGTCAAGATTTTCGGCATGTTCATGCAGGGAGGTAGATGGGACCGTGAGAAACATGCAGTGGGAGATTCAGACCCAGGAATTCTGTTTACTCAAATGCCAATTATTTTGCTTGATCCTGTTGTAACGGATGGGAAGAAGATCAATGTGTTTGCATCACCAGAGGGCTTCTATCGTTGCCCAATGTACAAGACTTCCACGCGCGCCGGTACCTTGTCGACCACTGGGCACTCAACAAACTATGTTGTTGCGCTAAACTTACCATCACTTCACGATGCGGAACATTGGGTGATGTGCGGTGTTGCAATGTTGACACAACTCGACGATTAAGTCATCTACTATTTAAAATAAAATTGATTTCACA
>Ga0138258_1196931_pt1 | contig 12516 bp, 16 predicted proteins | sample RNAICE20151110_FD_105263 | JGI IMG/M metagenome (GOLD analysis project Ga0138258, IMG submission 105263) | Metatranscriptomics of polar marine prokaryotic and eukaryotic communities from Arthur Harbor ice station, Antarctica -... | ecosystem: Environmental > Aquatic > Marine > Unclassified...
TTTGAATATAATTTAGTTTAATTACAGGTCGCTAAAAATGAACACCAAGACTTAGAGTTTCAATGCTGGTTCAGTTCACGGTAAGCAGTAGCGTCCAAGTACAGAGCTTGAATGTGGTCCAAGATAGAGGGCCAATACAAATGAGAAAATTACTGTCTTCAAAGGCGGAGCTCCAAGGCTTGATGGTGACTTTTGGGGAGGCCAAGGTGAGCAAGAGGAGAGCAATGGCGCAAAATCTGAAGAAGAGCCAGACTCCGCAGCAAGTGAGGAAGCGCGCGTCAGCTCCATGCTCTAGATGCTCAGAAGGGCCTTAGATGTACCTCTTCTGGTGGGACCGTAGGCTTACGATAACACAGAAAAGAGTTAGAGCCCCAGCGCTGCCTTTAGAGCAGTTCGAGTCGACTTTATGGAGCATCCAGCAAATACGAGCGTGATCACCAACCCCAGAGCACTTTTGAGCGTTCTTGACCCACAGGCATTCCTGCAGAGTGGCCTTTCTGAAACCAGCTAGTGCCACATTTTGGAGAGCATTCTACAGCTCATCGATAACTGCATTCCAAACAATGCCTTGGCGCTGATGAACCTCATGGTCCAGCCGGTGGAGGCGCTCAAGTGTGACTTGAGCGGCTATGAGAACCAGGAAGTTCCCCAAGGTGATTTGGTACGATAATTCATTAGCCAGAATGACATCAATTTGTATAAGGTTGAATTATAGGCTCTCAGACAGCAAGTCAGGAATTAAAATGGGGAACTTATAGAAAAATATGCTCTTAAAAATTGCGCTCAGTCCAAACAAAGGGTACAGGAGGGCTGTCGAGACTTTCAAAGCAGAGGAGCTGCAGACATTTTGATGCTCCTGATTTTCCTTGGCTGCAAACTTTCGTCTCAGTCATTGTCCGACGCCTGCAGCAGAGTATCTCAGCTTTGTCATGTCCTCTCTGAGGGCTATAAATACCAGCGATAGCATCTGGAATTCCTGGTCCAATTTGTCAAATAGAAGAGCAGCAAAATCATTATGATGCAACAGGAAGTCCGAGAAATGAAAGAAAAGCTCCAGTCGCACCAGACCAATAACAAGATAACGTTCCAAGAGCAAATCATCAAGGAGAAGTAATCAAAGCTCAAGAGTATCTTGGCCTTCGCTCTCAATATTGTGAGCAGTTTGACTTGCAATCGTAAAAATATATTGAGCCCTCCATCTACGTTTCAGAATGAGAATTAGAAGGTCAAGAATTACTTTTATTTTTCAGGAAGCAAGTGTGGACTTGAATTCAATCAGAAGGCGTAATAGCAAAGGCAGCGGGACAGCACCTCAGTCATCTCCTCAACTGTCTGGCCCTTTTAGAAGGGATATACAGCCACTATCAAATTCAAATGCATCAAGGTCCAAGGAGGCATATTTACACCTAGTAATCAATCAGAAAATCAATCTTCGTAAAACTTTGATCCAATGAATTTACCGGTACTTTTCAATTGTTTTGCTGAAGGATATGGTGGCTTCGAGTGCTACCTCAATCCCAGCTATCAGGTCATTTACAGAGTTCTACCCAAGAATTATAGCCCACCTACCGTCGAGAGCAACGGAGTGAAGGTAGCTGATGTCTAGGTGGACCAGTGGAATGTGCTGGTCATTGAGCACGACAAGCCATACCTGGCTAGAGCTCAGCTGATCGCCATAATGAATGATAAGCAATCCATCAACCTCCCTATGGACTATCCCAAATTCGATCAAAAGGCAACTATCACAAACATTAATATCTGTAAGGGAATGACCTCACAGCTGGGATATTTTGCGCTCTTCAAGGATCACTTCAACCACTTGAAAAAGTTTGTTTCATAATTGATAAAGTTAGACAATTTTGACGAGATCATCTTGAAGAATGAGATATCGTTAGATTAGTATTTCTCTGACTAGAACGGCAGCAGCAGCTAATCAACTTCGAATTTCTTTGACAAGATGTGCCTGTTGTATTCTCCGAGTCGAGCAACTAATTGTCAAGCATTCTAGTGTATACAATCCAGAGATAATCAATTCACTCATCAGATTTCGAATGATCTGAACGCATTGTTCCTGCTCAATACAGGTGTATATACAAGCAAGGTTGAGATAGACTTTGATATCAACTAATTGCTGCCCTTTCTTGAGATCATCCTAGACCAGGAAGGTCAGGTTAAAGGCATGGTGAACCAGTGGCTCAAAATTGTCTCCACCCAGACAATAGGTAGTAGTTCTTTCATCGAGTCGATGTTCCACATCATCACAGATTCAATGAAGAAGAAAAAGCCGAATGTGCGAGATCACTCATGTGTAGATGTTGACAGCATCAACCTTCTCGCTGAGATCAGATACCAGCTTCTCGACGAGAAGGCTGAGAGAAGCAAAGATTTGCATGACACCTTCTTCAAGTGTCTCATACAGTCCACCGACTTCTGGATAAACTAGAGCTTAGTCAAGGAGAACCATTCAACTCTGAACGACCAGTACTGGCTGCTGATCAAGACAATCTACTCGCAGGATCCAATCGAGTACAATCGCATATTTCCGATCCAGATCTTGATCACGCTCATGAACGAGGTTGGGTCAGTCTACACGGATGAGGCAGGAGCGATCTAGAACTGCTGCTTCTACCACCAGAAGACGTCAAAGCTGCTTTCTCATGAGTCACTGATGAAGACTGATAAACAGAAACAGAGAAAGCAGTCAGAGGATGACGCAGCGAGGAGCAACGAAGAGTTCTAGATCGTCGATATGCCATACGATTAGCAGCAGATCTTCTTGATGAAAGAGCAGTAGGACTAAATCAGGAAGTAGAATACATTCCTGAAGCAAGATAGCGAGGAGAAGCCAGATCACATATTTCTTCAGAGGGCAGCCAAAGAGACGCCAACGTGGAAGACCGCGACGTTGATGTGCAGAGACTCTTGGAACCCATCACTGCTGTCCTTGAGACTGTCTTAAATGCTTCTTTTGGCCTAATTTCATCAAACAAGAGCCAGTCACCTTCAATATATATTCCCAATGAGATTCTTGACTCGATTAAGTATATCTGCCTAGCTCTCACCAACGCCGGATCTTGTCCATGTTTCCAGCTGCAAATGCTCAAACTCCTACGACTGGTGCTCGTCGATTCCAAAGATCAGGAAATCTCATCCCTCTTTGCCCAAAAGTTCATCAAGGAGTAGGGGTTGCAAGTGTTGCTCTATGTGTGCTCGATTAGTATGACCTTTGACGTGAAATCGTTTTGCATAAAAATCATTGATATTCTCTGTTCAAGTCACACCAACTTGATCAAGATGATCAGAATAGACACAGACTTAATCAGCTACTTGGCGGAGATACTCATCCCTAAGAACTTGGATTACGACGTAGACATTATTAAGAAGAAGAGATTCAACAAACTCAAGCTCAAACGATAGGCTGAACATGAAGCAAAGAAGAAGAGACACGACATCTTTGGAAGCAAAGGCAACCAAATCCAAATCGTTGATTACCAAGAGGACCAGAACCAAGAGCATTCAAGCTTCGAGAATCATATGAGCAATCAGCAGATGACCTAGCAGCAGAAGTTCCTGTTCACCCAAGATGTCAGGAAGGACTCCAAAAACAAGATCCTGGGAGGCGGAGAGAGCTACAAGATGCTAGAGTCTGATGCCATGAGAGAAGATGTAGTCATGGATTAGGCCAACTTCATCATCAATGACGACGAACAGCTGAATGATCAAAATGACTTCTCGCAGGGCTCAGGATAGAACGTCGAAGTAGATGGAATGGGAAGCATTGCAGCTGATTCAGCCTCGAGGAACGATGAACAGCAACATCATATCAAGCTGAACTCGCTGGAAGAAAGACAGCTTGATTAGCTCTTTGGTGGCGGCGATGCACAATCACGCATCCCAGCTTCTGAAACCAGAGAAAACCAAGGACCTGCAATCAGGGTTAATCTCCAATAATCGAATAATTCATTTGACGACGACTACCGGCCACAGCAATTTACAAATTTTGATGACAACAAAGAAGAACAAGACATCTAAAGGTAGTTTGGTGAAGCCACAGGCGGTCTTAAGATGCCTCCAGCACCCAAAAGCAAGGTCATGCCCAAGTTTGCATTCGGAGATATGAGTGATTCAGAGGGAGAAGAAGAACCAGAGGAGAAAAGGAATCCCAAAGCAGCTAAAGGTGGCTTTGATTTTGGCATGATGGACGATGACAGCGAGAATGATAGCCAAAAAGACGAGAATTCTCAGAATGACTAATAATTTAAAGTTCCCAAGAATAAATTCATGGATCAGTCCTCCCTTAAAAACCACGGAAATCACCTTGAACTCAACCTCGATTCAAATCAAGAGAACCAATTTATGCTTCAGTCACAAAAGTTGCCAGGATTGAAAGAATTCGGATTCAGGCAAAATGCCGATCCTGGATTTCGACCAGCCAATAAGAAGCTTGGTTTGCAGCTTCAGCTTAGTGAGACGAGCGGACAAAAGATAACCAGAACCAATTAATAGGATCTGAATGATAGCGGTGAGAAGAGCGTGCAATCTCATGGTACCGATGACGATAAATTCGAAGAAGACGAAATCCACATAATCAAAGATGACCAGAAAAAGAAGTCAAAGTTTGCCAATGAGAACACCATGGCCAAATCCAATCTTCGGTAGAAAGACAAGACATTCAATTTCGGATTGGCCGCTGACTTCAGCGATAGCAATGAAGGCGATGGCAACAACTCCTAGAACGCTGAGGCACCTCAGCAGATCGTTAACTTCTATGATAACTAGTAGCCCGATGACCCAGCTGCCGACAAGAACTCCGACGAAGAACTCGAATATCATCTCATGATCAGCAGGAAGAACAACGAAAAGAAGAAGAACCCCTTCGCATCCAGGATTGGCAACCAAGAACTCCAACCTTCATAGATCAGAAAGAATAAGCAGCAAGCAGCTGCCGCCAAGAAGGTGCAGATCAAGAAGCCGAAGAAACTCGGCTTATAGCTGGATGAGCAAGCTGGAGAGGACCTTGAGCAGCAGCAGCAGGCCGAGGAGCCCAAACGCAACAACTTGATGCTGAGCCTCGATGATGAAGAGAACCCACAGTCTACAAACCTCAACTCGATGACGGAAGCGGAGATGCTGGAAGAATCTGGACGCACTGGGCTTCCAAGTCTTGAGTTTCCAAGCAGAGATACAGAGGAGAGCAAGGTTGGCGCATCCAACAAAAGTACTGCTGCCCCCAAGAAAATGTTAAAAAAGAATTTCAAACCATAAATTGGACTGGATATTGAGGCTATAAATGAACTTTATACATATTGAGGTTAACAAGGCAAAAAGAAAAAGTGAAGAGAATGAACTCATTGATTTCGAAAATGGCATTCTCGAACTAGCCAACCAGTGCCTCGCAGCGATGAGGAGAGAAAAGCCAGGCGATCCAATCATCTACGACTCGAAGAAATCCTTCGAGGAAAAGTTTCAAATCGAGAACGCTGGAGAAAATGGAGAAGGTGAAAATAAGAAAGAGCAACATGACGACAAGCCAAACTATTTTCGGCCCAATTTTAATGTTCCTCAGACAATGCGGGGCATCAAGAACCTGGCTCTAGGTATCGGAATAAAATCTGGAGGACTTAAGAACAAGAATGGTGAGTTATAACCGCAGAAGAATTATAGCGCAAACCAGCTTGAAATTGAAGAGAATGAGCAAGAAGAAGTTGAGGATGATGAAAAAATGCAAGAGGAGGCTCATTCGGAAGAGCCTGGTCAGGAAGAAGAACTGGCAGAATAAATGATCTTGCCTCCAAAAGATATCAAACAAGTTGGTAAACGAAAGCAAAAGATCATAAATTACGATCTCATCCAAGACCAAGATGACCAAGGAAATAACGCACCAGAGCCTCTGCTAGACGACGACAAGAACTTTACCCATGACAAGTCCCAGTCTCAGAAATCCGACCTATGTGGCGACTACACGGCGAACAACTCGAAGCTCGAGAAGATGGAGAGCTACGAAGAGATCTCAGAACACCAACGAGCACCAGGAGACAAGAGCCAGTTCTTTGGTGAGGACGATCTCAAGAAGAAGGCCGACGAGGAGTAGCCAGAGCTCGCTCTCCATCTCGAGCAAGAGGAGTCTGAGGATCTCCGTGACCTAGAGTTTCTGGAGGAGTTTGACAACGAGTTGACCACCCAAGAGCTGAGCAATTTGTATACCAGCTGCTTGGAGTGGATCCTGAGTCGGCCAGTGTCAGGCTTGAATTCGCAGCTGATGATTGATGATTATGACAAGATCTAATACCCTGCCGCCCTCGAGCTCCTCATGAACCTCGTCGCTCAATCCAATAATCTCCTGAGGCAACGAGCCCTGCTCGATTTCTACATGTTGGCTCAGTGGGACACTCAGAATGGGCATATCCTCTTATTCCACCAGAAGTTCCATTCTTGGCTCTTGGATCTGCTGCTTCCTTACCAGCAATACATCGATGAGCAAGACGAGAACTGCAGAGCTGTCTATGATATGGGCTGCAAGCTCCACACGTTGCTGTTGACTAATTCTTGCATCAATCCGGAGCAAGAGGCGTTCAAGAAGCTGAATATGATTTCAAGGTATCCGCTCACTGTACACCCAGAGAAACGAACGACCGCGGAGAAGCTGAGCCGTGTCCTCTTGATCAACCTCCTCAACAGCTTGTAGCCCCATTTGAGCCAAGGTGACTCCACCGCTGATGGACCTGAGGCAAGTCACCAAGCTGAGTCCCTTTGTGCTTGGCGCAACTTCATACACATCGTCCAGCTAAGCGAGGAGATGATGTACACTTCGAATTCCTAGATCTAAACAAAGCATTAAGAATACGATGACAAGAATGACAAGAACAGCCGGTCCATCAACCTCAACATGAGCTTGCTCGACTGGTAGAGAACGCATATGATGTACTTTGAGACTGGGAATATCTACGATGATAATATTCACGAGGTCCAATGGGCCGAATGGGAGATGTTAGATACTCTCTTTGAAGGAGTTGAGATGCTCTACAAAAAGCTAGGTATCGTAATAGAAGACGAAAAACCAGAAGGGCTATAAATCAATACCAATCAGCTGCTCTAATCGCAGCAGTACCAGGTTTCGACGCAGATCATCCAAGAGAAAGTCTATGAATCGCTTGAGAGATTTTATCAAACATCATAGTTCGAGCAAGATATACAACTATTGATGCGAGAATGTCTGGTTGGAAGCCAGATCACGCCACGTGGAAATGGGATAGAATCACAACAGCAGATTCAGGCGGCCGAAAGTCAACAACAGAACAGCCAGAGCAAGTTCAGCTTCCCAATCGGAGCAGGACGATTGAAGAATATCAAATTGCAGTTCCAGCCACAACAAAATTAGTCAGTAGGGAATTAACAACAACATCAGACACAGCAACTACAATCATAGAAGCAACAATGCCTGATTGACTCCATCATGAATATGCTTTGTACGGCGCTGGTCGAAGGCCAAACAAAAGAAATCATTCAAAAGTGGCTCAACAAGCTTGAGAACTTTATGCGATACATCATGGTACTCTGTGAAACTCTCAATCAATAGAAGTCAGAGCAAATCTATCCAAAAGTTCAACAGAAATTCTCAAACGTGATAACGTTTGGCTTTGCTTTCCTCTTCCATCAGATCCACTCGACAAACTTCCAGCAAAAGCAGAGCCCAAACCAGACCCAATAAGTCCAACTAGGCCACAAGAAGCAAATTCAAATCTCAAGCATTGCCTCGGTGAAGGTGACACCAACTTCCAGCACCTCAAGCCCAAAGGACTACCAGGCTATCAATCGAATGTTCGCGCTGACGCTGAAGAATCTGGTGATCTACTTTGTAAATATCATCGATTACAAAGACCTCTGCAAGAACTTGCCTGGCGTATACCTGCAAAGAGCTTCTGCAGTCCAACACATCTTCAGCAAAATTCTTGTGAACAAGATATCCGATCAAGAGAGCTTTTTGATAACTCTAGATGACATCAAGAGGTACAAAGCAACTAATTTTGAAGACTTCCCGGAGTGCTTTGGTCATGACGACTGGAAGGTCACCTTCTTTCACAATGAAGAGATCAACCAGATTGTCAGAGAGCAGATGAGCTCGCAGATGATAGAAGAACTATTTAGAAAACGGAGATAGACTTACGGGGATGGAGTCAATGAGATGAATACACGATCAGAGAAAACCAAGGAGGATATCTAGAAACGGATTCATGGCGACACGCTCGAAAAGATTAGTCAGCTGAGTGAGCAAGCCTATGATCAGAAAATCAAATCAAAACTCAAATTTACGTTCAAAATATTCATTCTAAGCACTAATATTCGTCTCTGAAGCCATCTATCAGCTACAATAAAGGCCTTTGGCGGAGCTATGGACCAATTTACTTGGAGTCTACAAACCAAGGCTTCTCAGGCCTCGGAATTAAAGCATTTATGAAGGAACGATCAACCAATGGCTTCAAATTCATCGTGAACAGGAAAGATATCGAAAATAAGCTATTCAAGCAGGTCGATAGCAAACTGGACGTCATCGATCAAGATCCTGGCCACTCGCCTGCGCCTTTATTCACATTCTTTGAAACCCAAATCGATAGTCGCATGATCTAAAGTCAAAGAGACCGCTACATCCAGCATGTCAAAGCAGTTGTCCAATTCAATAAAGACGCGCAAAAAGAGATCATACAAGTCGATTGCGTACTCATGAAGGCTTTCTACCAGGCAAAGGGCACAATAATACTCACTGCCGATGAATTGATATTCATATACATTGACCCCAGCACTGAGCAGCCATAGTATGATGACGCTGATGTCAAAAATCACGATAATTTACTATTTTTCAAAAAAGAATAAGCCCATAAGAAATTGATCAAGAAGTTTGAGCTGGAGGGAATCAGAGAAATACAAAGGAGAAGGTTCATAGGCGTCAAAGCATCACTTGAGCTTTTCATGGTTGACAATTCATCATATCTCTTTAAGTTCTACAGTCCTGATGAAAGAGATAATTTTGCAAAGAAGCTGCTGAAGCAAAGAGGACTTAATTGCAAAAATCTGAGATATTATGATTCTTTGGACCCCAAGAAGATCATCAAGAAAAGAGAGCTCACAGACAGATGGAGGCAGTGGAGAATTTCGAACTTCTCATACTTAATGGCTCTCAACTACCTTGGAGGCAGATCTCAAAATGATCTATCACAGTACCCAATTTTCCCATGGATATTCTCAAACTATTCAAGCACGGACTAGGATATAAAGCTTGACCATATCACCTTCAACACCTTCTATCAGAGAGGTGATGCACCTCCATAGCCTTTCAGAGATTTGTCGAAGAACATGCAATTGCTTGGCACGGCAGAGAGGCAAGCTGAGTTCAAAGCTAAATTCGAAGATGTGGATGGCTTCGATGACTTTGATGCCAGGTTCCATTGTGGATTACATTATTCGAATCCAGGTATCACGCTCCACTATCTAGCCAGAACCAGTCCTTTCATTGACGCATTGGTGGAGCTGCAAGGCATGAACCATGATAACCCCGACAGGATCTTCCACTCTCTGCAAGACTCATATCTGAATGCTCTGAGTGACCACTCGGACGTGCGAGAGATCTTGCCTGAATTCTTTTACCAACCTGAGCTCTATCTGAACTTGAACAAGATCAACTTTGGCAAGAGATAAGATCAGCAAGTGGTTGATGATATCTCATTGCCGTCTTGGAGTGAGTAGAACCCATATAAGTTCGTCGTGAGACTCCGGGAAGCCCTGGAATGCAATTATGTGAGTTAAAACATATGCAGATGGATTGATTACATATTCGGCTACAAGCAGCTCGGTCCTGACGCTGAGAGAAGCCTCAATACGTATTCAGGGGTCTCCTATGAGGACCGTATCGATTTGGAGAAGATTGGTGAGAGTGATCCTAATCTGGCAGAGTCATATAAGCTGTAAATGTACAACTACGGATAAACTCCGACAAATGTGGTCCAGTTCAAAATGAAAGAGCATCCAGCCAAAAAATACAAAGAAGAGATTTTCAAATACAATCTTGTAACGGACCAGTTTGCGAACCTAAAAGTCTACAGGCCTGTGAACAAGAAGAAAAACTAGCAAGAAAACAACAAAGCGACAGTTTTGAGCCAAATTTAGCAAGGCAGACTGCCACTTATCCAAAGAAAAGCCATTATCAAAGCCCAGTTCGTTAATGAAGGATTGATTGCTGCAGCTCGAGTAGACGGCAAAATGAGGTTTTACATGTGGGTCAACCAAGCAAATGATTTGAACCCGCTCACTCCTTTCACTTGTGGGAAAGAGAAGAAGAAGCTCTATGAGTATGCTCTCAGTCCTGTGTTGCTGCAGAATGATTTCACCCTGACCACGTTGAACAAGCCAATGCTTATTTTGAATCGAGGGAAAATCGTGATCAGTGGTGGACACTGGGATGGGCAGATTTCGGTTTCATATACTCAGGAATTGCAGCAAGATAGAAATCAAAACACCAGTTTGGCAAACCAATTCACAAGAGGTCATGGCCAGACTAACACTACAAATCCAGGAAACCAATCCATTTCTGCTCTGATCCATGGACATTCTACCACATGCACTGTAATCGCTTCTACAATAGATGATCCTAATAGGATCATCTCTAAAAATTAGTAAACCTCCTCGTAAGCGAGCATCCAGAATGATGCTTGCACAGTCATTACAGGCTCCAAATCAGGAGACGTCATCGTCTGGAAGTTTATGCCTGACCAAAACCTGGCAGCCTCAAACATGTTTAGCAAATAGAAGCATTTCTGTGACCACGATGACCAAGTTTCAAGCGTGTTCATCCACCAGGAAATGCAGTACTTCGCAACGAGCTCTTTTGATGGGACTTGCAACCTCTACAACCTGTGGAAGCTAGAGATCATGCGCTGCTTCAAGCACCCCAGCTTAAACCCACTCAGCACTGTGATCCTCTCGAACCAGCCCTTGGTTTCACTAGCTATGTTCTCGCCAGTAGACAAAGTTTGGGTCTCGTTCTCAATCAATGGGCAAAACCTGAATGAACTCGAGAAATACCCAGAAGTGCTCATAAAGAACTACTCGGAGGAGAGCAGTCAAATTGTGGCGCCAAAGGTCATATAGAACGCATATTTCATGGAACGGCTCATCTATGGAACTGAACGTGGCTACATTGTCATCAGAGAGCTACCTTTTATGGCTCCATTGAAGCGGATCAATATTTCGACGAACAATTTGATCTAGCCGGTACTCACCTTCATTGTTTCGAAGGACAGAAGGTTCCTTCTGGTCGGATGCGGAGAAGGAGGGCTGACAGTCATCACTGAGCCATTCTCAACAAGCCAGCAAGCGCTTAAGCAACAGACAAAGTAGCAAAACTAAAGCATCGCTGGATCCTCTTAGCAATCTTCAATGTAGAACCACAACACTTCGTCTCAAATTTCTCAAGGTGGCCAAAGTTCCAATCAAGGAAAACACTAAATAGGTAACTCAGGGTCGATTTAAGTTTCTCAGATCTCCCAAATATCTCAAGCGACCTCCCGTAATGACATGCAAAACGCAAGTTTTGTTTCCAGCAATGCAACAGGCCATGGAACAACTCATTCAAACAGCTATCAGAAATTAAGTGGCGTCAAGAATGCAAATTCGGCTTAATAATCAGTCTAAATCTCCAACAACATGAACTCAAGTAGCGGAACAGACACTTCTCTTTCAATATCTGGTGGAAATCCCAATGCAATCATCAATCGACCAGACCAACAGAATGTGAACATTTCTCTCAGGCAAAGCATCGTCAGCAAGAAGCTGGGAAGCAAGATCACTGCCTAATAGAAGACTCAGCAGCAGGTCTACGACAACCACCACTATGTTGGTGTGCAAGTGGGCGCGTAAAGCATGGCTATCTTGAGATCATCGGACAAGAAGTCACCAAATGGCTCAAATGGCTCACGAAATAACTCATAGGCTCAAGGCTCAAATACCTCGAAGCAAGCGTTCTAAAGTATCCCAGCGACCTCGGCTGGAAAGATCAGAATCAACACTTCTCTTTCAAGCGCTCAAAGATAGAACTCGACTGGTAAACAACGCGGCCAAGACGGTTCAAAGAATACGAACGTCATTATTGGGTCGAACGTGGCAAAAGTAGGAGTAATTAATATTTAAATGATGAGTAATAGCTCAACTGGCAAGCCCCTCAGCAACGCCTAGATCATTGGAATGGCTCCTCACTCCAGTAACTACTCCCAAACATTAAAGACGCAATCATAGAACCAGAGCATGGCAAACCCTTACGATGAGAGGCAGTAGCTGAAGCCAGGTAAGCTCAACCAGGGCTCATCCAATCCTCGATCTTCAGTGTTGACAATTCAAAATGCATTCTAAGGAATCCAGCAAACTATGAAGAGCATGGGCACAAAGAAACAGTCTATTGAAACGAATGAAGATGCTCCAGATCAGTGAAAAGAGTTAAGTATGCAAACAAAATGACATCAAAACTAAAAA
>Ga0138258_1013060_pt1 | contig 12334 bp, 2 predicted proteins | sample RNAICE20151110_FD_105263 | JGI IMG/M metagenome (GOLD analysis project Ga0138258, IMG submission 105263) | Metatranscriptomics of polar marine prokaryotic and eukaryotic communities from Arthur Harbor ice station, Antarctica -... | ecosystem: Environmental > Aquatic > Marine > Unclassified...
GCCACCATTAGCATCATCACCTCCACCTCCTCCGCCTGAAGCTGGGCAGGTTTTGTGAGAGTAGCCAACCAAAATGCCGGCAGCGTTGAGATGCTGCTTGCTAATGTCCTTGGTTGTAATCCAACTTCCACACTTCATACACAATCCCCGGGGGGCGCCTGTGCCATTTTCAGCTTCCGTGTGTCCGTTTTCTACCACTGAAAAGACTAAGTCGCTGCTAAGCACTGCCGTGGAGGACACTTCGGACGGCACTTCCGAGGACGGAGGCGTGAAATCAACATTTACACTTTGCCTCGTACTGATATTGTTTTGCCCTTTTGCCACTTGTTTGCTCTCTGTGCCTAAACCGTTGAGACGGACTGTGACTGTTTTGGTGATAGGCTCCTGAGTATTTTGGGTGGTCGGTTTTTTGGTTTGGCCTTGGCCCACAAGCATGGCCGTCTCACGGTGTCTCTCGTCTGCAGAAAACTGAATTGATGGTTGCTGAGAAACATGATGATCTGCATCTATTTGGCGATTCGGTACTTCGGATTCAGAAGGTTTTTGCAGGAAAAACCTTGAAAACTCTTGGCGAGATATTTCTTGAGACCCATCGGCATCAATGGCTTGAAAGATTTCAGAAACCCGGTCTTGTGTATACCCGCTCTTCTTCAAACCTGCAAGTAGCTCGTCTCTCGAAACTGTTCCCGATTGATTCGTGTCGATCTTATCAAAGAGACTGTCCACCTCCTTACGGCGCATTGCCGAATGTGCGGCATGATAAGGGTCGTCTGAGTGCAAGCCACCAAGCTCATCGTCGCTGTTGTAGGCATCATCGTCTGGCTCTTGTTCCGTTTCATCCTCTTCTTTCTTTTTCAGGCCAAGCAACACACAGATCGGGCCAAGGCAGCACATTACACCAGCAATAATTTGAAAGGGAATATTTCCAAGCCCTTCCATGTCAGCGAACGGAAGTGCGACGACGAAAATGTTGATGAACATCACAAGGTAGCGCATCAGCACTTGGTCGATCCCCTCCGGGTCTATGTCTGGGTCGCCATCGTTCGCCATGGAGAGCAGACCGTAAAACAGCGTGGCAAGCGTGCCGATAAAGGCAAAAACGGCCATGTTGTTGAGTTGAACAGTGCTGTATGGCTGGGCTTTTTGCACATACATTGTTACCAAAAAGGTGACAATGAAAGCGGCGGCCACCTGGAGCGGCTTGCCTTCATAAATAAACAGCAGCATCGCTACCATAAGAAGTTTCCGGAACGTCTCAAATAGCTCAAACTTCCACGCATTTGGCCTATAGGCGCAAAATAGGGAGCCTATCTCGCGCACGGCCAGTTTTTCGTCTTCCTCTTCACCATCCCATGCCATAGGCGGCAACGCCAGCACACCAGACTTGACCAATGCCAGAATTCTTTGTGAGAGCTCGTGTTTCATACCTTCCTTATCCAAGTGCTCTACCCTTTCCTCCGCACCCATTTTCATCCGTTCCTTTTTGCTGGGACGTTTTTTCTTCTTACTGCCACCGGCGGGCTGATGGGGCGGATCGGTCTGCACTTCTGCTGCCTCTTGCTGGTGTGCGGGTTCAACTATGGTTTGGGCGTTTGATGGTTCCTCCCCTGCTTCGAGGTCTGCAAAGACGTCATCAGGCTCAATCTCTTTGGATGCCTCTGGAGTCTCTTCCTGCAGGGAATCCATGAGAGAGAATTCAGGTGCCTCGAGTTCGCCCCTGTCGCACTTGAACTCGTGTCTAATTAGAAGTTTCATCTGGGCACTCGTAAGCATGTTCATCTTGGTGTCAGGGCCTTTGAATTCTTTAGTTGACTGGCCGACTTTCTCCACAACGTCTGCAACAAGCTTGCGAAATTTGTGCAGGTCCAAGTCTTGAGTGACCTCCATGTGCTTAGTGAAATCAAGGAGTAATTCCTTAAATTTCTTGTTGCGATCCTTGGGATTGACTGTCTTGAGATCCTCCAAAACGATGCGATTGCCGTTGCTAAGAAGGCGGAAATATGTTTGTATTTTCTCGTCCGACCACAAAATAGCGGCCAGGTTTTTGAGACAGACCTCGCAGTCTCCCCCATGTACATCTGAATCATCACTGACAGGCCACTTTGAATGGTTTTTCGAGTGGCTATTTGGGGGATCCGATACGCCTTGAGTATGAGCCAGAGTAAGACTGGGATGCCCAGAGGGTATATGAACACAAACGCAAGTGTGTATAAATATAGGAAATTATCCCCGTCTTCGCGTCCATAAGGGCATACAATGCTGACGTCAGACACAATCAGAGCGCCAATGGGAGGGCCAAAGTCCCTGCACTGAAGGCCCTTGAGTACAACCATACTCACCATGGGGTAAATCAAGAACGAGAAAAAGCAGATGTTATTCATCATAGTCCTCCTTGCAGCTTCGTACCTTGACTTCCAAGGACTTTCGCTGAGCCTTTTGCGGCCAAGGAATATATTCGCAAGAATGCAGGGCAGTATGATCAGTAGGTACAAACACAACGGCCCAATGGTATAACTCAGTAGCTTCATCTTGTAGCTTGTCCCCATAAGGATACAACTGAGGCCAGGTAACGTCATTACGCTAAAATTGACGTTCTCAGACATGAGCATCAGGTCGATAATAAATTGGGGCCACTTGACGTTGAAAGACAGGAAACCGCTGACGACTTGGTAGAAGGAGACGACGACCTTGAAAATGGCTGTGGCGCCATCGCCTTCAAAAAGCTCTGCGGGCAAGCAATCTTCGACTGTCTCCTTGCCAGCAGCCAGACAGTCCGTAATAGTCTCAAGTGTGCCCATTAAGCCGTCCACCGCCCCCGTAGCAGCATCATTAGATTCCATAGCACCACCTGCGTTGGCAGCAAATAGGCCCGCAATCTTGGCTATGAAGCCTTGAACCATGGGTAACAGCGATTTACAGCACAGAACTACCCATCCCAACAAAATGCCCAAACAAACCACAACCAAAGCGATCATGCGCAACTGGTCCATATCAACGTCCGATTCACACTTCTCACACTTTCCACCGGACAGGGCATGACCAGGCAGGCATAAGCTGCAGAGCACGCCCATGCTACCCTCAAGACATGAGTTATTTTCTAGACAATAGCCAGGCGAACACGCAAAAACACGCAATAGCGTCATGTTCATGTAAGGGTTTTCTTCGACGTCTTGCTCCTCTTCTTCTTCCTCTTCCTCGGTGGCATTCGTGCTGTCAGCACCATCTGTGTCATCCTGAAGTAGCCGGCGCCTAAACAGGTGGGGGGCTTGCTCCAGGAGAAGACGACGGCCTTCGCGCCTTGCATCACGCAGATGCTGACGGCCACTTTCAATGGTCTGCCTCTCCAAGTCCCAACCCCTCAAGTCACCACGCCATAGGTTCTGCTTTGGCCCGTCCTCAACTTGCTCCTGGTCAGCACTTCTCCTCGAAGGTTTGAAACCGTTCCATTTCGACGATCTGTGCGGAAAGACATTGCGCCAAAATTCGTCGCTGTTTTGTATATCCGCGCCTCCATTGCAAATACCTCCATCGGGGCAGGGTATGCACCGTTGTTTTGCTGCCCCGGGAAATTCCTCAGCCAGGAACGGCTCTCCTTCGTCCGGATAATACTTTGCGATATCGGTACTGTACATTGTTTTTTCGCACCTGACGCATTCATCTCCTTCGTAATAGGGTGTTGTAACTCCTGGTTCGCCCTCATGACGCACGATAATGTAGCCGGGTGGACATTCTGTAACTCTTTTTCGACGACCGTCCGGGGTATAAACAATGTCCCACTCGGTGCCAGGAACGACGGAATCAAAGGTATCTGGATCCGGGCAGTCGGAACCTTTTGGACACTTCATGCAATCTCGAGGAAAGCAGATTCCAAGTTTTGTATTGCAACCCTGATCGAAGTGAAGCGTGTAGGTTTTGGGCAAGCACACAGTGCACTCCTGATCTTCTATCGTCGAGTTTACCAGCAGAGTGCCTGGGCCGCATACTCTCAGCAAGTATAGCCCATCAACCTCTTCCCATACTTCCCCTGGCCTCTTCTTGTCCTTCTCCTCCGGGGCAACAGGTTCAGCGACTGATATGGCTACCGATATATTATGACTGGCCTTCAATTGTGCCGACAAGCCAGCAGCCATGGCCGCCGTATCTGATAGAGCTGTCATAGTGGCAGCAATTGATTCTTCGCTGCCAGCGATCGTGAACATCACTTGGGCACGACGGCTGTTACCATCGAGCTGAATCATGGCCACGTCGATTCCAAGCATGTCAGCAAGAGCCTGAAGAGCAAGCTCCTCGGGGTCGCCAGATCCTGGTGGAAACTCTGGGAGAGTCATTGATGACTGCACCGCCTTGGAATCAAAGATAGGTGGTGCGCCGTTGGGACATACAGCAGATTTTGGGCACTTTGTGCACGTGGCGGTGTGGTCATTGGAGTCAACAATGTAGTAGTTTTCTTTGCACTTTTCGCACTTCTGTATGTGCAGAGAGGCGTTTTGTTTGTTGTGTCCGGTCGGGCAAGTGTCGAGGATGAATTCGTCCGTCTTCGCATGGCGATACCACTCACCAGGAATGCTGGTGCAGCGAGAGCAATGAATGCAGCCATTGACATCAGATTCACCCGGATATCTTTGGCCCTCGGTCTTGCGTAGCGCACAAGTGAAATCAGCGCACATAGCTCCTTCAGCACATTTCTCGCACGTGAATTTCGTTTCTCGTTCTCCCGAGACAGGGTCAATACGCAACGCCGAATAGAACTGTTCCTTGCAGTGGCATTCGTCTAACCCTGTTCTCCCCTCCAGACCCAAAGTGGTTGCTTCAATCGGACATGGTTGGCAGTTGACCTGTGTCTTAGCGTTTGTATCTGGATTGAAGGTGTCCTTGGGACAATATCTACATGCTTGAGTGCCAATGATGTCTTTGTACTTTCCTGCCGCACACTGTGTACACTCTTCACAGACTTCCAGTGTGCATTCTTCTCCCTCAATACACTCGTCGCATTTTTGCAGCTCCCATTCGTCAGCCGCCAGCAAACCATTGTCGGGGCTGATTCTTCTATAACCAGTGGGACATGTCTTTAGCTTGTAGACGCCATCCTGAGGCGTCCACACCGAATCTGGCACTACTTTGATTACCACATTGTCACCCCGGCATTCAAGGCCTGGAGGGCACTTTTCGCACTTGTCTGCGTCGGGATCTATGATGTATTGATTGTCAAGGCATTTGTGGCACCTTCCTTCGTCATGTGTGTTATTCATCGTCTGATAGCCGGCTGGGCAACTTATAAGATGAAAGACTTCATTTCGAAGATATGCGTTTGAGCGTTCCCAAATTCCGACGATCGGGACAAGAGCGCGTCTGGAGGCATCGGGACACTTCCAAAGACCTGAACGAGGACCATGAACAGTGGCATTTGAGTTGAGGGCACAGGATCTTCCAAAATTACAGCCTGCTCCCACAGGACACAGCGAGCATACCGATCCGGACATGTAAAACGCTTCAGCACAAATGCATGTTGTAATAGCGATTTGCGCATTGTTGCCTCGAGTATCAGCTCCTTCTGGGCAAGGTAAACAGTCACCCAGGTTTCTTGCTCCTTGAGTCGTGCGGTATGTATCAGCTGGGCATGGTGTGCATGCAATAGGCCCTTTCACTGATTTGTAAAAGCCAGCAGGACATGCGGTGCACTTAACACACGGTGGGGTAATGCATTTCATGCCTTTGTCGCACGGCACACACTTTTGTAACTCAGGCTTGAAGACGCCATCCATTCCATTGTATATCTGATATCCAAAAGGACAGCTCTGCAGTCTAAAAATGGGGCCATTTGCGGTCCAATTGCCTTTTTCTACGCCTTCGATTTTGCCAGACGGCAATTCTACAATGTCAACTGTGTCATCGCCATCACATGTCAAACCTGGCGGGCACTCGTAGCATGCATCACTGGGGACGTTGCTGATAATCTTGTAATAAGCTTTATCGCAGAGGCAATTCCTCCAGGATGTCTGCGCTTTGTTGCCGCCTGTATTCGACCCGGCGACGCAATCTTGGCAGTTTACAAGCTCTCGCGACCAGGATCCTCACGGTATGTGTTGGCAGGGCATAGCTGGCACGATTCTGTTGACTTGGCTGATTTAAACTTGCCGGGAGCACATTGCACGCAGGTTGTACACGGCGGTGTGGTGCATTCCGCGCCTTTATCGCACATGTCGCACTGTTGGAGTTCTTCATTGAAAACACCGTCATTCCCATTATAAACAGCCATGCCATATGGACAAGTGTCGAGCTTGAAAATGGGTCCTTGTATTTGCCAAACGGATTCGTTCACTACCTTTGTCATTGATTCATCGCCATAACATGTCAACCCAGGGGGGCACACCTGGCATTCGTCTGTTATTATGTCGTATACCAACCTATAGAAAATGTCATCGCAAAGACAACTCTTCCAATGGGTCTGCCCTTTTTGGCCTTTCGTGCCGGACTTGGGGAGACAATCTTGGCAGTTGACTAGCTCTCTTGCTCCTGGAAGCATCCTGTATGTATTGGGAGGGCAGGCTTGGCAAGGTTCCGTTGACCTGGCAGATTTGAATGTTCCAGGTGCGCATAACGTGCACACCTCGCATTCAGCAAAGTTGCACTCTTCTCCCTTGTCGCACATTTCGCAGATTTGAAGGTCATGATCGAATACAGAGGGATCCTGTACACTTGCATTGATTTTTTTGTAGCCTGTTGGACAGACGGTGAGTTTGTATAGGTCGTTCGTTACATTCCACACACCCGTTCCAAACGCAACCTCGTCTGAGCCTGCAATACAGTCGCCTCCCGCCGGACACTGAAGGCAAGATGGATCATGGAATAGAGCACTTACTATGGGTGCTGATGGGGGGCGGCTCAGCGGACTCAACGAGTACGTCCCTGGTTTGCAAATTGCGCATCTCCCTGTCCGATACTGCAAATCAGCACTGCCGAAGAGACTGAGAATTGATCCTGGAAGACAGACACGTTTTCCAGCATGAAACTCAACGGAAAAGATAGTCGATGTCATCCAGCGTGAGGAAACGATGTCCTTGCCCTGGATGAAAATTTGTGGCTGTCGCAACATGGTCGTGATGCCGTCACCGTCTGCAGACACTTTTGTGTAGCTCGGTGTAAGCGATATTTCAAATGTGCCTTCTCCTAATGTGAGCTCACTGAACTTCTGGCCCGCAAGCGTGGCAGACGGGTCCGGAAACACGCTTCCGTGCAAGCTCGTCAGCACCGAGATACCAGACTGCGAATCGCTGGTTATTTTTTGATTGTACTGGTCTTTCTTTTTTACTTTCAGATGGAAAACAGTGCCGGCATATGCTTTGTTTGTTGGTGACGGTACGTCTTCTACCAACAGATAACTGTATTCAGTGCCCACGCAAGCTCCATAATGTGCGGTATTGTTGCGATTTAAAAATCCACATATCCCAGTCGCGTGGTCGCCCAATCCGAGATACACGCCCGTGTTTGTGGACATGAGATGTCTTCTGGATGTAGAAACACGCCCATCCCTGGCTTTTTGGAAGGCTGAAATGATAGGTGTTCTCATTTGACGGGGACTTGATTTACTCGTATCATCGTAGAGGTGATTACGGCTGCTAACAAAGGACACTGTCGACCCCTTGGATTTGATTGACGGTTGGCTTCGGGTTGACATCAAACGACGGCTAGACTGTCCTACAAGGCACAGCCATTCCTCCTTGCTTCTATTGAAAACGGGCAACGAGTTTGCAGGGCACGGCTCACAAAGAAAAAGCTCATGAAATCCTCGGTCTGATCCCGCACGGTAAAAGCCCGGATCACACTTACAGGTCGAAATATTACTGTTTGCACCGGCTAATGAGTTGGAATTTGCAGGACATGCCGAACAGTTAGAATTAATAGGAGGAGCAGGTTTCGCGGAGTCGTTGCACGTTTTGGCGACCCAACAGAACTTGTCTTTAGCGCACTCGTTCGTAGTCGCGCTGGTGTCACACTTGCAAGCGCTAGTGATGGCGGTAGTATCAGAGGCCGTGCAATCCGTGGTGCTGCTGCCTCCGCCTCCGCCGCCTCCGCCGCCTCCGCCGCCTCCGCCGCCACTCCGCCGATTGCTCCTCCTCCTTCCTGCTCCTCCTGAAGACGGAGTATCATCTTCGAGGAGCAATCGGCGGGATGAGGATGCCCCATCTCCTTCCGCCCAATAATCCAGCCCGTTACAAACCTCTCCGTTGCAATATAAACCGTTACAGCCACATCCCACGCTTGACGTGCATAACGTGCATGTCACTGTGCTGTGATCCATGTAGTAGCTGACAGGGCACTTGCAAGCAGAGAGACCTGGGGGGTCACCACTGTTGGACGTTGACAAACGAGGACATGCCACGCACTGGCCTGAAGATGTCCTCCAGTACCCAGCATTACATTCGCAATCTCCTCCCGCCTCTGAGACAGAGTTTTCTATGCAAGCAACGCAGATGTGCATTATTCTATACAAGGCATCATCGAAGCTTTCCTCCTTGTAAAAGCCAGCATCGCACGTACATGAAGCAGGATCAGAGCTTCCAGACACTGAAGTGGAGCTGTCAGGGCATGCCTCGCAGCCGCCGGGGTTCCGTGGGTCTCCAAAGTAGTTTTCTTTACATGGACACTCTCCTGAGGCGGTGCATTCTGTGCATGTTGAATACCCGTCTCCGGTGAATCCTTCATTGCACACGCAGCCCTGAGCCGAGCTCCCTTGGGCTGATTTTGAATCTGCATGGCAATCATTGCAAAACTGTGCTCGTCCGTTTGAGAAGGTGCTGGCTGGACAAATGTTGCAAGAGGTGCTTGCGTTGTCGTTGGCATAGGTCCCGGCTGGGCAGCTTGTACAGAAGCTCTCTCCTGCAAACTGGCTGTAAGTGCCCAGTGGACAGCTAGTGCAATTTGATATTGTAATGTGGTCTGTGAAGGGCTTGTATTTCCCGCGCGGGCACAAACTGCACACAGTTTGATTTATGTTGATTGAATATTTGCCGGGAGTACATACGCCAGTGCAATCCAACAGGGAAGTCGAGCCAGTGTGGAGGGTGATTGACAGATCGGTTGGGCATCGGATGCACACCGAGTCTGATGTCGCACCGATTGCCGCGGAGTATGTGCCCGCAGGACAATTCATACATGTGTGGAAGCCCTGTCCGGTTGCGTTGCCCGAGGAAGCATAGGTGCCAGGTTCACACGCAGAGCAGCTCGTCTGACCCACACGGGTAGTGTAATATCCAGCTGCACATTCAAGGCAAGTAATATTTGAGGTCGCCTTTCGATTGGTAGGGGAGTATTTTCCAGTATCACAGTTTAGGCAGTCGTTTGAGTCTTTCCCTGCATTGTTGGGATGTTTGGAGTATTTGCCAACTGGGCATTCTTTACATCTAGTGGAGCCTGGATTTGAATACGTCCCGTTCCCACAACTTAAGCACACAGACGAAGATGTGGCCCCAGTTTCTGTCCCATAAGTCCCGCCTTCGCACTTTGTACACACATCAGAGGTCTGTCCTACAGAAGATCCGGTATTCGCGTAGTATCCTGGGCTACACAGGACACAAAACGACTGTCCAGCCTTGCTCTGAAAAGAGCCTGCGACACACGACCGGCAAGAGGACTTGCCTTTCTCGTCTTCGAATTTACCCTTTTGACATAATGTGCATTCGATATCGCCATTGTTTTCCGAAAACGATCCTTCTGAACAAGTCATGCAGTATCCGCTTCCAGTGTTTTTCTTGTACCTGCCTTTGACACACTGATTGCACAGTGCATTTTGTCCTTGACCGCTCCCTCCATAGCCTGACAGGCACACACACAGCCTTTCAGAAACAGATCCTATTTCCTCGGTGGAAGTTTGGGCGGGACAGACTGTGCATTCCTGGTCAGAAATGGTTTGCTTGAACTGACCGACAACACACAAGGTGCAGATCTTGCTGGAGCCAGAACCAGAACTTGCATAACCCGGCGAACACTTACAGTCGTCAATCATGGTCCTGCTCGAGCTGTATTCGGATTTTGGCAGAATAGTGTTCATGTTTTCGGGGCACGCCAGGCACCAACTTGTGTTGAAGGCATAGGTTCCAGCAGGACAGGAAACATAGCAGGCGGAAGCGGTTGTCGACCCCAAAGGAGAGGCCTGATCGCGATATGGGCATTCTACACACGTTGAAGAACCGTCAGAATCTTGATATTTGCCTGACCCACAGCTTTGGCAGTCGTCAACATTGCCGACGTTACCTGGTGCACAGCACTCGTCGACTGTGCTGAGATCTGTAAGAGTATTTCCCTGCAGGGCAATCAGAGCAATCGGAATTGTAGTCAGGAGCAGCCGTACACGTGTCCGTTACGGCAGAACACACGGAAGTGGACGCGGAAGTTTTGAAAGTTCCTGGAAGACAACCGGTACAAGATGACTGTCCTGCAGGCATATGATCTCTCACACCACCTCCGCACACACAGCATTCTAGAATGTTCTCCGCAAAGCATTGAAGTTGGGTGGTTACAAAGCTGCAATCTCTCTCGATGATTATGTCACCGGTCTTCTTGCCATCCTTGCAGAGCTGGTTCGCCTGCTTGCCTTTGGGGCAAGCAACACAGTCAGAGGATGCAGTAGATGTTGAGTATTTGCCCACGTCACAGGCTTTGCACTCGGTTCCATCAACTCTCCATCCTGGTTTGCATATGCAGTCCGAGGGATCATAAGAGCCCGTCTCTGAAGTAGTAGTACCAGGATGGTAATCGTTGCAATCGTAACACGCCTCGAACCCACTTGCTGTGGTGTTGTAGTACTTGCCAGTAGGACATAGTACACACGTTTCAGAGATAGGATCATATTGCGTCCCCTTCGAACAGAATCCAACGCAATCTTGTTCTCGTGCTGCGCCGACAATGCCGTCTCCGCTAGCGCATTTCTTGCATTTTCCTACTCCAGTGTCAACATCGTTGAAGGTCCCCGGCGTACAAAAGGAGCAAGACGTTGCCAATGATGTTGGCCTTCCGCATAAACAACAATGCTCTTCGAATGATTTTGAGTCGTAGCCTGATCCAATGGTCGCTTCGTATCCGCCAGCGGCTTCAATGGTCGCATCCCACCAGCCGGCTGCATAATTGTCTAAATCCTGACAAGTCGCTGCATCATTACCAGCAGCATTTTTTTTGCAGTCCATAGTATAAAGTTTACCACTGCCAAAACCCAATAGGCTTCTTCGCCTACGATCTACGTATTTCGTAGGTGGACCTGTCGAGTCCTTGCAGGAACCTGCTGAATACGTTCCAGCACCGCAGACCAAACAATCAGCGCTGTCAGGGTTTTCAGAGTACTTGCCATCCCCACATTCGAGACAGCCGTCGCCGTCTACCTTCGTTCCGGGTCGGCATTTACAATCGTCCTCAGATTTAGATCCCATGCTAGTGGTTACGCCTCGACCTCGGTCTCCACGCTTAAAGGTCCAATCGTCGTAACCTTTAGCGTAGTGCAGTGAGCCGTCCGACGCATATGGACATTTTTTACACTCCATACTTCCCTCCTCATCCATGTATTGGCCAACTTCGCAATCAGCACAGCCGCTCGCAACATATCCAGACATAAATTTCCCCTTTTCGCATAGCGCGCAGGGCGATGGACCGCCTTTGCTGTACTTGCCAGGCACGCACTTCAAGCATCCAGAGGAAAGGTCTCCGCGAGATCCCGGAGAACAAAAACAGTCCTCCGGCTCGTCAGAGCCCGGCGATGACGTAAATCCAACAGGACAGGGCTTGCAATACGTCGCAGCAGGAAGGTACGCATACGTTCCTCCTGGGCATATCAGGCAATCGTCAATGCCTTTCGTACCTTTGAATTTTCCAGCATCACACATCACACAGACACCGTCTTGTCCTGTGACATGGCCGGCTACGCACACACAATCGCCGGATGAAGAGCTGCCCGACACGAAGGTAGAAGAATCCAGAGGGCATTCTGCGCAAGTTCCAGACGAGGAAGCCCCAACAGCAGTTGAATATTTGCCAACGTCACACTGGATACACGATGATGATCCGGTTGATTCGGAGAAGGAACCCGGGCAGCAAGGTGTGCACGGCTGAATACCACTCTCATTCTTGAAGAACCCGACAGCGCACGGCAGGCAAGAACTCCACTCTCCCTGAAAACCAGGCTCGCACAAGACTGCGACGCTCGGGGATTGACCGGCCCAAACCAGCACCCCTCCACCTCCGGAATTCGCGCTGTTATTCTTGACAACCTCACCGGGGCTTATTTTCACCCCGAATACGAGGACAGCATCAACGTGTGCCAGACCAAGACCTCCGCCCCCGAACTCCC